>Ga0206803_1013_pt1 | contig 59306 bp, 56 predicted proteins | sample Alteio_BWOrgCont_61_FD_152909 | JGI IMG/M metagenome (GOLD analysis project Ga0206803, IMG submission 152909) | Enriched cells from forest soil in Barre Woods Harvard Forest LTER site, Petersham, Massachusetts, United States -... | ecosystem: Environmental > Terrestrial > Soil > Temperate forest >... | reverse complement strand
GCGCGGCATGCGCTGATGGAACGCGCGCAGCATGGGGCGTTTGCGCGCATGATGGACTTGATCCGGCAGCGGCAGCAGAAGCTGGATGACCTTACTTACCGTTTGGAGCGCGGGGAGCGACAGACGCTGGAGTTGATGCATCGTCGTTGGGAAACGCTGGCGGCGGCGGTGCGGCACTACGATTTGCGAAGAGTGTTGGCGGGGATTCGCGGAGAGTTAGGCGCTGGGACTGCGGCTTTGGCGGCTGCGATGCGGAATCAGCTGTTGCAGAATAAGGTCCTCCTTGAGCGGTTTGGGCGGGCGCTGGAGACGCTTTCGCCGCTCGCGATTCTGGAGCGCGGGTATGCTTTGGTGTTCGATGGCGGAGGACAGTTGGTGAAGGATGCGGGACAGGTAAAAGTGGGGGATGAGATTTCGGCGCGTGTGGCTCGGGGGGAGATTGCAGCGGTGGTGAAGAAGACAGGTGGCGGAGATGCGGGCGGCCGCAAACGATAAGGATGCGAGCCGCACGCGCGATTATTGTGTCGCAAAGAGCGCGACACATCGCGCGGCTCGCCCGGATCGTTCACTGCGCAAGGAACGCTTGTTCAGGATGACAACCGTTCTTACTCGGCGGCTGCATTAGAATGTTGAGTTCCGACGTTTGAAATTCTGCGGAGAGATCCGGCGATGCAAATGATGGCGCCATGGTCGCGAGTGTCGTTTACGGTGCTCGACATTCTGCTGGTGGCGGTGATCATCTATCAGGTGCTGGTGATGATCCGGGGAACGCGGGCGGCGCCGATGCTGGCGGGATTGGCCGCGGTGGCGGCGGCATTCTACCTGGCGCGAATTGGCGAACTGGTTACGCTGAACTGGCTGGTCAGTCACTTGCTGCCATATGTGGTGTTTGCCTTGATTGTGGTGTTTCAGTCGGAGATCCGGCATGTGTTATCGGATGTGGGGCGGCGGGTTAGCTTTTTGCGCGGGCCGGCGGTGGAGGGAGATTCGTACGATGACATTGTGCTGGCGGCGAATCTTTTCTCGCAGCATCAGACCGGCGCATTGATTGTGATTGAGCGTGAGATTGGACTGCGGACTTACATCGAGAGCGGCGTGGCAATGGATGCACGGCTTTCCTACGATCTGCTGGCGACGATTTTCCGGCCGAGCGCGCCGCTGCACGATGGAGCGGTGATCATCCAGAAAGACCGGTTGGCGGCGGCGGCGTGCTTTCTGCCGCTGTCTATGAATCCAGTGCTGTCGACGCAGATGGGGACGCGGCATCGGGCGGGGATCGGGATTACGGAAGAGACGGATGCGATTGCGGTGATTGTTTCGGAAGAAACGGGCGCAATCAGCGTGGCGGTGGGGGGAAAGATCGAACGGGATTTGACGGTGGAACAATTGCGCGAGCGGCTGAGCAGCGAGTTGCGGCGGTATATGTCGCGGGTGGCGTTACCGACGGTTGGGCCGGCGGAGGACGAGAATGGGAGTGAGGGATTGCCGCAACGGGCTGCCGCGCAACTGAGTGCTGACGAGGAATCTGCGCCGGAAGCGGAGCGGCCGCTATGATGAGTTTTTTCAGGCGCTGGGTGCTGCATAACTTCTGGTTGAAGGTTTTGTCGCTGCTGTTGGCTACGGGTTTGTGGCTGGCGATTTCGCCGGACCAGGAACCGGCGGAAGTGGCAGTGCGGGTGCCGATTGAGTTTCAGCACGTTCCGCCGCATCTGGAGATCAGTTCGATTACCATTCCCGATGCACAGATCCGGGTGCGGGGGCCGGAACGGTTGATCCGGGAATTGCGCTCGGGGGACATACACGCGGAACTTGAGCTGGGAGACGCCAAGCCGGGAGACCGGACTTTTGATCTGACGGCGCAGCAGGTTCGCCACCAGCGGGATTTAACCGTGGTGCAGGTGGTGCCGGGGCAGGTGCATCTCAGCTTCGATACGCGGTTGACGCGCGACGTGAAGATTCGTCCGCGAGTGACCGTGAACCTTGCGGCCGGGGAACAGATCGGCAAGGTGCTGATGGACCCGGATAGCATCACGATCACGGGGCCGCGGAATCATGTGGAGGCGGTCGATGCGGCTACGACTGATCCGGTGGATGCTTCGGGAACGCAGACGCAGGCGACGTTTGTGACGAATGTGTACGTTCCGGATGCGCTGGTACAAGTGGTGAAGCCGATGCCGGTGCGAGTGACGGTGATCATGCAGAAGAATCCGGCCGCGGTTTCGCACTGAGCGGCTTCCCACTATCCGCAGGGGCTGAAGCACACTTCAAAGAGGCTGCCTTGAACGCAGGCCTGGAGGGCCTACTCCACCCGCTTCGTGGTTCTCGTTTATCATCTATCGTCTGTCGTCTATCATTCTGCTGAGGCGTTTCAGGTTCGAAGTCCGGTTCTTTTTGCAATCCGCACAGTCTATGAGCACTCAGATCAGACAATTGTTCGGCACCGACGGGATCCGCGGTGTGGCTGGCGAATTTCCGCTGACGGCTGAGAGCGCTTATTTAATAGGGCGCGCGCTGGGGCACGATTTGATCCGCGGGACCCGGAGGGCGCAGGCGGTGATGGGACAGGACACGCGGGAATCGAGCGGCTGGATTGCGGACCGCGTGGCGGCCGGGCTGGCGTCGGTGGGGGTGCAGGTGCATAGCGCGGGCGTGATCACGACGCCCGGAGTTGCGTACCTCGCGCGGGCGCGCGGGTTTGCCGCGGGAGTGGTGATCTCGGCCTCGCATAATCCGTGGACGGATAACGGGATCAAAGTTTTTTCCGGGGACGGATTTAAGTTGACGGATGCGCGGGAGCTGGCGATTGAAAAAGAAATCTTCGAGCTGCTCGCGAAACCGGCGGTGTTGGATGATACCGCGCTGAGGGTCGCCGGGCCATCTTTGCCAGGAGAGGCGGAGCTGCGCAAGGCTTACATCGAGTGGTTGGCGGGGAGTGTGTCGTCGGACTTGAGCCGAATGCGCGTGCTGGTGGATTGCGCCAATGGCGCAGCCACGGCAGAGGCTCCGGAGTTGTTTCGGAGTTTGGGGATCCAGGCTACGTTTATTCATCTGACGCCGGATGGGAGAAACATTAATGAGGGGTGCGGGGCGCTGCATCCGGAGACGTTGGGTAAGACTGTCGCTGCGTCGCGTGGGAAGTTCGATCTGGGGGTTACGTTTGACGGCGATGCTGACCGGGCTTTGTTTTGCGATGATGCCGGTCGCGTGGTGAATGGAGATGGCGTCTTGCTGGTGACGGCGCGGGATTTGCAGGGTCGCGGGAAATTGAACGGATCGACGGTGGTGGCTACTACGATGTCGAATATGGGAGTTGAGATTGCCTTGAAGAAAACGGGCATTCGCATGGTGCGGGCGAATGTGGGCGACAAGTATGTTCTCGAAGAGATGCTGAAGACCGGGGCGACTTTGGGCGGGGAGCAGTCCGGCCACATTATTTTTCGCGACGGCGATGCTACAACCGGGGACGGCCTGCTGACTGCGTTGCGGGTGATGGATGTGATTGTGCGTTCTGGCAAGACGCTGGCGGAGTTGGTGGGGGATTTGAAAGTGTTTCCGCAGAAAATCCAGAATGTGCGGGTGCGGGAGAAGATTCCGTTTGCGCAGGTGCCGGAGGTGCAGCGGGCGATTGATGCTGCCGAGCGGGAGTTGGATGGGAACGGGCGTGTGGTGGTGCGGTATTCGGGGACTGAGGCTTTGGCTCGCGTAATGGTGGAGGCGGAGTCGGAGGAGAGGATGCTGGCGCTTACGGCGGGGATTGCGGGGGAGATTCAGAAAGCGCTGGGAGTGTAGCGCTGCAGACGCCTCGCTGCGCTCGGCTGGACGGCCGAAAGCGGCCGTCCCCACACGAACCTTCCCACGCGAACCCTTCCATCTGACCTAATCTAAGTCTCTCCAGTTGGGGCCTGCTTCCATTTCTACTAACAGCGGGACTGCTAGTTCGTGAACTTTTTCCATTTGCTCGCGGACTAGAGACTGCATGGTTTCCACTTCTTTTTCGGGGACTTCGAAGACTAGTTCGTCGTGGACTTGAAGAGTCATTCTGGATTTCAACTCTCGTTCTTGCAGAATCGCGTCGATTCTGATCATCGCTACTTTGATTAAGTCCGCGGCCGTGCCCTGCAGCGGGGTGTTTACTGCGGTGCGTTCTGCGAAGCCTCGTTGAGTGAAATTTTTGCTGTTGATGTCGGGGATGGGGCGCATGCGGCCGTGGAGCGTTTTCACTTTCAAGTTGCGGCGGGCTTCTTCTAACGTCTTATCGATGAAGGCGCGGACACCTTTGTATTTTTCGAAATAGTTGGCGATGAATAGCTTGGCTTCGGCGGTTTCTATGCCTAGATTTTGCGACAAGCCGAAGGCGGACAAGCCGTAGACTATGCCGAAATTTACTACCTTGGCCTGGCGGCGGTGGTCGGGCGTGACCATTAGCGGCGGGACTCCGAAAACCTGGGAGGCGGTTAGGGTGTGGATATCGTCACCGCGGCGGAAGGCTTCGACGAGGAGCGGATCGTGGGAAAAGTGGGCCAGGAGTCGGAGTTCGATCTGCGAATAGTCGGCGGTTAGAAGGACGTGGCCGGGTTCGGCGATGAAGGCGGCGCGGATGCCGCGGCCCAGTTCGGTGCGGATGGGGATGTTCTGGAGATTGGGATTGGCTGAGGACAGGCGGCCAGTGGCTGTGCCGGCTTGATAGAAAGTTGTGTGCAGGCGTCCCGTCGCGGGGTTGATTAGCGCGGGCAGAGTGTCGACGTAGGTGGACTTCAGTTTGGTTAACTGGCGGTAGTCGAGAACTTTTCTGGCGATGGAATGTTCTTCCGCCAAGGCTTCGAGGACATCGACAGCGGTCGACGTAACACGTCCCCGGCCATACTTTACTGGTTTCGCAAGGTTCAGGCGATTGAAGAGTACGTCAGCTAGTTGCTTGGGAGAACTGATATTGAATTCGGTTCCGGCAAGCTCGTGGATTTCTTTCGCTTTGGCGGTGATCTCGCGTTCGAGTTCGGTCGACATTTTCGATAGCGCGGCGGTGTCGATTTTTACTCCGGCCTGCTCCATGCGGGCTAGAACCGGGACTAGCGGGAGATCTATTTCTGCGTAGAGCCTGGTTAGGCCTGCTTGTCTGACATCTTCTCGTAGCGCCGTTGTCAGCCTGCCGGTTAAGTCGGCGGCTTCGGCCAGGTCGCCGCTTAGTTTGAGGTTGAAGCGGCGAAGGGCTACGTCGGCGAGGCGATGCGAGGAATAGGTGGGATCGAGCAGGTAGGAGTAGAGCATGGGATCGTGCTCGACGCCTTGCAGATGGATGCCGAGAGAATCGAGCGCGTGAATCGCCGCTTTGTAATCGTGGATTGCCTTGGGTGTGTCTGCGGTGGTGAGGACGGCGCGTAGTTCTGTGGCAGCGCTACTGGAATCTAGTTTGACGATAGTCGCCGAACCTGCGGCCGCGGAGATGGCGGCTCGGCGGGCCGACGGCTCGGGGGCAGACGGCGCATCATCGGTCAGTGCGAGCATTCCTGATTGCGGTTCTTCTTCGATTCCTTCTTCAGCTTCTAGAAGAGATCGTGTTTCTTCCTGCTCGACTGCGATGGCTAGCGCGCCCTCCTGAGCCACGGAGTTTAGTACCCTCTCTATGTCTGACGGGGATTGGGCTTCGCCGTAATGGGCTTCGGTGACCTGGACTTCCGGCAATAATTCCTTCAGCAACGAAGTAAATTCCAGTTCGGTGAAGAGCTGGCGGAGGAGATCGAGATCGGGCTGGCCTGCGCGCATGGCCTCGACATTCAAGTCGACCGGGACGTTGGTGTCTATGGTCGCCATGCTTTTGCTGAAGAGGATGGTGTCGCGATTGTTCTGGAGGGATTCGCGGTAGGTTTTCTTTTCTACTTCGTTGGCACGGTCGAGCGCTTCTTCGACGGTGCCGAAGCGTTTGATGATTTCGACCGAGCCTTTGTCGCCGATGCCGGGGGCGCCGGGGATGTTGTCGACCGAGTCTCCGCGGAGGGCCATGATATCGATTACGCGCTCGGGAGGGACTCCTAGAATTTCTTCGACTTTGGCAGCGTCGCAGATGAGATTGTCTTTGGGCGGATTGAGGATGTGAACATTGTCGTTGACGAGCTGCATCATGTCTTTGTCGCTGGAGACTACGTAGACGGGATGCTTCGCGGCGGCGGCTTTGCGGGCCAGAGTGCCGATTACATCGTCGGCTTCGAACCCGGCCAGTTCGAGAATGGGGATGCGGTAGGCTTCGAGAGCACGGCGGATGTAGGGAATCTGCTGGGCTAAGTCCTCGGGCATGGCGGCGCGGTTGGCTTTGTAGCCTTTGTATTCGACCTCGGTGAAGGTTTGAGTCTTGATGTCGAACTTGCGGACGGTGGTGATGGCTTCGGCTTGTGTGGCGCGGTGAGTCTTGGCGGCTACGTCGAAGACAGCGGCCAGATAGTGGGGCGAGAAATCGTCGCGCAGTTTGCGGAGCATGTTGACGAAGACGTAGGCGGCGGCGGTGGGGAGTCCGGATTTGGTGGACATGGAACGCTGGCGTGCCATGGCGTGATAGGCGCGGAAGATGAACGACATGGTGTCGATGAGGAAGATGCGAGCTTCGGCGGCTGGCGATTGCGTTGGGGAAGGCGTGGGGGTGGATTTCGGTTGACGGGATTTTGTTCGTGGGGGCAAGGGAGTAGTTTAGCAGCCGGAGTGGGCTGCGGTGGCGTGGGTCCGGCGGTGTGGTGCTGGTGCCAGAGACGTAGCTACCTACGTCTCTACGTCGGCTGGTGTACTCGTTAGAAGTCTATGCGGAAATCGGCTTGGACTACCTTTTTACCTGGGCTGTTGGCACTGTTGCGAAAGACCAAGTAGTACTGCACGGGCTGGTCCCGAGTGGCGGGAAGGCCCAGGCTCACGTCCGAATCGTGGGAAGCTTCAACCGAGTAAACCACGTCGGCGGGACGACCACTGAGGAAGTCAGAATACTGCTGATCATTCATCAGGAGAAGATCGATGTCTCCGTCCTGGTCGGCGGATTGGATGCCGGAGCTCTTGGCAAACGAGTGGTAGGTCCCACGCAGCTGCGGGCTGGCAGCGTGAGGCGGAACCTGGAAGAGAAATTGCGCGGTGGATGTAACGGCAAACGTCTTGTGCACGATAGCGGTGCCGGTACCCACGGGTGATGGGGCAATGAGGTCGCTGTGATGCGGCTTCCGCGGTGGCGGGTCTTCTGTTTTCTGCAGTGGGTTGGCCTTCTCCATAAACTCCGCGAGCGGGCTCACCACTGGTCCCAAGACCGTGGTTGTCGGGACTGGGTCTTGCGCGTCAGGCTTCGGTTCCGGCTCCTGGGATTCTTCGGAGGTCTGCGCCTTCAGTCGGGAAGAGCGATTTTGGTAATACGTGTAGCCTCCGATCAAAACCACACCCATCAAAAGCCATCCGAAAACCCGGTGCATGCGGTCGGTCCTCCCTCTCCATAAGCTAATCGCAGGGAGACCTTGTGCCAACAATGTCGGCTGGTGGGGAAGTTACCTTGGTTTTCCGTATTCGGTCGTGTAGTGGAGTTGGATCTCGCCGCAAGTGCCCTGCTCGGCGGAGTAGACGACGCAAGTATCGAACGGACGGGAATAGACGTGGAGGCTGACGGCGCGCTGATTGAATTCACGGGGATTCAGGACGCGGTGGACGGGAGCCAGGGGGTCGACGGCGCAGGGGTGGGACACATTCATCTCGACGACGTCCGTGGGCTCGATGGTGGATTTGCCGTGGGCGAGATCCTGATGCACGACGTGAAAATTCTCTACTTGCAGGCGGCCGATGGGAACGGCCATCCAGCAGTTCTGGTCGCGGTGGTTGTGGATGGAGCTGATCTGGCCTATTTCCCAGCAGATGGCTAGCAGCTCGTAGAGGCGAGTTTTATCGATCAGGTTGCGGGTGTAGTGCTGGCGGTCCCAGGTTAGAAAGGGGGCTAGTGAACCGGGGTTCAGCGGGTTGTCTTGCAAGAACTTGCGGAGTTGCTCGGTCTGGTCAAACGCGGCTTCGGGGAACTTGCGGAGTTGGGCTACGAAATCCTGGATCGGGACCTGGTTTATTGCGGTGGCCATGGGGTGCTCCCGGAAAAGTATAACGCAGCCGGGGTTGGGCGACTGTTGGGAAAAACCTTGAACACAGCGGGCACGGAGGGTCACAGAGGGCGGCAAGTCATTCTATGAACATGCAGTCTCCGTAGGAGTAGAAGCGGTAGCGTTGGGAGACTGCGTGTTTGTAGGCTGCCAGGACATTTTCGCGTCCTCCGAAGGCGCTGACCAGCATTAGCAGAGTCGATTGCGGCAGGTGGAAATTGGTCAGCATGGCTTTGACCACCTTGAATTCGAAACCTGTTTCGGGATCCGGGTAGATGAAGAGGTCGGCAGCGGCTGGGCCAGCGACAATTGTTCCTGCGCCGACGCGAATCGCATGTTCTAGAGTTCGAACCGTTGTGGTTCCGACGGCGATTATGCGACTTGAGTTGCGGAGAGCGCGATTGACGGCGGAGGCGGCATTGGTGGAGATGAAATAAGGTTCGGAATGGAGTTTGTGGTCTTCGACCTGGTCGACGCGGACTGGCTGGAAGGTTCCGAGGCCGACGTGGAGCGTGATTTCAGCGGTCTCGATGCCGCGGTGGCGTATGCGGTCGAGAACTTCCTGAGTGAAGTGGAGGCCGGCGGTGGGAGCGGCTACCGATCCACGCTGCTGGGCGTAGACGGTTTGATAGCGCTCGCGATCGCGAGAAGAGTCGGGGCGGGCAATGTAGGGTGGGAGCGGGATATGGCCGATGCGATCGAGGGCAGCGAAGAAATCGTTCGAGGTTTGAAAGGAGGGTTGGAAGCGGATACGGCGCTCGCCGAACTCGGCGCGGGCCAGGACTTCAGCTTGCAGCTCGTCTTTCTCGCCGAAGAGCAGGCGCTCGCCGACGCCGATTTTGCGGCCGGGACGAACCAGGCATTCCCAATCGTTGGGATCGGTAGAGAGCTGCCGGGTGAGCAGAACCTCGATGCGGCCCTGAAGGAAGTCGCGGGCTGCGGGGTTGCGCTGGCTGACGGGTTGAGCGCGGGCGCCTTCGCGGCGGCCGTAGAGCCGGGCGGGAAAGACGCGAGTGTTGTTGAAGACCACGAGATCGCCGGGCCGCAGCATATCGGGGAAGTCGCCGAACAAGCGATCGGAATAGTGGCCGCTGGTACGTTGCAGGTGAAGGAGACGGGATCCGTCACGGGCGGCGAGAGGCTTCTGGGCAATCAGCTCGTCGGGAAGGTGGAAATGGAAATCGGAAACCAACACGGTGTCCGATTATAGGGGGAACGCAGGACGAGGATGGGGCGCAAAACCGGGATGGTTTATCGTTTTTCTTTGGGAAACGTGCCTATCCGTTTGGTAAATTTGTTTGTCTGTTCGTGCCAAGTGCGGTACTATGCGGGGGCTGTAGCTTTTGCCGCTTTTTCGTCACTCCCCTAAGAGAGTACTTCCATGTCCGCTGAACGGAAACAGAGGGAAGAAATTGTTCGCTACGGGCGCATGCTGCACGAGCGCGGGTTTGTGGCGGCGATGGACGGGAATCTGTCGGTTCGGCTGGATGACGAGCGGATCCTGGTGACGCCGACGTGCGTGAGCAAGGGAGCGATGCGAGCCCGGGACATGGTGATTGTGAACCTAGAGGGCACGCGAGTGGCGGGGCGGCGGAACGTGACCAGCGAGATTGGGATGCACCTGCTGGTGTACCGCACGCGGCCTGACATTCAGGCGATTGTGCATGCGCATCCGCCGACGGCGACGGGATTCGCGGCCGCGGGCATGGCGCTGACCGAGCCACTGGTGTGTGAAGTGGTGATGGGGTTGGGATGCATTCCGCTGGCACGTTACGGGACGCCGGGGACGTCGGAGCTGGCGAAGACGCTGGAGCCGTACGTGCCGCACTATGACGCCATCCTGATGTCGAATCACGGCGTGGTTACTTACGGAGACACGATTGAGCACGCCTACATGAAGATGGAAACCGTGGAACACTTTGCGCAGATTGCGCTGGTGACGCACCTGCTGGGACGGCAACAGCCGCTGAGCGGGGTTGACATTGAGAAGCTGATGCTGGCACGGACGAAGTATTTTGGCGGGAAGATGGCGGCATCGATGCCGATTGCGATGGTGAGGGAACCGGAGAAGGTTAGTTAGGGCACTGTGCTGCCGGTTGTTTCGACGTTGCTGCTACTTCTTTGCCAACCGCTAGGAAGACGTTGGAAGCAACGTCTCTACGAGTGAATTTGATTAGGGCGCGAGTTTCGACTCGCGCCTTTTTGTTTATCCCGCGCGTTGTTATTCGCCTCCTATGCGGAAGCGGAAGCCGGCGCGGAAGTTGATGGGCAGGGACGGATAGCCTACGACTTCGTTGTAGCGGCGGTCCAGGGCGTTTTCGATATTTGCATATGCGGTGACTCGGTGATTGATGGCATACCAGCCACCGAGATCGACGCGGAGATAGCCAGCGGCGTGGTTGATGCCAAAACCGTCGAAGTCGTCGTCGGGGCGGCGGCCGACGAAGCTCCCACTCAGGTTCGTGCCCCAGCGGCTGCCGAGATAAGACAGCAGCGTGGTGGCGGAATGCTTGGGACGCCGCAGGAGAGGCTGGCCCGGATTGTAGAGCGAATCGATGGGAGCGGGATCGTCAAGAATCTCTGTGGAAGTATAGGTGTACGCGGTCGAGAGCAGCAGCCGGCTGCGGAGCTTGGCCTGCAGTTCCACCTCTGCGCCTTGCGCAAACGCCTCGTTGACGTTGAAGTACTCGCCGACAAAGGTGGTTGGGTTGACCGTCTCGTAATTGATCTGGTCGTGAAACAGATTGTTGAAGTAAGTGGCATTGAAGACATATTTTCCGCGGAAAAAATCCTGCCGAATGCCCGCTTCGAACGCGCGGACACGCTCCGGTTTGAGGCCGGGATTCGGGACGGAATAAGGGGGCCCGGCAAAGGTCTCTTCGAGGCGAGGCTCCTTGAATCCTGTGGCGTAGGAGAAGCGCAGGCGCGTTCCTGAAAAAGTCTCTCCACCGTTCAGAGCCAGCAGAGTGAGCGCGACGCGCGGTACGCCGGTGTTGCCGAACACGCTGCTATGAACGAAACGCCCGCCCGCGACGGCCGAAAGCCTGCCCCAGGTCAGCTGCTGTTGCAGGTATGCATCCTGGTTCAAACGCTGGCCGGACGGCGAGGGAGGGAAATCCAGATCGCCTACAACGCCGTTTTCGTTTTCGAGGCGATATCCGAAGGTGGTGTGGGCCCAGGTTCGCTCGGAATAATCGCCCTGATATTCGAAGCCCACGCGATTGATGTGATCGTACTCGTGAGCTGGAAAATCGATCTGGCCGAAAACGGGACTGATGCGCGCAGGATCGCCATTCAGGTTCACGTCGTTGTAGCGGTAGAGATAATCGAAGGCAGTCAAACTGTGCCGCCAGCCGGGCGGAGTTGCCACGACGAGCTCGGCGCTGCCCAGCAGGCTGTTAAGCTGGGCCCATTCGCTGGGATCGGGCGGCATAAGAGGATCGCCGTTGAAACTCCATTCACCGGGAAGTCCCGTGTGGCTGTTGGAGTGGCGCACATGCAGGCGGAGAGAGACTTCATCACTTAGCGCAACTCCAGTGTTGACGCCTTCCAGGGAATCGGAGTTGGCGTTGTTGATGCCGGCACCGTTGGTATTGAACTGATCGCCGAAGAGGTCGTAGTCGAAACGGCCGTTTGCTCCGGCAACAGACGCGTAGCCGTTGGCAGTTGAGAAGTTGCCGCCGTCGGCGCCGAAGCGTAGTTCCGGCGTGGGAGTGCTCCCGTTGCGGGTCCAGACCTGAACTACGCTGGTCATGGCGTCGGAGCCGTAGAGAGTGCTTTGCGCGCCGCGGAGGAATTCCATGCGATTGGCTTCGGTGAGAGGCAGCGTGCCGAAGTCGAAAGTGCCACCTGGTTCGTTAATGGTGACGCCGTCGACAATCACTTTGTTGTAGGTGGAATCACCACCGCGCACAAACAGGGAAGAGAGCCCACCGCGCTGGCCGGCGGTATTTACCACGGCGCCGGGGAGAAAACGGACGGCATCATCGGCTGCTGTAGGCCGCATGGTTTCGAGTTGCTCGTTCTCCAGAGTTGAAATGCTGGCACCGGTTTCTCCGGCGGGCACTGGAGTTCTAGTTGCCGTCACGACTACCGTCTCCGACGCCGTGGCGAGATGCAGTTGGACCGTGATGACTTCGGGATGGCCGGAGGCGACATCCTCGGTCTGCGGAGCGAAGCCTGGAGCGAGGATTTGAACCCGATAGTTGCCGGAGGTCAACTCGCCGAAATTGGCGCTTCCCTCGGCGGAAGTGGTGGAAATCTTCAGAGGAGTGTCACTCGATTTCGAGAGAAGAGACACTTGTGCGCCGGAGACGGCAGCGGATTGAGGGTCCACTACTTTGACTTTGAGGTCGGCAGCGGAGGCTGCCGCGAGAGCGATGAAGATTAAACACGAGGCGAGAAGTGCGCGCATAACCATCCTCCTTTTCACGCGAAAGGGGTTAAGGTGGACGGTTTACGCCGGTCTCCTGGCTTTGCGAGTGAGGATGAAGAAGCAATTGGCAATTAGCCATTGGCTCTGGCATCCGGAATTTGCAGGCGGCCTTCCCGGGATTGCTCTCAGTGGACGGCTGCGATTTTCTCGCTTACAGTTGCGCGGCAGCGCGGGAATTGCACCCGCTTCCCTGTCTTTGCCACGGGCAAAGACGCGCAAACCGAAGGACATTTCAAAGAACGGGAAACAGTGGTGTGAGGAATTTAGCGGGTGGGAGCGGTGAAAGTCAAATCGCAACGAGTCGACTTGTGTCCCGGCGACTTATTTTTGCTCGCGGGTTGGCTCTCCGACAAAGACAAGGCAGCCGTTGGGGTCGCCGATGTGGAATTCAGTCATACCGTAGTCGCGGTCGAACAAATCGCGGATTTTGTACCGGTCCTTGAACGTCTTCACGTGCTTCCACAGAGAGGCGATGTTGGAGACTTCGACATAGATTTCCGTATGGCCGCGGACGCAGCGCATGACTTCTTCTGACGCGGCTTTCATGAAGTGGATGGTCTGGCCGTCGCGCTGGATGATTGAATATTCTGGCGACTTCATCATGGCAGTAAATCCGAGGACCTTTTGGTAGAAGGCGAGAGTTTCTTCCATGTCGGCGGCGGCCAGCATGGGACTTATTTTCTTGGCGGTATAGGTTGCAGTCATTGCCGTTTCCATTTCTGGATCTCCAATTTCTCGACACCGTCAGGCATTGTAAGGGAACTCGGGAGTGCCGACTTTTCTTATGTTCGCCTCAGCAAATTCCAGCACGCGGTCGAGGGAATCCTGCAGCTGTTGTTGATAGCGCTCAAGATCTTCATCGGTAGCATCCGCCGGAACTGGAATGAGGTTGCCGAAGCGTAGGAGAACGCGGGAGAACGGTTTCGGGATGATGAGCCTGTCCCAGGTGTTGAGGACCCAGGCGTGCTCGACGGCTATATGAAACATGCTCAGCGGGACGCCGGCAGAGCGCGCCAGGGCGACCGGGCCAGGCTTTACTTTGTACCGGGGGCCGCGGGGACCATCGAGGCTGAAGGCTACGGTCCAGCCTTCCTGCAGGGCGCGGCGCAGGCCGAGCAGGGCGCGAACGGCGTTGCGGCTGCTGGAGCCTTTGACGGCGACGAATCCGAACTTGCGGATGATGCGGCCCATGTATTCGCCGTCGTAGCTGTTGCTGCTCATCACGCGAACTCCGAAATTCCGGAAGATGTAGGTGGAGGGGATGATGCAGGCGTGCCAGAAAGAAGTGATCAGGGGCCGCTCGTCCAGCGTTTTCTCGGCGCCTTCTTCTCGCGAGACGGCTACGCGCAGGGTGGGGCCGATGAGGCGGATGAAACAGTATCCGGCGGCGATGATGATCCGGAGGATGATTCTCTGGCGGAGGGTGAAGCGGTGAGCGGGCGCAGTTTCCACCGTCGCAGTTGCGCTTGTGCTGGCTTCGGTCACGAGAGTTATTGTAATGGGAAGGTGCGTAGGGTGCGCCTTGTTGCACCTCAGGGCTAAAGCCGGCCAATTTCTTGGGCTTCTTGAAGCAGGCCTGGAAGGCCTGCTCCACCCTCGACTCAGGCTAGCTTTCGAGGTAGGCGTCGATCCAGTTTTTTACCTTCTGGCGGCGGTCGTCGGTGGCGTCGAAGCGGACCCCGAAAGACTTGCTCTTGCGCCAGGTCACGACGGCGCGGACGGTTACCCGAGGCAGAGTGAGCAGCGAAAAAGAGATTTCTACATTGGTTCCGGAAGGCATATCCTCAGCGCTCTTCAGGGACATGCCGCCGGAGCTGATCTCGAGGCTGGAGGCGCTGAGGCGCTGTTTATCAGGGCCGAAGACGGTGACCTCAGTCATGATGGGAATGCGCGCGTAACGGCGGAATTCGTGGAGCACCAGCATGTGAGTGGCGCGGACCAGCTTGAGCGCGGCGGGCCGCTCCAGAGGCTCCTGGAACATGGCGTTGATGCCGAACTTCGAATAGCGCATGGCTTCCTGCGCATTGCCTCCGAGACCATAAAGAACGAGCCGGCTGTTGGAAGGAGAACTGCGAGCGGCTTCCATGACCGTTTCGGCGCCGGAAGCCAGGTTGATCACGCAGGCTTCAAATTTCTCCTGCCGCAGGCGCTCAGCCGCGCTGGAAGAAACCAGCACCGTGTCGATGCTGAACTGACGGAAACACTCGTGCAGCAGGGCGCGGGAAGATTCTTTGAGGTCGACCAAGGCAACGCGAGCCGCTGCCTTCTTGGTTGGGGAAATGCGTGCCGGGGCAGTGCCGAAGGCTTTTTCCATGTCCGGGGTCGGATTCTAGTACGAAAGTTTATTGTGGCTTGCCGGTGAGCACATGGAAAGACCCTAAGGGGCAGGGGCCAGAGGTCCAAAGGTGTCATAACCGGAGGTGGACTGGTGGGTGCGGCAGGACAGTGGTGCAGCCTAACGAGTTCAGGCGTGGGCCACGGCGGCGAGAAATGGTTGTTCCGACGGATCCGCGACCGGTAACTCTATGGTTACACGTGCGCCGTGGGGCTCCACGTTCTCGATTCTGAGATCTCCGCCGCGTTCTTTGACGATGCCATAACAGACGCTCAAGCCTAGTCCGGTTCCTTTGCCCACCGGCTTCGTTGTATAGAAGGGGTCGAGAGCGCGGCTGAGATTGCCAAAGCCCGGACCAGTATCTTGCACTTCGATCACGGCCCGGGAGCCGCTTTGGTAGGCGCGAATGCTGATCTGCTTGATGCCGGCCGTGCCCTCCAGAGCGTCGCTGGAATTGTTGAACAAGTTCAGCAGAATCTGTTTGATTTCATCCTCATTGACAGCCAGAAAGGGGAAATCTGGTGCTATGTCGAGAGCGACTCGAACGCTGCGGGTGCGAGTGTAGTATTCGCGAAGAGCCAACACCTCCTGGACCACGGGAGAGAGTTGAACGGCGTGGGTGCCGCGCGTACTTTGTCGAGAAAACCGAAGCAGGTTGTCAGTAATCCGTTTCATGCGGCGGGCCTCACTCACCAGCTTGGTGAGCTGATCGCGAGTATGCGGCCCGGCGATCGCATCGCTTATGAGTTCGCTGTATCCCATGATCACGGTCAGAGGATTGTTGAGTTCGTGCGCCACTCCGGCGAGCAGTTGACCCACGGCAGCCAGCTTTTCGGACCAGACCAACTGTGTGTGCAAGGCTTTGAGCTCAACCGCTACGGCAAGGTCGGCTGCGAGCATTTCGATGCGGGACAATTCGAGGGCATCGACGGTGTTCGCGTCTCGGGGAGCGGCTAGTCGGAGGCATCCGAGATATGTGCCGCCGGCTGAGCAAAGCGGAATCAACAGTTCTTCGCGGCCGGTCCAGTGCGCTCTGGCGCGCTCCGGAAGAGAAATTGCTTCCCGCGCTGGCAGCAGGTAGGAATTTTTTCCCAGGAGTCGAGCGCCCGAACAGAGAGTCTTGATGTGATCGAGCGTCCAGTCCTGGGTTTGAGCCTGCAGTCTCTGCAGCGACGTTGGCGAGAGTCCGCTGGAGCCTGCTAGTCGCAACCTGCGCTCGGCGTCTTCAAGTTGGATCACGGCCATGCTGAAGTTGCTGACTTCAGTGATTGCCGAAGCGATGGCGGGGCAAACAGTATCTGGCCTGCCACCACTCAGCAGCCGGGAAGTGAGCGCCGAGAAGCGCTCCAGTTGACGGTTCAGCAGGGCTGCCTTGTGTTGCATTCTGGCGATGGATTCCGACTTGTCTTCCACTACGGCCAGAATCATGCCAAAAGCAACGAAAAACTTGGGAGTATTCCAGAGTTCCCCTGGGATGATCAGGTTGGGAGCGAGACGATCGATCAACAACCCGAGGGGAAACACGGCGCCCCAGCAGAAGAAGCCGCCGGCGATGGTCAGCATGGCGGGCGACGCCCGCCGGGAGTTCCAGCAAATGAACACGCCCGTCAAAGCAAACCCGATTCCGAGGAGTGCGATCGCGCCTTCGTCAAAGGAACCGCGAAGAGCGGCACGAATCGCCCAAACTCCGGCAAGGGAGCAAAGAAAAGTCGTGGCCACCAGGTACAACGACAATTTGCGGCTTACGTGAAAGAAGAAGGACGCGGCCCCGCCGAAGCAAGCCAGCAGGCACAAGACATAAGGCCAACGGGCGTGGACGTTATAGCAGGAGCACGCCACGTAGACTACCGAAGGCACGCCCAAAACCAGCAGCAGAAGAGTTCGCTTGGCATAGTCTTCAACTACGAAGGAGACCGAAACGAGAAAACTGACCGCAGCGGCTTGCAGCGACCCGGAATCGACGGCTAGCAGAAGGGAGTTGATTGTGCCATGATCCGGCTCGAGCAATTGCGCCAGGAAATGCGCGAAAACCATTGCCCATCCTATAGTCCAAAGGGTTAGGCGGGCGCTATGCGCTTGGCGCTTCAGGCAGACAAAAATAATAACGAGCACGCCAACGGTTAAAAATGTCGGGATTTTCTCGACGACACCCATTCATTCAAGATTACTTTTGGGGGAGAGGTACGGGCTTCAATAGTAACTAACGGTAACCAACCCCACAGCGTGAGTCAACGCCCCAACGTGCCATCAGCGTGGCACCAAAGTTTGGCGGAATTTCGGGAAGTGCAGGTCTGCACTATCGATCGTTAGTTGGAAACGGCCAACCGGCTGCTAACGCTGCTCAGGAGTTTCTCCGCTGCCTCGCCGGGATCCTGGGTGGCAAAGTTCTCATCCAAAATGAGGACCGAGACGGTGGGATCGATTTCTTCGAGTATCTTGCTCGTGGTTTTGCTATGGATGGTTTGCATACGCGCAGAAACTATCACCAGTTTCGCCTTGGTAGCCTTCAGCAGAATTCGGGCGTCGTTGATGCTCAGTGTAGTCATGGCGTTGTATCCGGCGCTGCACAGGACTTCGCGGAGAAACGTGCACACATCGGTGGACTCGAAAACACAAAGGAGGCGCGGCCTTGCGTCGCCGGCTTTGCCGCGCGAATAGCGGGAGCCCAGGTAGGCAGCGGTGATGGCTTCTTCGACCGAATCGTAGGTTTCAAATTGCGAGAGCAGACTCGTCAACTGCAGCATCTTGCGGACATTAGGAGGCAGTCCGGTGAGCTTGAGGTCTCCACCTTTGGATCGGGCGGCTTGCATCAGGCGCACCAGGGCTCCCAAGCCGCTGCTGTCGACGAATTCAACATGGTCGAGCTGCAGGACGACGTCGCCGTGCTTTTGGATGGAATCTCCCACGTGGGAGTGCAACGTAAAGACTTCGTTGCCGGCCACGATGCGTCCGTGGCACTGAACGATCAAGACATCGCCGACGGGGCGGCTCTCAAGGCGCAGTTGCATCTCGCCTCCTCAGTTATTTCGTGGCGAATCTTACGTGGAGCGAACCAGCAAGTCAATCGCAGTCACGCGGGCCGCAGCCCCAGGGGCTAAAGCCCGGCCCTCATTTTGGCACTGCGTGGCACGGCTCAAGCCATGCTCTTCCGGAGCATTTTATGAGTTGGGCTCTTCTACTCTGACCATTTCCGGAACAGGAGCGCGCCATTGGTGCCGCCGAAGCCGAAGGAATTCGACATGGCGTATTCGAGTTTGGCTTTGCGGGCTTGGTTGGGAACGAAATCCATGCCGGCGGTTTCCGGGTCCTGGCTGACGAGGTTGATGGTAGGCGGCAGGATCTGATCGCGCAGGGCGAGAACTGTAATGCCCGCTTCGAGGCCGCCGGCACCGCCGAGCAGATGGCCAGTCATGGATTTGGTAGAGCTGACAGGAAGTTTATGCTCGCCGAAGAAGTTACGGATGGCGTGCGCCTCGAGGGTATCACCGATTGGCGTGGACGTGCCGTGGGCGTTGACGTAATCGACCTTTTCCGGGCTGATGCCGGCGTCGCGGGTGGCGTTGCGCATCACGCGGAATCCGCCTTCGTGTTCGGGAGCGGGCTGGGTCATGTGGTAGGCGTCCCCAGACATTCCATAACCGGCAATCTCGGCGAGGATGGGCGCTCCACGCCGTTTGGCGTGATCGAGTTCTTCGAGCACCAGGATACCGGCGCCTTCGCCCATGACAAAGCCGTCGCGGTCTTTGTCCCACGGACGGCTGGCGGCTTCGGGAGCATCGTTGCGCGTGGAAAGCGCGCGCATGGCGGCGAATCCGCCGACACCCATTGGGGTGATGGCGGCTTCTGAGCCGCCAGCGATCATCACATCGGCGTCGTTGTGCTGGATGATGCGGAAAGAATCGCCGATGGAGTGGGCGCTCGTGGTGCAGGCCGTCGCCGTCGCTTCATTGGGACCCTTGGCGCCGAGCCGCATGGAAACATGCCCGGCAGCGAGATTGATAATTGCCGCCGGAATAAAGAACGGGGAAATCTTGCGTGGGCCGCCTTCGAACAGCGCAGTGTGTTCGCGTTCGATGATATCGAACCCGCCGATGCCGGAGCCGATGTGCACGCCCACGCGTTCGTCGTTCTCGGGTGTGATCTGCAGAGCTGACATCTTGAACGCTTCATCCGCAGCGGCGATGGCCAGGTGGATGAAGCGTCCCATCTTCTTTACTTCTTTTTTCTCGATGAAGTTGAGGGGATCGAAGTTCTTGACCTCTGCGGCGATCTGGCAGGCGAAACTAGTGGAGTCGAATTGGGTAATGCGGGCCACGCCGCTCTTGCCGGCGAGCACGGCCTTCCACACCTCTCCGGTGGTATTGCCCACGCCGCAGATCAGGCCGATGCCGGTAACTACGACCCTGCGTCCCAAACTACTTGCCGCCTTTCGAATGTTTCCCGATGTAGTCGATGGCGTCCTGCACGGTGCGGATCTTTTCCGCATCCTCGTCCGGGATTTCGATGTCGAAGCCTTCTTCGAAAGCCATCACCAGTTCGACTGTGTCCAGTGAATCTGCGCCCAGGTCATCGACGAACGATGCGCTGGAGGTGACCTCGCCCTCGTCCACACCCAACTGCTCTACGATGATTTGCTTTACTTTCTCGTCAACGGCTGCCATGTTTCTCCTCGCTTTAGCTCGATTTGATTTGAAATTCGATGCCGGGATTCGGGGACCGCAGTCTCCGATCCCGTCCGGTCTTCGCCCGGACGCTCCGCGATTTGTTCCTCGCAGCTGTTACCGCATTGAAAATAGGCGAACGTGTAGTGTAATTGCCCCGGTGAATTGGTGTAAAGGAAGGGGATTGCCACACGGGGCAAACCCTTGGGCCAACTTTGGATCGGGACACTTGATCCTAACGGTTGGAAGTTCTCGTGGTCAAACTCCGGGGCAAGTTATGATTGGACGGTTCAAAGCTTGGTTGGCGGGGGTTCATAGTGAAACATGTTGTGCGGATATGGCTCTTGATGTTATGCCCAGTCGCTTATGCGGCGCCTTGTCCGGCTGATCAGGCGAAAGACGGGAGTGCGCTTGTTCAGAACGAGTTGACATGGGCAAAGGCTCTGGAGCAACGCGACTCCGCGGCCCTGAACTGCCTGCTGGCCGCGGAGTTTGAGGACGCGGGACCGGACGGGACGCTGCAGGATCGCGGCACAACTCTCGCTAAAGCTGGCAAGCATCCGCCGGTGCATCATGAGTTGACCGACATGCACGCGCAAGTGCATGGAGATTTTGGCTACGTTCGCGGATTGGCGACGGCGGTGGGTGCGACCGGCAAGGTTCTGGCGAGAGTGCGATTTACCGATATTTATGTTTATCGAGACGGGCGATGGCAAGCGGTGGCCGCGCATGAATCGATGCTTGCCGGAACACCGTAGTAGAACAGCGTGGGAAATCTATGCGTGCTGTCGTGCAGCGAGTAAGCCGCGCTCAGGTTACGGTGAATGGAGAGGCCACGGGTGAGATTGGACTGGGGCTGCTGGTCTTGCTGGGAGTCGGCCGGGACGACACGCAGGCCGATGCCACCTACCTGGCGGAGAAAATCGCCGGCTTGCGGGTGTTTGAAGACGCCGACGGAAAAATGAACCGCAGTGTGCAAGATGTCAACGGGAGCGTGCTGGCAGTTTCGCAGTTCACGCTTTATGGGGACGTGCGACGTGGCAAGCGGCCGTCGTTTGACGCCTCGGCGCCTCCGGAAAAAGCGCGCCAGCTCTACGAGCTCTTTGTGGAACAGATTCGGGCTGCCGGATTAAGGTGCGAGACCGGGCGTTTTCAGGAAATGATGAAGGTGGAACTGGTGAATGAGGGGCCGGTGACGATTCTTCTGGATTCGGCGAAGGAATTTTAGAAGCGTATTCGATGTGAGGTGATGATCGTGAGAATTTTCGTTTCGATTTTGCTTGCCCTGGCGTTCACTGGTGCGCTCATGGCGCAGAGCAAGTCGTTGCTGATTGAGGATATGACCTGGACCGAGGTCCGCGACGCAATTGCCGCGGGCAAGACCACGGCGATTTACTACGCCGGCAGCATCGAACAAAACGGACCCGGCATGGCGCTGGGCAAGCATCTGTTCGTGGCTCACTATCTCGCGCCGTTGATCGCCGAGAAATTGGGCAATGCTCTGGTCTATCCGACCATGCCCTTCGCGCCGACCGGAGATTGGGGGCGAACCGTGCCAGGGGTGATCGAGCCCGCGAAAAGGACCGGGCACATGCGATATAGCGGCAGCGTGAACATTTCCGAAGAAACTTTCGCTGCGGTCGCTCATGACGTGACATTGAGCGCAATCTCGGCTGGTTTCAAGAATGTTGTGCTCGCTGGAGGCCATGGCGGAGGCCAGTCTACATTGGCAAGAGTTGCCGACGAAATGAATAAGGAGTGGGGACCGAAGGGCATCCACGTGTACTACATTTCCGACCTGTACTACAAAGAGAAGGACGTGATGAAGGATTACTTGCCGAAGCACGGGCTGCCCGTCGACTTACATGCGGGTACAGACGACACGTCGGAGGTCTTGTACATTGACAAAATGGTGAACGGAGACTCTCCCAAATGGATTCGTTCGGGCAGGCTGGTGAACTCAAAGGGTGATGATGACAGCGGAGTCATTGGCGACCAGACTAAGGCCACGCTCGAAATGGGCAAGATGTTTAGTGACGCCAAGATCTCTTTTGCCGTGGCGCAGATCAAGCAGTTGATCGCCGGTGCGAAGTAGTGCGCACCTGCTGAGCCCAGGATGATGCCTGCAAACTCTGGCGGCGGCACTTTTCTCAACATACAATCATCCGGGAGGTGGGATCATGCGTAAGGGAAATGCAGTTACGGTCTTCGTAATGACGGTCGCGATCGCGGCGGTGGCGGGATCGAAAATTGAGGGCACGACCGCGCTCAAAGATTTTCAGCCGACGGGAACGGTCGACAAGAAGACCCACAAGAATCAGCAGTACGATCTTTCTTTCGCTGCCATGGGTAAGCTCTACACCTGCCGCTCAGTCGAGAAGGAGTCACTGAAGGCCACCGATTTTGTGGTGGGCAGCGACGTGCAATACCAGATCAACGGCGACAAGGGTAAGGTGAAAAACTCCAACGGCAAACAGGTGGAGTGCACTGTCATGCGAGTCGCCGAATTGCCCGTCGCCGCTTCGCCCGCTTCCCCGAAGTGAGGTAAAGGGCAAAGACGATTTTAGGATCGCCGAGCAAGCTCTTCCTAGGTTGCGCCATTCTCCAGCAATGGATCGGCCTCGGCCTGTTCCCGCGCAAGGTCGGCCAACTCCAATTGAAGATTGCCGGGATTGGTGGCGTAAGCCAATCCAGTGTCGAGATCAAGAATGCCTTCGCGGATCAATCGATCGATCTCGCCATCGAAGTGCTGCATGCCGTCCTGGCCGCCGACACGCATCGCATCCAGCAGCGTCTTGCCCTCGCCTTCCCCTTTTTCCACGTACTCGCGGGTGCGCAGAGTGGACCTCAATATTTCAATGGCAGCTACGCGACCAGTGCCATCTTTGCGGGGAATTAGTCTCTGGGAAATGATGTAGCGAAAACTTTTGGCCAGACGGTTTCGCAGGGTGTGCTGTTCGGCCATGGGGAAAACTCCCACGATTCTTTCTACCGTCTTCGAGGCATCGATGGTGTGCAGTGTGGAGAGGACCAGGTGACCGGTTTCCGCCGCTTCCATGGCGATCTCGATGGTCTCGCGGTCTCGCATCTCACCCACAAGAATTACTTTCGGAGCCTGCCGCAGGGCTGCCCTTAAGGCAAGCGCAAAACTTGGCGTATCGGCGTGCAATTCACGCTGATGAACGATGCAGTTCTTGTGGGGATGCAGGAACTCGATAGGATCTTCAATGGTGAGCACGTGATAGAACTGCTCTTTGTTAATCTTGTCGATGATCGCGGCCAGGGTAGATGATTTGCCGGAGCCGGTAGGGCCGGTCACGAGCACGATTCCGTTGCGCAAGCCCACAATTTTGCTGAGTTCCTCCGGCAGGTTCAGCGAAGCGAAGTCTGGGACCTTGCCAGGAATTACTCGCATCACGACGGCACAAGTGCCGCGTTGCATAAAGACGTTGACCCTGAACCGGCTCGATCCCGGCAAACTATAAGACACGTCGCAGGAGCCGAGTTCCTTTAGGTTTTGTGCGGCGTGCTGGTTGCTGCCGATCAGATCGGCGGCAATGCGCCGCGTGTCCTCGCTGGTAAGGGCGCGGGCCGCTCCGGCTGGAGAAAGCCTTCCATTGATTTCCACCAGCGGCGGCTTTCCTGGTGAGAAAAAAAGATCGCTTACCTTCGCCGAGGATCTGAGCATCGACGCCAGAAGTTCGGGAGTCGAGATGGGCGCGGCGGCAGGGGCGGCGGCGGTGGCTGCGCGCACAGCAGAAGCGGCAGGAGCAGCGACAGGAACGACACCGGGCGGGCGACTTGCGGGGTTGGTTGGGGACGACATAATCGAAGAGACTTCCTAACTTTCGCTGAGTGTTCCGATCGTATACCAGCCCGAGCGAGTTAGCCTGGGATGGAGCTTCCGCACAGTTACCGAGGTCACGATGGGTAAGAGAGTATTCATCTAGCTCCGATCGCCGGCGATTGTGCCAAGGCGTCCGAAATTTAACGAAGCCGTTCTTGATCGGGTCTGCGGAGATGGATCATCGCGAATGAGTCAACGTGCGTCGAGGACGGCGTCAGCTACCCGCGCGGCATCTACGGCTCCTTTCACATCATGGGTTCGGATGATGTGAGCGCCCTTGAGAATCAGCGCAGTTTGCGCCGCGAGATTTCCGTGGAGCCGGTCAGCAACGGGAGCGTCTTTCCCGTCTTTCGCCAGGGCGCGGCCGAGGAATGATTTCCTCGACGTTCCTGCTACCAGGGGAAATCCGAGGGACTGCAGGTCCTGAAAGCGAGCTAGGAGCGGATAGTTCTGCTCGAAGTTTTTTCCGAAGCCAAAGCCGGGATCAAGGGCGATCCTTTCGCGGCGCACACCGGCCAGCACGGCGGCTTCCGCCCATTCCCGGAGTTCGCGCTTGACCTGAAGAAAAATATCGCCGGGCGGCGGCAGGGTGCGCCATTCTTCGGGACGGCCGCGCGTATGCATCAGAACAGCCCCGCATTTTATTTCGGCAATGGTGCTGGCCATCTGCGCATCCCAGCGCAGCCCGCTGACGTCGTTGACGATGTCGGCTCCGGCCGTGGTCGCGGCGCGCGCCACGCTGGCTTTGTATGTGTCAACCGAGATTACTACTTGGGGGCGCTGTTTCTTGAGAGCGGTGATCACGGGCAGCACACGTTGCAACTCTTCTTCCGCGCTCACGGCGATTTTGGCGGCGGGGCGCGTAGATTCTCCGCCAACGTCAATAATGTCTGCACCTTCGTCGAGCAACTGTATTGCGTGTTCCGCAGCTTTTTCGGGATCGAGATAGCGGCCGCCGTCAGAAAAGGAGTCGGGGGTCACGTTAACGATGCCCATGATCAAGGTACGCTTGCCAAGTTCCAGGGTGCGCGTACCAAGGCTCCATTGAAAGACGGATCTCATGCGGCAGATTCTATAGGGAAGCGAGCCAGACTTGGAATTCGGAAGTCCGCCGACCCAGAGGAACTCTGGCTACCGGCGCCGGACGGCCGCATCGCGCTTGCCCATGGTGCGAAGAGCACCCGGGCCGGTGCCAGTCGGCGGTTTGCGCATTCCGTCGAGCAAATCCTTGAGCACGATGGCATTGTTGCGTTTCTCGTTCTTCGAGGCGTATAGCAGCGTAAGGCGCTTCCTCTTGTGGGCCAGAGAGTAAAGTTTCTGCAAGTCTTTTTCGGCTTCTGGACGAGTCAATTCCTTCAAGTAACGTTTGCGAAAGACCTGCCATTGTTCCGGCTGGGTGTGAAACCACTTTCGCAGGTCGTTGGAGGGGGCGAGATCGCGCAGCCATTCATGCATTGCAATCTCAGTTTTTGAAAGACCGCGCGGCCACAGGCGGTCGACGAGAACGCGCGCTCCATCCGAGCGTGACACCGATTCGTAGACCCGCTTCACCGCGACTGGCATGGCTTTCGGCTTTCCTCTGTTATTGTAAGTCGAGCGCAACTGCGGCGGCTGTGGGAAACCGGGCACAAATCAACTCTGCGGATCGAGTGCCTGTGATAGAGACGCGAGAGATCGAGTTCGAGATCGAAATTAAGATGCGAGTGATTGAAGTGACTAACCAGCAGCCTGACCGGAGGCTCACGACGAACATCCGGCGCTGGATTGGGGCGGCCCTGGTTGCGTGGGTTGGGCTGGCTGCGCTGGCGGGTTGCGACGTGGAACGTCGCAAATCGGATGCGGAACTCGGCCTTAACCCTCAACAGGCTGCCGGGCGCAAGATCTACGACAACTACTGTGACCGCTGTCACAGGCCCGATTCCACGAAGGGGAAAAAAGGACCGGGGTTGAAGGGCGTTTTCCAGCATCAATATCTTCCCAAGACTGGACTACCCGCGAATGACGACCGCGTGAGCGACATTATTCGTAACGGCCGTTCCGATATGCCGGGCTACAGCCAGGTGATGAGCGCGCAGGACATGCAGGAACTGCTGGCCTACATGCATACGCTGTAGGGGAACGGGCGAATCATCGCTGCGCAGTGGATTCTCTTCGTGGGATAATCCTCGGGTGAAGACTGCACCGCCATCGCAACTTTTTCGCAAGCTGCCCTCCGTCGATGAGGTGACGCACGACCCTGCGGTTGGCTCGCTGGCGGCGAGCTATGGCCATGATTCAGTCGTGGATGCGGCGCGCGTCGTATTGTCCCGGCTGCGGCAGGAGATTACGTCAGGGCTGCTGGATGAGGCCAGCCTGAAGCTTGCGCTCTCCGGTCTGGCGGGAGCCGTGGAGAACCAACTTCGCCAGTCACTGAGTTATTCTCTGCGGCGGGTGATCAACGCGACGGGCGTGATCTTGCATACTAATCTCGGTCGCGCCCCGCTGGGTGAAGCGGCGATCGAGCACATCCGCGAGACGGCTGCTAGTTATTCCAATTTGGAGTTTGACCTTGGCGCTGGCGCTCGTGGCAAGCGGGATGTGCACGTGGACCGCTTGTTTCGAAGGCTCCTGGACGAGGAAGACAGAAACGCCGAGCTTCGCTCGGCTGGACGAGCAAGAGTATCCGTCCCCCCACGCACACCAGCCGCTATCTCGACCATCGTGGTTAACAACAATGCGGCTGCTGTGCTGCTGGCGCTGAATACCGTGGCGGAGGGCGGGGAAGTCATCGTCTCGCGCGGCGAGCTGGTGGAGATCGGCGGATCGTTTCGTATTCCGGACGTGATGGCCAAGTCGGGTGCGATTCTCCGCGAAGTCGGTACGACGAACCGTACACGCACGACAGACTATGAGCGGGCTATCACGGAGCGGACGCGGCTTATGCTCAGAGTGCACCGCTCGAACTTCGAGATCACGGGCTTCACGGAACAGGCCTCTACGGCGGAGCTCGTGGCGCTGGCGCGCAAACGTGGTATTCCGCTGATGGAAGACCTGGGCAGTGGCGCGCTTTTCGATCTGCGCTCGATTGGCATCAGCGGTGAGCCCGGCGTGCTCGACAGCCTGCGGAGCAGCGTCGACATCGTTACTTACAGTGGCGACAAGCTGCTCGGCGGGCCGCAGGCGGGGTTGATCAGCGGTGCTTCGGAGTTGATCACGCGCATGCGGTCGAACTCGCTGTTCCGCGCGTTGCGCGCGGACAAGTTGATCTACGCTGCGCTGGAAGCGACTCTTCTTGCGTACGTACGAAAGGATCACGATGCTGTTCCGACGCTTCGCATGATGCGGCTTTCGAAAGATGCGATCGGAAAGCGGGCTGAGGGACTGGCGGCGCGGGTTGCTGCGCCCAGGCTGAAGGTTGAAATTGTGGATGGCGAATCGCTCATCGGCGGGGGCGCTGCACCGTCTTCACTTCTGCCTACACGGTTGCTCGCGCTGACTTGCGAAGGCCTGAGTGCCGACGAGTTGGGCGCGCGGCTGCGCGGTGCGGAGCCTCCGATTATCGCCCGAGTCGAGGAAGGCCGGGTGTTGCTGGATTTGCGGACTGTGTTTCCAGAACAAGATCCTGGGGTGGTGGCGGCGCTCGGTCGCATCGTTGCATGATCGTCTCGCATCGAAACAGCATTGGCTCTCCTCTACACCGTCGGACACTCGACTCGCTCACTGGACGAGTTAGTCGAAACGCTTCAGGCTCACTCGATTGAAACTCTGGTCGATATCCGCGCCTTCCCAATGTCGCGGCGGCTGCCGCAATTTAATCGAGAATCTCTGGCAAAAAGCTTGCCCGCTGCCGGAATTCGGTATGTCTGGATGAAAACCCTGGGTGGTTATCGCAAGAAAAGCCGCGAAGACTCCCCGAACATCGGGCTTCGCAACGCGAGCTTCCGCAATTACGCCGACTACATGCTGACGACGGAATTCGAAAACGCGACGGCGGACCTAGTCGCGCTGGCAGAGGGTTCCCGCACCGCCTACATGTGTGCCGAGCGCGTATACTTCCGCTGCCACCGCATGCTGGTCTCTGATTGGATGGTCGCGCACGGGCATGAGGTGTTGCACATTGACGGGACCGGCCAAGCCAAACCACATCGCCTCACCTCCGAAGCACGTGTGATAGATGGCGAATTGATTTACCGTGGAGAACGGCTGCTGTAAGGTGTCGAAAATATGATCGTCGGCACGGGCATCGACATTGCGGAAGTTCCGCGCATCCGGCAATCGATCGCCCGCTTTGGCGATCGCTTTCTCCAGCGCATCTATACAGCGGGCGAAATCCGCTACTGTGATTCCAAGGCCAACCGCGCAGAGCGATATGCCGCGCGTTTCGCCGCTAAAGAAGCGGCGATGAAGGCTCTGGGCACGGGCTGGAGCCATGGCGTGCGCTGGCGGGATTGCGAAGTTGTGCGTCTGCCGGGCGGACGTCCGAGTATTAATTTTCACGGAAAAGCCGGCGAGATTGCCGCCAGGCTCGGCGTGAAGAACGCCGCGCTTTCACTTTCGCATACTGCGGAGCAGGCCATCGCGCAGGTTATTCTCGAAAGTTAGGCGCAGAAACACCGCATTCTGGCTCCTTCTGCTAGACTGGCGCATTCCACATTCAATGTCTGCGACCATTCAAACTGCCCCGCCGGTTTCTTCCTCCGCTGAAATTCCCGAACGTACTCTTCTTGTCGGTCTGGGGATGACCAGCTTCGCCGCATTGCTGCTGGAGCTGGCGCTCACCAGACTGTTTTCCGTGGTGCTCTTCTATCACTTCGCATTTCTCGCGATTTCGATTGCGCTGCTGGGGTTGGGCGCCGGCGGGGTTTTTGCCTATCTATTCAAGAATCACCTCGCCAAGACTGATACGCGCGCGCTGGCAGCTCGCTTGTGCATGGACAGTTCAATCCTGGTGGTTGTCGCGCTCGAGGTTGTGCTGCACGTCCCGGTGGCGTTAATGGTCACGGGGAGGAATTTCTTGCACTTGACCGCCCTCTATGTGGTGGCGGCGCTGCCTTTCTTCTTAACAGGGTTGCTGTTCTCCGTGGTGTTTGCGCGCGAGACCTGGCGTGTCTCCCGGCTCTACGGAGCGGATCTAAGTGGCGGGGCACTCGCGTGCCTGGCTGTAGTCCCACTGCTCAACTGGATCGGAGGGCCGAATACGATTCTGGTGTCGGCTGTAGTAATGGCTGCGGCCGCCGTGGTATGGGCTGCATCCTCAGTAGCGCGCCGGTTGGCAGGTGGTCTTGTCATTCTGTTCGTCGCGCTGATCGCGGCCAACCACTCGAACCGGTTGATTGACGTTATTTACGCCAAGGGCATTTTTCGTGATCCCTCCTGGGTTGAATTTGCCCGCTGGAATGCGCTGTCGCGAGTAGAAGTGGATCGCTGGGGCCGGGGCAAAGCCATTGTGATCGACGCCGACGCTTCCACCGCCATCATGAATTGTGACCTGGCGCATTGGCACGGTTCGCTGTGGGAGCGCAATCTCATGTCAGCTCCGCCGGCGTTGGCCAACGTTCTGCGTCCGCGCGGGGAGTTTGCGATTATCGGGCCGGGCGGCGGAGTGGACGTGCTGCGCGCGGTGGCCAACGGCAGCCCCAGCGTGACCGGCATTGAAATCAATCCCATCATTGCCGACACCATTATGCGCGGGCGTTACGCCGACTACGCGATGCATCTTTACGAGCGGCCTGAGGTGCACATTCATGTGACCGACGGCCGCTCTTACCTGCGCTCCACGCCGCAGCAGTTTGACGTGGTGCAGATGACGCTGGTGGATACCTGGGCCTCGACCGCGGCCGGCGCTTTCGCGTTGAGCGAGAACAATCTTTACACGGTGGAAGCCTTCCGGGAATATTTCGAACATCTAAAACCGGACGGCATGGTCGCCATCACCCGCTGGGAGTTCCGGCAGCCGCGGGAGGCGCTGCGCGTGGTCTCTGTGGCGATGCAAGCGTTGCATAGTCTCGGCGTCGCGAATCCGGCGCGCAACTTTATCGTAGCTTCGCAGGGGGAGCTCGACGAGGACGGGATTCCAGTGGTGGTGCTGGCCAAAAAAACGGCTTTTACCGTGGAGGAAGAGTCAGCGGTGCAGGCTCACTTCGCCCAGTATCACGAGCTCGCTCCGCTTTATCTGCCATCGCAATCCGCAACTCAGCAGGCTGGCCAGAATCCTTTTGCCGCGTTGATCGCGAGCAATGATCCTTACCGGTTCGCGCAGAGCTATGCCTACAACGTGGCTCCGGTCAGCGACAACGCACCGTTTTTCTTCTTTACGCTCAAGGCCGGACAAATCCTGGGCCCGCAGGCGCTGAAGCACGGAATTGACTGGAAGGTGAACCTGGGAGTGCTGGTGCTGATTCTTGTTCTCGTCATCTCGGTGGTCGCAGTGCTGGGCTTTCTGATTTTGCCGCTTGCGCTACGGGGAGGGCGCCAGTCGCCGCTTCCACTGCTCTATTTCGTGGCGGTAGGTTTGGGTTACATCCTGGTGGAAATAGCATTTATCCAGCGCTTCGTGCTTTTTCTGGGACACCCGACCTATGCGCTGACCGTCGTCATCTTTTTGTTGATGCTGTCGAGCGGAGCTGGGAGCTTGCTTTCGCGTCGCTGGCTGGCTCGCACCGAAATGGCATGGATGCCGCTTACGCTGGTGATCCTGGCGCTGGTCTGTGACCTATTCTTTCTGCCTCGCGGGCTGCCCGCTTGGGTGGGGTTGGGTTTTGGCTACCGGCTGGTGGTCAGCGGCATGCTGCTGATACCGCTCGGGTTCGTGATGGGAATGCCGTTCCCCACTGGCTTGCGCGCGCTCGCGGGGCGCCCCGCGTTCGAGGTTCTAGGCGGTCCGACTGAGGCAGGCAGTGCTCGGGTGGACAATGCCGTAGAGTGGGCCTGGGCGATGAATGCCGCTGCCAGTGTGTTGGGGTCCGTGCTGGCCATGGTGATCGCGATCCAATTTGGCCTGACCGTGACGCTGGCTTGCGGAGTTGCGGCCTATGTGCTCGGCCTGTTGCTGCTGCCGACACTTCGCCCGCAAGGTGCTTAAGCGTGGGCTCCGGGTTTGTTATGATGCTGCCAGGGAATAGCGGCAGTTTGGGGCTGTTCCAGGGTCATTACCAACAAAACTCAGATTGTGGTTTGAGGAAATCATTTGCCGAGCCAGAAGCAGATCAAATGGTCGGAACTTCGCGTCGGCGTGACGGTGATTTTCGCGAGCTTAGTGCTGGGGCTGCTTCTGTTTCTTATGTCCGGAACCGGCGGCTTCTTCTCCAAGCGAATCACGCTCGTGTCCTACTTCGATAACGCGGAAGGGCTGCGGGTGGGTGCGCCCGTGCGGCTCAGCGGCGTGGATATCGGTAATGTTTCAAAGATCCTCATTGTCCGTGACAGGGACAAACAGCTCACTCCCGTGGAAATAGTCATGAAGGTGAGCACAAAGTACAGCTTCAACCTGCGCCGTGATACCCGCACCTCTCTCGAGACTGCCGGGGTGTTGGGCGAAACCTTCATGGATATGGACAGCTCGCAGGCCATCGGCCTGCCGGCACAGGACGGCGACACGCTTCCCACAAGCGTGCATCCCGACTTCAACGAGGTCGTGCGCTCAAGCCAGAGCACGCTGCAAAATATGGATGCTTTGCTCAAGCGGGCCGACCGCATTCTGGCTTTCGCGGAAAGTGGCAAGGGCTCGCTCGGCAAGTTGATTTACGATCCCACGTTGTATGACCGCTTTTCGCAGACAGTTGCAGAACTTAAAACAGTCGTCGACGAGATTGCCAAGGGACAAGGCAGCCTGGGCCAGCTGATCAATAGCAATGACGCTTACACCAAGTTTCTCGCGACCCTCGACAAAATGAATGCCGTGGTCGACGACCTGCAACAGGGCAAAGGCACAGCCGGAAAATTCTTAAAAGATCCGTCCCTCTACAACAACGCCAACGACACGATCGCGAACCTGAAGAAAGTGAGCGAAGACCTGAATGCTGGCAAGGGGACCGCGGGAAGGTTGCTTAAGGACGAAGAGCTGGGGAATAAGATCGACACCACAATGACCAAGCTTGCGGCTCTGACCAGCGAACTCGAAGCGGGGCAGGGGACGGCAGGAAAACTCTTCAAGGACGAAACGCTCTATAACAATGCCAACCAGATGCTGGAGGAGAGCCGGAACCTGGTCAAAGCCATCCGGGAGAATCCCAAGAAGTATCTCAGCATCAAGCTGCACATTTTCTGAGAGCCAGCGCCTCCACAGCCTTTGCCACGGATCTCCACCGATAAGCCCGAAAGCCTAAGGATTGCTGCGGCTCCAAAGGTGGAATCACGGGTCTTACCGTTGTTTTGTGGCCGGAGCACGATCAGCATGCCGCGTCTAGGACGCTACCCGCGGGGTAGAAGTGGACTCGGCCTGTTCATGCGCATGATAGCTGGAGCGCACCAGCGGACCGGACTCGACATGGCGGAAGCCGAAGCGCAACGCTTCGTTCCGCAACTCGCGAAACTCCTCTGGCGTGTAGAACCTGGCGATCGGCAAGTGGTCGCGCGACGGACGCAGATACTGGCCTACAGTAAGAATATCGACGTTACGTCTGCCGAGATCGCTGAACACTTCGACCAACTCGTCAGTAGATTCGCCCAGGCCCACCATTACTCCGCTCTTGGTCACCATGCCGGGTGAGAATTTCTTGGCATTCTCGAGCAGGGTAAGAGTGCGTTCATAACGCGCGCCGGAGCGAACTGCACGGTACAAACGCGGCACGGTTTCGGTGTTGTGGTTGAGAACGTCGGGCCGCGCCTCGAGCACCACCTTCAACGGCTCTTCCAGACCTTGGAAATCGGGGATCAGCACTTCGACGCGGCAATCCGGAATCAGGCTGCGAATTTCGCGAATGGTTTCGGCAAAAACCTTGGCGCCGCCAACGTTGTCATCGTCACGATTCACGCTGGTCACGACCGCATGTTTCAAACCCAGCGTCGCCACAGCCTCAGCTACGCGGCGCGGTTCGTCCCAGTCGATCGGCTCGGGGCGGCCTTTCGGCACCGCGCAGAATCCGCAGCGGCGGGTGCAGATATCGCCCAACAGCATGAAGGTCGCGGTCTTGTGATTCCAACACTCGCCGATGTTGGGGCATTGTGCCGACTCGCAAACCGTGTGCAATCCTAACCCACGCGCCAGCTTCTTCAGGTCGTGAAAGTTGTCTCCGACGGGCGCTTTCGCCCGCAGCCAGTCCGGCTTGGGCATCCGCGGCGGCGGTGCAAGCTCGATCTGAATCAGTTGAGAAGTTCCGCCCATTCGTTTGATTCTACCAGTTTGAACTCAAGCCTTGAGCCGGGACGCAGGCCAGCATAAAATCAGGCCGACTTGGGAGCATGGATTCGATGAACACGTTCTGGAAGTGGGTGAGCAGGGGTTTGTTGGTTCTGGCGGTAGTTTTGGTTGTCGCAATCAGCCTAACGATCGGGTGGAGACCGTTCTTAGGCCCGCGAGCCCGAGCGCTCACTGATCGCAAGTTTGAGGCCACGCCTGAAAGACTGGCGCGCGGGCGCTATTTGGCGAATGCAGTCTCTGGATGCATCTTCTGCCATTCGGAGCACGATTGGAAAGTCCCCGGTGATCCAGAGGTGGAGAGCAAGCTGGCCGCCGGCCAGGTTTTCCCTCTCGCCGGATTGCCGGGAACCGTGGTTGCTTCCAACCTTACTCCCGATTCCGCAACCGGGGCGGGCTCCTGGAGCGACGATCAACTCGCTCGAGCCATTCGTGAAGGGATCGGCCATGACGGAAGAACATTGTTTCCGTTGATGCCCTACGAACACTTCCGAACCATGTCCGATGAGGATGTGGCTTCGGTCGTGGTCTATCTTCGTTCCTTGCACCCGGTGCAGAACTTGCTGCCCGAGACCCAGATCGTTTTTCCGGTGAAGTTTCTGATTCGGAGCGTGCCGCAGCCTGTTACCGAGCCAGTAGCGGCCGGCGATTCCGCCGATCCAGTCAAGCGCGGCGAGTATCTGGTGCAGATAGCGGGCTGCTCCGACTGTCACACTCCGCAGGAGCGGGGGCAGCCCAAGCCCGGCCTGGATTTCGCTGGCGGCTTCGAGTTGCAGGGACCATTCGGAACCGTGACTAGCTCCAACATCACTCCCGATCCATCGGGCATTTCTTACTACGACGAGAATTTATTTGTTCAGGCGATGCGGACCGGCAGGGTGGGAGCGCGGTCACTGAACCCGATCATGCCCTGGTCCATGCTGCGGAATATGACCGATGAAGACCTCAAGGCAGTGTTTGCATATTTGCGGACTTTGAAGCCAGTGCATCACCGCGTGGACAACACCTTGCCTCCGACGGTCTGCAAGATTTGCCAGGGAAAACACGGAGGCGGGGACCAAAACTGATCGCGCCTCCAAACCCGTCTCAACCAGCCCGTACCGCGGCGGCGCGCCGAAGTAGCTCTGGGGCTCTGATTCGCGCGCAGAATTGTTCAAAGTTCGCACGCGGCTGGCGCCAGCGAAGGTCGTCGACGGTATCAAATACCGGCACATCGAGCCTCAACGTAGCGAGCGCGCGAAATAGCAGCGCTTCTTTCCATCCCGAAAACAGCGACTCGGAAAGTGGACGGGCCTTGCGAATCGAGGGATGCCATTCTCGCCAATCCTTGGGGACGTCTTCCAGATGCTGATACTGTGAAAACGTCTGAGCCGCTGCTTTCTGGCCCCATCCCGGCAGTCCGGGAAAGCCATCCGCACTGTCACCGACCACGGCTAGGTAGTCGGGAATCGACTCGGGCTTCACACCAAACTTCGCCACGACTCCGGCCTCGTCGCGCAACAGGTCGCGCCGGCGATCCAGTTGCACGACGCGTGTGCCCACAACGCTCTGGCTGAGATCTTTGTCAGGAGTGCAAATCAGGACCTGGCTCACGCGATTGTCCAGCGCCGCTTTGGCCGCGGCGGAGGCAAGCGCGTCATCCGCTTCAAAGTAGACCATCGGCCACACCACCACTCCCATCGCTTCCAGACCCTCTTCAAGAATCGGGAACTGGGAAAGCAACTCGGGAGCTACGCCCTCGCTAGTCTTGTATCCGGAGTACATTTCATTTCGAAATGACTCCACAACGTGATCGGTTGCGACTCCAAGATATGTTGCGCCGCGTTCGATCATCGACAAGACCGATCCCAACACTCCGCGCACCGCCCCAATTTCCTGGCCAGTTGCATCTTCCGCAGAGGGCACGGCAAAGAAATACCGGAATAATTCGTAAGTTCCGTCGATCAGGTGAACGTCCATCGCTAATCCTATTAGCCGACCTCTACCAGACCATAGGTATGCTGCCAGCGGGTGCGCAGGGCAACCAGGGCGCGGCTGATTTCTACCTGTGTCACTTCGGCATTGGGCCCGGCCATCACTGCCGCAGCTTCACGCTTGGCCAGTTCCAGCAACTTCCGGTCGCGGATCAGGTTGGCCACGCGGAAGTTTGGCATGCCGGCTTGGCGCGTGCCGAAGAATTCTCCCGGCCCGCGCAGTTCGAGATCGAGTTCGGCGATCTGGAAGCCGTCGTTGGTGCGCACCATGGCATCGAGACGGCGCTCACCCTCTTCCGTTACTTTACCGCCAGTCATCAGGATGCAGTAAGACTTCGCCGCCCCGCGACCAATGCGCCCGCGCAACTGGTGAAGCTGGGCCAGGCCAAAGCGCTCGGCATGTTCGATCACCATCACGGTTGCATTCGGCACATCCACGCCGACTTCAATCACCGTGGTTGCGACCAGAATCTGCAACTCGCCTTCCTGGAACCTGCGCATGACCTGATCTTTCAGCTCGGAATCAAGCCGGCCGTGCAGCAGCCCGACCTTCAGATCGGCGAACACTTTCCCGCTCAGCTCGCGATACATATTGATCGCCGCCTTAAGCTCGGTCTCCTCGTTTTCGGCGATGACCGGATAGACGACGTAGACCTGATGCCTCTTCGCGACCTGTTTGCGAACAAAATCCCACACCTCGGACGAACGGTCATCAGTAATTCGGCGTGTGACGATGGGCGTCCGCCCGGGGGGAAGCTCATCGAGCACACTGAGATCGAGATCGCCATAAAGAGTGAGCGCCAGCGTGCGCGGGATGGGTGTTGCGGTCATGACGAGAACATCCGGCTCGGCCGGATTCTTATCATCACTACCTTCACCCGACTTCTCCATCAACTTCAAGCGCTGCAAGACGCCAAAGCGGTGCTGCTCGTCGACGATAACTAGCCCCGGCTTCGCGAACTCAACTTTCTCTTCCAACAGCGCATGAGTGCCGATGACAAGCTGCGCGTCTCCCTGAACGATGTGGCGGCGGATTTCGCGCTTGCGGTCGGGTTCGAGCGAACCGGTCAGCAAGACGATACGGTATCCCGCATCCTCCAGAATTCTGCGCGCGGAAAAGTAATGCTGCTGCGCAAGAATTTCAGTAGGCGCCATCAGCGCCACCTGATAACCATTCTCGATAGCGATGATCGCCGCCTGAAAGCCAATGATTGTTTTCCCTGAGCCTACATCCCCTTGCAGCAAACGCCGCATGGGATAAGGCTTTTGCATGTCGTCGGCAATCTCTTTCAACACCCGCTTCTGCGCCGCCGTTGGATGGAATGGCAAAATCTTCTTGATCGCCTGCCGCACCCGGTCGTCCAGACGAAAAGCGATGCCGGTTTGAGTCTTCTGCTGGCGACGTTTGAGCTCCAACCCTAATTCGATAAAAAACAATTCCTCAAAGATCAAGCGAATGTGCGCCGGTGTGCGCGACGACTGCAGATCAGCGAGGCTTTCCCCGGCTTCAGGCCAGTGCACCTTCCACAGCGCCTCACGCGGCGAGAGCAGCGCCAGCCGCTCACGCACGGCGGCGGGGATGGTCTCGGCAAGGTCGGAAGTCAGATCGTCCAAAGCCGTGCGGATGACCCGACGAAACCAGCGCGCAGTTACGCGGCCCTGCCCGGCTGACTCATAGATGGGCACGATGCGCCCCACTTCGAGCGATGTCGCCGCCTTGTCATCCGCGCCGTCGGTGCCGGCATCGCCCAGCATCTCAAACTGTGGCTGCACAATCTGCAGCTCTCCGCTACGCGAGTCTTGTTCCACTTTGCCGTAGAGCGCAATCAATTGACCGGGCTTGAACTTATCCTGCAGGTAGGTGCCGTGGAACCACAGGCAGCGCAGCTTCGATCGCCCCTGCCCGACGGTTAGTTGAAAGATGGGCATCTTGCGGGTGCGGAACAGGCCCGAGTTGCGGACTTCGCCAATCACAGTAGCCATCTCACCAGCACGCAATTCCCCAATCCCGCGTGGATTCAGCCGGTCTTCGTAGCGAAACGGTAGATAATTGAGCAGATCGCCAACCGTGGCAATGCCTTTGGTGGCCAAAATCTCCGCCAGCCGCGGACCAATTCCTTTGACGTATTGCACCGGCGTGGTGAGTTCAAGCATGGCAGAGGTTCTCAGGGAATGTTAGCAGCAAGTCATCTCACAGGCCTCGTGCGCAGCCTTATGTAGTCGTTGTGCATCAACAGCCACATTTTGCCACGTGGAGTTGCCATCCGGGCACGCCGATGGTAGCTTTCGATGGTTATGGCACCGCCCGAACTAGCCGCAATCGAAAAGAATTCCTGGCTGGGCTATTTCGCTGCCCTAATGCTGCATACCTACATTGCTTACACCTGTGCCATGCATCTCTCGCCGTGGCTGGTATTTCATTGGTTTAGGTGGGTCATGCCGATACTGGACGCCTCAGCCAGCGCTCCGGCAGCAGATTGGTACCTACAGCATTTCGCGTTGATGACGTTTCTTCCCGCGCTGGTGGTCGGGTACGTCAACGTTGCGCGCTTTCTACCCAATGTGATTCGCACCTTCATGCATGAAGACCATCATTCGATTGCAACTTGGGCATGGATTTTCCCCACGTTGGTGTTGTCATACAGAATGCTGGAATACCACGCACCATCGTCTGTCCTGCTCGGCAGCTCGATGACGGCGATGAAGTATTTCTTCGATATTGTGAAGGCCATGCCGACTTTGCAGGATCCATTTGCCAGCGACCCTATTCGCGCGTGGGCGCAAATGTCGGTTACCGCGCCCTTTTATGCTGGACTTACTTACAGCTTAGGCGCTCTCGCTTCGAAATATAGGGCGGTAGAGAAACTGTTTACATTCGAAAAACACGACGAGACGATGCCCGCCCACGACGACCCCGGTGTCTAAACCCTCGGTGCTCCTAAATCTAATCCAAGCTCTCTGCGCCATTATCCTCGGCAACGTGGCGTATTTCCTGCTCGCGCCGTCTCTCCCTCTACCGCGCTACCGGCCGTTCCAGCTCGACGTGGGCATGGTCGTCGACTTCTGGTTTTGCCTGGCCGCCTACGGCTTGATCCGCACTGCCAGAAGGTGGAAATAGGGGAATACCCGACCCCTCCGAGCCGGGTTTTCCTGGTTACTTTGGGAACATCTAACAAACGCCGCCGTCACGTTACGATATCCCCTGAAGTATGAATAAAATCGCGGTCCTGTACGACGCCGGCCAGGCTGTGCTCTCGACCTTTGATCTGGACGAGGTGCTGCAGCGCATCCTGGCCATCGCGCATGACTATTTTCATCTGCGGAATGTGGCCATCGTGCTGCTCGACAGGCAGTCGCAGGAGTTGTACGTCCGCTCGCAGATAGGCTGGGATGAAGGCCAGGACAAGACACGACTCCCTGTCGGCCAGGGAATATCGGGCGCCGCAGCTCTCAAAAAGCAGCCCGTTTATGCTCCCGACGTCAGCCAGGACCCACGCTATTTGTGTACCGCCAAATCCACTCGTTCCGAGCTCGCCATCCCTTTGATGGTGCGGGACGAAGTAGTGGGCGTGCTCGATTGTCAGAGCGACCACCTGAATCATTTCGACTCCGAGACCATCGATCTGCTGACGCTTTTCTCCACTCAGGCGTCGATCGCGCTGCAGAACGCGCGGCTCTACTCGCTCGAAGAACAGCGCACGCGGCAACTGCAAGCCATCAATGCCATCGCCCAGCAAACCACGGCGGTTCTCGACCTGGAACAGTTGTTGGCGAGAGTTTGTGAGCTAATTCAGGGCGCGTTCCGCGTATCGCACGTCTCACTCTTCCTGAGGGAAGACCACGACCTGGTGCTGCGGGCCCATCACGGAACGCTGACACCGAGCGTTCCAGAAGGCGGACGATTCCCGGCCAGTGCTGAACCCTGGGCCAGCATTCTGGCCAGCAGCACTACGGCAATGGAAACCGATCTTTGCGGCGCGCCCAGCAACACGAAGTTCTTCGCGGAATCGGCCTCGCGCATGTGCATTCCGCTGGTCTCGTTCGGCCAGACGCTGGGAGTGCTGGCGCTGGACAGCGCGCAGCCGGATGCGTTCCGCGACGGCGATCTGCAATCGCTGGAATCAGTCGCCGACATCTGCGCCACCGCCATCCAGAACGCCCATTATGTTGAGCGGGTAAAACAGCTTGCTTACCTTGACGGTTTGACCGGCATTTTCAACCGGCGCTTTTTCGAGATGCGCATCATGGAAGAGATTGAACGTGCCCGGCGCTACGGCACGGGTATGGCTGTCATCATGGCGGATATCGATCAGTTTAAGCGGCTGAATGACGAGTTCGGACACGTGCTGGGTGATGAGGTCCTGCGCCAGGTTTCCTCTCTCTTCCACCAGCAATTGCGGAAAATTGACGTTGTGTGCCGCTACGGAGGCGAGGAGTTCGGAATTTTATTGACTCAAACCAACGGCAAGCAAGCCATGAAGATCGCAGAGAAGTTGCGGAAGATGGTGGAAGGCTGGCTGTTCCCCGGAGTGCCCCGCACGGTCACCATCAGTGCTGGAGCTGCCGCTCTCCCGGAACAGGGCACCACCCGCGACGAATTGGTCAGAGCCGCAGATTCCGGTCTGTACGCCGCCAAGCAGGCGGGGCGGAACAAAGTCTGCCTGGGCACCCTAGCGCGCGGCCACGCGGCGGGCTCTTAAGTCAGTGGCCAGGGATCAGGGATCAGATGCCAGTAAATCACTACAGAATTCATCCTTGCTGGCCACTGGCCACTGATCACTGGCCACTGCCTCTAGATGTCGAGTGAGTCAGCAGCCATCTGGCGACGAAGCTGTTCCATCTCTCGCTGCAATTTCTCGCGGCTCTTCTGAAGCTCTTCCCGGACCTTGGGCGAGAGTTCATGCCTTAGCTTCTCTGCTTGTTCCCTCTGCTGTTTCTGCTGATCGCACAAAGCCTTCCGCATCTCCGTCGAAGCCCTTCGGGTTTCTTCCCTTGCCAGTTCGATCTGCGGCCTGAGTCTGGCGATCTCGTTCTGCACTTCAATCAACTCGGTTTGGGTTTCCGCATTCAGTTCGGGTGTTTCCAAGCTTTCCTCAATCATCTGCCCGGAATCCTTGGGTTCGGGCAAGGTGATGGTCAAAGTCTGTTCCTTCTTGTCCCGGATCACTCCCACGCTAACCGACCCGGTATTGCGGGCGCGCAAGGCGCGGGTGAAGTCGCTGGTGTCATGAACCGTCTGCTCGCCGACTCGAGTGATGACGTCGCCGGCGCGAAGGCCAGCCTTATCAGCACGGCTGCCCTTCTCCACCGATCGGACCAAGACTCCGTTTCCGTTCTTCGCGCCAAAAAACTCGCCCAGTTGCGCCGTCAGGTTCTCCACCATCAGGCCGCTTCGCAGCGACGAATGCACAACCACAACTCCCACATTCGGAACATCGAAATCCGGCATGTTCGGCATCTGGGGCATCTCGAAATGGTATTCCTTGTTCAGATCTTTCATGGGCAAACGGGCAAATTCGTTGCGCCGGTCGCCCAGCTGCACCTTAATGGTCATCGGCTGCCCATCGCGGCTCAGGCCAAACGTAACCACGCGTCCCGCCGGAGTTTCATGGATCATCCTCTGTAGTTGCGTTTTACTTTCAATAGCCGTCCCATTCAAGGTCAAAAGGACATCGTGTTCTTTAAAGCCGGCCTTGCCCGCGGGGGCATCCTGGTCGACCATAGTCACTTCGACACCATGTTCTTCCTTCAGCTTTAGAGCGCCGAGCCGGTCAGAGGTAATATCCGCAATATCTACTCCCAGATAGGCGCTCGTTCCCGAATCTTCGCTGGGAATACCCAGGGGTTGCGAAGAATCAAGCGGCCACTTTTGTGTGGCGTGCGATAGGTTGAGCAGCAACGGCAGCAAAGCGACAGCTGTCAAGAATTGTTTGCGCATGGCCAACCTCCTGAACTGCTTGTAGTTCCCGAGGCGGACGCTTTTCGCCCGCCGAAAGAACCTAGTCGAACTCCGCGAATCCTCGGAGCCTGCTCTGAAAGGGCACAGGCGACCGAAGAGCTCGTTTAGCTCGCTTCCTTATTGATTTGCCCGCTTGAAGCAAATATCGCCGGTCGTCGTTCGCACCTTTAGAACGGGACCGCCTCCGTTTAACTTCCCATCGGCATTCAGCGTCCTCGGACCCCACTGGTTGCCTTCGCTTGCGATGTGAATATCAGGGAAATCAGACGTGATGTGATGCCCATTGCCTAAGTCCACACTGGCACGCACAGAGAGAGCCACATCCGGAGCAATGTAAACCGTAATATCACCCGCGGAGGTCTCAAGCATGGAATCGCTGGGCGGAGCCCCGGTTCTTACCAGCTTGACGACGATGCCGCCAGCTCCAGTCTCAACCCGTGCCGAGGGAACCCCGTAAAGTTCGATCCCGCCGCCGCCAGTATGGGCCTCGACATGTCCTTTGGCGGACGCGAGGTGGATGCTGCCCCCGCCCGTCTCAATCTCAGCTGCGCCGGCAATGTCTCCCAGATCGATGCTGCCGCCTCCAGTTTCCGCTTTCACTTTGCCAGTGCATTGGCGGACCTCAATGCCTCCGCCCCCAGTCTCGATGTTGGCGCCTTGCGTAGCCGAAATGATCTCGATGCTGCCGCCGCCGGTCTCCGCAGTGATTTTCCCGTTGGCGCGATGCACCTCAATCGAGCCGCCACCGGTATGCAGACTAATATCCCCGGTAATCGTCCCCACATCGATGGATCCGCCACCGGTTTCTGCGCTGGCTCCGCCGCCAATATCATCCAGGTGCATGCTGCCCCCGCCGCTTTCCGCCTCCACGCGGCCAGCTACTCCAGTGGTATCGATGTTGCCACCTTCGGTTTCGATCTTCACCAGACTGATCTCACGCGGCACGTGTATGGCAAATTCTCCTGAGAACTTGCGCGGCCGCCCGCCCTCCCACTCGCCCATAATCCAGGCCGTGTCTCCCCGCACGTAGGCGTTGACCTTGTAGGACTCGAACTGGCGCCGCGCGTCTTGCTCTGACGAGGTGTACGAATGAGTATGAACGGCGTAACGAATGCCCTGCTCCGAGCCGCCTTTGACGATCACTGAACCCACATCTACTTTGACCCGCAAGGTTTTTACCGCGGCCAGCGAACCATTAACTTCCTGACTCCAGACTCCGCCTCCATCACGGGAAATGTGGGTTTCCTGCGCCCGTGCCAATGGCGCAAACAGAGCCAGCATGCAAACCAGGCCGGCGAATTGTGGCGAACGCTTCAAAATGAACCACCTCAGTTTCTGTGCCGCTGTTGTCAGCGGTATACCAACTAGACTTCCGTCTCCATCATCAATCTCGTTCAATCAATTTCCGGTAACTGCGCCAGCATGGTGCGGGCTTGCGACTTGATGTACTGACTTTGATCTTTGGCCGCCAGCGTCATTAAGACGCCGCGCACGCTACCATCCGCCTTGACTGGCTCAATCAGATGCATCGCTTCAGTGCGTACTCCCGGGTTCGAATCGTTCACCAGCGCTTCCAGCACCGAGTCGCGAACGCGAACATCATCTTTCACAAAGCCGCCCAGACCATCCAGAGCCTTCAGCCGGACTCCGGGATTAGTGTCATAGCGCAGAGCATAAATCAGCGCATCGCGCACTTGCGAAACATCAGGCTTCTGGGTCAGCAGATCCACGGAATCCATGCGCACGCCGGAATTGTAGTTGTTCCGGGCGGCAAACAGCAGCAATTGCTGGATGCGCTGGTCATTCATCGAGCCCTGCGTCTCTAGTGTGGAAACGGTGTCGTACTTGATGTCAATCTTGTTGGTGCCCGGCTCCTGCGTGATGGAACGAATGCCCGTAATCGAAGCCTCAGCGGGAGCAGGAGCCGCAGTGATGACCGGACCTGGGGGTTGATGAGTGAATACTCGGTAGGAAGTCCCCAGTCCGCCCGCGAAACCGAGGATCAAAATCACCGAAGCCAGCGCCGGCGAGAAACTCACCTGCCGCAGCCAATTCGCCGGATCAAATGCCAGGCGATGCCAGAATCGGCCCTGCTCGGCCGTCTCCAGCGCTTCCTGCAGCCGCATTCGCGATGCCGCCAGCAGGTTGGGTGTCGGCTCCGCCGCCCGTTCCTGCGATAGCAGGGCGTGGAATTCCTGCTCAGCTTTCAGTTCGGCGGCGCAGTCGGCGCAACGCGCCACATGCTGCTCCAGTTCATGGCGGGCGTCATCGGCCAACTCGCCATAAACATGGAGCGTGATATTTTCTCGAACCCATTCGCATTTCATAATCAACCCCGTTTCAAGGTTTCTCAAGTTTCAATGTTTCAAGGTCTTCGAAACCTTGAAACTCGAAACTTTGAAACCTCTTTTCATCTCATATCCGCCAGTGCCCCGCGCAACTTCTGTGTGGCACGGAAGAGCGTGTTCTTGGCGGTCTCTTCTGTCGTATGCAAAATCTCGCCCACGGTGCGCAACTTCAAACCGTGGTAATGCTTCAACTCAAATACCATGCGCTCACGCGGTGTCAGCTTTTCCAAAGCTCCGGAGATCCTCGTGCCCAACTCACGTCTCATCAAATCGCGCTCCGGATTCGCGCCTGCCCGCACGTCCGGCACCTGGTCGAGCAGGTCGTACTCTCCGCCAGACGCGTCCTTTGCCACCGGCGCATCCTCTTTCCGCACATTTTTCTTGCGCAGGTGATCCAGGCAAAGATTGGTCACGATGCGGTAAATCCATGTGTAAAACGAGCACTCGAAGCGAAAGCTTCCGATGTTCTTATAAGCCTTGAGGAAGGCGTCCTGATAAACATCCTGCGCGTCGTGCTCAGTTCCGGTGACATGCAGCGCCAGCCGCAACACCGCCTGATCGTAGTGACGCACCAGTTCCTCGAAGGCGGCGCGGTTCCCGCTTTGCGCCTCGCGGATGAGGATCGTATCGTCGATGCGGCGTTCTTGACCAGCCATGCGGCCCCGCGTGGGGTCCTGGTTTCCGCTGACTTTTTCGGCCCTCGTTTTCAGCGAGGGAATCCGTTCACCAACCGCAAGTGTTACTGCCCAAACATCGGCCGGCATGTTTCGTCGTGTCCTCTACTGCCCGGTGTCAATGCCGTACCCGGGCTTGCACAGGAATAGACGGTCAGTCAGTGGAACCGTGAGCAGAAATTATAGGCTGCCGGAGAATTTTATGCCGCCTAGGTGTTTCTTTCGTAATGGTTTAGCGGGAAACAGAACAGGCGAACACCGTCAGGAAGGCTGATTTGGCAAAGAAAATGCCCTGAAGTCGATGCAGTTGAAGCGTCGCTGCAGTCGCGAAGCGACGCCATCCCTTAGTCCCTCACGTAAGCGCGGGGTCCTCAGTGCGCTGTCCGCATCAGAGCAGCCCCAATCAGGATGGTAAGCCCGCAAACAATATTTACCGCAGACCAGAAGGCGCGCCTGGCCTGCATCCCGCGAAGCGCGTTGGATGGCAGAGCAAGCAGAAATGTGATGGAGAACAGTCCGAGCGCTCCCATCATCTTGATCATGAAGTAAAAGACGTAGAGCCGCTGTTGGCTGACATGCGGATAGACTTGCGTCCATTGAATAACGCCGGTGACCGCAACCACCGTGACACCAGTCCATTTGATGTAGGCAAATCTCCGGATCACCTGCGCTAAGAACACCCCGCGCGCGGGCTCAGCCAGCACCTGCAGAGACGGCAGGAGCACCATCCGGGCATAGAACAGACCTCCCAGAGAAGTACATGTGGCGGCAATATGGAGAACCCGATTGATGAGCAGTAGATTCATGGCACCGCAAGCCTGCTTAAGCGTGGGCCTCGCGTTTCGCCAGGCTTCGTCCGCGCAGGAACGTACTCAAGTACGTAAGAAACCCGGCGATGGCCCCCAGCACCCAGTAACGTCCCCAGAATTCGCCGGCGAACTCGCGAAACAGAAGGCTGCTCACTGCACCAAGCAGCGAACCCACAGCAAGGATCAGCAGCAACATCAGCTTCGAGCCTTTCCAGCGATCCGGGGAGAAATGGCTGGATCCAGCGGCAAATACACCACTGAACGCACCGACCACGAAGACATAGACCCCAAGCCCCGGCGATCGAGGCAGGAAGGCAATCAGATAAGCGAACGCTCCAAAGACAAACGGTTCCAGCCAGTGGGCGTCGCGGCCGTATTGCGGCGTAATTCCCCGTTCCTTGGCGCTGAGTTCGATCTCCCGGTCGTCGCGATAGAAGTAAGAGAGGAAGGCTCCGACGGCCATTCCGATGTAGACGCCGTTGGCCAGCCACATGAAGGGCCGATCGCGCAGCAGAGGAAAGAACGTCCCGCCAATCCAGATCAGCACGGCGCCACTTGCGCCACCCCAGACAGCGCCGAACCATAATCCGCGATCCATGCGTAGAAGAAAGAACGCAGACCGCAAAATCAAGACCTGCGCGATCGCCATCACGACCGCGATCGTCAACAACGGCCAAGGCGGCCCCGAATAGCCGACAGCAAGGGGAACGATAAGAGAAAAGCTGATCCAACCTACCAGGCTGGTAACAAAACTGGAGGCCCAGGAACTCCGTCGTCCTAGCGTGCCGGGCGTCATGCTCCAGATTTACTCCCGAGAAAGGCGAGATCGATTATGCCCAGATCATAAGCGCCCGGGAGACGTTTGCCAGTATCTGGTTTGATTCGGATCTTGAACCGATCGGGCCGGGCAAGGCGCCCAAGCCTGACCTCGCGCGCCTACCCTGCGACCGCTTCCTTCTCAATCACAACTTTCAAATGCGCAGTCACATCCTTGTGCAGCTTCACGGGCACGGTGAATTCGCCAAGGGTCTTCAGCGGCTCGTGAAGCTGAATCTGCTTCCGGTCCAGGTTGATTCCCTTTTTCACGATGGCGTCGGCAATGTCGCCCGAAGTGACCGAGCCGAACAACTGATCGTGCTCGCCCGCCCGCTTCTGGAACGTAGCCGAAAGTCCTTCAAACTGCTTGGCCAGTTCCTCAGCCTGCGACTTCTCCTTGGCCGAGCGCCGAACTGAAGCAGCCTTCATCTGCACGATGACGGCTTTGTTACCCGCAGTCGCCTCGATCGCCAGCTTGCGCGGCAGGAGAAAATTGCGCCCATATCCTTCGGCAACCTTCACCACGTCGCCGCGCGCTCCCAGCTTGCTTACATCTTCTTTGAGAATGACTTCCATGATAGCTCCTAGCTTCTAGCCTCTAGCTGACCGCGCTCCAGCACGACAAAAGCATAGGAGCTAGAAGCTGATTTCTTACGACGCCCGCCCGGCAAATGGCAGCAAGGCAATGTTGCGCGCCTGCTTGATGGCCGCGGCCAGCCGGTGCTGGTGCGGCGAACACACACCGGTCAACCGCCGCGGCACAATCTTGCCGCTCTCCGCCACGAACTGCCCGAGCAGCCGGTAATCCTTGTAGTTGATGTCGGCGATCTTTTCCGTGCAGAACTTGCAAACCTTCTTGCGTCGGAAAAACTTGCGCCCACCTTCTCTCGGCGGACCGCCAGGCCCGGAACGGCCCCCGCCGCCGAAACGCGGACGGTCTCCGGAAGGCCTGAACTCGCGCGGTCCATCGCCAGCAGGCCGCTCTGGCCGCTCGCTTGGTGCTTTAGTCTCGTCAGTCATAATGCTCCTTAATCAGTGGCCAGTGGTCGGCGACCAGTGGCCAGTCAAATCTCTTCGAACAAGGGGATAAGAACTGGTCACTGACCACTGTTCTTAAGCCGTTGCCGGAGTTTCCGCAGCCGGCGTCGCCGGTGCTTCTTCCGCCACAGCCGCGGGTTGCGCGCTCACCTTCTTCTTCGCATCGCGCAGCTTCTTGATCTTTTCCAGCCGCTTCTGCTCTTCGTCGATGCGCACAGTCAGGAACTTGATCACCGGCTCAGTGACCCGCAGTCGGCGCTCCAGTTCATGCACAACCGAACCCGCCCCTTCGATCGTCAGCAAAATGTAGATGCCTTCGCGGAACTTGCGCACCACATACGCCAGACGGCGCTTGCCCATGCGGTCCACGCTCTTGATCGAACCAGCCGCCGCGGTGACGGTCGACTCCAGGTTCGAAATCAGCTTCTCGAGATCCTCATCCGCCATATCCGGCCGGACGATAAACATCAGCTCATAAGTACGATTCATTTGCATCTCCAAATCTGTGCCAAAACTGAATTGTCATCCTGAGGCGACGGCTTCATCGTCGCCGAAGGATCCGGGCGAGCCGCGCGACGCGTCGCGGTCTTTGCGACGCAATACTCGCGCGTGTGGCTCGCTTCCCTATTCACTGTCTTTCCGGTTAAACCGGTTCATCGCCGCCGCCGCACCGTCAGTCAGAATCGCCATCGCCGCTTCAGCGGCAGTGTCGAGCATCCCGTCCACCACCGACAGTTCAGCCTTACGAAACGGCGACAACAAATAACTCTGCCCGTCTTCCACCTTGCGTTCCGGAGCCACGCCAATTCGGATGCGCAAAAAATCCTGCGTGCCCAGCGCATCAATGATCGACTCGATCCCGTTATGCCCCGCCGAACTCCGCCGCGTGTGAATCCGCAGCGTGCCCAGCGGAAAATCCAGTTCGTCCTGGATCACGATCAGGTCCGTTTCCGGCTTCGCTTCGTATTCCGCCACCAGCTCCCGGACCGAAACCCCACTCAGATTCATATAGGTTTCGGGCTTGGCCAACAACACGACCTCATCCCCAACCTGTATTCTCGCCGTTAAAGCCCGGCACTGTCGGTTCCTGATCTCAACCCGACGCTCACTGGCGATGCGATCCACCACCATGAAACCCAAGTTGTGCGGCGTTGACCGATACTCGTCACCAGGATTGCCTAGACCAACGATCAGTTTCACGCCACTATCCCAAGCCGTGTGGCGACGGCCACCTCGGCCGTCCAGCCGAGCGAAGCGAGGCGCACCCGGGCCACGGCGTTATTTCTTCTCCTTCTTCTCGGCCTTCTTTTCCGCCTTCTCGGGCTTCTCGGCCGTCGCAGCCGCTTCGCCCTCTTCCTCGGTCTCCGCCTTGCCCTTCTTGATGACTTCGGGCTCAGCCGGAGCTGCTCCAGCTTCCGCCGCGACCGCTTCCGGCGCAGCCACAACTTCTTCCTTCACGCTGGTCACATGGGCTACGGGCTGGTTCGAGTCCGAGAGAAACTTCAGCTTCTCGGTATGCGGCAAATCCGATACCCGCAGGACCTTACCGAACGTAAGCTCGCTCACGTCCACATCGATGTGGCTTGGGATGTCCGCCGGCAGGCATTCAATCTCGACTTCGCGCAGTATCTGTTCGAGAATTCCACCTTCGGTCTTCACGCCCAGCGGCACACCCTGCAGCATGATGGGAACATTGACCCGCAAAGCCTTGTCCATGGCGATACGCTTCAGGTCGATGTGCAGCAGGTGGCCTTTGATCGGTTCATATTGCCAATCCACGATCATGGCCTTGGTGCGCTCTCCACCGTGCAGCGCCAGATCAAAAATCGTGTTGTGCCCGCTGTCGGAGCGCAAAATACGCAGAACATGCCGCGGATCCACGCTCACCGGCACGGCGTCCTTGCTCGCGCCATAAACTACAGCAGGAATCTTGCCTTCACGCCGCACCCGCCGGGCATGGTTCTTGGTCCCAGCCTGCCGCGGTTGCGCTTCCAGAATGTTCTGTTCCAATGTAGTTGCCATAAATTCGATTCCTTGCTAGGTATAGGCATCCTGAGGCGACAGCTTTATCGTCGCCGAAGGATCTGGGCGAGCCGCGCGAAGCGTCGCGTTCTTGCGACGCAATAATCGCACGTTTGGCTCGCTCCCTTATTAACTCTGGCCGCTAAACAAACAACTTACTAACCGACGTCTCTTCGTGATTGGCCTGAATCGCACGCCCAATCAATCCCGCAATCGAAAGCACCCGAATCTTCGACTCCCGCTTAGCCTCTTCGGTCAGCGGGATGGTATTTGTAACCACGACTTCCCGGATCACCGATTTCGCAATATTCTCCACCGCCGGCCCCGACAGCACTGCGTGCGAAGAACAGGCATACACCTCGGTAGCGCCGTTCTCCTTCAAGGCGGTTGCGGTTTTCACCAGCGTGCCTGCCGTATCGATCAAGTCGTCGATGATCAAGCAAGTCCGCCCGTCCACGTCGCCGATCACGTGCATCACTTCCGCCACATTCATTTCGACGCGCCGCTTGTCGACGATAGCCAGCGCCGCGTCCACCTTCTTCGCGAAAAACCGCGCTCGCTCCACGCCGCCAGCGTCAGGAGAAACCACCGTCAGGTTCGGCAGGTTTAGTTTCCGGAAGTGATCCACCAGCACCGGCGAAGCGAACAGGTGATCCACCGGGATATTGAAAAATCCCTGCAGCTGCGGCGTATGCAAATCAACAATCAATGCCCGGTGCGCACCCGCCGTGGTAAGCAAATCCGCCACCAGCTTCGACGAAATCGGGCTGCGCGGCTTGTCTTTGCGGTCTTGCCGCGCGTAGCCAAAATAAGGCATCACTGCCGTGATCCGTCGTGCCGACGCGCGCTTCAGCGCATCTATCATCAACAGCAGTTCCATCAAGTGCTCATCCACGCTCGTGCTTCTGCCATCAGCGTGAACCACGCGGCACGTGGGCTGCATGATGAACACATCCCCGCCGCGGACGTTCTCCTGGATCTGCACATACGCTTCGCCGTCGGCAAAGCGCGTGACCTGCGCCTGCCCGCGCTGCATCCCCAGGAACTGACAAACCTCGTCTGCCAGAGGCTCGTTCGCCGTCCCGCTGAAAATCTTGAATTTCTCGTCCAGCCGCGCGCGCTGTTTGCGATCCGGCTTTTCCTCGGGCGTGGGTGGAACCTGTTTCTCGGCCTTATCCGTCTTTTCCGCCGGCGTGACTAAGGTGGCCATAGTGTTTCAGTTCTCGACGTCAGCTATACAGCGTTTTTCTGGCTGGGCCGCTAGGATTCGAACCTAGACAAAGTGCTCCAAAGGCACTTGACCTACCATTAGTCGACGGCCCAGTAAAAGCGAGCTTGATTTTCGACTGTCGATTGAAACCCGATCAACCAACACCCTCATTGTCAATCAACCATCAAAAATCAACAATCAAAACTTTCCCGGACCATGTGGCACAAGCAATGTGGCGACGGCCGTCCAAGCGAATCCGAAAGTCGAGCGCCCGGACCACCAAACCTCACTCCGCGAAAACCCGGCGCCAGTACTGCTTCCGGGTCAGCGTAACCGTCACCTGCGCCGCCCACCCTTGTCTCCGCAGCCTGATCACCGCCGCGTGCGCCGCATCTTTCGAAGCGAACAGCCCATACAGCGTTGATCCGGAGCCCGACAGGGACGCATACTTCGCGCCCGCGCACTCCAGCGCGCTCTTGCCTTCACTCAGCTCGGGATACTCAGGAAAGACGACTTCTTCAAAGTCGTTCTTGATCCCGGCCCGGACAAGCTCGAGAAGCGGATTCTCGGCCCGGCCCCTTCCAAAAGGAGCACCGGAGTAACTCTTGCTCAGCCACGCCGAAATCCCACGGCCAAGCTCAACCATTCTATCGGATGCCCCAGGCATCGTCAATTTTGACGTTTCAGCTCGTCCCGCCGTCCTTCGATCCCACCGCGCGAACGCATGCGGCGTCGAAACTCCCACCTCAGGAGTCACCACCACGCACGTCATCGCCGGCAAATCCTCCAGCGGATACACTCGCTCCCCACGGCCCAAACCCAGCACCGTTCCCCCCACCAGAAACAGCGGCAAGTCCGACCCCACTTCCGCCGCGATCCGCAGCCGCTCCTCCGCCGGCAGAGCCTTCTTCACCACTCGCTCCAACCCCAGCAGCGCAGCCACGGCATTCGCCGAAGCTCCACCCAGCCCGCCCTGCACTGGCAGCCGTTTCTCAATGTCGATGACGATATGCCCCCTGACGTCCAAGGCCTGCATGGCACTCTCGACAATGCGATAACACGTATTCGATGAATCTTTCGGAACTCTGGGGTCGGCGCACCGAATTTCAATCCCACTCCCTCGCTCCAAACTCACCCGGATCACGTCATGCAACCCGATCGTCTGATAAACGGTCAGCAGCTCGTGAAACCCATCCTCCCGGAGAGCGCCAATGCGCAATCCAAGATTGATCTTCGCAAACGATCGGACGGATATCGGCATGGCCGCATTTAATCACACAACAATTGCCTTGCGATACAATCCGGAGCATTTCTAGGGAGCGACGTGCGTGCAGACGGTCTCACACGTTCGAAAAACTGCATGCGGGTTATCGGGAAGACACCGTCCAACGCTACGATTCGGTCAACTCGGCATTGATCCGCTCGAATCCGCCAGACTGGAACCTTGCGCACCTGATACACCACCTTGGTAATCTCGACCGCCGTCGAAGATTAGCCCACCATAATATTGTTGATTCCAATCACACGAACCGCTCCGTTTTGACGGTCCTCCCTGTTGGAACCAAGCACGGCCGCAGGCATGAGCGCTGCCCCGCCATATTGGGGGTCCTGTCAGCGCTGTCCCGTAAGTCGGGTGCAAGCCGGCGCGCGGAATAGCAAGAAGATCGAAGTGATTTCAGCCCGCGTTCCCTGACAAACGCGGATTCGTCTGCGTTTAACGGGCCGGGCTATCAGGAGTTTGTGTATGCGCAGTCCCATTGCCCATTTTTCTTTGCTGACGCTCCTTCTTGCGGCCGCGACCTTTGCCGTCGCGCAGGGCGACTATAAGGTCATCGCGGTTAACGATGGCGGCACCATCTCCGGAACGATTAAATGGTCGGGACCGGTGCCGCGCGAACTCGACTTTCCGGTTACCAAAGATCCCCAGATCTGCGACCCGGATGGAAAGAAAAGCGTTAGCCTCGAGCGCCTGATCGTCGGGCCGGAGGGCGGCGTAGCCAACACCATCGTCTACCTCAAGAATATTTCCGCCGGAAAAGCTATGGAACTGCCCGAACAGAGGCGTCACCTGGATCAGAAACGTTGCCACTACGTCCCGCATATTCTTCTCGTCCCCCAGAACGCGCAGCTGCAGATGCAGAGCTCCGACGCCACCCTGCACACCATCCACATGGACGGTGCTGCCAGCTTCAATCTGCCTTTTCCCTTCCAGAATCAGGTTACCTCGCGCACTATGTCGACCCCGGGCCTGGTCAACCTTCGGTGCAACGGAGGCCACGTCTGGATGAACGCCGAAATGATGGTTGTGCCGCATCCCTATTACGCCGTTACCGACGAGAGCGGCCGCTTCGAATTCGCCAGCGTGCCTCCTGGTACCTATCAGATTGTCGCGTGGCATGAGGGGTGGGGACTGGCGGGCAAGGAACAGGCCTACGATGTGCTAACCGAGCACACCGTACAACGGCCCATCTTCACCGAACCAAAAACCTGGGAAAAACCAGTCACGGTCAAAGCCAACGAGCCCAGCACGGTCAATTTCGCGATAGGCAACAAATAACGCTTCTTCAGTCGAAGGATCGGGAAGGGCACGACTTCAGTGGTGCCGTTCGACGGCCCGTCGATCTAGCCTTTAGGCTCTGAGGCTAGCCGCCGTTTGTAGCCACAGCGGGAAGGATGTCGGCACCTCCCCTCCACGCTGGCCTGGACTTTCATAAACTCCTGTAGGAAAATACCGCACGAGCACCGCCCGCCCAACCGAGAGCGATGGATCGTGTCTAATTATTTCGCTGCATCTCTGCCGAGCTTCATCCCGCGAGAGTTTCGGAACTTCGTTTTTGTATTGTTCTGGGTTGCCATAGTTGCGGCCTGGTTCCTCATTAATCGTTTCCCTGGTTGGATCCGCTCTGTCCGCGCGCGAAGTTGGCCCCTTGCGGACGGCAGGATTGAGACCGTTAACGTAAAGGAGTTTGGTCAGCAGGCTCTCGGCGAACTGGGCTATTCCTATTTGGTGGAAGGAAATCGCTACTCTGGATATTTCTCGTGCCAGTTCGGCGACGAGCAGCAGGCGTGAGATTATGTCACCGGGTTAAAGGGTCGGCCTGTGGCCGTCCGGTACATGCGCAAGAATCCGGATGTCTCAGCCCTCAGAAATGCCGACCAGTCACAAACAAATCTCAGAGGTAGCGGATTCTTGAATATGATTTGGACGGCTTTGTTGGGCCAGTTCCACAAACGCACCTAGGGCCGCCGCTTATACAACACCGCAAACTCAAACCCCGCATTCGCCGGAAACAATTCTGCCACCTTCCTCAGCCGCTCGGCCAGCGCCGAAGGAGCCAGCAGCGGATAGTCCCGCTCCCGCAGATCGTGGTAATCCACATCCAGGTATAGCGAGAGCAGGTAAATCGAAATCGTGTCGGAGAACGCGGCCTCGAAGTATTCGTTTTTGAATCGCTCCGCATCCGGACCGCCGGCCGTGGCCAGCTTGCGCGCTTCAAAAGCGTCAAGCGAAGTTTCGCCCCGCGTCCCGGCCCCCACCTGCTTCCAGGCCAGCTCGCTGAATTCCTCCGAAACTCCGGCAATTTCCACCAGCGCGTGCCCCACATTGATGTAGAACTCAAATGCCACGGAAAACTTGTCGTCCATCAACCGGGTCGAGATGAAGACACATTGCGAATCTCCCAGATTCAAGTTGCGATGACAAACCGCGTTGTCGCTAAGCGCCACATCATAGCGGTCCGCGATCAGGGTCTCTTCGCCCTGACTAATCGTCAGCGGAACAAAGTAATAAGCCTTGCGCTTAAGCGCGGCAGCAATCTTCCCAGGCACGGCGGCAATCATCCGCTCCAGGTCAAACGAACCGATGGAGGTCTCGCCCGCAACGGCATAGCACACCCCATTCGCCGCCTGCGAAACCGGCGTCATCCGAACCACATCCGCGGGGCTCCGCGTGATTGCTGGCGCTGCCTGCGACATAATTACTCTTTTATACACTACCGGCACGTCGCGCCAGCATGGACAGCAGACGAAGCAACGCGCCACGCTGCATCGCGAAAAGCGTGAGAACGGCGATCGCCCTGTATTCCTAAAACCCTTCCTGAAACAGCTCGAAGCAGTCCGCTCTCACGCCCAAGAAAACCTCCGCTGCTACAGGCAGCGGAGGCTGGTTTAAACGGTGCTTGCGGCTATTCCTTTACGGGAGAAGCCGGCGGGCCGAATGCGTTGACGAACGCTTGTCCGTTTGGCACTCCCACGCCCGTGACGTTGTCCCAGCCCACCTTTGTATGCAGGCTGGAGGCAGAGGTGCACGGGGTGATAAACCCAAAAGTTTCACCTGCCGTGCAGTCGGTGTCAAACGAAATCACCAGCGCCGTGTCCTCGATCGAAGCATCGTCCCAGATCGCGCTTACGAAACTCCCGGGCGCTCCACCACCCAGTATGGCATCTGCGTTGTACTTATCGACAACTGTAGTGGACTCGGCGATGGATGCGGTCACATTATGTTTTGAGCTGACGGGAACGATGTCGGTGACGGCTCCCGCTGGCAAGGAATACAAGTAAGGAGCGGCCAGCCCAAGAGGCGTTCCAGCTACCTGGTTGGCAATCGCCCAGAGTGCAGAGAACATGGGGCAGGCCACGCTCGTGCCTCCCCATACTTGCCAAACCAACTCTGGAACTGACCCCGGAACTGAGATCGCAATCACGGCTCCAGTGAATGGATCTGCGAGCCAGGAAACATCAGGAACTTGACGACTCTTGCCGGCCAGCTTGCTCTGATAAGACGGCTTGGCGAAGCCGCCGAGACAAGTTACCAACCCCGTCGTGGAATTGACGCTCTGGCTCACACAGTCACTCGGCCCTCCTCCCGAGCCACCAAAAAATCCGGAGGCTCCTTCAGACGGTGGATCGACGATGATGCCTTCCTCGACGAGCAGAGTCTCATTGTTTCCCCAACCAGCTTGCCACGCGATTGAATTGTTGGAAGTTAGGGCCAGGGTGATGCCTCCCACGGCGGTTGACCACGGCGAATCCGCCGGGGCGCTAACCGTCGGAGGTAGACCGTCGGCGGTGAAGTCGCCCGTGTCCCCCGAAGAGAAGTTGGCAGAGATTCCCGTAACCGCTGCACTTTCGGAGATGAAGTTCAGGGTCTCCAGGAAGCTGGTCGGGAGGACTGGCTCAGGCAAGCCATAGCTGCCAGACAGGACGGTGGCCAGACCGTAGTTAACAGCTGTGAACTCGGCCTCGTTCAAGTCTTCGAAGCTACCCGTGGTCCCCACCAGTACGTTGATGTTAGCCCCGGGAGCAATGGCGTGCGCCCACTCTACATCGATGTTGATTTCCACCGCGTCAGCCGTGGCGCAAACGCTCGGCGACGGGATGTAAGTGATGGCGAAGTTTGACGAGGTCAGCTGAGGCAAATTGAACATCGCCGAGAAAGCGTTGGCGTCGTCCTGAATGGTCAGCGAACCGCATCCCTCGATGAGCCCAATGGTTTGGCCCTGGCCATCGAATCCCGACTTGTACAAACCGCTCAGCTTGTACGCTGCCTTAATCATTGGCGGGGTATAGCCGCAACCCGCGCTTGTCAAGCTCTGCAAATTCAAGTGGTTTCCGGTGTAGGTTCCGATCGGAAACGAGCCGTCGTTGTTCGTGGAGAACACGTCCGTCTCGGTGCCGTTGAAGCAATTGTTAGTGAAGAAGCTGGAGGCCGTATTGGATTGGGTCGCGGCCGCCGCTACAGCAGGCTGCCCCGCCGTTTGGCCAAGCGCCGGGCGAGACATCGCCGGATGTCGATATTGCATGTTATCAAAGCCGCCAATCGACCTCACCACAGACGCAGCGTCCCCGTCGATATAGGGATCGCGGTCGTTGGCGCGGGTCACCGTGTCACCCACCTGGTAACGATTGAGCTGAACGTGAAACGCGGCCTCAACCTCAGCCACGGTTCCGCTCGCCCGCACGAAGAAGTTGTCCGGGCCGATCCTGACCACTTTCAAGTTATGTGCCTCGACGAACTGCTGGACCGTTTTTGCTTCCTCCGCTGAAGGTGCGAATCGCGCCGTAAACTGCGACCGGTTCAGGAAATGACGGTAGTTCGGGGAGCCGGGATCATAGAGTTGCTGCGCCAGTTCGTCCATCTGGCTGCGGTTGTGAGGATTTAGCCAAAGGCTGACCTCGATCACCTCCGAGGGATTCGCCGCCCCGAGGTTCTTGGACGTTGCCACAAATCCGGGTGTGTTATGCAAGACGTACTTTCCGCTTGCCGCAACCGCCGGCATCGCCGCGCAAACGATCATGGTAACCCCGACACACAGCCACAATGCCCGCCGATTGCCTGCAGCGACTGTCTGCACAACTTCGCTTCTATCGTGATTCATTACTTCCTCCTAGGAGATCGGTCAACTAAGGAGCGCTTTGCGTCAAGACTTATTCCAAAGGGATCGCCCCTTTGAAGCTCGACACACAGGCCCGAGTTTGAGGTTATAGGGCGAGACTAGCTGCTCTTACGGCCCGCTAGCAGGGAGCACGGGTCGTCATTGTGCGGAACTTTGGGAACCGCAGCAAGAGATCGGTCCCCTCATTGGAGAATGCGCGCTATGCTAGCGGGTTTCTCGCTGGTGGTCAATGAAGTGGAAGACAATATTTTCTGGTTCTGAACTCTTGTTTGGCAAATCGTCCGAAGTCTGACGGTCACAGACCTGACGGCGCCCCATTCCTTTGCAAGAATCTGAGATCCAAGTCCAGATCGACAGTTCTTACGAACGCCGGAGGTCGATTGATGGTGTAGCCTAAGATCATGCCGCCGAAGCCACGGCCGCTCCACTGGTATGCGATCCCCGTGCGCGTCTTCCTGGTCACGTTCATCGGAACGCTCCTGTCGTTCGCCGTCAGCCTGCTGCTGGGCATCATCGGGATTGTGACCCTATCGGCCTTGCGCGGCATTCATCCCGACATGACCGTGGCCTATCGCCAAGTCGCCCTTCCCGCGGCCGTGGTCGCGGGAAGCATCATCTTTATCATGGTGCTGACCATGGAGATCCGCCACTACCGCCAGTCGAAGACCCTGGCCGCAATCGAAAGGATGAGCTGATTGCCGATGAACACCCCGCTCCGGATCGCGATCCCCATGCCGCACTCGATAGACCGTGAGTACGCTGAGCGGGCGATTACCCAATACGAGCGCGCCGTCGAACAAGCCGGAGGCGAACCCGTCCGCATTTCGCTCGATCAGACGGCTGCCGAGGTCGAGAAGATCATCGAGCGCTGCGATGCCGTGCTCCTGCCCGGCAGCAAGGCTGACGTCGATCCCTCAAAATTTGGCGCCTCCCGTTCGCCGCACACCGCGGGCGCCGATCCGGGCCGCGACGCTGTCGACCAAATCCTGCTGCAGGACGCCTACAGGCGACGCAAGCCGGTTCTCGGCATCTGCTATGGCTTGCAGAGCTTGAACGTCTACCGCAGAGGATCTTTAATCCAGCACATTCCGGATTTTCTGCCGGAAGAGTTGCGCGCGCGAGTTAATCACGAAGCGGGAAAGAAGGTCGCAGTCGCACATGCTGTCGAGATTGAGAAAGGCTCAAAGCTGGCAAAGCTCGTAAGCGGGAAAGATCGGGAAGGGCACGGCTTTAGCCTTACCAGTAAAGCTACAGGGAGGAACCGGGCTTTAGCCTCTGAAGAGAATAACCTCGTGCTCCCGGTGAACTCTTCTCATCACCAGTCGGCCGACGTAATTGGCGACGGCCTCCGCGTCGCAGCCCGCTGTCCCGACGACGGCATCATCGAGGCATTGGAAGGAACATCCGCAGACCACTTCGTGTTAGCGGTGCAATGGCATCCCGAGCGCTCCGTGGATAACGACGAACCTTCCCGCGCCATCTTCAGCGCTCTGATCAAAGCCGCCGAAACACGGCATAAGTAGCTCAGCGCAGCTTGCCCTTCCGCTTAATTCTTTTTCCCGCCTTCGGACGCTGGTTCTCGAGCAGGACCACCACGTGCGCGATCGCCGCGTTCTCCAGATTCAGCCCCTCGGGAGTCTTCGCTTTCAACCCGATGCAATCGGCTCGCACCCTCAACAGCTTCGCTACGCGCTCCCGGATTGCCGCAGCGTGCGGGCCGATCTTGGGCGCGGCCAGAATCAGGCTGGCGTCGATATTAGACACACCATATCCCGCATCGTGCACACGTTTCAGCGCCTCGCGCAGGAAAATCACCGAGTCCGCGCCCTTCCACTTCGGGTCGGACGGCGGAAACAGCGCTCCGATGTCGGGTGCAGCCACGGCCCCCAGCAGCGCGTCGGTAATGGCGTGCAGCAGCACGTCGCCATCGGAGTGCCCGCCCAACCCCCTGTCACGCGCCAGCACGATGCCGCCAATCTTCAGCGGAATCCCCGGACGAAATTCGTGTGAGTCAAATCCGTAGCCAATTCTCAAGATCAACCCCTGCGTCGCCGAACAATTAAGCAACGAAAGTCCTTCACTTCTTCAAGTAGAACTCCGCCAGCTCCATGTCTGCCGGGGCTGTGATCTTGATATTCCGCGGGGAGCCCATTACGACAGCCACCGCGTGCCCCGATCGTTCCACCAGCGAAGCTTCGTCGGTGCCTAGGAATCCGTCCGCTGAGGCTTCGTCGAATGCCTTCTTGATGACTCCGTAGCGAAACCCTTGTGGCGTCTGCGCCATGACGATGCCGGCTCGCGGAATCGTTGCTTTTATCAGCGCGCCCTCTGCCGTTCGCTCAACCTGCTTCACGGTATCGATGGCAGGCAGGGCGGCAATCGCCGCGCCATATTTCTCCACCGCATCGATCACTTCCTGAATGATTTCACCGGTTACAAACGGACGCACCGCATCATGCACGAGAACGACATCATCCGCCGCGGCTGTGGCTGCGTTCAGCGCATTCTCTACCGACTGCTGGCGGTGTTCCCCACCGACGACGAGTTCTACTTTCTTCTTCAGAACGTCTCTCGCTTCACTCTCGAGCCGCTCCCGAAACCCCGCGATCTCGCTTTCCCGCAGAGCAATCCAAATCTCGCTCACCGCATCGATGGCGGCAAACTTGCGCAGGGTGTGGACGAGAATCGGCGTGCCGCCCAGTTCAGTGAACTGTTTCGAGGGCAGCGCCCTTTTCTGCTTGCCGATTGCGCCCACAGGCATCGGCCCCATGCGGGTCCCAAGACCTGCAGCCGGGATGATCACTAACACCTTCATAGCGGGGAGTAAGTATACGAGTGGGAGCCAGGGAGTTCAAATACTTGCGCACTTCAGTCGATCGCGGTCGCTAAGGCTGAGGCTTGGTCTCCAAAAGCGTGTTCGGGAGCACTGCCGTGGGGGCCGCCGCAGTTGGAATTGCCGCTACTACCGGCTGGACCACCCCGCTTGTCCGGGCAAAGGCACGTTCATCCCACTTGCCGAAGATCATCTTTCCAGCGGTGGTCTGCAGCACCGATGTGACCGAGACGTCGATGGTCTTGCCGATCATTTTCCGTGCATTGTCCACCACCACCATGGTGCCGTCATCGAGATAGGCCACGCCCTGGTTGTATTCCTTACCTTCCTTCAGGATGAATACCTTCATGATCTCGCCGGGCAGCACGATAGGCTTGAGCGAGTTCGCGAGCTCGTTGATGTTCAGCACCTCGACTCCCTGAAGCTGCGCCACCTTGTTCAGGTTGAAGTCGTTGGTGATGATCTTGCCCTCGTAAACCTTAGCCAGTTCGATCAGCTTGAGATCGACTTCGCGGACG
>Ga0206803_1012_pt1 | contig 62027 bp, 60 predicted proteins | sample Alteio_BWOrgCont_61_FD_152909 | JGI IMG/M metagenome (GOLD analysis project Ga0206803, IMG submission 152909) | Enriched cells from forest soil in Barre Woods Harvard Forest LTER site, Petersham, Massachusetts, United States -... | ecosystem: Environmental > Terrestrial > Soil > Temperate forest >... | reverse complement strand
TCTCCGCAGATCCCTACATCCACCCAACTCTTGTACAACTGGGGGAATGGATGGCCGATTACTATTGCTCATGCCTGCGGAGGGTCTTGCGCCTTTTTCTTCCCCCAAGCGTTCGGCGGGGTATGGCGGCAAAGACGTCCTTGCTTGTCGTGCCCGCAGCTCCGAAAGAAGATCTCGTCAGGATGCACGCTGCTTTACAAACAAAGAGTCCTGCGCAAGCCCGGCTCTTGCAGGCCCTTATCCTTGAGCCTGAAGGCATGCCTCTTTCTGCCCTTCTTCTTCAGGCCCAAGCCTCGCGAGCGAGCTACAAGGCCCTGCTGGAACAGAAAGCTATTCGCTGCGAGAACGTGGAAATGCGGCGCGACCCTCTTGAGCATGCCGAATATCTCCCTTCACAAGCCAAGATCCTCCTGCCTGAGCAACAAGCAGCGCTGGATAAGATTATCAAGACAATGGACTCGGGACAGTTTGCCACGCATCTTGTGCACGGCATTACCGGCAGCGGGAAAACCGAGGTCTATCTGCAAGCGATCGAGTACGCTCTTCGCCAGGGGAAATCGGCAGTATTTCTCGTCCCGGAGATAGCATTAACTTCACAAACTGTGGAGAGAATCCGCAGCCGTTTTCGCGATAAGGTCGCCCTTCTTCACCACCGCCTTAGCGAAGGGGAAAAACGAGATGCCTGGCATGCCATCCACCGAGGAGATATACGCATAGTGCTAGGAGCGCGTTCTGCGATCTTCGCGCCTCTTTCCGCGCTCGGACTAATCATCATCGACGAAGAGCAAGAAGGGGCCTATAAGCAAACTGACGAGTCCCCCTGCTATCATGCCAGAGACGTCAGCATCATGCGCGGCAAACTCTCGGGCGCCGCTGTCGTCCTGGGAAGCGCCACGCCAACACTGGAGACCTACCACAACGCCCTGGAAAAGAAATATATTCTCTCTAAAATGGAGTCCCGTCCGGAAAATGCCCGCCTGCCGCGCATGCATATCGTCGACATGAGGATCGAGGCTCCCAAACTGAAAGGAAGCAAACTATTTTCCGAGCCTCTCTTAAATGCTATCTCGTCTCGCCTGAAGAAAGGAGAACAATCCCTACTTTTTCTAAATAGGCGCGGGTATCACGCTTCTCGCCTCTGCAGCTCATGCGGCGAGACGATCAAATGCCCCCACTGCGACCTTGCCCTTACCTATCACAGAGAAGTAAATCATCTGGTATGCCATCTTTGCCAGTACCAATTGACCCCACCGCCCGCCTGCCCTCATTGCCATAATCCCGACAGTCAAAAATTTAAAGGTGCCGGTACAGAGCAAGTCGAACGCTCTCTACATGCGATCTTTCCCGAAGCGCGCATTTTACGCCTGGATGCCGACACGACCCGCCGCAAAGGGAGCCACGAGCAGGCCTTCAAACAGTTCCGGTCAGGCAAAGCGGATATTCTTGTCGGCACCCAGATGATCGCTAAGGGGCTGCATTTCCCTAATGTAACTTTAGTAGGCGCCCTAAATGCCGACAGCGGCTTGCATGTTCCCGATTTTCGATCTTCGGAACGCGTTTTCCAGCTCGTGACACAAGTCGCAGGGAGAGCGGGAAGGAGCGGCCTTTCCGGAGAGGTCTTCATTCAGACATGGCTGCCGCAGCACCCAGCAATCGCTTTGGCCGCCGCAGGGCGCTATGAAGAATTTATTACACAGGAAATGGAGGCGCGCAGCCTCTTTGGATATCCCCCCTTCAACCGGCTTGTCAAAATCGTCATCAGCGGTGAGGATGCAGCCACTGCCCAAGGAGGCCTTGAACGTTTGCGCGAACATCTGATCCGTGAACTACCGGCGGTTTTTGCTCTGCATCCGGTCGCTCCGTGCGGATATTCTAAAGTCAAAGGATTTTTTCGTTTTCAAGTGATCGTAAAAGGCCCGACCTGCCTGCCTGTCGCCCGTTTATTGAAGAAGGAATCCACCCGGCGCCACGTGCCGCGGAATACCCGTCTTTTCATCGATTGCGACCCCGTCTCGACTTTTTTCTAGATACTCGCGTATAATCCCTCTCAAATTGAGGAATTTGCCTAATGTCTATCCCAGTACCCGAGTATCACCAGCATGAAGAGTTTCGCAACCGCTCTCTTAAACTCGAGCAGATTCGCACTCTCGGCGTTGATCCGTATCCCCACTCTTTTTCCCCTACCCATCATACGGCCGGCCTTCATGAAGAATACAAGGAGCAAAACCCTGGAGTCAGCGATGATGCCTCCGCCGGAACCACCCCTTTTGTCACTGTAGCGGGCAGGCTGGTACTCTTTCGCTCTATGGGAAAAAACGCATTTGCACAAATCCAGGACGAGGGCGGCCGTATCCAGGTCATGTTCAACCGCGACCTGACGAAAGTAACCGGTCTCGCAGAAAACGGCGAAGTGACCCCGATCAAGTTCATCGAAAAAAAACTCGACTTGGGAGATATTCTCGGGATTGAAGGCCATCTCTTCCGCACCCACGTCGGCGAACTCACGATTCTCGCCAAAAACGTCCTCGTTTTATGCAAAACCCTCTTGCCTCTTCCCGATAAACACAGCGGCTTAGCAGACAAAGGCGTCCGCTACCGCAAACGATGGCTCGACCTTACTATCAACCAGGATGTTGTCAAGACTTTCCAAACGCGCAGCAAAATCCTTCAGTTTGTGCGGGGCTACCTACAAAACTTAGGTTATCTCGAAGTTGAGACGCCCGTTCTACAGAATGTGTACGGCGGCGCCCAGGCGCGCCCCTTTACCACCCATCTGAACGCGCTAGACCAAGCGATGTTCCTGCGCATTTCCCTCGAAATCCCTCTTAAAAAATTGATCGTAGGCGGCATGGGCAAAGTCTTTGAAATTGGCAAAGTCTTCCGCAATGAAGGGCTGGACCGTACGCATAACCCTGAGTTCACCGAACTCGAAGTATACGCCGCCTATGCCGACTACAATGACATGATGGCCCTGACGGAAAATCTTTTCGAAGGAATCGCCAAGGAACTCTTCGGGACCACCCAGATTACAATAGCGGCCGAGAGTGGCGGCCATGAGTATACGATCGAACTGAAAGCGCCCTGGAAGCGAGTGAGTATGGAGCAGGCGATCCAAGCCTATGCAGGGCTCGATCCTGACAAGCTCTCCGAGCAGGAAATGCGGCTGATTCTCTCTGAGAAAGCAGGGATTCCCTCCGATCAGATCAAAAAAGCCGCGCGCGGCGATCTTATCGCGCTGCTCTTTAGCGAACTGGCCGAAAAACACCTGATCCAGCCCCACCATATTATCGACCATCCCATTGAAACAACTCCCCTGTGCAAACCCCACCGCGATCCCAATTTACGCGCTAAAGGGCTTGTCGAACGCTTCGAGACCTTTATCCTGGGAAGGGAATTCTGCAACTCCTATACGGAACTTAACGACCCTGAGCTGCAACGCAAACTCCTGGTCCAGCAGGCGCAAAAAAAAGAAGCTGGCGACGAAGAAGCCAATCCCCTCGATGAAGAGTTTATCGAAGCGATTTGCCAGGGCATGCCGCCTACAGGCGGACTTGGCATCGGCCTCGATAGGCTCGTCATGCTCTTCTGCCATGCCTACTCGATCCGCGATGTCCTCCTCTTCCCCATCATGCGACCCGAAGAATAAAGAATGATGAATTCTGAATGCTGAACGAAGATTCAACGCAAAGCGGAGCGGAGGGCAACCCCGTCATTAACTTCAGAAAGCGAGGCATTTCTTTTTTGGAGTGCGGCGACCTGGCGCCGCTTTTCTTTCGGGCGACCTGGCGCCCGAGGGCATTGACTTGGTCGTGCCAGGTTTTTCGCGCGTCCAGCCGCGCGAAAGAAAAGCGGCGCCAGGTCGCCGCACTCCACACAAGAGTTATCCACGCTTGCCGGGATCCAGTCTTTGAATTTCGGACAAGTACAGCTCCCTTGGGAGACTTATGGGTAATAGGATGCGTGCCATTTATTTGTACGCGAGGACTTCGATGAGCGTGTCCTCTTGACTGGCTTGTTGCATGCGCTCAAAATCGACGCATAACCGCTCTGGGTAGGATTTCGCATATTGTATACGAAAACCAGAGGATGCTAGATATTGTTGAATAGAGTCTTCACTGTGAAAATATCTGCTGTAAGTAGTGCCTTGAAACGTGTAGGTCGTCATCCTATTGTCTGGATCATAGTGAGAATTTCTGTTTCGTGTTACAGGACACTCCGCCGAGCGCACAACGACGAACATTTTTCCGCCTATTTTTAATATTCGATAGAGCTCACCCAGTGCCTGGATCAGGTCCAATTTAGGAAGGTAATGCAAAACCAGCCGCGCGTAAATGTAATCGAAAGACCCATCTGGATAAGGTAACGGCGAAGAAATATTTTCAATCTTGACCTCGATCCGGTTCGATAACCCTGCTTGTTCAATTTGCTCTTTCGCAAATAAGAAACCAGCCGGGTCAATCGTCGTCGCAATGATACGCCGATTTGGATCTGCAGCAGCCATGCGCATTTCGGCACGGCCTCCTGTCGAAATCCCCACGCTGTAAATGCGTTTATCACCATACGTGAGGATCGAGATGCCATTATCTTCACTGACTGATCGCATATTGCAGAAACTCTTCAAGGCTTAAAAAGTCCAAGGAATCGAGCTGAAGATGGGAATGGGAGAGATCTTGTTTCCGAGTGAAATCATTGGGTATTGCAATTGTCAAGCAACCAGCTTGCACTCCGGCAGTGACACCGGATTGGCTGTCTTCAATTACAAGACACTCCTCCGGCTTCAACCTAAGCAATTTGGCGGCCTGCAAATAGATATAGGGCTTCGGCTTGTTCACTCCTTCTGGATCTGTATAGTCAGAAAGATCATCTTGACCAGAGAGGACAATGTCGAAAAGATGATCGATTTTCAAGTGTTTGAGATTCGTCAAGATCCCGGGTTTTCGTGCAGCGGAAGCACATCCTAGTTTAATCCCGTATCTTTCCTTCTCTTTAGCTAGCGCCAAGACAAAATCCACAGTAGGTTGAATGGCTGGAAGTCCCGCATTCTGCAGCACATCATAATAGGCTCTTTTATCCTCGATGATTTTATGTGGAGCGTTGGAACCGATTTTTTCTGCTAATAGTCGCGCATTTGCCTGAACAGTTTTTCCGACGTAAAAAGCATACTCCTCTAAAGTCAAATCGCCGCCCTGCAGCTGAAGCGCATGGCGCCAACTTAAATAGTGGGCATATTCACTATCGACAAGAGTCCCGTCGCAATCAAAAATAATCGCTTTGATCTTATTATCCATGAGGTACATTTTCCTATAAGGATCTGAGCCAATCAAGTGCAGAAATTATTTAAGCATTTAGGATCTTTCTTGCCATCTCTGCAATTGCTGCAGCATACGATCGGTATGGCTGCCTTCCCAATAAACTTTGTTGCAGGAATGGCAATAGCGGAACTGCTGGGATGAGGAGCAAATGTCGGGAGGGACCTGTTCCGCGATAGTTCGTTCATCAGGATTTGTCAATAAGGAATTACAGATCAGGCATCGAGAAAATGGGAGGTAAAGCCAATCGAGCTTAAGTTTTTTGCCCAGCTCGAGGGCGCATTCATCAAGAGAATTACTCTTTAGAAAAATTATGGTTCCTTCTGGCGCTTTCATCTCTGTGAAATGACGGTCCCGAGTCAGCAAAAGGCGCTTATCTCTCAAAGCGCGTTCAAGGATTTCTCGATCGGCGGCTTTCGGCTCTGCAATCTCGGTATCATATCCGGCGGCGCGCAGCCACCTTCCTAATTCCGCAAGCATCTGATCGCAAAGCAATTGCATATTTTTTTATGAGCGGCTACTCTGTATATTTACATAGAGGCTTTTTTGTGCGAAAGATAACAATTTTTCTATTTGTTTGTACGTCTATTTGCAATCCCATCTTTAGCGAGGAGATAGCAATGTCGATTTTTACGCCACCCGGAGATCCCCTTCTGAGAATGGTTGTTCCGGAAGTCCCTATGGAGGAGATTTGCTCTAGCGAGATCCAAGAGATCATCGACACTATGTATGCGATTGCGCGTGGCGAGCGCGGGGATACGGAAAAGAGAGTCATGGTGGGCTTGGCAGCTCCTCAAATCGGAGTCGCTAAACGGATCATCCTTGTCGACATAGATGTTCAAGCAGATAGGAAAGATCTCGGATCTCTTAATGCTTATATCAATCCCAAGATCGTTTGGTCTTCCGAAGAACAGGTAGAGGAAAGAGAGGGGTGCTATTCCGTGGATAAGCATGTAATGGGAATCGTACCCAGAGCCCTTCGCATCAAAGTGACCGCACTAGACCGCCAAGGAACCCCCATTTCCGAGGAATTCTCCGGATTTACCGCACGGATTTTTCAACACGAAATCGACCACCTGGAAGGCATCCGCTTTCCCGATCGCGTCGGCGAAAAGGGCATTCTCCAATGGGTCGAAGAAGATCAGTATCCCGAGTATCGAAAAAATTGGCAAAATTGGCCCGTGCACTGCCCTTGGGACATCTGGCTCGCCATGAAAGAAGGCAGGTCATACTAATTTCTTTGAACTGCAAGCTTCTTAATTATAGCCAGTTAAGTTCGTAATATTTGGAGTGAGGAGAAAAACAACACTATTCTCCGCAAGAATGCGGAGAATAGTGTTGTTTTTATTGGCCCCTGCACCTCCATCCCATTTTTAACCAGAAATCCTCCCCTTAAAAAACGGACTATCTCTTTAGAATGGCTTTTTTATATTACGCAAATATGATTTTATTACATAGTAATAAATATATTTTTAACATTGAAAGAAATATATTATACAACTACAATGTTAGTATAAAAATATATATTAGGAATCAAGAAATCCCCAGAATTTTCCCTCCAGTCCATATCCTCCTTAAAAACCATCTTTTTTCTCCCAATTAGCCTGTAAAAATCAATCAAATTTCTTAAATAACAAACAATCAATGTCTAATGCAACTGATTAACGATCAGTTGCATGCGATATTCATTCCCAAATCTCTAGATATATAATATTTCTTTTAATATTTGAATAATATAGTTTAAATTTTAAATTAATAATGATATAATTATTATTATAAGGCAATTACTAATATAAACTATATAACTAGGTGAATCAAATATGTCAGTATCAACATTAAGAAGTGTAGCATTTGAAGCAAGCACAGCATCTCCGACTACAATAACAAAGAAACCTTCCTGGATGACTAGACAATTATCCAAGTTAGGTGGAACCAACGCATCTCCAAGAAGCCCCTCTCCGATTTCCTCCCCTGCACCTATTTCTGGCGCTAGCCCTTCAGAACTTGCATCTGCAGAAAGAGTAGGGGCTGTCACCTTAGGAGGTGCCCTCTCATCCTCGCGGTCTGCAGACGCTAGTCCAGTAAGCATACCCAGAAAGGAAAAGGAAGCGCTGGTAGCCAAGCACAAAAAAGAGATGAAAAAGCTAAATGAAAGGCTTGAAACCTCAATGAAGCGTTATGACGATGTCGTTGAAAAGCTCGTGAAGCTTGAAGCGAAAGCGGCTACTAGAGGCGGTAAGAAGCTGATAGAGACCCAAACCAAGATCGGCCAGCTTCAAAAGCAAAGAGAGACTCTAGAAGCTGGATTACGGCAGGCGGCTAATAATGCGAAAAGTCACCGATTGGCCGTTATAGCCGACAGAGCTGGAGAAGTAGTCCCTATGGCGGGAGAAGTCCTCGCGACAGGAAGGCATATTGCTGCAGCAGTCGCAGGTAAATACGCCAGCGCTAGAGCCATTATCGCAGAGGTAAGAGAGGCAGCAGAACCAGTCATCGGGGCCGCTACGGCAGCAGATGCGATGACAAGCGGCGCTGAAAAAGCGGCTTCTGTCATGGGTTCAGGCGTTCCTTCCCTTTCTTCTCTGGGGGCACGTGGCCTTCCTGAGATAAGCCGTTCGCTCACCGAAGAGGTTGAAGTCCTACATTTGGAAATGGACGCCATGAATGTCTCCATTGCTTTCTTAAGGAAAAACCATTCTGATTTTGTGACACGCCTAGAAAACCATGGGGCTTCTGCTGAACAGATCAAAGAGGCCTATAAAGTGGTTGGAAGCGACATCAACAAATTGGTTGATGCATCGGGAAGACTTAAGAAGGCTATTGTTGTAGAAGGGGACAATGCCAAAGCCGCCAGGCGGCTGGGTATAGGCACCGAATTTATAGAATGTGGTATGCAGGTCGCGACCGCTGCTACAGTCGGTATACTAGCGGCAGCGGGCCCTGCTATCACGGCGGGTATGCACGCAGCCGCAGAACTAGGCACTATGAAAGATGCAGTTGCCGAACTTGAAGATGGTAGTGAAGAAGAAACAATCCGCGTGACATTTGATCACGCAGTCGATTCCATGCTAGAGGCGGCGGAGAAAGCAGCGTCTATGATGGGCAACAGGAGTTCTCCTGCTCCTACAGGACCTAGTGCTGACAGCGTTTCGGGAACACCTCCGGATTTGGGCCGCGTGCACACGCCACGAAGTGCAGAAATACTACGACTCGGAGATAGAGTAGTAGAAGCTGAGGAAGATATCGACAGCCTAGAGGAAGAACAAGATAAGTTTGAAAAGCTACTGGTAGAAGCTGAGTTCGATGCCGACCAGATTAAGATGCTGGCAGAAGTGACTGAAGGTCAGCTTCACGAACTCTTTGATGAACAAGGAAAAATAAGAAAGGCAATCGGCATCTTAGATAAAAATGGAAAATTGCATCGAGTCCTCCACATCGTGGGCAAAGCTATACATATTATTCCTATCGCTGGTCGTGCTTGTACGGGACTGAGCCGTTTAGTAATGGAAGGAGTCGGAACATATAGTGACGCATCGAAAGCATTTGAAGACCCAAAGGTCATGCTAGCGGAGGGAAGGACAGTACTTAGGCTGGTCGAAGGCGGAGGCGGATCTAGCACAGCCCCTAAGACACCAAAAACAGGCAGGTCCTGCTGTTTTACTAAGGCTTAAAAACTCTTAAGGTGTTCGACTAGGCGAAGGCCATGCTCTGTAAAATAGAGAGCATTGCCTTCGCCTTTTTTTAAGAAGTTCGCCTTACAGAGGAGGCTCACCAAGTTATCGACGCTCCGGTCATTGTAGCCTGCTGCCTGGCCTACGACGTAGCGGTCGACTTCCGCGTGTGGATCTCCTTTTCCGATAGCTATTTCATAGAGCTTGAGCAAGAAGATCTCATCTTTGGTCAATCCTTTTTTACTCATGATTTTGCCAACTTTTTAAGACGCGATCCGGTTGGGGAATCTTCTATGACATAACCATGTTCATAGATAAGCTGGCGGCATTCATCGGCTAGGGGCCAGTTCTTTTCGGCCCGCGCCTCATTGCGTTTGACCAGCATTTCTTGCAACTCAATGGGGATTTCTTCCTCCTCCCGCGTAAAGAGCACGCCGAGGACGGTATCGATGTTCTTCAAAAACTGCAGAATCTTTTCCGCTTCGAGTTTGCTGATTCGATTTTCGTCGCAAAGGGTATTGACGCTGCGAACGAGATCGAAAAGGGTCCCAAGAGCCGGAGAAATATTGAGATCGTCAGCGAGGGCTGCGGAAAATTTTTGATGCGCGTCATGAAGGAGAATCTCGGCTTGGGGCTGCCCTTTATCATTTTGGATGCCTTCCAGTCTGGCGATAAAGTCGTCTAATCGCTCAAGAGAGGAGGCGGCCGCTTGTAAGCTGGCGAATGTAAAATTGAGCTGCGAGCGGTAATGGGTGGAAAGGAGCGCAAAGCGCACCTGGCGCCCTGTGTAGCCTCGATTTAACAAATCGCGCAATGTATAGAAATTCCCGGCGCTCTTCGACATCTTTTTATGATCGACAAGGAGATGCTCCGAATGGGCCCAAATGCGCGCAAAACGCTGGGACGTGCAGCATTCCGATTGGGCGATTTCATTTTCGTGGTGAGGAAATATGTTATCGACACCTCCCGCATGGATGTCGATGCTTGGGCCCAGTAGCTCTATGGCCATGGCGGAGCACTCGATATGCCAGCCTGGACGTCCTCTACCAAAAGGGCTTTCCCAATAAATCTCTCCATCGCGTTCAGGATCGTAACTCTTCCATAGAACGAAGTCCGCTGCATTTTCCTTATCATATTCGTCAGCGATCCTTTGCGAGGCGCCTACTTGGAGTTCATCGAGATGCAAATGGGAGAGCCTCCCATAAGACGGGAACTTCCGAATTGCGAAATACACACTGCGGTCCTGACCATGATACGCCACCCCTTTTTCAATGAGGGTCTGTATCAGTTTGATCATCGCGGGAATATACTTTGTCGCTTCAGGATAGGCATCGGCAGGTTCCAATCCTAGAGCTTGCAGGTCTTCAAAAAATGCTTTCTTATAAGGTTCGGTGTACACGTCCAGAGGGATTCCCCCCTCTATGGCTCCTTTCAATGTCTTATCGTCGATGTCCGTAAGATTCATCACTTGATGGACTTTCATGCCGAAGAATTTAATGGAGCGGCGCAAAAGATCTTCAAAGACATAGGTGCGAAAATTGCCGATATGCGCAAAATTATAGACAGTAGGGCCGCAAGTATACATGCGCACAGCCTTTCCGTCGCTTGGAAAGACCTCTTCAAGGACGCGCGATTCCGTATTGTGAAGCCTTAATCGAACTGGATCTTGCATGTTATCCTATCATTTCTTCCAATAAACGATAGTTGGTCTTACCCGTACCGGTCAAGGGGATTTCCTTGACTGTGCGTATCTCGCTGATGCGTGTAAGGTTGCTATGGCCGCGTTGTTTAAGAAGGACATTGAGCGCCTCCTTATCGATGGCGCGGCTCGTGAAGAGTACAAGGGCCGTCTTGTGCCCCTCTTGCTCGTGAGAACAGAGAGCGAGATCCGGACCTGCAATACCCTTTGCCAATGACTGTTCCTGGTCTTGGTCTTTCCCTCCGAAAGAAGCGGAAATCCAGCCTTTTTCCTTGGCCAATTCGGCGATTTCCTCTTCTAAACCTCCTAAGCTGATCATCTCCCCCCCGATTTTCACGAAGCGCTTTAACCTTCCCGATAAGACAAGAGATCCATGCGCAGTCATATAGCCGATATCTCCTGAGCGGTACCATTTTAACCCCTTCTTTTCAATGAAGGGATTTTTGGGAATGCCCAGATAGCCGGAGAATATTCCCGGCCCTGCAATGCATATTTCTCCCTCTTTGCCCGGGGGACATATTTCTTGCGTTTCGGGATCGAGGAAGAGAACCTCTATTCCCGGGAGCGGCCGGCCTACTCCCTCTTCTGGGCCTTCTTCCGGCTTATAAGTCCTGCAAAGGGTCACAATGGGACCGCACTCCGTTATTCCATAGCCTTCCAAAAGCCGGGCATTTGGCAGAGATACTTTGACATAATCAAAGAGTTCTTTCCCCGCTTTTTCAGCCCCTGTGACAATCAGGCGCAAGCTTTGGAGATCCTCGGGCCTCGCCGCATGAAATAAGGAACGGATAAATGTCGGGGCGCAAAAGAAGAAAGTGGGCTTATATGTCGCTATATCACGGACCATTCCCCGGTGATTCGTCGGGTCAGGCGCATACAAGATCTTTAAGCCCGAAAGGAGGGGCAATAAGCCTGTTATCGAAAATCCAAACGAATGAAAAGGAGGGAGTACGCCGTAGAGCAAATCCGTGCTATATATGTCTGTAACTTGTATAGCAGCTGTCTGGTTGCTTATGATGTTGCCATGGCTTAAAGGGACGCCTTTTGGCAATGCCTCTGTTCCGCTTGTGAAGAGGATGACAGCAGGATCTGAAGAGGTTGCAGATGAGAGTCCAAGGCTTTTCAAGAGAGCATCGGCCCCTTGATAAGAACGTAAAAGGGCGCGCAGTTTCTTTCCCAGTGTGATCTCCCTGCGTACGTCTTCTAAAAGTACGATCTTGTCTTCGGCGGAGCCTATTTCGAGATTTTTTAAACGGTTGATAAAACGCAGCGATGAAATTACCGCCTCTATGCCCGCGGCGTTGACGGCATGGTCTACCGCCTTGGCACCGACCGTCCAATTCAACATCACAGGGGTTTTGCCGGCACATAACGTCGCAAGGATGATGAGATACGCCCCAACGCTTGAAGGGAGCATAATGCCAATGTTCTTCCCAGGCATTTTGCGGATTTCATCTGCAAGCAGCAAGACGGCGATTTTAAGTTTGCGATAAGGCAATACGCCCGATGTAGCATCCATGCATGCAATGGCGCCCGGCATCCGGTCGCAAACTCGCAAAAAAGCCTCCATAATAGTCTTTCCCTGCGGAGGAAGAGGGGCTGGCCTGTTTTTTTCCACGGGAACTGCAACGGGCTTGGCTAAAACTGCATGGGCATCCTCATGTGTCGCTTGTTTGGACGCAATGGCGTTCAAGAGGTCTCCTACTGCCCAGGAAGTATCCATTTGCACTTGCCCGACTTGGTATTTCTCATCCAGGAAAAGGAGAAGCTGAGCGATATCGAGAGAATCAAGACCAAGATCGCGTATGAGCTGTTTTTCCACAGCGACCTTAGTGGCGGGAATATTAGCTAGCTCAGCAATTTTTTCCGCAATTTCATTCACGACATTCTGCGAAGGCACTGCATTTGTAGCAGGTGTTTCTTTCGGAGATCCATCGGTGACGGCCGGCAGCTCTTTTTTCCAGAAGCTATAAGATACTAGAGTGAGAGGATCAGGTTTGGCGTTGTACCAGCTTTCGAGATAGCCATTGACCTTAGAGCGATCGTCCCTGTAGGGAAAATCTTCCGGCGCCGGCAACAATTCGATCCGCACGGTGCGGCGAGGAGTAAAAAATAGGCCGTTTTTCAAGAGGATCCAGAAACTTGCCAGGAGATTCTCGCCAAAATTGGGCGATTTGCCTGTCAGTGCCGTGGAAAAGCGGCTTCCCCATAGACCGCTCATACGGACGAGAACGACCTTTGCCGCTCTTTCTTTGTGTAGCAGAGCAGGAACAAAAGAGGCTCCGCCAATGACTTCCCTGGAGGAGAGCTTCAATTTACCAGAAGGATAGATCAAATAGTTTTGCCCTTCACGCAACCCTTGTCCTATCCGGTCCTGAAGCTTGTCCAATTGCCTGACCTTCCATCGATTGACCCCGTATTCCATATTCGGGCAAGGCAACGCTCCGATCAAATCCATAAAGATCCGAAGGCCGGGTGCGTAGTAATAATCATCGACTACTAACGGGCGGGGGCGGAATTTTGCCCAAAGTACCGACATCAGAATGGGAGGGTCGATTTCGGCGCTGTGGTTGGGCAAAAAGAGAATTCCCCCATTACTTTTCATCTTCAGTTCAAGATCTTGGCTTCCCTCGACCACGATGCGGTAGCGTAAACGTATTAAGAACCCGACTATGCATACGATCAGTCTTTTGAACATGGATCAATCCCAAAAAATAAATTATCTATTGCACAATAAAGGTAATTAAATTAATTAAAAATAACAAGATTAAATGAATAGACACACCTATGATCATTGATTTTCCTACTGGAAGCCCAACACCTCAAGAAGAGCCCCGTAGAAATAAAATCGTGCCGCTCCAGGTCCCGAGTAAAAAGTGGGAAAGCCCCCCCAAGGATCATTCTCACCTACGCAAAGCGATCCCGGACTCTTCTGTTCACAAGCGCCGGCGCTCCTTGCAAGCTCAAAAAGAGGAACCCTCAAAATCGGCTAAAGAATATTCCCTATCAGGCAAAATCAATCGGCTTGCAGCTTGGCTGCGCTCTATTGAACGGTAATCGCTAGCCAAAAAAGCCTTCTTATTGTAAACACAATTTTCGATTTCAATTTTGTTTTCAGGAGTTGTTTATGATCGTCAAACGTGTAGGAAGTCCAGAAGATCCAGGAAAAAGTCCCCCTATTGGCGTTACCGCTGCCCAGAAGAAACAAATGGTAAACTCCAAGGAGAGGGTGCTAAAGTCGCCTGCACTTGCAGTGATTCAGGCTCCCGCCCAGGGTGTACATTTTCGTGCTACAGCGAAACCGCCGGAAAAGAATAGGGACGGCCTAGAGCTTAGAGCACGCGCGGAGGGCGCTTTAGGAACAAATAAAATGCTCAAAGAGAGCGACCACGTAAGCGACACAACGCCTGCTTATTTACCTCAAGCGCGTCCTAAACCACCACGGATGAAGCACTGCGAACCTGGCGCCCCAAAGACTGAACGCGCGCTACTAGGCCGCCTGCTTGGCCTTGTTCACGAAAAAATACAATCCTAACAAGAAGTTCAACGCAAAGACGCCATGCCGCGAAGACGCAAAAATTCGTACATTTTCAAATTTCTTAGCGTCTTTGCGGCGTGGCGTCTTTGCGTTGATTATCAGTGTGCGCTAACGGATGTGTCTCGCTAATCTGAGAGTGCGAACGCCGAGAAACAGCTTCAGCAGATCGCCGATGATAAAAGGCGCGACTCCAAGTAGCAGCGCTCTATTCAGGCCAACGAACTGGCTTAGATGGAATACGCCTAAAGCGTAAACTACGAGATTGCCGGCTGCCATTGCCAGAAACGCCCGCGTAGTGCTTTGTACTTTCGCCTTTTCCCAAAGATAGCCAACGAGATAGGCTCCTGCCACATACCCAAGAAGATAGCCTCCTGTAGGACCGAATAATTTGGCAATACCACTAGCACCAGTGGAAAATACAGGCAACCCACAAGCTCCCTGGATCAGAAAAAGAACGACAGCCGCGGCTGCTCTTTTGCTTCCTAGGAGTATTCCCAGAAATAGACATGCATTCATTTGGAGCGAGAGAGGTACAGGGGTGAATGGCAAAGGAATGGCGATATGCGCAAACAGGGCGATGAAAATACTGCCTCCGATTACAAGGAGAGCCTCTCGCAGCCAGGACTGCGCAAAATTGGACTTTTCTATGTGCTGTACTTGAGAAACCGCTGCCATACTCCCCCCTTTAACTCATTATTTGACCAAAGATAATACGCTATTGGTTGAATTTTGTGAATCTAGCATTTTGATAAGGTTTGCCCTAGAAGAACCGGGCACGCACACGGGCACGGGCACGAAAGACAAGCGGTAACATTTCCCTTTCTCCCTCTTTCGTGCCCGTGTGCGTGCCCGTGCCCGTGCCCGATCTTTATAGTTGATCCTTAGGCGAGAAGTTGGATAACGCGGGTGCAGATAGCTTGTGCTTCTTTGAATGTAAGAAGTTGGTGTGCATCCGAAAGCGCCACCCACCTGCCATCGCGAATCTCTTCAGCTTGAAGAATAGGATCGCCTGACACCTCGGCGGCAAAATACTCGACTTTTTTACGGACTAGCGAGTGCCGATGCCGGAACTCATAGGTTTCGAGTAAGGCCGGAAAAGGAAGCCTGTTAGCTATACGCAACCCAGTCTCTTCGAAAAGCTCTCTTTGCGCAGCGGCAAAAGATTCTTCTGTTTCGCAATCCTTATGTCCCTTGGGAAAGCTCCAATGATGGCCGCTTTTATGCAAGATGAGAAACACTTCCCATACACCATCTGGCCTTCGCCTTAGAGGAATGATACCGAAAGACTCATCAAGAATCATTTTTAACCTGTGTAAGGAGCGAAAATCACCGAACAATTATGACCGCCGAAACCGAAAGAGTTCGACATCGCCGCTGTTATACGGTGAGGTTTTGCATGGTTGGGAACGACATCGATTTCCGCGAGCTCCTCTTCGGGCGATTCCAGATTGATCGTCGGATGCAGCATTCCTGTTTGGATCGCTTTGATCGTCGCAATCGCCTCCACGCCTCCGGCAGCGCCCAGGCAATGGCCCGTCATCGATTTCGTCGCATTCATTTTGATGTTGTCCATCTGGGGACCGAACACCTTTTTCATAGCGCGCACTTCGCACATATCACCAGCCGGCGTCGATGTAGCATGTGCATTGACATAATTGATATTGTCCGGGGTCAGACAAGCATTTTTCAGGGCATTTTTCATGCAGAGCATAACACCCTCTTCGCGAGGGCTTGTCATGTGAAAGGCATCGCAGGAGGTGCCATCGCCTAGATATTCAGCAAGGATGTGCGCACCTCTTTCAAGTGCGTGTTCAAGGCTCTCTAAAACAAGAACGCCAGCACCTTCACCCATGACAAACCCATCGCGATTCTTATCCCAGGGACGGGAGGCCTGCTGAGGAGATTCATTGCGCTCCGACAGAGCTTTACAGGCGACGAAACCAGCCACCCCAATCGGCGTAATAGGCGATTCACTGCCGCCGCAGAGGATGAGATCAGCTTCACCTTTCTGAATATGGGCAGCCGCAGCGGCTATGCAGAAATTAGCGGTCGCGCAGGCTGTCGATATCGAGTAGTTCGGTCCCATAAACCCGAGATCGATCGCTAACAGGGCGCCGCCCATATTGGTGATAATATAGGGGACAAAAAATGGGGAGATCCGTTTGTAGCCCTTTAAGACCAATGTCTCTACGCCTTCGGAAAAGCTCACCATGCCGCCCATGCCCGAGCCAATCAGGATGCCGCATCTCGTCTTGTCGAGCCTCTCAAAAGCCTCTCCCTTGAGCCCGCTGGATTCAAGCGCTTTTTTACCGGCGACCATGGCGTAACGAATAAATGGGTCGATGCGGCGCGCCTGTTTTTTATCGATGTAATCACCGGTATCTAGATTGCGAATGACGCCTGCAAAACGGGTAGGATAATCCTGACAGGGAAATTCTTCGATAGGAACGATGCCGCTGCGTCCGGCTAATAGCTGCTCATAGAAATGATCGACATCGGTACCAAAGCAAGAAACGATCCCCATTCCTGTAACTACTATGCGTCGTCTATGCATATCGCTCTACCAGATAAGATAAGTTTATAAAACCGCACTTGGTTGCGGCTGATTTACATCAATATGTACATCGACTATTTTACCAGCCTTCCATAGAGTTTCCAACTGGTATTTATCCCGCAATCCCGGCATAAAAAGATGCACCATCACATGCAAATAATCTAAAACGACCCAATCGCCGCTTTGCATTCCTTCCACGTACACAGGACGGATTCCCCGCTCCTTCAAAGACTGTTCAACCGCATGTCCAATAGCGATCACATGCCTGTCCACATTTCCTTCTGCGATGACAACGAAATCGGTAATAGTGGAAATCCCTCTTAGATCAAGCACTAAGATGTTAATTCCTTTTTTATCAAAAATCGCTTGCGCAATTGTATCTAAAATAAATTGATAGTTATTTTCCATATTATAAATATAATTGATGTTGATAAATGAAGTCCAGAATTTTTGCGGGCAATAAATGACCACAATATAGTTTTCTTTTTAAACGATCGCGGATAAGGGTACTGCTCACATCGAAAACCCGCGTCGGCGTCATACCTTGAAGGCAAACTTTTTCTAGAACAGGCGGAAGACATTCTGTGGTGCTTGAATGGTTTTTTCCCTTGTCCCTGCACCCAATCAAGGGCTGCGCGAGGTCTAAAAGCATCTCGACTTCTTTCCATTCCGAAAGTTTGTCCAGGATATCCTCGCCGAGAAGGAGATAAAGGGCAATTTTTTCTTTATTTTTCTCAGCCTCTGCACGTATCGCCCGTACCGTATCGATCGTATAGGAAGGCCCCTCTCTTTTCAGCTCCCAGTCTATGGCCCGCCATCCTTTTACGCCCTCGGTTGCAATCTGGGCCATCTGCAGGCGCTGCCCCGCGGAGGCAAGTGGTGATTGCGCAGTTTTAAAGGGCGAGGTAGCCGCAGGGCAAACAATGACCTCATCCAGATCATGTTTTTCCTGTAACTCCAAACCCAGATTGATATGACCAAAATGGAAAGGGTCAAAAGTTCCTCCCAGAAGTCCTATCCGTCTCACAATATCCGCCATCGGTGTTCCAGACTGTGGGTAAGTAATTTGGCGTCAGGATTTACAGCAACTGGCTGTCCGGCTAAACGCATTAAAGGCAAATCCCGGTAACTGTCCGAATAAGCGGAGACCTGTTCTAAGGGGACATTGCTCTTTTCAGCAAGCTCAAGCAATGCGCGCGCTTTCGCCTGGCCATCGATAAAATTTTGCACGCCGGCCAGACGATGCGACTCGTCAAGCTCGTACTCTGTAGCCACCCACTGGTCAACGCCTAATGCCTCTGCTACCCGTCGGACTAGAAACGAGGGTGAACTCGACATGATGACTGTGTAGTTTCCACAGTGTTGAGAAAGCCTGAGCTCTTGAAAAGCGGGAAAATAGAGATTGGCCAAAATACATTCTCTCATGAAGGGCTCGACAAAGCTCTCTAATAGATCCATAGAGAGTCCTTGCAGTAAACACTGAAAGAGCTCGTTATGCAACTGCTCCAGCTCCAAGGAAGAATAATCATGGCGCAGTCGATACCAATACGCTTTGATAAGCGCCATTGACGAGAAAGCTTTCTTCCTGTGGAGATGCGTACAAAACCAATAACTGGAATTACAAGTGACAAGTGTGTGGTCAAGATCGAAAACACAGATTCTATTACGGTCTTGATCCATCAGCCTTCTATCTCTGCAATTTTTGCTTCGATCTCTATGATCGACTCATTGATCTTTCCAAGCCGTTCTTTATCGTTGTCCATTATCTCGCGATACAGCATAGCTTTCTCAAAATCAAAACCTGAACCTCCAAGAGCCTTGCGATGGACCTCGAGATTCTTCTTGATCTCATCGCGCGCTTTGTGGCGTTCTTGCAAAATCTCTTTTAACTGTGTCAAAGCTTCGCGATCTTGTGCAGGAAGGTTGAGAAGGTCCTTCTCTTTTTTATCCACAATAGCATCAAGAAGCCGCTTCATCAGCTTTTCAAAGCGCAATTTCTCAGCTTTACCAGGAGCTGCCTCGCTGAATTCTCTTTCGAGCGACGCCTTAGTCTCGATAATTTGCGCGAGCGGGATGGACTCTGCACGGACCAGAAGGTCTTCTGCCTTACGCATAAGCGCGAGGCCTTTTTCTCGTTTTTCTTGTTCCTCTTGGCGCTGTTTTTCCACCCGCGCGTCTTCGACAGATTTTTCCCGATCGATCAAGGGTTGCAACACTTGTTTGATCTGCGTTTTTAAGGAATGGACGGCTTCGCGATCTAAATCCAGAGTCCGCATAAAATCTTGAATCTCTCTTGCTTCCACCTGCAATTGAGGGAGCATTGCGCCTTCTTTTTCCGCATTCGCTGACAGCAACTTAATTTTCTCTATGACAATATCCGCATTTTGCTGCGATGCTTGTCTCTTTTGCGCATATTCTTCTTTTTTCTTCTTTTCGCATTCGCGGATTTTATCCCAACAAGAGCTTAGCATCTCTCGTGTTTCTTTAAACGACTGCGTATTTAGGGTCAGTATCTTGGCGATTCCCTGTAAGACCTTAATTTCCTCGCGGATGATGTAAAGAGGCTGGGGCTTACTGATCTCGCGAGAAAAGTCTTCATCCACAAAATGCCGGATATCCTGCAGGAATTGTTGCGAAATCTGCTTGACCAACTCTTTACGCCTTGGAAAGATGCGATCTCCGGCGATGGATAATTTGTCGAAAAATTTCGCCTTCGTCTTCATGCGCATATCTGTTTTAATGATCTCTTTGCGCAAAGCATTGATGCGTGCAGCAAGGGTATTTAAGAGATTGAGTTCTCCTTGCAGCTGCTCATAAAGTTCTCTTTTTCCTTTCATCGCAGAGGAAGAAGCGACTATGGCCACAGGTTTCATCTGGGAGATGAGTTCGTTGTATTCAGCCAGATCTTTTTCAAGGGCAGAAATCGCAAGTTCAATCTGCTCGGAGGCAAAAGCCGACTGCTCATCGAGAATCTCTTTTAGACGCCTAGCTTCGGAAGAGAGTTCTACGTAAGCTGACCAAAGGTGAGCCCGCGAGGCTGCGGCAAGATTTTCTTTGAAAAGATTTAAGGCTTGATGGCGCATGTCCCAAAAATCTTTAAATCTTGGATTACCAGCCTGAGCAAGCGAAGAGCGCATGAATTCCAAGGAGCGGTTTATTTTCTCTTCGGGAGTCGTCATTTTCTCGATTTCAAGGAGAGCTTCTTGAGTAGCTTGAGAAGTCTCGCGGGAGGGCCCTCCTCCCCCTTTTTTTCTGCCTGGGCTCTCGATTTTTTTTGTCGGAGCTAGCGAAGCCTCTGCCACTATAGGTGCTTCACTAGGAGAGGGTTCGGCCGGAGAGATAGGCTCCTGCTCGGGTAAATCCTGGTCTTTATGCATGGATAGAATCACTCGGTTCGATAGGTTTAGCGAAGGCACCCGAGTTCTTAAGCGTCGAATGCCCATGGAAACAGTTACATTGCAGTGGAAAGAGAATAACGGCTTACGTGGAAAAAAACAAGCTTCAATTGAGTTCGAAGTCTTGGGCGATCATCTCTGCCACGGCCTCTTCACCCATCTCTTTTATATTGAGCCATCTGAAAAGCGGCTCCTTACGGTACCAGGTGAACTGCCTGCGGGCATAGTGGCGGGATGCCTTTTTGAATTTATGTATGCACTCTTGCCAGTCTTGTTCTGTCTGTGGGGAATCAAGGTATTCAAGACACTGTCGATACCCAATAGCCTGCGCCGCAGAAGAGTTTCCTCTAAGCCCTCTTTTTTCCAATTCTTTAACTTCGTCGAGCAGACCTTTCTCCAGCATTCTCTCGCAGCGCGTTTCAATGCGCGCATAAAGGTCGGATAAGGGCATGTAGAGAAACCAGCAGCGAAAATCATAAGCCGCCACTTGTTCCGGCGACGAAGGCGTGAACTCGGTCACCTTCAGTCCTGTAATCGATATGATCTCAAGCCCTCGCACTATTTTATGCCGATCGGCCGATGTGATACGAATTGCATAGTCAGGATCGAGACTCTTCAATCTTTCATAAAGTGCGATAGGGCCTAGATCAGCCAGCTCCTTTTCGAGTTTGCGCCGAATATCGGGCACAGATGGAGGACCGCTAGGGGGGCCATTAATGAGCGCCCGCATATAAAAACCTGTCCCCCCTGTCACAATGGGAACAGCCTCTTTAAGGACAATATTTTTCAGAGCTTGCTGAGCTTCGGTGCAAAAATTTGCGACATTGAAGGGTTGACTGATATCGCGAATATCGATGAGATAATGCGGAATACGCTGACGATCTTCTAGAGGAACTTTAGCGGTGCCGATATCCATGCCGCGGTAAACTTGCATCGAATCAGCGGAGATGATTTCCCCCCCTAACATTTCGGCTATCCGTAAAGAAACGGCCGTCTTGCCAATAGCTGTAGGCCCAGCGATGACGAGCACCTTTTTCTTTCTAATCTTCTCTTCCTGACGGGATTTGAGAGGCATCGGCACAAGTTCGATAATTCCCATGCCACGATCTTGTAAAAACAAGCCAGAATCCACAATTGCCTTTTGCTTTTGCTAGTGCGTATTACTCTAAAGCTTCCAGCGCTTTATTCTCGCTTGGAAAAATATGTAAAATGCGCTCAAAACCGGCCATCTTGATGATTTCCATGACCTCATCCTGTATAGCAAACAGGGCAAGCATTCCTTTAGCTGCTTTAGCTTTTTTTGTCGCAGAAAGCAAAAAACGCAACCCCGCGCTGCTGATGTAATCTACGCGACTGAAATCGATTACGATTTTCGAATGGCCAGCTTGCAAGAACTCACCCAGTTTAGTCTCGAGAATAGGTGTGCATGCTGCGTCAATCCTTCCTTCTAAACGGATTATCCGTTTTTCTTGGCTGTCTTCGATCTGGATCGAAATTCCAATTCCCATGATATCCTTTTTTTGTGCTAAGAGGACCTTAAGTCTAATTGATGAGCTCCAGACGCACTTTTCGTCCAAAGCGGGCTCCAACTATCATGGCAATCGTGCGCAAGGCATTGATCGTACGCCCCTGCTTTCCAACAACACGAGCGACATCTTGAGAGGAAACGCGCACTTCAACGAGGACGCCTTGTTCCTTATCAATTACTTCCACTTGTACATCAGCGGGCAGCTCTACAAGATTTTTAATGAGATAGGCGATGAATTCTTTCATACAATAACTCGGTAGACTTCGTGGTGAAAAATTCCCTTGAGCCAAAACGATAGCAGTGGAACTGATATGTTTCAAGCCTATACCGAACTCATTCAAAAATTGGTTTTTTTGCTGCGCCTGCTTCCCTGCATTTGATCCCTGCCCCCTCCCGCTCACCTTAGACAAATTGTTGTCCCGCTTCCGGGCCCCTCCTGTGTGCACAGGCGCTGCTTCGGTGTCGACTTCGTCTAATTTTTGAATGAGTTCGGTATAGTTTTAACTAGAAATCGTTCTCATTAAAAAACGCCTCTCATCTACATTTTATTCTTTAATTATAATTGTAATTAGTTTTAAATAATTATTGATAGAAAGAAATTATATTAATTACAAAATCGCGCATCTGTTTATTATTTAATATGTTGTGAAAGGACTATGGTTTACTTTGAAAGGCCCATTCACGCAGCGCCCCCGCCCCCACCGTCTCCGCTTGGCCCTCCGCAGGAGCGCATGCAAGGCGTTGGCCGTAAAGTCTTTGACGCTACGACAGAGTTCTATGATTGGCTCATGGGCACATCACTCAGCACTCATACCGACCAAGCCGCAACGTATCAACAGATCAATCAATTGCTTAGAATAGCGGACTGCAGTAGTAAACAAGGGCAGTTTCTCACGGGCCAGGATGAAAATAGGGCCTTGGAATGTTTAAAGGACTGCAGAGAACAGCTTTACGACGGAGAAATTCGCCCCCCCGCAGCCATTGGCAAAGTTCTTTCAACATTGACGGAGAACAACCCGAAGGCCCTACTCGTAGCCAAGCTTACAGAAATGGAATATCGGTACTGCATCTATCCGTCGCAAAAAGGAGATACGGAATCCGACCAGGAAATCCAACATCTCTTCCAGAAGGTCGTAGAAGAGATCTCGCCCCGCCTCCTCGATATCAAAGCCCTTGAGCTGGCGCGGGAATTGACCTCTTTTTTAGATACGGATAAGCCCTCTAACGACCTCAAGCCGATCCTGCAAAACTGGCTGAGCAGCAATCTATATTAAAAATTCTCCTCCAATCTTGTATAAAAAATATTTTTAAATAGGCATATCAACATTTAATTTAAAGGCAAAAAAACTTTTTAATATATTTAAACTACAACTTTTATTATAATTAGATATAGTTTATTAATTTTTTATATAAATAGTATGTTATGGTAGCAACAATCTCTCAAAGCAGCTCATTAAAACCCATTTTTACATCTGTAGGGTGGGATCACATAGGCAAAGAGCCTAGTAGTTGGGAAAAGCCTATCCTGGAGGCTTTTCGAGCTCCCTTTTCGGATGGTCCTGAGCTAGAAGCTGTTCGTACGGCCCTGATGCCAGTGCCAATAGCATCTGCTGGAATTCATCCCGTGCTGCATGATTTCATAGGCAGTGCATATGGCAATGTCCGCAATATAGACGAGGCTACCCTCGTTCTTATAGGTGATGGCAACCATTACGATGGTAATTTGCAACGTGCTATGGGTGTATTTACTCGGATGTCTGCAAGAAAAGGGGATACTACTCTCTTTGAAGGACATAACTGGATGCAAACTGTCGGGAGGTTTTTCCCAGCAGCTACGGTAAAGATGCTCTCCTCAGAAATGCTCAATATAAGCTTGAGGGGATGGGATGATACGGAGTTACACGCTCTAGCGACTTGGTTTTTTCAGGTTATAAATAAATACGACACTTCCTTGTTAACCGAGCAACGAGAAAAAAAAGTGAAAGAGTTGAACCTGTTGAAATTCGGAGAGCGAGCAGCAGAAAGTCCTGAGCGCATTGGACAAGAGGCGTCAGAGCACCGTGCGGCAATTGCTGAAATTAACTCAGAAATAGATGACCTTGATCAACAAATCAAAATAAAAGAAGAACAAGCAAGAGAATTTTCGGTAGCAGTAGGAGCCAACAACATACATGAATTTGTGTTTGAAGGCAGAAACCGCTCAATGGAGCGCGCAGTCGATGCCTGTCCGGGAAGAAGATTTGTGACAACTGGGTATCTCCATATAAACCCCCGATTACTCCTTCATTTTATTAGAAATGGAGAAAAAATCATGTATTTTTATTTTCAGCCCGGCAAATGCCGAGATAGCCAGAAATGCAGAGCCATCTGCGATTACCTCGCAGAATACGAGAGACCGGTAACACACCGCACAGAATTCCTACCGAAAAAACCATGCCAGAGATTATGGGACTGCCTCACTAAATTAGACACCGGATCCATCTATACGGAGTGCGACGTTCCAGAAAAAAGTCCGGTAAACCGATGCGAGGGATTACGAAGCATCTGCTCTACAGTAACTGGTTGTGTGCGACGCGTCTTCGATACCTATATGGACTACGACGGCTGATTTTTTAACCCATGTATAAAAAAGGAGAAATAAAATGGCATCACTAACATCAACAAGAGCAGTGGCAGACGGCGTACCTGCTGTAACCTCGGCTGCCGAACCTGCAAGAACGGCAACGCCCGATGAAGCCCGCATTCGGGAATTAACCGAGACGATCCTTAAGGCCACCAATATTGCGAAACCTTACGAAGTCAGCATTCCCCTTCTTGGCGCCTCCTATCTCAAAGACGCATCGCTTTATCGAGATATGTTCATCAAAATTTTCGCGGGCTTTCCCGCAGATCCTGCTGCAGAAACAGAATGCCTTCTGGGAAAACTTCAAGGGCCAGGAAAGACATTTAATGCTTGGATATTGGGAAGGATATTGGTCGCGACTATGCAGATGAAAGACGATACTGCAGCAGCCAAAACAGCCGCTGTGATATTTGGCCTTCTGAAGACAAGCGAAGTCGATTGCTTTTCGGCGTGGGCTTGGGGATATCTCGCTATCTATTGTGCAGAGAAAATGCCAGCAGAACTGGAGGCCGTACAAAAAGCCATGATGGATTGCACGGACGCCTTATCGAAAAAGCCTGAGGAGCACGGTAAAGATAATGTTTCCTGGGCCATTGTCATGGAACTCCAAAGTATCGCTATCAAAGATGATAAAGCTGCTTACGGTGCAAGGCTTGCAAAACTCCTGGAATTTACAGGGACCGCTTCTGTTCTCGCTGCTTTACGCACAATCCCGAAGGAAGATTTCCGGGCATGGGCGACCGCCCTGATTCTATCCGCAGCGCGCAAGATAGGAGACACGGCCCTCGTCGATTCTCTTACAGCTGCTCTGCCAGAGGAAATTGCGGGCTCGCCTTCTTTAGGCGATCAAATGCTCGCTCTTGCAGTGGCTCGAAGCGAATAATCGCATATCTCTTTTTGGAGTGCGGCGACTTCTTATTGCCGCACTCTATAGTTCGGAAGACTTTTAACCGCGAATGTGCTAATTGGCCAGAGAACATTGTAGTCGCTTGGATGTTACCCGTGTTGTCTGTCAGACCAACCGCGAAGCGGTAGTTTGCCACGCAGTGGCTACAGATGCTAGTCGTAGCACGAAGCGAAGCGTAGGCCTACGGTTGATCGGAAACCTTCGAGAGAGCCAGGAACTGGCGATACTTTTAGACGTGTGTCGCCAGTTCCTGGCTCTTATTGGGGGGTGCGATTTTCCGTAGGCCTCGCTATCGCTCGTGCTACGGCTAGCATCTGTAGCCGGTACCCGGCAAGCTACCGCATTCGCGGTTCAATAATCTTCCGAACTATAGAGGCGACTTTGTCTCCGCGCTCCACTCGCCTATCTTCAAGATATGGTTTCGTCGAGCCAGGAGAGGTAAGAGGGATTACCGGCGTCGATATGGACGCCTAAGATCTCGGGGACGCTGTAGCTGCATTCTGCACAGATGTACTCTTGTATCTTTGGAAAGAGGCTGGCTTTTATCTTAAAGACAACCTTGACCTCTTGCGCAGTGTCAACCTTCCCTTCCCAGAAAAACACGGATTCAATTCCCGGTTCGATATGCGCGCAGGCGACGAGGTGTTTTTCCACAAGCGCCCGACTGATGCGGCGCGCCTCTTCGAGATTCGCTGCGGTCCAGTGCATTTGCATATATGAGGTCATAGAGTTACCGCATCTTTGATCGATAAAGAGCCGTGGGCTTGCCTCCATTCCGACAAGAATTTTTGCAAGAAACCTTCCACAACGGGTTGTTCTGCCATGAGTTTCGCGTATAAGTCGGGTTTGATCGTGACGGCGTGGACCCCTAAAGAAGCACAATAGAGGAGTTGATCCATCTGTCTTAAAGACGCAACGAGGATTTTTGTTTGAGATTGAGTCGCGCGCAGGAGATCCACCATTGTTTTGAGGGATTCAAAGGCATTTCCTATGTCGCCCATATGACAAAAATAAGGAGCGATGTAGGCAATGTTCTGATTTGCCGCCAGAAGAGCTTGAGTCGGATACAGAATTGCGGTTCCTAAGATGGGAATATTTTCTTGGCGCAGCTGTTTCATGGCAATCAGGCCATTGCGAACAAGAGGTATCTTGATGATCAGCCTATTCGACTGCTCATTAAGATGCCTTGCTTCTTCCAGTATTTGCTCTGGAGTTTGTCCAGTCACTTGAACAGCGACGGGACCTGGTTGCAAATCGAGAATCCGAGCAATGGTTTCTTGTACGTTTTTTGATCGGGATAAAATGCTGGGATTGGTCGTGACACCAGATATCACGCCTGTTTTCGCACCGTCTGCAATAACATCGAGATCGATTGTATCAAGCCAAATTTCCATACTGAACCTCCAAGGTGAAACTTTAGTCTCTCGAAACTAGAGCGGCTGTCGAAGATTCAACGCAAAGACGCCACGCCGCGGAGACGCAAAGATTAATACATTTTCAATTTTCTCCGCGTCTTTGCGGCGTGGCGTCGTTGCGTTTTGTCAGTTTTTGTAATTCCCGATCTATTGAATGAAAGCTAGCCCTTCGATGCGCAGATCGATCACGCGCGCGGGTAGAATAACTTCCCGTTCTTTGTCAGATGCAGCCAATTTTGCAACTTCAATGGTGTCCCAGATTTTTTGCCTTAGGCTGAGGTAATTGCCTAACTCCTGGCTGATGTTTTTTGCGGAAAGGCGCAAGAAAAGAGGTTGGGAAAGAAGAAGATTCCTTTCGCCCATGTTTTTTCTGCATGTCTCTTCAATCATCAGAACAACTTGACGCCCTCCGCAGCTTTCGGCAAAGGCCGAGGAAACATCTACTCTTTGCAAGGTAAAAAGGCCGCTGTACTCTTTGGTAGAAAAAAGGCGCAGAATGGAAAGCGCCAGCTTTAACCGCTCGTCTTGCAAGGGCTGATTCCAGACGAGAGGTTGCGGAGGAGGGTGCTGTGCAAAAAGGCCAAGATAGATCTCAGGCAGATTCTTCGGAGAAAAAAAGGGGGTTACTGGGAAAGCACATGCCTTATCATCTAAGCCTATATTGACATAATCATAAAGCCAGGCGACAGGCTGGCGGGTATAATAGTCGATATAAACGGTATGAGGTTTTTCCACCTCGATATGGGCCTTTTCGATAACTGGGCAAGCGGCAAGGCGGAATTCGGCTTCTTCGGAATTAAACCTGGACAAAGGGATAGGTTGATCGGAAGAAAGTCCTATGATCTCGGCTAAGCAAAAGGTGCTCAGAGCCTCTTTTTGCGGGCCTGTTTGAACAATGCGAGTGATGCGGTATTTTGGGTCGTGGAGCTTGGCCCGTTGTGTGCTGATTGCTTGTTGTAGAAATAAGTGACCACCAATTGCGACAACGAGCGCGGACCCTACGATCCACGCTACGGCGCGAACAAGAGGCATTCTCGATTGCGAGCTCATTTAAGTTTGCCAAAGTTGCAAAAGTTCGCCGGCAATTTTCGTAATATCGCCTGCCCCTAAAGTGACAAGAACATCGTCCTTGCGTAAGGTTTCCTTAAGACGCATGGCCAATTCCGCACGCGGAGAATAGAGTGAAGAGGGGTTTGCTTTTTGGATTTGCTCCATCAGAGCATGAGTATCGATGCCGGGTAGGGGATTTTCACCTGCGGAATAGATATCGGTGATATACAGGACGTCCGCTGCCTGGAAAGAAGGGCCGAATTCTTCGAAACAATCTCTTGTACGCGTATAGCGATGCGGTTGAAAAGCGACGACGAGACGGCATCCTTGAAACGCTGCGCGCACACCTTCGAGCGTCGTGGCAATCTCTGTGGGATGATGGCCATAATCATCGTAAATTTCTATGCCGTTCCACTCTCCTTTTTTCTCCATGCGCCGCCCTATGCCGCAAAAAGAACGGAAGGCTTTCCGAATACCTGCTTCGGGGACGCCCAGCGAGAGGCAAAGAGCAAAAACAGCAGATGCATTCAAAGCATTATGCCGGCCTACGAGAGGAACCTCGATTTCCGGGTGAAACCCGTCTTCGATATGCAGATCAAAGACGATCTTCCATCCATGTTGAAGAAAATTAGAGATGCGCACATCGGCGGCAAGGTCAAATCCATAGGTTTTGGCTTTAAGACCTGCATCGCGGAGGATAGGATCATCGACGCAGATGAAAAGATGATTCTTCGCACGCATATTACCGGCAAAACGGCGAAAACCCTCAATCAAGGCGGGCATCTCTTTCCAATAATCGAGATGGTCGTTATCGATATTGGTAATAATCCCTCCATAGCCCGGGTAGAGGGAAAAAGTCCCATCGCTCTCACAGCTTTCCGCCACGAAGTAGGGCCCATGTCCAGCGCCGCCATTTTTCTCTAGGGAATGTACGATCCCGCCGACGGCGAAAGAGGGGGAAAAACCTGTAACGACCAGCACATGGGCAAGCAAGGAGGAGGTTGTTGTCTTGCCATGCGTACCTGCGACGAGAAGGGGCGCATGGCTCTCCATGAGTTCTGCGAGTAGCTCGGCGCGATGAATAAGAGGGTATCCCAATTTTTTGGCGCAGCTAAGCTCGGGATTCTGCTCTGTAATCGCCGTACTGTACACGACAACAGCTGAAGGAGGAAGGTTCTCTGCATTGTGACCAATATTGATTTTGGCACCGGCTTTTTCTAGACCTTTCGTAACATAGCTTGCAGCAGCGTCGCTGCCAGTCACTGTTGCGCCTCTTTCGAGCAAGATGCGGGCTAGGGCGCTCATCCCGATTCCGCCAATAGCAATGAAGTGATACTTGTTTTCCCCTAACATATTGCCTCTATCATACGTTCAACAAGGGAAAAGAGTTCATGCCGCTGGGTTGTTTTCTGGAAATGCTTAATGGAGTCCTGCATCTCCAGAATTTTCTTCCCTTGCACGTCGAGGATTCTTTTTAGCTCCTTTCCCAGACATTCCGATGAGAGAGCGCCCTCTTCCACCACAACGGCCCCTCCAATTTTGTCTGCCATGATCCTGGCATTGTGCAATTGATGATTGTCAGCCGCTTGCGGGTAGGGGATCAAAAGAGCGGGCACCTGATAGCTAAGCAATTCCGCCATGGTCCCAGCCCCTGAACGGCATACGGCAAGATCGGCCATCCGCCAGGCAAGAGGCATGCGATCCTCAAAAACCTTAACTTGAGCTGGGATGCCCAAACGGCGATAGCAAAGAAGCGCTTCATGGCAGCTGGCTACATCACCGGTGAGATGGATGACTTGCAATAGCGGCCTGCCTTCCCATGCGCGCATGGCCTGGCAAAATAGGCGATTGATAGAGCGGGCTCCTTGCGAGCCGCCGAAGACGAGTACCGTCTTGATATCTTCGCGCAAATTAAAATAGCGCGCTGCATCTTCCCGCATACTTGTGGCAATCCGGTCCTTATCCCAAAGCGGCATTTCCACTATGACGACTTTGCCTTTGATATGTTTTTTTGCTTCTTCAAACTGCACCGCTGTCCAAGCCGCCCACCTGGAGAAAAAACGATTGACCTTGCCTGGAATTGCGTTGGATTCAAATAGAATGATAGGGATACCGCACAGGACTGCTGCCAGCAAAACGGGAAATGCATGAAAACTGCCAAATCCGATGACAAGGGCCGGCCTTTCTTTTTTGAGTTGGCGCATACTCTGCCAGGTCCCCTTCAAGAGCCGCTTGCAAGAACGAAATAGAGACAAGAACCGGCGGCCGGAGAGGGTAGCGCTTTCGATATCGATGGCAGGAAATTCCCTTGAGCTGAAATAGCGGCTGCAGCTGAGGCCTGCTCCCATAAAAAGCACTTGCACAGGGACATTGCGGTCGCGAAGTTGCCGCGCTAACGCCTGGGCAGGAAAAAGATGGCCTCCCGTTCCGCCGACAGCAAGAACTATTTTACGCTTTAGAGACATCGACTTTCCTCACAGTATGATGGGCGACATTGAGAATAAGCGAAACGACCATAAAATTAGCAAGAAGCGATGATCCCCCATGACTGAAAAATGGGAGATTAATACCCTTGCTAGGGAGCAGACCTGAGACAACGCCGAGGTTGAGGAATGCCTGAAATGTAATCAGGAATGTAAGGATAGATACAAGATAGAAGCCCCCGCTATCAGGGGCGCGCTGCGCAATCGAAAATCCAAAAAACGCCATCAGGCCGTACAAAACAATCAGCCCCGCGATCCCAATGAAACCAAATTCTTCAGCGAAAATCGCAGCGATATAATCACTTCGAGCTTCCGGGAGATAATCCATTTTTTGCAAGCTCTGTCCCAAACCCCTTCCCAAGAAGCCGCCGGAACCTGCCGCGATCTTTGCCTGGTAGGGTTGATGTCCTTTGCCCTTTAGATCGAGTTCTGGATGCAGGTAGATCTGAATCCGTCCTGCGACATGCGGCATGCGCGATGCGACTGCTACCCCAACGGCACATAGGATTGTCAGAGGCAAAGCCCAATAAATCCATCGTATCCGCGTAAGGATGAACAGTATGATCAACGCTGCGAAAATGATGGCGACAGTGCCATTATCCGGCTCAATCAGTATCAAACCTGCAGGAACAGCTAAAACTGCCAGCAGTTTAATAAATTCCCGCATGGTGAAAGTCTTAGGCGCAGCCGTGAACCGGTGAATGTAATAAATAGGGATGAGATATTTGACAAATTCAGAAGGCTGAAAGGAATGGCCGAACAAAGAAAGCCATCGATGCGCTCCATTGAGCTGTTGGCCAATGCCAGGAATAAAAACCAACACGAGAAGTACGCTGCAAATCGCGAGGAAAGCCCCGCTCAATTTGATCACACTTTGGTAGCCGAGCATCCATAATCCTGCGGCGCCCAGCACGCCAAGGGATGCGTAAAGCAACTGCTTGATCAAGGCATAATGCGTACTGCGATCAAGGGCGCGATCGAGCACCTCGGCAGCCGTAGTATTGAAGACCATGACAAGGCCAAGGGCTACGATGACGAGTACGCATAAAAAAAATAAAAAACCAGCTTTCGAGGCATTTGCAAAAATCATCGGCTTGTCAAAATCGCCCTTTTTCCGCGGATTTTTATCGTGCCTCCCCCCCATCCTAGTCACCCTCCACTGGATGGTGCCTTTGTTTCGGATGGGCCCCTTCTACGCCCCATGGGTATGCTTCGTCGGCATGATCCGAGCCTGCGCTGCAGTCTCTAAAAATCGTCGAAAAAATCATCGATTTTCCCAAGCCAAGCATTTTCGAGAAATCCCTCTCTCACAATTTTAACGTATGCGCAATTGATCGCCAGGTTTTAGCTTGCGGGCCTTTTCTTCATCCAGGCTATTCAGTTTGAGCAGTTCATCCACTTTCATGTGGTTTTTTACCGCGATTGTCCACGGATTATCGCCGTTTTTGACTGTATAGTACTTCGTTTCTAGAGAGTTGGAAGCAGCTGCAGTCGATGAAGATGAAGAAGATGCTTTTCCTTTTGCATTTTTTGTGGGGATTTTGAGTACCTGGCCAATCTTAAGCTGCGTCGATGAGAGCTTGTTAACGCGCATTAGCTCTTGGACAGTCGTATGGTGGGTACGGGCGATTTTTTCTAATGCATCGCCTTTCTTGACTTTGACCTCCTTAAAACCCGTAGCAGGCTTTTCTTGAGAAGCAGTCTCGGAAAATGCCGGAGCAGGAGCCAGAGAAGCAGCAGGAGAAGGGGCGCTTAAGGTCTGCTGCGGATTGAAATTAGGGATTTCGCTGGAGAAGCTGGGAAGAGGTGATTGCGCATCGGAAAACGAGGAAGCCGTATTGGATAATGCCCCCGAACTCTCTGGAAAAGGCTGCAAAACAGGTGTGGCCGTAGCTGGAGAAGTAGCAGGTTGGGATGTATTGACTGTAGCAAACTGGCTTAAAACTTGATCGACTTCATCGCCCCGTGGAGGCGAAATGTCATTTTTTGCCATTGAAGACGTATTGACGACAGACTCTTTTTGTACGGATATTTCCGGCTGATCATTTCCCGATTTTAAGGCGCTTGCGAATAATACGACAAGCAGCCCCGCATTCACTAATACAGCGATGATAATGACATCTCTGCGGTTCATGTTGTTACCTCCTTTTGGATATCTAATACATAACGTTCAAATTCTTTCCCGCGATGAGCATAATCCCGAAACATATCGAAACTAGAGCAACCGGGCGAGAGCAAAACACATTCTCCTTTTCGTGCAACCAAAGCGGCAGCATGTACAGCATGTTCCAGATCGCGCACAAGTTGCACCTGGCAAAACTTACCTGCCTCCTGCGCGATCTTTTCGCGGGCCTGCCCAAAAGCAAAAATCTGTTTGACTTTACCGGCAAAAGGACCTTTCCATAAGGTATATGAAGCGCCTTTATCGACGCCCCCTGCCAGCAGGATGACTTGTCCTTGCATAGCCCCTACCGCCTTGATGACGGCATCGATATTTGTCCCCTTGCTATCATCATAGTAATCTACTCCGTTGATATTGGCGATATGTTCAATTCGATGGGCAGGTTTTCGAAATGTGCCAAGCGCTTGGACAAACTGTTCAACAGATATGCCAAATGGCCGTGTAATAAGCCACGCGGCCAAAGCGTTTTCGCTATCGTGTATTCCGAGTCCGTGAAAAGAAATAGGAAGCGCATATTCCAGTCCTGGCTCTTTCTCTCCTTTATTCTCGGCATATTGACAGTTTGTATAGAACAGAGCATCTGGATCGCATCCAAAGGTCATAAGGTGTTCATGAAGTAGCAGATCGCAATATTCACGCGCTGCGGCTGCATGGACATAGAGAAGTCCTCCCGCTTTCATACATAGCTGCAAGCGGCATTTAGCACGTGCATAGTCGTGCATGCCCGCATAGCGATCGAGATGGTCAGGTGTGATGTTTAGGATTATGCCAGAGTTCAGCACCGGGGCGTGAAGAGTCTCTAATTGATAGGAGCTAAGCTCTGCGACAATAATCTCTTCCGGATCAGGAGCAAGAAAATACGCCGCGAGGGAGCGGCCTACATTCCCTAAAGCCTGCGCTTTCCTTCCGGCGCTGCGAAGTATATGCTCCGCTAGGAGAGTTACCGTTGTCTTGCCATTCGTGCCGGTAATACCGATACAGGGCTGGCGCGCCCTCTGAAGTGCGAGCTGGGCCTCCCCTACGATTTCTATCCCGCGACTGCACGCTTGCCTGTAAAGAGGATGATCGGGAGAAACCCCCGGAGAAACGATGAGCTTATCATATTGGCTGAAGTCCTCAACATCCCCCTCGTCACGAATCTTCATTCCCAATTCGACGAGGCGCAAAGCTGCAGGAGAAAGTTCCAGATCTTTGCTATTTCTATCGACGGCTGTAACATCATAGCCGTCTCGCAGCAAAAGCTCAGAAGCTGCAAGACCGCTGATGCCAAGACCAAGCACGAGTACCCGTTCCATGCCTCTCATCCTATTGAAACTTCAATGAGGCCAGGCCGAGCATGGCCAGGATAAATCCAATAATCCAGAAGCGCATGACAACCTTCGTCTCTGGCCATCCCTTATATTCAAAGTGATGATGAAGAGGCGAGCAAAGAAAAATTCTTTTCTTATTCCGGAGTTTGTAACTGCCCACCTGAAGAATAACGGAAAGGGCTTCCGCGACAAAAATCCCCCCAACGAGGGCAAATAGAATCTCCTTGCGCAAAAGAACCGCCGATACTCCCAGGACGCCTCCCAAAGCGAGCGATCCCGTATCACCCATAATGACTTGAGCCGGGTAGCCGTTGTACCACAAAAAACCAAGGCAAGCTCCCGCAAGGGCAAAGAGATAAATGCCGATTTCCCCGCTCCCTTCGATGTACAGAACATTCAGATAACGAGCGATATCTGCGTGATTGGAAAGAAAAGCCACAATCCCTAAAACAAACGAAACCATGACAATACATCCTGCTGCAAGTCCGTCTAAACCATCCGTGAGATTGACGGCATTAGAAGCGCCCGTGACTGTAAACCAGGTAATCAAGAAGGCGATGACAATACCGAAGCCGCTCAAAATGAAGACAGGTTCCTTGAAAAATGGGAGATAGTACCGCAGCATCATCGCCTGCGTGCTTAAAGAATGGGTGGCGGTAGTCTTCCCTTCCTGCACGTATTCTTTGGCAGTTGGCGCTGTAAAAACATCGTCGGAAGCGACTGCACCGCTTATAGAGGGAGAAAGAAGATAGATAGAAAGGAGTGCGGCAAAAACAGTTTGCAGAAGCATCTTGCGCCGCGCACTTAGTCCTTTTGAATTCTTGTGTTTCATTTTCAGGTAATCATCGATGCCGCCGATCATGCCAAGCCAGATTGTCGTAACGCCCAAGATCAATGTATACGTTGAACTCAGATCCATCCAGAGCAGCAATGCAACGAGCATGGAGGACAAGATGAGGATACCTCCCATCGAAGGGGTGTCTTTCTTCTTTTTATGAAGTTCGGCAAGGCCTGGACAATCCTCAACGCGGATTGACTGTCCAGTTTTGAGTTCATAGAGTTTTTTGATAAAGCGCGGGCCGATCAAGACCGTGATGAGAAGCGTTGTAAGTGCAGCCAACATCATTCGTGTAGAGGCGTAGAAAAATACAGCCGGGATTTTAACACCCAGATGTCCGATATAGTGCAGGAAGAGGAGCATCATGGAGTCTTTCCATCCTTTTCAAGTAGTTGCCACATAGCATAACGGTTTGCCCCTTTGACGAGAATAACATCTCCAGGTTGCACAAACGAAAAGACGCCCCTCTGCAGCTCGCCCATGTCTTCGGTGAATAGGCAGAGGCGTCCCGCCTCTTCGAAGACCTCCTTCATCGGCTCTGCACCCGGGCCATAACAGAAAAACAGATCAGCCTTCTTCAATGCATGATGGGCCACTTCCACGTGCAGGCTGTCCGACGTGGGGCCGAGATCCACGGTCATACCCCCCAGAACGGCTATCCTCCTTCCCTGTCCAGCGGGCACCGGCAAATTGTCCAGTGCGGCGCGTACCGATTCCGGTCCTGCGTTGTAAGAGTCGTTGATAAAGAGCGCTCCGTCGATAGTCACATGCGCAAACCGGTTGCCTGTCGACTGCAAAAGCCCAAATTGCGGGATGATCTCTTCCCATTCTAACCCTAAGGAGCGCGCTACCGCAATGGCTATAGAAAAATTCTCGAGAAAATGGCTTGCGGTAAAGGGAAGCTGAAAGATGGGACTCATCTTCCCCCCTTCACGCACTTTCCAACCCTTACCTTCCGGAACCAATACGAAATCCGCATCCACAGGGAAGCAGCCGGCTGTAAGCCGAGCACAAGAGCCTGCTTTCTGTACCTGTTCAAAGCGCCAGGCATCCATACCAATAATCGCAAGCTTCGTTCTTGCACAACTTAGGATTTCTGCTTTTGCAGCGGCGACACCCTCGATGCCATCTGCAAAGTTTCCCGCATGCGCCATACCGATTTTTGTGATAACAGCATGCGTCGGGGGAGCTATTGTAACAAGCTTGGCAATATTCCCAGCTTCGGTCATCCCCATTTCGAGGACCAGAGTCTCCTCATCGCCTCGCAAATTTAAAATTGTCGTCGCAAGGCCGACTTGAGAGTTGGCATTGCCAGGCGCCTTGCCCACTTTAAATCTGGCTCCAAGAAGCGTCGCGATAAATTCTTTCGTCGTTGTTTTGCCGACAGATCCCGTGACCGCCACAATAGGCGGCTGCCAGGCTTCGATCCGCTTTTTCGCGATTGTCTGCAATGCGCCGAGAACATCCGGCACCTTGATCAGGATGAGCCCATGATCAGGCCCTCTATAACTCTCTGAGACCACAGCGGCAACCGCACCTTTTGCCGCCACACCTTCGAGATAGGCATGGCCATCGGTCTTCGCTCCCGGCAGAGCAAAAAAAAGATCGTTCCTTGTGACACTGCGGCTATCTGTAACAGCAGAATGAAAGACGCGCGCCGGCAAGCGCTCTGCAATACCTAAAGAATGGACGACCATGGCAAGCGTTCGTTGATCCATAAAAGCCTATCTAGCGGCGATCTTAGTTTGGAGAGTGGGATCTGAAGACTAAAATGTTAAATGATATAGGTCATGCGGAGATTTTTGTCTACGCCAGTGCAACAAGTTCAATATATCAGCAACAGAGGATATCAACGCAAAGACGCCACGCCGCGAAGATGCGGAGAAAATTGAAATTGTATGATTCTTTGCATCTTCGCGGCGTGGCGTCTTTGCGTTGATTCTTCGTAATCCGAGTTTCGCAAGAAGTTATTAAAACAAGATTATATTAATATTTTTGCTATAATCTTCTCGGAAAACACCTGGAAAATGGAAATATGACAACACCAAGTATAGGGTCTCCTAGATCGACTATTTATGCAGAAAAACCTGAGTTTGCATCAGCAGGAAAACTACCTGGCCAACCGGCTAGCTCTCCGACAGCTCTTGCTACATCGGCAATATCTTCTTCATCTAGTTCATCGTCTTCTTCTTCAAGGCCATTCCCTTTTTCTGGCCTTCCCGAAAAAGCCCTAGAACTTATTGCACGTTCAACGGGGGAACCGCAGACCATTAGAAATCTGAGTTCAGACTGCCATGCAGCCATGGAAAGGACACAGGCTTATATTGCCGCCAGACGAAGCGGCTTGACCCCGTTAGTCGCTCGGACAGTCCTGCCCTTTCGTGTCGAGGGGGATAATCCTGCCCATGTGGCCATTGCGGAAAAAGTCTTCCAATGCCTTTATTCCAAAGAACATTTTGGACCTGCGGGAACAGAAGCCTGTTCTCTTGTGCTAGACGCATTTGCCAAGCTTACTCGCACACGCGCATTCGGTCAGGCACACGTCGCTATTGCAGATCTGCCGGACCATGATGTAGCGGGTAGGTATGAAATAGAGAACCTACGCCTCGTGATCAATACAAAATTTTTGCCCATGCTTAGAAAAGGCTCACTAAATCTAGAGGACCCCCGCTTACTAGAATTGATGGCCACGATGCTGCATGAAATGACACACGCTGTCCATTGCACTACATTTGCCACATCAATTTCTACATCCGATGACGATTTATCGCGCGAGCTCGGCTGCACTACAGAAGAGTTCGCAGCAGCGCTTAGCGAATCCGCCACAAGATTGCCACGGCATTTATCGAGGAGGGGGCCATTAATGTTACCAGGTTTTTCTGTAAGTTTTTATCAACAGATTCTTCCTGAGTTCGTTGACCCTGCAAACCACGTACGAGCCGGTCGAATGCATGTCGGTTTTGCTGAATTTCTCGCCCGCATCCCCGAAATGTATGGTAAATATGGAAAAACACATCTGAAGGCAGAGATCGACGAAGCCCTCAATAAAATTTCTCCCCTTGCATACAGAGTGTTTTGGGGACGCTTTAGGGAGCAATGCGAACGGCTTCGGAAAGCCCGCCTACAATACACATCGTAACTTGCGGATGGGCAAATTTCGAAATTCAGCCGTTACGAAGATTTAAGCGCAAAGACGCCACGCCGCGAAGACGCAAAGATCAATATTTTCAATTTTCTTTGCGTCTTTGCGTGGATAGTATCCGTAAATATGCCTTAAACAATTTTCCTAGGCCTGTTCATAAGAATTGCCTCTTCCAGTAGCGCCACTTGGTGTTGCCATTAATGACCTTAGTAAAAATTTTTATATTTATATATTATAATACAATTTTCAACAATTTCAAATATTAGAAGAACTTTTATTTTATCTACTTCAGATAAATTTCAAGAAAGTATATAATTGGAGCACTATTATTTAATCATTTAAGGAACGAGGAAATATGTCTACACCAAGTACAGGGGCACCCAGACCAACAATTTATTTTGAACAACCTTCATCAAAACCTCCTATCCCGCCAGTTAGCCCTATAACCACGTTAGCTACTGCGAAGATTTCCCCTTCTTCATCGAGTTCAAGCTCTTCTTCTAGGCCGTTCCCTATTTCCCGGCTTCCCGGAAGAGCCCTTGAACTTATTGCCAGTTCAACAGGTGAACCACACGTTCTTAGAAATGTGAGCACAGACTGTAGAGTAAGGGTAGAGAAGACATCGGCTTGCGTTGCGGCCAGGCGAAGGGGCCTGGACCCATTAGTTGGTTACACTATCGAGTCTGCTCGTGCGGCATCTTCGTCCTTGACTCGTCTGGGTGTTCCCTTTGCCATCGAGGGGGATGATCCTGCCCACGTGGCGATTGCGGAAAAAATCTTTCAACGCCTCTATTCTAAGGAACATTTCGGAACTGGAAGAGAAGCTTGCTCTTTTGTGCTGGATTCGTTTGCGCAGCTTACCCGTCCTCGCGCATTCGGCCAGCTACGCGTTGTGATTGAGGAATTGCCCGCTAACATATGGGGCCAATTTGCACCATTCAAACATCGCCTCGTCATTAATAAAAGCAAAGTTTCGATTATAGATAGTGGCTTTATCAAACTTGAAGATCGCTTCGTACAAGAATTAATGGGCACGATGCTGCATGAAATGACACATGCCATCCATCACGCCGCTTTTACCACCTTTCACGATACTTCCAATGAAGAAGCTTTGCAGCGCGAGCTTGGATGCACCACTAAAGAATTCGAAACAGAGCTTAGAAAGGCTGCTGACAATGTGCCATCTGGTATAGGCCGTCACGGTATTCTACTTTGCGGCGCCGAAACTTTTAGCTTATATAATAAAGAAATTCGTCCTATTTTCGTTGTTCCTGCAGATCATGTGAGATCCGATGAACTCGCTATCGGTTTTAGTGAATTTCTCGCCCGCTTTCCCGAAATCTATTGCATCTTTGGGAAAACGCACACCAAGCCGGAGATCGATGCTGCCCTCAAAAGAATTTCACCCCTTGCCTACAGAATATTCTGGGGGCAATTTAGAGAAAGATCCGAGCAGCTAGCAAAGGTCCCTCTTTCTGAGGATGCTTTGGGAGAACTAGGCGACGCACCTCAGCGCATGCTAGCAGACCTCTCCCGTCGTCTTGTACCTTGGGATTATATCAACCGGCTAGCTCATGCAAGTTTCCTAGCTCGCATTGCTTCCGAACGTATGGACTGGGTAACGTATAGAAATGACGATGAGATGCTCTGCTTGCAAACAATGAACCCTCATACTCGTCATCTTTGGAGAGCCGAAATCGATGAGAGCCTCCGTAAGGGATGTCACCATATGGCACTCACCGATCCCTACAGAATCGCATTCAGTACGAAATTCTTACAAACGTACGAGACCCTTTCTAAAAAGCCAGGTGCAGAAGGCGAATTATGTGAAACAGTTTTTGCACCGCTTGCGCGCGAACTCGGGCACGCTTTTCGAGCCGATGCCGAAAAAGAAGCTTCTCGTAATAAAATACCTCCGATACTTTCGGGCCCCGGCGTCCTTGACTCATACAGGGATTCTGCAAGACGCATCTTCGAGATGCTCTATGAACACTATAAACCAGCCCTCAAGAGAGATCCCTTCGCTGATCCCTCAAGTGAAACTTTAGCTATTTTCACCCGCCTGACGGGAGCCTCCGATGATGGCGTACCGATGGATCATAGAGTCACCGTGGAGATCGTGAACCCAGCCCATGATGTATTTTTCTCTAGCTCTAGTCCGCTTTTTGGACTAAAGCCGGCAGCTAGTATGAGTAAATGGCGCACCGAAGGCAGCGGTTTTTATGTCATTCATCCCGCTTACAGCAACGGCAGACCAAGCCGGCTGATCATCAGCACAGATTTTCTACGCGAATTCGAGAGAGAGGCAGCAGAATCGGAAAAAACAGGAACGCAGAGCAAAGAGCTAACTCACACGCTGTCCTACTTAATTGGACAGATGGATGCAGCCATTCTTAATTTCAATAAGACGGCTCCTCACTCCATGGCTCGAGAACATGGGGGCCTGTACAACTGCCTAAACCAGCATTATTTTAGACGCCCGTCGAAGTAGCAGAAATTATTATGACTACCGGAATTTCAGCATCCACTCCTAGCGCTTCAGCACGCTATCTGCAGATGGCTAGCGACAATTTCAAGCATCTCACGAGGTCTTTGATCATCCGAATGTACGTTTTTATCAAGTAGTTTAACTAGCAACTCTTGATACAAACAAAATTAAATAAAATAATGCACTTTTTTACTATTTGCAGATATTGTATAATATCAACATAAATTATTTTTTAATAAATAGGTTATATGGCAGCATTGGTAACATCTCATTCACGCAGCACCTTCGGGCCATCCGAACAACTCGAGTTTCAATCGCTGGAAGCCACTGTGCGGAAGTATCGCGCTGCAGTTAACAAAAAAAAACTTAGCGCTAGTCAGCTGCAAACTCTCATGACGCATAGTGACACAGCCGCTTCCACCCTTCGAGAGATCGGTCGAAGAATTTCCTCAATCAACGATCCGGACCTTCAGAGAGATTTTCGCATACTTACGAGAGATCTCGCGGGCCTTCGGAATCGATTAAAATGTATGAATTGGCTAGTAGAAAGACCGGCCCGCCACGAATCTTCAACCTTATCGAGTCCTTCTTCTTCGAGTTCTAGCTCGTGCTCTTCTTCATCTTCGAGCTCGAGTAGCTCGAGCGCTTCTTCATCTCGTGCTGTTTCTATAGTTAGGCCTACTTCGAGTTCATTAGCTCACCCCTTATCACAAGCCAGATTAGCACCGGTTGCTGGCGTTTTTGCTGTTCGCGGTCTTCATGAAAAAATAGGATCATTACTATCTATTACTGAAATAGTTAAGGGAAGAAAAGTGAGCCGGAGCTGGCGGGCCATTTTTGGACAAGAGATGCTAAAGCTGCAAACGCAGCAAAAAACGCACTTTCCCTTAGCCGACATTCGCGCCATAAAAAAAATAAGAGAATCGGCACATGTTCAGCGAAGAGCAATTTTGCAGGCTTTCCATAGTTCCCCCATGTTAACTACTCTCGATCTCCGAGATTGTACGCGTGCTGATGCGGCTGAAATGGCCATCCTCTTAAGATCCATCGTCTCATCCAGCGACATTTACCAATTCGCCCTCGGTAAGGCGTTCCCTAGATTGACTACGCTCGATGTCTCTGAGTGCCCTGTGGAAACAAGAGCGATAGTAAATGCCATTGTTGCTGGATGCCCCGGTTTAAAGACGTTCAATGCCTCAGGCTGTGACTGGATCGACGGGGACAAAATTACACTCGCCCCCGTAGGTGAGGTGGTTCCCGGTTTGACTGCGCTCGATCTCTCTGACTGCCACAGGGTCAACGATACTACTCTACAGGACATCACTGAGGGATTCCCTGGTTTGACTGTGCTCTATCTCTTTAACTGCCGCGGGATCACTGCGGTTGGGATACAAGCCATCGTTAAGGGATGCCGTCATTTGGAACATCTCAGTCTCTTAGGCAGCACCGGGATCGATCCTGCCGCGGTACGCGCTATCGCAAATGGAGGATTGCCGAAACTGAGAATTCTCCAGCTCGGAAGATGCCCCGGGATCAATGAGGTCACCGTACGGGCCATCGCAAGGGGATGCCAGCATTTAGAGGTGCTCGATCTCTCAGGCTGTGCTTGGGTTAACGCGGCTTCTGTGCGTAACATTTATATGGAATGCCCTGGTTTGACTTGTCTTGGACTCGTAGGCTGTGAAGGGATCGACGAGATTGCGCTTGCTGCTCTTAGGGCCGAGCTTCCTGAGCTTAAAATTATGACGTAACTTTGGGCCTCAGTGCTACCAGAGGATTGTGGTAAAAACTGTTACGCCTTGCCATTAATCGCGATAACACCTAAAGTTATCGCTTGGTTTTTGGTTCCAACGGTGGCATAGCCAAGTGGTAAGGCAGGAGCCTGCAAAGCCCCCATACCCCAGTTCGACCCTGGGTGCCACCTTTCTCTATATATATGCTTTATCTCGTCGCAACGCCTATCGGCAACCTAGCTGACATCTCCTACCGCGCCATCGCTACGCTTAAAAAATGCGATTACATTCTTTGCGAGGATACGCGCTACAGCAAGCGGCTTCTTGATGCCTACGAAATAGATCGTCCCCTTCGCAGCTATCACAAGTTCAATGAGCGAGAGCGGCTTGAGTCCATCCTGGCCGATCTTCGTGAGGGCAAGGAAATTGCACTGATCTCGGATGCAGGAACACCCGGCATTTGCGATCCCGGGATGCGCCTTGCAGCCGCCTGCATCGAGGAAAATCTGTACTTTACCACCATTCCAGGCCCCAATGCTGCGTTGACCGCACTCAGCCTATCCGGCCTTTCCACCGAGCGCTTCCAGTTCCTGGGGTTTCTGCCAAAGGGCCAAGGACAGCTTACCAAGCTCTTCGAACAAATATTTGACTACCCTGGTACGACGATCGTGTACGAAACGCCCCATCGCCTCGCTAAAACCTTAAGTCTTTTGCACAAGATCAATCCCAAAAGGCGGATCGTCATCGCACGTGAATTGACAAAACTGCACGAGCAGTGCCTGCGCGGGACCGTAGAAAATCTTTTACCTATTGTCCAGGCCACTCCGCCAAGAGGCGAAATCGTCCTGCTTATCGAGGGAAAAAGAGAAGAGGACACCCCCCAAGAAGAATGGCCGGACATCCCCGAACATGTCGAACTTCTGCAGAAAGAATTCAACCTTTCTTTAGCGGATGCCATCAAACGCGCCGCCAAGATGCGCGGGGTCCCTAAACGGGAAATTTACCGCGTTGTGCATGGTATCGACGAGAAAAATTAGCAGTCGGTAATCATAATTGCTAATTTATATATCTTTTTCTTGCAGGTTAACCCCCTTTCCCCTATCCTTCAGAACGACAAAAAACAAATATGACCTACCCAAAAGTGGGTCACTATAGAAAGAACAAAGGAGTACCCGATGTCTGCGACACCTAAAGAACTCATCTTTGAAGAGGAAGCGCGTAATAAGCTGCGCGAAGGACTAGATAAACTTGCCGATGTGGTCGGTGTGACCCTAGGACCTCAGGGGCGCAATGTCGGCCTTCAATCAAGTTGGGGACCTCCGACGATCACCAACGATGGCAATAGCATCGTCAAAGACATCGAAGTGAAGGACCAGTTCGTCAATATGGGCGTTGCGATGGGCAAGGAAGTCGCCGCCAAGATGAAAGAAAAATGTGGAGACGGCACGACGACGAGCATCCTCCTTTTACGTACTTTGGTACAAAATGGGGTAAAAAATATCGCATCAGGCGCTAGCCCTATCGGCATCAAGCGCGGGATGGATAAGGCCGTTGAAGCCCTAATCCAGGAGATCGAAAAATTTTCGATCGCCATCAAAGACGAAAAAGAAACACGCAGCATCGCGATCGCTTCCGCCTCTGGAAATGAAGAGATCGGGACGATGATGGCCGATGCGTTCAAGAAGGTTGGGAAAGAAGGGGTCATCACCATCGAAGAAGGCAAAACGACCGAGACGACTATCGAAATGGTCGAAGGGATGCAATTTGACCGCGGTTATACGAGCGCCTACTTCTGTACGAACCAGGAAACTCTCGTTGCAGAAATGCATGATGTGCGCATCCTGATCACAGATAAAAAGATTTCTTCCGTTCAAGAAATCCTCCCCATCCTGCAATCCATCGCGACCTCAGCCCAAGAGTTGCTCATCATCGCCGATGACATCGAAGGAGACGCCCTATCTACGCTTGTCATCAATAAATTGCGCGGCACCTTAAAAGTCTGTGCAGTAAAAGCGCCTGGTTTTGGCGACCGCCGTAAATCCCTCCTGCAAGATCTCGCCATATTGACCGGCGGCGTCCTTGTATCAGAAGAAACAGGCACAGTTCTCAAAGACGCTACAGTCTCCGTCCTCGGTAAAGCAGAAAAAGTCGTGATCACTAAAGATAAAACGACAGTTATTAACGGCGCAGGGGAACCAGCAGATATTCAAGCGCGAGTGAAGCAAATCGAAAACGAAGCTTCGACTACAACTAACCAGTATGACCGCGAAAAGCTTGATGAGCGTAAAGCAAAACTCAGCGGCGGCGTAGCAGTTATCCGAGTAGGCGCGGCCACAGAACCCGCCATGAAACAGAAGAAACAGATGTTCGAAGACAGCCTTAACTCGACACGGGCTGCACTGCAAGAAGGGATCGTCGCCGGCGGAGGCGTAGCCTTATTGAGGGCTGCCAAAAAGCTCGCTTCTACCCTCAAACTCACAGGCGATGAGCTACTGGGAGCCCAGATCGTTCTGCGCGCTTGCGAAGCCCCTCTTAAACAGATCATCCTGAACGCAGGCTTCGATAGCTCTGTTCTGTTAGAAGAGATTGTCAATGCAGGCGACAACTTCGGCTTTAACGCTGTATCCGAAAAGGTAGAAGATCTCGTCAAAGGCGGCGTGGTCGATCCAGCCAAGGTTGTCAAAACCGCATTGCGTTACGCTGCCTCAGTAGCCGGCATTATCCTCATCTCGGAGTGCCTGATCGGCAATGCACCAGAAGATGACGAGAACTCCAAAACAGCATAATTTAAACGCTGAATGCAAAATGCAAAATGCAAAACTAATGAAAATTAGTTTTGCATTTTTTTTCATATTAAATGGAGTCTTTTATGGCAGTAGCAGGAATAACCACAGTTCAGTCTAATGCCGTGGATAAAACCAATTCTTTTTATGTCAATTGGTCATCTGAGAGTTTGGATCGTGTCACTAAAACCCAGCTGTTTGTGGGAGCTGGTTTGATATTCTTTGGAGCAGTCACAGCAGTCATTGGCTCTATACCTTTTGCAGCCTCTATGATTCTGGTAGGCATTGGTTCTGTCGCAGCCATCGATGCGCTCTACAAAGGCATTATTGGTAATACATGCGTTGGATCCAACGTACGTGCAGAACGTGTCGTTGATCTGAGCCCGTATGACAACATCGATTCTGTCGATTATCATTCCTGCGGCCATCTAGAAATTACGCAAGGGGATAAGAATACTCTACGTATTTCTGCGGATGAAAATCTGTTGGATTGCTTAACTCACGATGTTCGTAAAGGAGAGCTAGTTTTAGGGACATCCCAAAAGAGCTTTTCGACTAAAAACCCCATTAGCTATCACCTCACTCTGACCAACCCGGAACGAGTACGAGCGTCAGGCGTTGGGAAAGTCCATATACGAGAGTTAAATCTGCCGGAATTTACCTGCCACCATACAGGCTGTGGATCTGTCGAAGTGTCAGGCCATGCTGCCAAACAGACCGTAGTTCATACCGGAGTGGGAACATATAACGCCGAAAATCTGCGGACGGAGCATACGAATGCAGAGCTAGATGGAGTTGGAAGCGTTTATGTGCACGCAGCAGAAACTCTTGATGTCTCGATCAAAGGCATTGGAAACTGCTATTACTCCGGCAACCCGCGAGTCAAGTGCCGAAATACAGGAATTGGCCGGCTTCACCAAGCCTGACATCTCTTATTCTTATGTGGGCTTTTGCCCAATGTCATTAACTTAAGAAAGTGAGCATCTCTTTTGTGGAGTGCGGCGACCTGGCGCCGCTTTGTTAGACATCGACTTGGCCTCTGCCCCTCGGGCGCCAGGTCGCCGCACTCCACACCAACTTTAACCTAAATAAAACTCGCCTTAGGACACCTTTCCCTGCAGAACGTTGTAAAATTCGGAAACTTTCGTAAAGCCTTTTTGCAGGCTTTGGGAAATGCCACACTCCGCTGCCATTTCAGCAAAGGGTTTTTGCCAGCTCACTGGCGGTTCTGGCAAAACTTCTGGTAATAGATGCGTATTGCGTGCTCTAAACACTTTGCGCAATTCCATTGCATAACCTCCTTTTAAGAAAAAAGAAGATGGCTCCTGTGTTAAAATTCTTGCCAAAAGTCGATCAAATGCAACTTTGCGACGAAGGCGCTCTATAGTTTCGCCTGTTTTGGAGGAATAAATTCGCAAATATGCTTCCAATTGCTTACGAAATTCGGTGGAGGTTAAGGCTGGTATTCATGAGTCGGTCCTAGTTTTGAGAGTGCTGAGAGAATGGAATGGGGGCCGTGAAAGTAGACGTTTCTTAATCCTGACACAGAATCATAATCATCCTGAGCAATTGCGATGCCCACTAGAATAGGGGTATTATTGATAAATTTCCAAAGTCCGCTGCCGCTGAGTCCTTGAAAGGAAGCAATCACCTTTCTTCGCAAATTTCTCATCTCATAGGTGTGATTGCTCACAGGGCATATTAGATAATCCACTTCGGGCCCTTGGCGGTAACTGGAAGCGACAAATCCGTAGGGACCTATATTCAATGTGACTGTCTTTTGCTCCTTAGAAAGGATTGGCTCAATGCCCCCCAATGAAATGAAAGCATCCCGTAGAGAAAAACTCGGTGGTTCTTCTGGTATTTTGTAGAAATCTTTATAATTTTTTAGCATGTCAACAATTGCTTGAGTCGGAATGATGATGGCCAAATCTTTTGGTTGATGGGCAAGAACATCGTCCAGCATCCGATTATCAAAAGCTGGATCCCATTCAAGCACAGTGAAATCTTTGGCTGCATGAACCGGATACTCTCTTCGAATGTTGTCAAAGCGAAGCAAAATCCGCACGGACTTCGTTTTGTGAAATGCTCTGGCTACATGTGTCGCTGTAAGAAGGAAGTATTTCGATTTGTACTGGCACAATACCGCTGTTCCAAATCCCTGATCGCCCCAGGAAAGTCCAATAGTATACGGCTCCGCCATTCGTCCAAAATCTGCTAATTGCACATTTGCACGAGTCCACACATCGTCAATAGCCTTAGCAATGATTTCGCGAATTTCAGGAGACCCTGTAAATTTCTGGAGTTGTTCCATCTCTTGAATGGTGGCAAGCCCTTTAATCAAAGACTTCTGAATTGCAAGGTCAAGGATCGCAAGTTGAATCTGTTCATGTTGAGTTGTGCCTTTTCGAATTACATCGGCAAGGGTTCGAAGCGGCGTAGTGACGCGGTATCCTTTCCGTATTTCTAAGTCAGGCTGTGGAATTTCATCGACGAAGTGCAAGCAGAGAATGTTAGGGATTGCATTGCCTTTCCTGAAGCTTCTAGGAACGGACATATGCAGCTTCGCAGGGGCCACATCACTGAGCCCATGAATATCGAGCGCAGTTTCATGCGACCAAATGCCTTGAGGGTTACCTTGCCCGTCAGCGCTCCAGAGTGTCCAAAGGGCAAGCTCTTGGCGTGTGGAGGATGGATAATTTGCGAGTCTATAAATACCCCAAAGCTCTTCTTTGCACCATTTTCCTGATCGTATTTTGCGATGAAAATTTGACCGTGAAAAGCCGCACTCTACCGCTTGTCTGCTTGTAAAGTATCCTTGCTGGCTCTCGGCGAAGTGGAGGAGCCTAATCTCTTTGTCCATAACATATATATTATCACAAAGACAATATTTATGTAAAATTTCTTTATTTTTTCATAAATATTATGCTTTTGATAACATTTATGCCGCCTTGCCTGCAAGTGGCTGATTCTACGTTAGTTGCATTTAATGGAGCAACAAGATGTTCCTAGCCTAATTCGGACTGCGGGGGCGAAAGCTCTTTGGAGGGATTTTCGGAAAGAAGCGAATGCGCGTATTCTATGGCCTCTTTGGTGCTGGGGAAAACGGATTGAGACTGCATGAGGTCCAGCAGCCCGAATTGTTTAAGAGCCGCATACACTTCGCCATGCACGCCGCTTAGCAAGAGATGCGTCCCCTCTTTTTGGCATTTCAAAGCCACTTCATGCAATGCATACATACCGCTGGCATCGAGTACATGCACGTCTTGCATTTCCAGCAGATATAATCTAGGGGATGGCCTGAGCGGATGGGCAAGATCCTTGATCTTGTCCGCCACGCCAAAAAAGAGAGGGCCTCGCAACTGGTAAATTTCCATACCCTCAGGAACAGCCCTGTCTACATCGGCCTCAACAGGCTGCAGGGTTTTGGCCTTTACGCTCATATGGCGCATAAAGAGAAATAGAGCGAGGATCATCGCCATCTGCACGGCAAATGAAAGATCGACGATGACGGTCAAAGCAAAGGCCGTCAGCATCACGGCAACATCCCCGCGCGGCGCCTTGAAGAGATGAAAGAACCGATCCAGTTCTGCCATATTCCAGGCGACCATCATCAACACGGCTGCAAGCGCCGCCAAAGGAACGTGGGCGACGAGTGGGCTGAAAAGCATCATGATGACCAGCAATACAAGAGCATGGATCAATCCGGAAACCGGCGTTTTCGCCCCCATCTTCACATTAGCCGCTGTCCTCGCGATACCCCCCGTTGCCGGAAAGCCTCCACAAAGAACCGAAGCTGCATTAGCTACACCCTGAGCCACCAGTTCACAATCCGGTTTGTGGCGGGTTCCCGTCATGCCATCGGCCATGACAGCAGAAAGCAAGGATTCCAAACCTGCCAAGACAGCGATTGCGATTGCATCCGGCAGCAAAGCCTGCCATTTTTCGAGCTCTAAGGGAAAATCGGGCAGGGAAGGAGCAGATAAACTTTGCGCCAGACCTCCATAGCGAGAGCCAATCGTTTCCACATCCAGCCCGCATATCCAGGAGAAAATCGTAGCGATGACAATGACAGTGATGCCCCACGGTAGCGCTGGGAGCCATCTTTTGATGGCGATAATCGACAAAAGACTGCCAAAGCCCAAAGAGAGGGCAACGATGTTCATCGATGCATAATGCTGCGCATACGCCATCCACTTCTCGATAAAATCACCCGGCATGTGTTCCAACGAAAAGCCAAAAAAATCTTTGACCTGCGAAGAAAAGATCAATAGCGCGAGGCCAGTGGTAAATCCGATAATAAGAGGATAGGGAATGTACTTAATGAGCCGCCCTACGCCCGAAATCCCCGCAGCGATAAGAAAAACCGCTGCCATTAACGTAGCCAGGACAAGCCCATCATAGCCATGCCGCTCGATTGTACTGTAAATAATAACGACGAAAGCCCCGGTCGGTCCCCCGACCTGAAAGCGGCTTCCTCCCAAAAAAGATATAAGAAAACCGGCAATGACGGCCGTATACAGCCCGCGGGAAGGTTCGACACCCGAGGCGATTGCAAACGCCAAGGCTAAGGGCAGGGCGATGACACCGACCGTCAGGCCCGCGAACAAGTCTTTTTTAAGGGTAGAAAGCGAATACCCCTTCATCAGGCAGGAGAACAATTTAGGAACTAAAGGATGGCGCATCCAATTTGGATAGGAGTCTTTGGGCTTCATAGGAATCACTTTTAGTCTTTCTCCCCATTCTAGCACATCGCTACAAAAGATGCGCTAATCTCTAAATAGCACAGATTAATTGATTGTAATTAAATTTTTATTTGCTTATGCAGAAATTAGATGCAAATATTTTTTAGGTACCTCTATGAATAATCGTGAAGAACCACTAAATAACCGGATCCGAAAAAAAATAACAAAAGAAGTCCGTTCTGGGCAAAACCTAAACCGGGCAGCTGTTGCTTCTCAGCCCACAACCCGCAACCTCCGTGGGCAAAATTCTGCCCAAAGGCCGCGAAAAGCCGTCAAGCATGAACAATCCGTTCTCGAAAAACTGAAAAGCCTTGTCTCTCGAAAAAAGGCTCCAGCTAAAAACTCAAAAAGGGCCACCCCAGGCGGGGTTCATGATTCCGCTCCTGCCTACCCCCATAAGGAAGGGGCCCGCTGGATGAAAACAGTAGAAAAGCAAACCCTCGATAGAGCCAAGACGTTGCGAGCAAGAATGGGCAAGCAAACGACTAAGCGTTAGTTAAGCCATTCCCAATGAGTGAATTTCCCTGTGGGAAATCACTCATCGGGAAGTAAATTCCCCCAAGTCTTCCCTAGGATCAACAGTATTCAGCAAAAGCTAATGTTGTGTGATTTCTTTAACGATTGGTATCCCAGCTCTCATTAATTTGGAGATATGATATCTCCCGTAATATGAACTGTGTAATATAGTCATAACACGACCATGATAGTTTGCACAATATAGTAAAAATTTCTTATATCCCAATCGCTAGGCCGCGGTTAATAGACTTTCTTGCTGAATTGCCTCTAAAGACGTATCATAGCCGCATGAACACTACGAGATTTCGCATTGCCCACATTTCCGATCTGCACTTTGCGGAGCCGACGCTCTCGCCGCTGCAATTCTTTTCTAAACGATGGGTCGGCAATCTCTACCAGATGTTTTCCCGCAGCAAGTATTTAGACTCTTCGCAACTGGAAAAACTCGTAGATCAGTTTATCGCGCTAAAGATCGACTATGTCTTTATCACAGGCGACCTCACGACGACCTCTCGTATACAAGAACTGCGGCATGCGGCCGATTTTGCCGCTAAGCTGCAGTCCCAAGGCCTACGCGTGATTGCGATTCCGGGCAATCACGACCATTACACCCGTAAAGCCTGCCGGCAGAAACTCTTCTACCGGTTTTTCCCCGACTATAGAGAAAATGGCTTCAGCTTAAAAGACGATGGGTTAGCGCTGATCCCCCTCCATGAAGGATGGACCCTATTAGCCCTCGACACGGCTTGTGCGACATCGCTCTTTTCCTCTCAGGGAAACTTCCATTCAAAAATCGAATCTTCTTTGAAATCTGCCCTCTTGAAAATTCCGGCGCGGCAGAATGTCATTTTGATGAACCATTTCCCCCTCTTCGAACACGAGAAACCCAATAAGACCCTGCTGCGCGCTACCGCTCTTAGGACTCTTGTTGCTTCGCACCCCAATATACGTTTCTATCTCCATGGCCATACGCATACACATTGTCTAGCAGATTTGCGCGCTAGCCGTTACCCGATCATCCTCGATAGCGGAAGCACGTCGCAAATAACAGCCGGAAGTTGGAACATGCTCGATTTGGCTTCTTCCGAGGCGACCGTACATGTCTATCGCTCTTCTCATTCGAGCGCGCCTGCAGAGCAAACCTCTTTTTCCTGGGAGTAGCTGCCATGTCCGATACGCCCTCGCCTTTGCCCTGGTATAAAGACGGACTTCGCTTCGAATGTACGGGCTGCGGCCAGTGCTGCACTGGGAGTCCGGGGTACGTCTGGCTAAATGAAGAAGATATTAAAACGCTGACCGATCAACTCGGCTTAGAGCGGGAGGAATTTATCCGCCTTTATACGCGCTCGGTTTATGGCAGGTTAGCTCTTCTTGAACATCCCAAAACATATGACTGCGTCTTTTTAGAAGGCAACAAGTGTAAGGTATACAAAGCACGCCCGCAGCAATGCCGCACCTTTCCCTGGTGGCCAGAACACCTCACCTCGCCCGAAGCATGGGCAGAGGCCGCTAAGCGTTGTGAAGGGATCAATCATCCCAATGCGCCGATCGTTCCCTTCGGAGTCATCGAAGAACAAAGCCATTAATTTAGCCAATCTGTTATAAACACCTCATTTGACGAGGTGATACGTGTCTACAATTTCTGATCTCCCTTCCGATATTCAAAAACGGGTCCAGTCCTGGCTTACCGGTCCCTACGATCAAAAAACCAAGGACGCCATCCAGCAGCTCATCGCTAAAGATCCTCAAGCCGTAATCGACGCCTTTTATTGCGACCTCGATTTCGGCACAGGCGGAATGCGAGGGTTGATGGGCCCAGGCACCAACCGCTTAAACATCTACACGATCCGGCGCGCTACGCAAGGCCTCGCCAGCTACATCCTGAAAGAAGGACGCGATTATCCTCAAGCAATGGTCCTCATCGGCTATGATAGCCGCCATCACTCCAAGGAATTTGCAGAAGAGACGGCGCGGGTTCTCGCTGCGAACGGGATTGGCGTCATCCTTCTTAAAGAACTCCGTCCCACCCCTTTTGTCTCCTTTGCCTGCCGCTACAAGAAATGCCAGGCGGGCGTGATGATCACAGCTTCGCATAACCCCGCCGTTTACAACGGCTATAAGGTCTATTGGAGCGACGGTGGCCAAGTCGTTCCTCCGCATGATCGCGGCATCATCAGTGAAGTCGAAGCGATCAAAGACCCCAGCGCAATCAAACTCGCACCCATCGATCATCCTCTAATCACTCTTGCGAACGGGGGCTGCGAACTCGATGATGCTTACCTCGCTGCTATTCGCCCTCTCCAGATGCGCACACCAGCTGACAAAAAAAATGGCGCTGAACTTTCCATAGCCTATACAAGCCTGCATGGCGTAGGGATAACGATGGCACCGAAAGCGTTGAAAGACTGGGGATTTCCGACAATCCACTATGTCGAAAGCCAGATTGTACCCGACGGCGATTTCCCGACCGTGAAATTCCCCAATCCCGAATTCAAAGAAGCTCTTAAGCTCGGTATCGATCTCCTCGTCCAAACGAAATCCGATATTCTTTTAGCGAACGATCCCGACGCCGACCGTCTAGGGATGGTCGTCCTCCACCGCGGTGAGCCCGTTATTCTTACCGGCAACCAGATCGCCAGCATCTGCGTCGAGTACCTCTGTCATCATTTGCAAGAATCCGGCCGGCTGAAGCCCACTTGCGCCTTCATTACGACCATTGTCTCCACAGAGCTGATAGGCCAGATTGCTAAGGCCTGGAAAACCGCCTGCTTTGAAGTATTGACCGGCTTCAAATACATCGGAGAAATGATCCATGTATGGGAAACGCACAATAACCCCTACACCTTCATCTTCGGTGCCGAAGAATCTTACGGCTATCTTTTGGGAAGCGGCGTCGCACGCGATAAAGATGCGATCGTCTCTTCGTGCCTTTTTGCAGAAATCGCCCTCTTCGCCAAATCGCAAGGCAAGACGTTCGTCGATTTTCTAGAAGAGATCTACAAGAAATATGGCGTCTATCGCGAAGAGCAGAAGTCGATCTCCTTCGCTCCCGGCAAGGAAGGCTTGGACAAAATGCAAAACCTTATGGCGACTTTGCGCAAAAACTTGCCCCAGTCTGTATGCGGAAAGCCTGTCGCAGTAATAGAGGACTATCTCACAAGCAAACGTCATTTTTTGCAGGAAAAAAAATCCGAACCGCTCACGTTGCCGAAGTCCGACGTTTTGCTGTTTCGCTTGGCAGACGGAAGCCGCCTTGTTATCCGCCCTTCCGGCACAGAACCCAAGATCAAACTCTACGGCTCGGTCAAGCAAGAACATCCCGGCGATTTGAAAGCCGCTATTGCAGACTGCGATACACGGTTGAACGCGCTTCTTGAAGATGCCGCAAAAGAGCTGCAAAAATGAAATTCCGATTAGCACTACTTACAGGTGCGACCGGCGGGCTTGGTAACGCTTTGGCTCAAGCTTTGGCCAAGAAAAAAATCCCACTTTTCCTCACTGCCACAAAGCAAGATGCGCTTAAGGAACTGGCCGAGCAATTGCGCAGCGAAACAGAAGTCGAGTATTGCGCCGCTGATCTTTCCCTCCCCTCTTCGCGCGAAGAGATCTTGGAGTTCATTCGCAAACGCGCTCCCGATCTTGTCATTAACAACGCAGGTTTTGGCCTTTATGGCGAATGCCTGTCCCATCCAAATGCATCGCATAATAAACTCGCAGAGGTCAATGCCATCGCCGTCATGGAAATTACCCTGGAAGCTGCGCGCGCCTTGACGCTTAAGCAAATGAAAGGCACTATCCTGAACGTCTCTTCCGCAGCTGGCTTTTTTTCTATGCCATACCACTCCAGCTACTGCGCTTCCAAAGCCTTCGTCAACCAGTTCACATGCGCTTTCGCAAAAGAGGTAGAACCATACGGCGTACGCGTTCTCGTCTCCTGCCCTGGACAGATAGCTACCCCCTTTCGCATTCGCGCCTCCGGCGGCAGATTCTTGGGAAAAGACGGCCACGATATTTGCCCGGAAAAGGCTGCCAAGGACATCCTGCACCAGATTCAATATGGTCCCACTTTACGCGTAATCGATCTCTTCTACCGGATCGCCGTGGCTTTCAGCCGCCTTCTGCCACGCTCTCTTCTAGAAAGGCATCTCGCCCGTAAGATCCGCAAAAGAGCCCTCTAGAGCCAGCAGATCGTTCAAAATCCAACGCCGCAAGTAATAGCTGCTTTCCAAGTTTCACCGGGTTCTTTTTGATTCAAAACGAGAATAGAAGATTTTCTTTGGAGGGGAATGCTGAGCTCGAACTGCGTGAATACTTTTACATTCTTGTACACACAAAATTCAACCCCGAGCGATGTTTCAAACGTAGGATAGATTTTTCGCTTATGAATTTTCATCTGCTTGGGTATCCGTTCAATGTAAAAGATAGGCAATCCCATCCATATATCGAATATACTCAAGTTGTGAAACTTGTAATCATACTTAATCCATTTTTTATTGAAGATGCCATGGACAACACCCAAGCCTGTTCCAAAATAAAGACCTTGGGCTTTGGGGATGGGATAAAGGAGGTACAGAGCTTTTCCACTTATCCAGGTTTCTCTATAGGAATAGCTACTGTGATGAGATCCCCTGCCAATTGATGCATAATTGACTGACAGATCACATCCATGGATGCGCCGATGGAAGCGATAGCCAATGCCTACTTCTGGTCTGGAATGGAGGAAATTTGTTGCTTCACCAATTTTTACATACTTCAAGTGCGAACTTTTTTGGTCCGAGTGTGTGGAACCTGCAAAAGCCGGCCCCATCAAGGACAATGCAATAACTGAAATAAATATTCTCATATAAAAATAAAAAACAATCCGAAAAGCAATAAATATCAGTCATTAGAAAGTTAATTAAAACTCAAATATTTATTTAATAATGAAATGGACAGATAAACTTTACTAGAATTAGTACGCCACCGCTTGAGTAAACGGATGTTGAGATGCTCGTGTGTTTCGGACCAGACATCGACTTGGTCGTGTCCCCTTATCGCGCGTCTAGCCGCGCTAAAGAAAAGCGGTGATAGGCCACCGCTCTCCACACAAGAGTTGTCGGCACTCTCACTTTTTTTTCTTAATCGGGCAGCTATTCTTGCCTAAAATCTGATAGACAATGCACCAGCTCATGAACGCTTCGAAGAAGACGAAAAGTGCAAAAAAAAGCGCGATCCAACTCGATTGCCAATACGCATAGATCAGCAGCAAGATCGCTAAGGCCGACCGGATCAAGCGCCCGGCAGTATCAATATTTTTATTTAGCTTGAGTTTCATAAAAAATCATTTATTGAAGCGTACCTGAAAGCGTAAGCAAAAGCTCAGCGGCCGGCTGTCTAAAAGGTATAATAAAATAGCAATATTAGGTAAAATCTTTCACCAAATAAACCAGGATATACCATGTCCACTCCTTCAGCACCTATCACCTATGATGACTTTATTAAAGTCGATATCCGCGTCGGCACAATCGTTCAGGTTGACATCTTCCCAGAAGCGCGGAAACCCGCTTATAAGCTCGTCATCGATTTCGGCTCTGAGATCGGGTTGAAGAAGTCCTCTGCGCAAATCACCGAGCATTACCCAAATAAAGAAGAGCTGGTCGGGACCCAAGTCTTAGCCGTCGTCAATTTCCCTCCCAAGCAAATCGGCCCCTTTCGTTCTGAGGTATTGACACTCGGCGTTCCTGATAGCGGAGGCAGGGTGATTCTCGTGAAGCCGGGGAAACAAGCTCCAAATGGGGCAAGGCTTTTCTAGATGTTCAAGGGTATCGGTTTTGCGTTAAGTGCCTGTTTTGTCTGGGGTCTGATTTTTATCGTGCCCCAGTTTATGGAGGGCTTTTCTTCCATCGAAATTGCTGCCGGCCGGTATTTCTTTTACGGCCTTGTCTCGGGGCTCCTTTTTTTAAAAACATTTCTGCAAGGCCGCGGACGGTACCCGTGGGCCATCTGGAAAAGGGCCTTTCTCTACTCGCTGATTTTTGCTGTTGGGTATTACCCATGCGTTGTCCTTGGGCTGCGCTATGCGACTCCCGCTATCTGCGCCCTCATCATGGGGATCGGCCCGATCACACTCGCTTTTTATGGCAACTGGAGAGAAAAAGAGTGCTCGTACCGCAGCCTGCTCGTTCCTTCACTCTTTATCCTGATCGGTCTTGTGGCGATCAATGTTCCTGCACTACAGGCCGAAGAGGCCCCGTCCAAGTATCTTATCGGCCTCGCCGCTTGTTTTTGCGCACTCGCCTCGTTTACCTGGTATGTAGTGGCCAACGCCGGATTCCTGAAACAGAATCGAGACATGTGCTCGAGTGCTTGGGCTACACTAAATGGCGTTACCACTCTCATTTGGGTCGTGCTCTTCGCTCTTGGGATGCTTCTTTTTTCCGGACAAACTCTCCATCTGGAAAAATTCTCCACCCTCAGTCCTCATCTCACTTCGTTTTTGATCGGGAGCGCGGTACTTGGCGTGATCTGTTCATGGATCGGCATCTTTCTTTGGAACAAGGCGACGCTCTATTTGCCCGTCTCTTTCGCGGGCCAACTGACGATCTTCGAGACTATTTTCGGGATCGTATTTATCTACCTCCTCGAGCAGCAATTGCCCCCCATCATGGAATGCTTAGGGATCGCATCTTTTATTCTCGCCGTTACCTACGGGATCAAAAAGTCCTCGCCATCCGCCCCGCACGCAGGCTAATCACCTAATTTTTAGCTGCATATGCCTAGAGCTCTCTTGGGATTGATTTTTTTCAGCTACATGATTTATGATGTGTTACATATGGATCGGGAGTTCTCGATCGGCGTCTTGCCTCAGCATTTGCTGGGGCATTTCGTTTTCTAGTGGATACAACTTCAATCCAATCTCTTCATATTCAGGGTAGCCTAATAACTTTTCCTTAACAACTTCGAATGCTTTACTCGGTTTTGCTTTGGTCACATGTTTTGCGATAGGGTTGATTGAAGTCATGGCATGATCGCCGCTTTCATCTGCAAAAATGATATATTCGCTAAAGTTCGGGGGTGTTTTCATGTAGGAATCCATAGATAAAACACTATGGGCGAAAAGCATAGGCTAATCGCCTAATTTTTAGCTGCTTAGAAAATTCCCTACCGGTATCGTATCTTCTTACAAAAAAACTAGGAGATCTCGCTGTATGAAGCCGCTCAGAAAAATTCTCTTCAATTGCTTCGCCATCATCTTTGCTATCCCCCTGTTTGCAGCACAAGGACAGATCACACAAGCGAATGGTATCGACATTTGGTACGAAACGTTTGGCGAGAAGAGCGATCCTGCGTGTCTGCTCATTATGGGTGCAATGTGCCAAGGCATTCTATGGCCTACAGAATTTTGCGAGCAGCTCGCCAAGGAAAAGCTATACGTGATCCGGTACGATCACCGCGATGCCGGTTTTTCGACATGTTTTGACTTCCGGCAGCACCCCTATACCTTACTCGATATGGCAAAGGACGGTATCGGGCTACTTGATTCTCTGGGGATTGAAAAAGCGCATCTCGTCGGCCTTTCTATGGGAGGTCCCATCGCTGAACTTATGTCCGTGCATTTTCCAAAGCGCGTATCCACAATTACACTCATGGCGACGTCATGCGATTTTCGTCCTATGACTTTTGCTTTAGATGGGGTAAGCCTGGATAGTAAACTTTCACTCCCTAAAGAAAATTACCTCAATTGGACACGCAAATTTCTAGCAGCACCTTCTCAAACCGGAGAAGAAATGCTAGAAGAAAGACTAGTCTGCTGGTCGATATTGAACGGTTCTGTAGTGCCGTTTGAAAAAGAACGATATCGTGAAATTCATCGCGAATTCCTCTCTCGCGTCAAGCATCCTGAAAGCATTGCAAATCATAAAAACTCCTGGGAGCGATCGTTCGAAATGATTCAAACAATCCCCTATCAAGTCAGGGTTCCGACCTTGATCTTGCATGGTTCGGAAGATCCCATTTTTCCTCCTGATCATGGCGAAGCGCTCGCAAAAGCCATATCAGGTTCAAAGCTTATTCCCGTGCACGGTTTTGGGCATGTGCCAAACCGCCAGTTTTACGACCTCTTCATAGCTAACATCAAAGAGTTGACGGTTCTAAAGTCTACCTTCTGAAAAGACGTAGACTCAGGCTAAAGACCAATGTCAGTAACTTAAGGGGTCCAGAGTTGAATTTTATTCAGGTTAAAGCGGGTATGGAGTGCGGCGACCTGGTGCCGCTTTGTTAGACATCGACCTGGCGATGCCTCCTCGCGCGTCTAGCCGCGCGAAAGAAAAGCGGCGCCGGGTCGCCGCACTCCAAAAAAAAATGCCGCGCTTTCTTAAGTTAATGACCTTGGGCTAAAGCCTAGGCCACAAAGAATAATTCGCCCGTATGTTAAGATATATTTTTAGCATGAGGTGAATAATATGTTATCAATTTTCGGGTTAATAATTGCAGCTTCTTCCTTTGTCGTTATGTCCGATTGCGATCAATTTTTGAATGTCGATAAGATCTCCACGCAAACTGAGATCGAATGGGACTCTAAGGAAGACGATCCGCTTATCGATTTTAATGCCCTTACCGGCAAGAAGGTTTTGCTGGTCGTTCATGGCTATAACACGGATGCAAAAAGCGCAAAGGCAAGCTATCGTCTCGTTTATGATCAAGTTGTAAAACTTCAAGATTCTGATGGCCAGGATTTCTATGATACTGTCATCGGTTATCTATGGCCTGGGTACGCGAACTCTATGGAGTATTTTGCAGCAAGAAAGCATGCTGAAGCACTCTCTCAAAGAATGAGGCACAATCTCTCCCTTCTTTCTTCCACAGCTGCCCAGGTGGATATTATGGCCCACAGCATGGGGAACCGCCTTATTTTAGAAGCCCTCGATTACGCCTTCGCACCCTACAAAAAAAACCTAGTTCAGAACTTCTATTCTTTTGCAGCTGCAGTGAATGATCAGTCTATCGAAAAAAAACATTCATTCTATCGATCGACGCAAAATTGCCAGGACGTTTATGTGTTCCATTCCAATCGTGATGATGTATTGAAGCTCTTTTATCCAATAGCTGAACATGAAGAGGCTTTAGGCTATGAAGGAATAGGCCATCTCGCAATGCTACCCCATAACATCCAGTTTATCGACTGTTCCTCAGTAGTCAGCGGACATGGGGAGTACTTCGCAGCTCCTTCTCTCTATGATTTCATAAAAAAACGGCTCCTGAACCAACTTCCAACACCTGCTTTGGCGCCGAACATGAAAATACTGGGAAACGGAATGATTGAGGTGATTGCAGTCGGGAAAAATGACACTGGGAAGTGAAACAGTCTGTTACGATCCAGGATGCAGAAGAGACTGCGCGGGTTCTCGCAGGAAATGGCATCGCCGTCCTACTTCTTAAAGAACTTCGTCCGACGCCTTTTGTCTCCTTTGCCTGCCGCGTTAAAGCCGATATTCTTTTAGCGAACGATCCCGATGCCGACCGGCTGGGAATGGTCGTGCTGCACCGCGGAGAGCCTGTTATCCTTACCGGCAACCAGATCGCCAGCATCTGCGTCGAATACCTCTGCCATCATTTGCAAGAGTCCGGCCGGCTGAAGCCAACCTGCGCCTTCATTACAACGATTGTCTCCACAGAGCTGATCGGGCAGATTGCTAAGGCCTGGAAATCGGCCTCGCCGTTGCCTACGGGATCAAAAAGTCCTCGCGATCCGCGCCGCACACAGGCTAATCATCTAATTTACAGTCTGGATGTTATCTATCCAATGCTTGAAAAACTCCTTAGACCACGTCCTTCTAATAGCCTCTTGTTCGCGGACAAAATGGATGATGTCCTCTATTGCAGCAGGAATATCTAGTTGATCAATACGTTCTTTGGCCATCTTGAGAAAAGCCGCGTGTTCTAAAACTTCCTTTTGCCCACTTAATTCCGAAAAAAGAGTTAGATTCAAAGGAATTTTTCTTCGGATAAACCATACCATATCATACCAGTCTCTTCCTTTGACACGTCCCTTCCAGACTCGAAAAAGAGCAGCATGCATTTTACAGGCGAAAAGACACTCTTCATTCACGCATCTAATAGAAACTGCGATAGGTTGTGATAGAAATTTCTGCTCGTAGGCAAATCCTATAGAGGGATCCGTATCGATTTCTACTTTAATACGAATCATAGTGTCAGGATGCACTCCTTTTAAAAGATTCGCGTGAACGCCAATTCTTAAAAGTTCTTGAACGGTCGGTGTTTTCAGGAAAGCAGATTTTATCGCTGTTTGCAGCTTCTTTTCCTTTTCTACAAAAGACACTTCGAATCCAAAGGAGGAAAGTTCATTCTTGATCGCTTCTCCAAAAGGTTGCCAACTCCAATTAGAATTAGGTGCGAGCAGTGTAAAATCGAGATCTTCGGAAAATCGATCGAGATTATAGAAAATCCGGAGCGCAGTTCCACCATAGAACGCAGCATGTTCAAAAAATTTTCCGCGCCACAGCCCCACAAGGGCTATTTCTTGAAGAATTTCGCGAAGAGCTTGGTCATGTTCTTGCAAAGAGCGGCACTCGTATCTTTCCAGCATCTGCTTGATAGCATTATTCATGGGTTTTGCACTGTATTAGGTATTTAATGGCACTGTGAGGCTGGGCCTGGTAGATCGCGTTCAATAGCTCAAGATTAAGGCTATCAAGGTCTTCTTCTTCAATTCGCAAGTCTTCAAATACGGTTTCTTTGAACTGTTTCTTCGACGAACAACGACCTCTACGTAAAATAAGCAAATCCGTAAGAGCTTTTTCTTTAGTGGCGAATAGGGCTTGTTGGTTTTTAGAAAATTGAACCAAAATCACACCAACAGGGAAAACTTGCATAGGAAGATGGTCATACGTAAAAAGCCCAAGAGGGGTCTGAAATCGCCTGGATCGTTGCGTAGTTATACTTGTAACAGTCGTCACTTTTTCAGGAATTAAACGATAATACTGACACGCCCATTCCAACGAAACATACGAAGGGCCATAAATCATATTCGCCAATACTTCCGATGAATAGGGTTGCCTTGCAAAGTTTTTCCCAAAAATGTAAATCCCTTTTTTGACCCGAATTAGAGCATCTATTTTTAAAAGATGATTTAACTTTACCCTGGGGCTTTTGTATGCCTTTAGGCATTCCATCACAAAGCCATAATCCAATTCCTCGCTAGGGGCTTTATCTAGCAAAATGGCAAGCGCCGGATCAATCCCCAAAGACCCTTTCATTTTTCACCTGTAAGTTAGTATTACACTAACATATTGGTTATTTTCACGCAAATCACCATGTAATTTTTTGCATACTTCATATCTAACTGGTTTCTAATGATTTAAAAAAATTAATTAAAAAAGTGAGCTAAAATTGTTTGTTTGTATTTATAAAAATTGTTATAATTTATATATAAATCAATATTTAATTAACGGATTCAATAAAAATAATAACTAACAAATAGGAATAAAATATGTCTTTATTACCATTGTCACTACCCACATTACCATGTTCGAGTAGCCCTAGTTTATCGCCCCCTGTTAGCAGTGCTGGAAGTAGTTCTTCTTCTGCCGGCTTACCCCGTTTGTCCATAACACTACCTGATAGCGCCGCTTCACGTATCGAGAATGAAATATTGCCGTGCAGCCCGATAAATTCTCCTGCTAATCACCTTGCAATACCCTTTAATAGCTTGCCATCTCCCCATATTCAACAATCAACTCATGCACCAGAACCAGAACCAAGCATTACACCACGCACTCCAACCGCTTTGTGGGCTTCAATAGACAGCGAAATAGGAACGATACAACGTGGTCAGCTCCAAGACGCAATGACCAACCTTAGGCTTGCTAGAAATAGGGGAAAGCCGACTGCTTTATACAAAGGTGATATTCACCAAGTTATGGTCGATTTGGCTCGTTTGCGGGACCGGGCAGTAGAGTACGGGCGATCCGGCATGCCACAAGTACTGCGAGAGGATTTGACCTCCAGGATTGATGCTCTGATCAAGAACATTCGTACTGAGCTCGAGATTGATTCTCGGGTCAAGCGATAATTGCTACTATACACATCGTGATTTAAAAATCGGAATGGTTGAAGTTTG
>Ga0206803_1011_pt1 | contig 65083 bp, 60 predicted proteins | sample Alteio_BWOrgCont_61_FD_152909 | JGI IMG/M metagenome (GOLD analysis project Ga0206803, IMG submission 152909) | Enriched cells from forest soil in Barre Woods Harvard Forest LTER site, Petersham, Massachusetts, United States -... | ecosystem: Environmental > Terrestrial > Soil > Temperate forest >... | reverse complement strand
AATAAACTATATCAAATTGAGGCGCAATGGGCCGCCCGAAGTCTAGGGCGTGAACCCTAAGGAGTTCTAAGGCGAGTTTTATTCAGGTTAAAGTTGGTATGGAGTGCGGCGACTTAGGAAGAGCTTTGTTAGACATCGGCTTGGACGTGTCCCTCGGGCGCCAGGTCGCCCGAAAGAAAAGCGGCGCCAGGTCGCCGCACTCCATATAAGAATTATCTAAGTTGAATTTCTTAATCAGGTTCTCTGCGGGGGAAGATGCGGATCTCGTGGTCTGTTCCCTTAAACAATGTAACGATGCCTGTTTCTTCGTCTTCTTCGTAACGCAAATCTTCGTTGGGGACAACTACTCTTCGCACACCAGGTTTCGCTGTGGAAGAGGGAGTGGCGCTTGCAGCAAATGCAGGCTCGTCGTTTTCGGTATATCCCGTTTCCAGACCAGCGATCATGTCTTCAGCCGTACGTGTTTCTGCAAAATAGTGGTGATACCACATACCATCAGAGGCGCCGCGGCAGAATTGCATGAAACCCCTGCGGGTTTCGCCTTTCCTTACCACCTCAGCCAGAATACTATGATGGGCATCCATTCTTTTCGTCGTATCATTCCACCGTTCTCCTGCTAGGCTGTATCTGCTGCCGATAAAGGAGACGAGTTTGCGTGGAAGTGTATGCTTCCAGATAGCTTCCGTTTGCTGCTCTGTAGAGAGTCCAGCGTATTCCCGGCGTTTTTTGATTGTCGCCAAAGGATCAGAAAACCATTCCGTCACTCGATCCGACCATTCATGGTCTGCTGGAGGGGTAATCCTTGGTGGATGATAACTTCTTCTTGCTGATCGCTCAACTGGCATCCAAGGTCCGGCAGAGGCGTCGTCGACGAGTGTCGGCGCAGTCGTTCGTCGAGTCTCTACGGGTCGTGCTACAAGGGGATCCCTCTTTTTTTCATCTTTTCCTTCTTTGCCTTTCTTTTCTTTTTTAGCTGGTGGAGGAGGCGCAGGTGCCAAAGGCTTGGCAGGACTTGGGCTTGGAGGAGGCGCTACAGAGGAAGGTTTCTTTTTTTCCTTGGGTCTAGCTTCGGGCATCGGAGAGGATAGGGACGAAGATGAAGACGAAGATGAAGACGAAGACGAGGATGATGAAGACGAGGATGATGAAGATGAAGATGAGGACGGGGATGATGAAGAAGGTGCTGTAGGCGGTTCAAATTGTAGACTTAAAAATGGATATTCTTCTGTCGTACCGCATGGTAAGGCTGCAAAGTCTGTGGGACTGGGAATAGGGGATATTCGTTTTGGTGCTGAAGTAGAAGGGGTTGGGGATATTGCTGTTACTGTTGATGCTTCGTAAAACGCGCTATAGAGTTCCCGATATGCCTCATCTAAGAGATGCTTTTTCAGCATTACACGGAGATAATCTGCCTGTAGTTTGGAGAAGGATATTGCCAATGCAGGGCGCTTGTCTGCATTACGACGAGGCGTAGGTTCTCTCTGTAGTTGTACTTGAGTATCTACGCAGTTTTGAAATTCGGGTATCAGGGAATGAAGAAAAGCGGATACCTGCATTTTCTCCAGTAAAACTGGTGAATCTTTTGAAGTGAAGTGTTGTACCCAGATTTCACCCACTGATTCCGCAAGATGATTTTTACGAGGGCGATCTATTACCAGACCAATTGAATGAATCCAAGGAAACCTACCACGTAGCTTCGCGATTTGTCGTTCTAGTACCGGTAAATCTTTGCGCTGTTTCAAAGAGTCAAGGTCGACAGCTTTGTGATAATAAACCATCCCCTCCTTTACGGTAATTCCTAACCGGGTTAAAAAAGCTAGCCCGTCTGTTGAAGCCATGATCTCAGTTGCTGTTTGCATCGATAGGGGATGGAGGCTGTAATTATCCCCGTCTTCAAGATGAACTGTATTGCAGAAAAGCTCTGCCTCAGTGTGAAGGGCAGAAAATGTGAACTTATAGTATGTATGTTGCAGCTCCAATAACCGCTTGAACCATTGCAGCTGCGCTAATTGCTGTGGGATCGCAAGAGCGCATATTTTTTGAAAGCCTAGCCTGGCCGCTGCGATTTCGGTCGTGAGCCGTGTACGATCGGAATCAGGCAAAGAGGAGAGATTTACTATTGTAGGGATTTTATCGAGTATAGAAGAAGCCAACCTGCCCTTATCGTAACCTTGGTACTTGATAAATAAAGTTTGTACTCGCCTGATCAGGTTAGCGGCGGTGGCTTGCTGACTTGCATCCGCTGTGAGAGCTAAATTATTATCTACGTAGAGCCTATTCGGCGTCCCTTGAGACTCAAAAGCGGTCGAAATAGTTGCATGAGCTGCTAACAAAGTCATTGTAGATGGGTCTTGTCTTAGTGGACTGTCAATGGTTGTCATAATATTCCATAATTGTTTATTATTTTATTAATATTATCATGATCGTTGTTAAGTAGCAATAAGATTGTAATGGTGGTAATTTTTAAATAAAGATTAAAACGAATGTGTAATATAATCGAATAAACTATATCAAATTGAGGCGCAATGGGCCGCCCGAAGTCTAGGGCGTGAACCCTAAGGAGTTCTAAGGCGAGTTTTATTCAGGTTAAAGTTGGTATGGAGTGCGGCGACTTAGGAAGAGCTTTGTTAGACATCGGCTTGGACGTGTCCCTCGGGCGCCAGGTCGCCCGAAAGAAAAGCGGCGCCAGGTCGCCGCACTCCATATAAGAATTATCTAAGTTGAATTTCTTAATCAGGTTCTCTGCGGGGGAAGATGCGGATCTCGTGGTCTGTTCCCTTAAACAATGTAACGATGCCTGTTTCTTCGTCTTCTTCGTAACGCAAATCTTCGTTGGGGACAACTACTCTTCGCACACCAGGTTTCGCTGTGGAAGAGGGAGTGGCGCTTGCAGCAAATGCAGGCTCGTCGTTTTCGGTATATCCCGTTTCCAGACCAGCGATCATGTCTTCAGCCGTACGTGTTTCTGCAAAATAGTGGTGATACCACATACCATCAGAGGCGCCGCGGCAGAATTGCATGAAACCCCTGCGGGTTTCGCCTTTCCTTACCACCTCAGCCAGAATACTATGATGGGCATCCATTCTTTTCGTCGTATCATTCCACCGTTCTCCTGCTAGGCTGTATCTGCTGCCGATAAAGGAGACGAGTTTGCGTGGAAGTGTATGCTTCCAGATAGCTTCCTCTTGTTCCTGTCTTGGAAGTACAGCGTATTCGGGGCGTTTTTTGATTGTCGCCCAAGGATCTGAAAACCATTCCGTCACACGATCCGACCAATCATGATCCGCAGGAGGGGTAATCCTCGGTGGATGAGAACTTCTTCTTTCTGCTCTTACGACAGTCTCCCAAGGTCCGGCAGAGGGGTCGTCGACGAGTGTCGGCGCAGTCGTTCGTCGAGTCTCTACGGGTCGTGCTACAAGGGGGTCCCTCTTTTTTTCTTCTTTTCCTTCTCTGCCTTTCTTTTCTTTTTTAGCTGGTGGAGTAGGCGCAGGTGCCAAAGGCTTGGCAGGACTTGGGCTTGGAGGGGGCGCCTTAGAGGAAGGTTTCATTTTCTCGACTCTGGCTTCGGGCATTGGAGCGGATGGGGATGAAGACAAAGACGATGACGATGACGAAGACGAGGATGAGGATGAAGACGAGGATGAAGACGAGGATGGCACAGGCTTGTCACGAGGCAATAGACTTAAAAAAGGAAGTTCTTCAGCCGTACCGCACGATAAGGCAGCAAACTCGCTGGGCTTTGGATGAGGGCATGGACCTGTTGGCGCAATATAAAACTCTCTATGGAGTTCATTATAAGTCTCGTCTAAGAGGTGTATTTTTGCCATGACGCGTAAATAAGCCTCATGGATCTTGGAGTAAATTCTAGGCTTTCGACCGTCTCCTGGATACGCTGGATCCCTAGATAATTCCTCACTGCTTTGTATTTGAATATTTATACATTCTTGAAATTCGGGTATTACGCTATGAAAAAAATCAGATACCTTATTCGTTTCTATTGAAAATGCAGCATCCTTTGATTTGGTGTGGATTGTTGCGAGTTCCTGGGCCGAGTCAATAAGTGTGGTATAACGAATGCGCTCTACTGTCAGATCCATCGCACGAACAAAGGTGAACCTTCCACGAAGCCTTTTGAACAATCTATTTATGATTGGATAGTCCTTTTGCTTAACCAAAGTATCAAAATTCAGATTTTTATAAAAAAACTGACCGTCTCGTATTGTAATTCCCAATCTTGAAAAAAGGGCAAGTCCGTCTCTTGTTGCTATGATCTCAGCAGCTATTTGTATCGACATATCGTTATACGTAAAGAGATGCATACCATCCACTTGCTTAAAAGTTCCAAGGGTAAGAAGCATCGCCTCTCCTTCGGACTTAGAAAATGCGCACTTGCGGAATGTGTCCTGGATCTCCAACCAGCGTTTGAACCAAATAAGCTGTGCCAATTGCCCGGGGATTTCACGCTGGCGCATTTTTTGAAAGCCTAACCTGGCTGCTGCGAGTTCAGTCGTGAGCCGCGTACGATAGGTTTCATCCAAAGAGGAGGGACTGATAATTGTAGGGATTTTATCGAGTATTGAAGATGCCAACCTGCCTTTGTCATGGCCTGTGCACCTAAAAAATAAAAGTTGTACTCGCCTGATAAGGTTATCAGCCGTGGCTTGCTGGCTTGCATCCGCAGTGAGAATTAAATTGTTATCTACGTAGAGCCTACTCGTCGTCCCTTGAGACTCCAAAGCGGTCGAAATATTTGCATGAGCATCTAACAAAGTCATTGTAGATGGATCTTGTATTCGTGGACTGTCAATGGTTGACATAATATTCCATAATTGTTTATTAATTTACTAACAGTAGCATGATTATTATTAAAAAGCAATAAGTTGGTAATGGTAGTAATTTTTATATAAACGTTAAAAATTAATGTGTAATAGAAACGAATACGCTATTCAAATGAACGATCTATGAACCTAGATTCTTATGGAAAAAAGGGGTAGCCCTGCGTCTTAATCTGCACCCAAAAGAAACGTAAAGCCTAGGCTACAAAAAGAGATGCCAGCCGGTTATTTCTTGGCGGTTCTTTCCAGGATCCATGAGGACATTATATGCAAGGCTGATGGCGCAATCGTTTCTTCAATCGCCGCAAATTCCTTGACCGAGCCGGTTTGACAGGTTTGTAATAGATGGTTGAGCTTTGGCAATTCCATAATTGTGTAGTCTTTATGCCCTGCCTCGCTGAGCACTTTCTCGATAATGGGGAGGTTTTGCCTGGAACAGACCTGCAAGTCATGAGCGCCGCCCAGCGCGAGTACGGGAATCTTCACCTGCTTGAGTGCATGCGCGGGTTCATACGTCAGATAGTAACGAAAACTGACGGAATTAAACATTTTTATCTGATCGTCTATCGTTCCACAGTAGGCTTCGAATGTTTTTCGCTGTGATGGGGGTAAAGCTTCAAGTTTCTTTGTAAGGACTTCGCGTAGCCGTTTTGCAGCGAGTTCCCGATCGCCATGTTCTTTCATTGTCGCGAACATTTGTTTAAGCAGTTTCCGGCTCTCTGCGATTGTTTCTTCATCGACTCCATCAGCGCGCTGCAACAAGGGCAACTGTACATCCATCAGGTCTTCGCCATTCACGCCGGGACCTGCCATCAGGACAATAAATGCGATGTCTTTAGATTTTGAGGCCGCGAGCGGTGCAGTCATTCCGCCCTCGCTACAGCCGATCAGGCCGATCTTGCTGCTGTCAATTTCTTTACGCGTCTTTAGATACTCGACGCCAGCTATGGCGTCGCCGGCAAAATCCTGAATAGTCGAAGTGTCATAATTTCCAGCGGACCTACCGGCTCCACGTTTATCGTAACGCAAGACGGCGATATCTTGCCTTGTCAGGTAGTCAGCCAAGACAAGAAAAGTCTTATGTCCACATATAGGATGATTGCGGTCTAGCGGGGCGGAGCCATGCAACAGGATGACGGTGGGGAATGGCCCTTGTGAGCGGGGCAATGTCAGCGTGCCAGACAAAGTTACGCCGTCCGCAGTGTTCGTAAAGCTCACTTCATGCTCATCATAGAGGTAAGGCAACGCTGGTTCCTGCGGTCGTTTTGTCAAGGCTTTCGATTCGGTTTCACTTGGTGATTGCGTATCTGAAAAAACAGGTCTTGCAACAAGAAGCGTTGCTATTAATAGATAGTGAATTTTCGACATAGATCTATCCCTGTTAGTGGAAGGACAATAACACATTTTTCTTATTTTCTTCCAGAGAGGCTATAGAACACAGGGTAAGAGATAATTGCGAAGGCGAGTTTTATTCAGGTTAAAGTTGGTATGTGCGGCGACTTAGGCAGAGATTTGTTAGACATCGGCTTGGACGTGTCCCTCGTGCGCCGGGTCGCCCGAAAGAAAAGCGGCGCCAGGTCGCCGCACTCCACATAAGAAATGCCAAGCTTTCCATCCCAATTTTAACGAGAAATCGTTCTCGTTAAAAAAGGGCCCCTCCCCTCACGCTGACTACTTATTCGATATGGTCATCTGATTGTTTACGCTCACAACCCCAGTGACACTTTTAGCTATATTGACAATTCTATCTCGTTCATCTTGTGAGGAAACAGTACCCGTCAGGGTGACAACGCCATTGGTTGTGTTCACGGATACAAAACGGGCAGATGAAGTGATCGAAGCATCAGCCATGATCTCGGTCTTCACCTCCGCCGTAATCTCCCAGTCGCCTACATTCTCTTGCGGCTGATTTCCTTTGGTGGTGTAAGAATCTTCGCGATTGCAAGCAAAGCACAGTAGGCACATAGCCGGAATTAACAATAGTTTTCTCATAGAATTCTCCAAAATTGGTTGTAATCACACAATTTTGGATCCTAAGGAACACTCATACGCTTGTAAATAATAAAATTAAGAATAGGATCTATTTAAGATAAGGTTTCAGGAAAGCATCCACAACATTCAATTCAGTTTCAAAGGAAAGTTCCTCTGTGTTGATAACCAGCGCATAGTCGTTGAAATCGATTTTTTTCTTTGATGACTGGATATCTCTCTGCAGATCGGATTCAGTTCCCTGATGCAGCCCTTCTATTTGCTGGCGAGAGCGGAGCCTGGAAAAATTCGTTTCGATTGGCGGGTTTAAACAGATTTTAATTACTTTATACTCTTGCCCATCCTGCAGTGTTTCGAGGAAGGATTCAACTTCCCTGATCGTTCGCGCATGCGCATTAGCATCTATTGCGACATGGATATGGCGTTGTACGCACATGCGCAATAAATTTTGATGGACATCTTGGATGATCTCTGGGTCAAAAGGCGAGCCTCTTAAGCGCCTATCTAACAGAGCTTGACGAATCGCATTCCAGGAAATAACGGCGATATCATGTTTTTCCGAGAGAGCGTTAATCAAGGTTGTCTTCCCAGAGCCAGGAAATCCACCGACCATAAGAAGGATGGGCTGTTCTTGAGGGCTGCGGCTTAAGTTTTTGGAAAGCTCGAGGATGATTTCTTTTTTCACCTGTTCCACATCAAAGACGGGAAAAGCGTCTGCCTGAGCCGGGACAGTTTTCATACCTAGGACAAAAAATACCAAAACTGCCAATACGCTTTTGCACCTCATTTTGGACCGCTACAATTTTTATTGCTAAAGGTGGAGAACACGGTAATTGGCCAAAGGTAAATCAGGCAAGCAGAGTTTTTAGCGTTGTCGCAGAGCGCGCGTTTCGCGCGCTCTGCGTTGATGAAATTGAAGAACTCCTTTCCCTCCCGCTCATCGAGACAAATCGTTGTCTCGCTTCCGGGCCCCTCCCTCCCGCTCATCGAGACAAATCGTTGTCTCGCTTCCGGGCCCCTCCCTCCCGCTCATCGAGACAAATCGTTGTCTCGCTTCCGGGCCCCTTCTTTCAGGAAGGAGTTCTTCAAAGTAGAATCCGTTGTCGAGAACCATGAAATTCAAAATCTCTTTCCCCACGCGTGTATGACATACGCGGAAGCAATCAAACAAGCGATTGCTGATAGATAGCATGAAAGTATATACTCCGGCAAAAATCGGAGGAGAGAGGGGTTAGGAGGATGCGGGCACCCGAAAAAAATAGCCGTTTTTCACGTCGTTGGAAATGGTTATCGCTGGGCGTAGTTTGTCTGGGGCTTTTTGCCTTGCGCCACAACCTGGCCGGTTTTGCTGTCGACGTTCTGTTAAGGCAGGCCTTCAACAGTAAACAGGGCGCCTCTTTCGCCTATGCGAATGTCGAGTGGAACGGCTATACAATCGCAATCGGCGAGCTCGATATAGAAACTCCGCGGTACCGCTTGGCTGTCCAACGTCTAGAAATTGTCTTGGACTTCTCTTTTTCTCCTTTCCATGTCAGTCCGCACCTATGGGTGGTCCGTCCCTATGTCATCTTTCAGGATCAGCAGGAAAATGATAGGTCTGCATCAGAAGCTGTTGCCTTGGCTGCTCCATTAGGTTTATTAGACTGGCTCCGTCTTGACATCGTCGAAGGGCGCTGTGAATGGACGCCCCGCGAAAGCGCTTTGGCTGAGGATCTCTATTTCCAATTCTTGAGTGGAACTTCGCCGGAGGTTATGGGGGCTCTCGAACTCTTCGCTACTCCCGAGATGGAAGACCCGCTTATCCGCGCCGAGGTTGCACACCCTATCGATGAGAGTGCCTTGGGGAATAAGGATGGACTCGTCATCACTTGGGCAACGCAAAATCTAGCGACGCAGCATCTGCTCCCGCTTGTATGGGGTGCTACCGGACATGCAATTTCGGGCTGGGAGCGCATAGAAGGGAACTGGGCGCTCTCCGGGAGGATTGCTCTTGATGAATCGGGAGACATTCTCGATTTGCAGAGCACGCTCGCTGTGACTAATCTCGAACTCCGGAACGCGGAATTGGGCCTGCACCTTGCCGCGCGGACCGTTGTTTTGGATTTACAACAACTTCAAACCGATCCTGCTTCGACATATGCAACTGAAGTTCCGTGGTATCAACGGATCGAAGCCCGCGCGATTATTGAAGAAGGGGAAATCGAATGCGCACAACCTCTTGCTGAGCACCCATGGGGGATCACTCATGTCGATGGCCGCATGGTATGGTGTGAAAAGGAAGATCCGGTATTTTCCCTTAAGGGCGTGACGATCCAGGAAGACGGAGAAAAAGAACTCTTTGTCCAGGGCACGGGATCGCTTGGCAACGAACATTCGTTCTGGTTGCAGACCTACTTGACTTGGGGAGCAGAAGAAAAGCCTCTGTTAGAGGCCACTCTTTCCCTATGCAGTCCTGAACCTTCCTCGCTTGTTGTTGAAGCTCAAGTAAGCGAATTGCAGATGAGCGCTGCGCCCTCTTTAATTGCCCTTCTTGGGTTGCCGCAAGAGGATTTGCAGTCCTTCCAATTTACCGATGGGACTCTGAAGGGAGTTGTAACAGCCTGGTTGGAAGGAGTACGCCTGGAACGGATCGATCTGCGCGACATCGCTTTCGATAAGCTTGGTGTAAACTGGGCCGAAAAAGGGCAGGCAAAAGGCTGTAGCGGCACCCTGGAAGGGAGCTGGCGTCATCATGAGGCAGGATGGGCGAATAACCACCTCATGCTCACTTTTTACCTCGACAAGTTTCAACCGGCCTTTTCCGCTGACACTATCATAGAAGACCTGCAAGGGGAGTGCTTAATCGAGGGAGAAAAAATTTCGCGCGGAAGCGCAAAGGGGTGGATTGGCGAAGTGCAGTTCTTCAGTACTTGCGCGGGGGCTCCCGATGCTTACCAGATCAATCTAGCCGCGGATACGACGCTCTCCGCTTGCCTGAAGACTTTTTCACTCGCATCCTCCCTGGATATCGAAGCGGCAAAAAAAATCGCTCTGCAGATGCGCTTCGAAGGAATGCCCAAACTCGACGGGGGCTCGCTTGCCTCCTTGCAAGTCATGGGGAATATTCTCGTGCAAAATGGAGATGAACCCGGGAAAGAGATCGCTATCGAGTGCAATTGGCCGGAAGGTTCCGGATGCATCCCCAAAGGAAAAATCCATGCCGATGCCTTGCCTGTGGCTGTGGGACTGCCGTTTTTGAAAAAAGTCCTTCCCGAAACCCAATGCAAGGGAGACTTCGGTATCGATGGCACTTTTGATGAAAAAGGGATAGAGCTGCAGATCGATATTCCCCGTCTGCAGATTGCAACATCGCTCATCAATGTGGAACTTTTGCCTCCCAAAGAAAAGCGCGCCCGCGGCACGCTCACAGCCGCATGGGCCTCCGGTGATTTTCATTTCCTCCTTCCTTTAAAGGATGCGCAGGTAGCGCTGCCCCCTTTCGACTTGGCATTTACCCATGTCGGGGCGTGGATGGAACTGAGCAAGCGTAAAGCGATCTTCAAGGACTTCAGCGCTACGTGCGAAGGTATAGCCCTGCAAGGGGAGCTGCATATCGACAGCAGAGCCCTCTCTTTGCAAGATGGCAAGATGAAGGGGAGATTCGAAGGCCTCGAAAAAGTTTTCGTCAAGGCGACGCGGGGTAAATATCAACCCATCGGAATAACCGGGGACTTTAGCAGCGGACCGGAAGGGTTCCTTTTTACAACGCCTCTTGATTTAAAGACGGATTTGAAGATCCCTTCCTTACTTGTCTTCCAATGTGCTTTTTCCTCGGCTTCCTTGCCCCTGCCAGCAAATGGGGCTTTGAAAGAGGTCGCCGGCACAGCGGCCTTCGATTCCCGTAAGCATTCCCTGACACTCGGAGACGTCCACGGTGTTTTTTGTTCACAGGGAGGCGCTGACTATACATGGGCGCTGCAGCCTGCCGTTTTTCTTGAGAGCGATAATCAGTGGGAGGGGACCCTCGATGCAACTCTTTACCAACATCAACTCGAACTTCTGCGCTTTGTCAGCCTAACGCGATTGTCCCCCGACTCTATCGCCTTTGCCGCCGATCCACGTCAAACCCACCTTTTAGGAAGCACCATAGAAAAGGGGAAGGGGGCTTATCACTTTAAAGCCAAGCAAAGTCATTTTCAGGGCATTGTCAACTGGGACCTTGAACAGCTCACAGCGCTCGCAGAACTCGGCTCTGACTTAAGACTACTGGAGCAGGAAGATCTTCCCGCGAAGGGTTTCCTGGGGAAGCCTTCCGCAGGCATAATGCGGGTAGCTTTCGACTATGATTCTTCGCTTTCCCAGCTCCAGTTTACCCTGGAAGGCAAAGAGCTGCTTTTCTTCGGGACCCCCTGCCCCTATTTCGGCTGCCAGGGAAGAAAACAAGCAGATCAGTGGAAGATCACCGATGCATTCTGGGGAGAAAATCGATTGCAGCTCGATCTTACCATCAAGAAAAATGAATGGGCCATCCCTTCGTTCAACGCGATGGTTGCAGGAATAGAAACCCGCGGCAGCGCGGTGTATGCTAAAGGCAAGAAAGAGTGGAAATGTCATTTGCAAACTGTGAATGTTCCATTTGGCAAAGAGCGGCTTCAGTGCCAGTCGAAACAGCCTCTCATCATCGATTGCAAAGACAAAGACCGCTGTGTCATCAAGGGACTTCTCCTGGAAGAATCCGAAAATAGATCTCAATTGGAATGTCCCACTCTACAGATCGATTGGAAGGATAAAACCTTTCTCGTGCGCAGCCAGCATCGGCTTACACCCAAATTTATCAAACGCCTTTTGCCGAAAGAGTTATCTAACACCGTTTCTATCTCTCCTAAAGAACCGCTCGAAGGGACTCTCCAGATCGAAGGAAACTGGAAAGAGGGGTTCACGTACCAGGCTCAAGCCGCTTGGAAAGAATGTCTGTTCAAATACGGAGAAAAGTCTCTCCCCTTCACTGCAATCAGCGGCAGGTACCGAGATGGCACGCTCCTAGTGGGAGGCAGAACCCTGATTGGCCAAACCGCGACAATCGTTTCTCTTCAACTCGATCAAAGACAAGAGACACTGGGTGTATTGAAACTGCAAGAGACACCGGAAGAGAATGGGCTGTCTCTTTTCTTCCGCGTACTCGCAAACGGCGCCTTCGAACCTAGCCACATCACCGGAGAATTCAGCGGCGTTAAAACCCAGCTCCGCAAGAAGTCCGGAGGTTCTTTTCACCTTCATGGAACGACCGAAGTCGACTTTGCAAAATTAGGCCGCCTGTTTCCTCGCGATGCTGCCCCTCCGTGGCACAGTTTAAAGCTTGGCAAGGGATTTATTATAGAAGGCGATATCTCTTCACGCAGCGACCAACTGGTTTTCCAAGGGGAAATACGTGGCGATCAATGCGAACTTCTGGGCTGCCTTTTCCATAGCCTGCATACAGGAGTCACCTGGCAGCAGCAACGACTGAAATTTGAAAAACTCCAAGTCATCGATCCGGCGCTCACGCTTGCTGTGCGCAGCCTCGTCCTTGAAGAAACCGCTGCCGGCAAAATTTGGACCCTTTCTTGCCCCGTAGCGCAGGTTCGCGAGTTCCAGCCGAGCCGCCTTCGAAAAATCGGGAAATCTCCTTCGGCCGAAAAGCCCTTCGTCCTCCGTAATTTCACCCTTCTCGATTTTATGGGAGATCTAGGCAATCCTAAATCATTCTCAGGCAATTGCTCCCTTCACTTCACCAATGCGTCAAAACGAGAGGAGAGCTTCTTTGACATTCCGCTCGACTTTCTCAAAGATATCGGCCTCGAGCCCACTCTGCTCGTTCCCATCCAAGGCGAACTCGAAGGCCATTTCGAAAACGGCCGCCTCCTTTTTACCGACCTTAAAAGCTCTTATAGCGAAGGCAGGCGCACACAGTTCTTCATCTCCGATCGAGGCGATGGCTCTTATATAGATTTCCAGGGCAATATGCACATCGACTTACGCGTAAGCCAAGCCGTCCTTCTCAAACTCGCAGAATCGCTCACCCTGGGCATCCGGGGCTCGGTCGCTAAACCTCTTTATATCCTTCTTCCGTGAATGCGATCCTGCAAGCAGTGCAAGCTCTTTTTTTTCCTCCGCTTTGCCTCTCTTGCGACCAGCTAATGCCTGCAAACCGCCCCCTCTTCTGCCCCGATTGCAGGGCCGCCATGCCTCGTCTTCATCCTAAAGAACATTGTAGAGCATGTTTCCAACTACTTGAAAATTCTTCACCGATTTGTCAGGCTTGCAGCACTTCCTGCACAGAGTTGCGGCTGGCGGCTGTTTTCAGCTATGATTCACCTGCTTCCGCCCTCATCAAACAACTTAAATACGGAGGGCGTGAGGAGCTTGCCCCTCTTATGGCCTCCTGGATGATCGTCCAACTGGAGGACCTCGGGTTTCCTTGGCCCGACGCTATTATCCCTGTACCGCAGTCGTTTCCGCGCAGGCTTGTCCGTGGGCTTAATCCCAGCCACCAGCTCGCTGCCGCCTTATCCAAGCTCATGCGCGTCCCTCTTTCTAAGCCGCTCAAGAGGACATGGACAGCACTTCCCCAAGCGAGCAAAAACGCCCGCGAGCGCAGCCGCCTTTCCAAAGAAGAATTTATCCTTCGCCCCTCTGTTTCTCTCACCGGGAAAAAGATCCTTATCATCGACGATGTCATGACCACAGGCACAACGCTAAAGCGCTGTGCCGAGGCTATAAGGCCGGCGTTTCCTTATGAAGTATATGGATTGGGATTTTGCCTGGCTTAGAAGACTCTCTCGAAAACGTGCCCGATTCGGTTCCTATTGGAGAAGAAGAAGAAATTTTAAGAATCGGGCACGCACACGGGCACGTTTAAGATTTAGGTGGCTCTACGGATGGACGGAAAAGCCAATGCCGAATCCGAAGGATGGATGGACATGGACCCGATGTCTTGGGTGGCAATGTCCCCCGCAATGCGAGTCATAGTAATAGTGTTTATGGCAACAGCCGCGAGAATGGGAATGGTAATGGTGATGATAATGGTGGGAATGACAATGATGTGAATGACAACGTCGGTGTTTGACGTGGACAACTTCGACATAACTATCTGCCTGCAGATAGGTAAAACCAACTAGTGCAAAGATTGTAGTTAATAATAGACGCATGGGAATTCCTCCTTTTAATTAAGGAAGATAGGTTACCTTCTTTTATTCTTTTTCTGTAGAGGTGAAAATTATTTGAATAAGTAAATAAAATTTGGCACAGTTATTAATTAGTAAATATTATTTTACATCGCATGGAAAGTTGTTTCTCTATATAATACCGGAATTAATAATTAACATTTTGCAGGTAATATGGCATATAATCCAGTATCACTATCTTCTGCTAGCACTAGGTTTCATCCGCTTGACGCAATAAATAGAGTGGGAGTTGAAGTCCGCCAGTGCAAAAAATTAGCTTCCGCGCCTAGATCTTTGGAAGAGTTAAGTGAAGCGACAATAAAAATTGGAAAAGAAATTGAAGCCATACGCGGCCAATTGCGAGATCAAACTGTCAACGAAGATGTTGCTCAAGATTTCAATATAGTGATCCGCGATTACAATTCTTTACGGAACCGCGTAATTATGGCCGGATGTGCCGTAGCTTATCCTCCTACACCGACATTTGTTCCCCTTAGATTTTCCATTTCCTTACTCCCAAATTCGAGGGCTTCCCGCCCATCCCCTGATGCGATGCTCGCTTCAATCCGGCAAGAGGCTTTGGCTCAAGTTGCAAAGTTATCGACTCCGGCCAAGCGGGCACCAGGTAAATCTTCCTATCTTGGTTCATCAAGAGGTTCATTATCATTACCTCCTATTTCGGAAAGGCCACAGGAATCTACTTCGAGCGGTTCTGCTTCGAGTCATGCAGCTTCCAGTTCTTCTGCACCAGTAGCAACCTCAAGCACCACTTCTTCTTCTTCCAGTTCCTCCTCCCCAGTCGTCCTATCGATTCCTTCCCCAGTTATTCCTGCTCCTGCAATCAGCGCCGAAGCACTGGCAGATTTGCGTCAAACCGGCGTACACCCTGTTTTAGATCGCGCTCCCATTCTTTTAATGGATACCGACCAGCAGAAAATGCAAAAGGACTCTCTCGGGATTCGCGCCACGGTTTCAGGGACTGTTCGTGAAAATGAGAGTGAGGGCGCAACCGTCCATAGTGGTAACTTCGATATATGCGCCGCTGCTTTTTCTCAATGCGGGGGAACGATTTTGCGTTCGACCCCCATCATCACAAGCGACCTTCATGCCAATACGAGAAGAATCCCCTTAGATCCTTCTAAAAAGATTTATGTTATGGATGAAGATGGGGGAATTTGTTCGCAATTAGTGGTAGCGGAGTTAAGAAGCATGATGGGATTCCAGGCTGTTCAAAATCCGCATGCAGCGCTAACTGGCGTAGATCCAGTCGTCATTCCGCCGATTCGCATCCAAGAACTTGCACTTCGCATCAATGCGGATCCAAAAAAGGTGAAGCAATATATCAACGAGATTGATGCGTTTGGATATCCCCGATATCGTTTTCCGCTTCCAAACTTAGGTGAAACCTTAGGAATGGAGCCTTTACATCGTCGTTCTGAAGATCATGGAGCGGGTGATAGATTAGCTTTACTGGTTCACGACAAAAAAGGATACTTTGTCGACAAGGAAATTTTTGCGAATATAGCTGCGCAAAGAGACAAAATGAATATGCTGTTATGGGATCCTATCCACGAGGAAGGGGGCCAAATCATCACGATTAATGGCGCTTTGCATCCTGTACTCATCCGCGATACGGAACGTGCAAAAGTCCGGAGGACAAAAGACCTAAGCAGTCAACCTCGAACTCTTATTCCTCTTACCTGCAGACTTCCAGGATCTTTGGGTAGAGAGGAGCAAGCAGCGTGGAACCACAACTTCCGTGCAGCGATACAACAGACCTTTGCTGTTGCAGCTCCTGCAATACGCGCTTAAAACAGTAGAGGCGAATCCTTCCAAAGCCCCCCTATTTAACGAGAACTATTCTCGTTATAATGGGGGGCTTATACAATGTGGGTCCCGAAGCTAAGCACACCCTAATATTTCCTGAGACTTTCGGCAGCTATCGCGTATTCCTCCTCAAGTTCAGCTATTTCTTGTTCAGTCTGTGCCGAAGAGGCGTGGAGATCGTCCATATTCATTTTGTGCGCGCGTTCTATTTCTTGGATTTGTTTTTGGTTTATTCTCAAGCGGGAATGCAACTCATTTTCCGCTATTGCATGCCGTAAGGAAAGCTCTTGCAGTTTCTTGGTAATAGCGTCTAATGCCTCTTCTAGTTCGACTTCTTGCTCGGAACTAGTCTCTTTTCCTTTATGCGCGTCATGAGCTTTCTTATTGTTTTGGAGGCTTTCGCGTCGATTGAGCAAACTTTCTCTCTCTCTCTCAAAAATCCTTACTTCTATTCGCTGCGCTTCACGAAGTTGTAATAATTTATCGGCATCCGCTCGCAGGGGCGCGATTGCTTTCTGGTATGTGGCTATGGACTCTGCTTTTGTTTTAGAAAGTTCTTTACGAGCATCGAAGCAAGGCCGAAGAGCAATTTGATATATGTTTCCGAGTTCTTCTAACTTGCTGTCAGGGCTGTTGAATTTGGGAGCAACAACGGTAGGCAAGGTTTTTTTTATTTTCGCGCAGTGCACTTCTGGCTTTTCATGCTTGACTCTATGAGTGTGTAATTCAGAGGGGATTTTCGTAAATAATTGTAGGATGTTTCCTTGGAGGTTTTTTACCTTAGCGACAAGTTTACGCCTTTCGCTTTCATCGATGCTTAAGATTTTAAGGTGCGCTGAGAGTAATCGTGAATGCTCTTGCAGATTGGTGAAGCGAAGGCTTAGTGCGTTACGAGTTGTAGTGTCGGTTGAGGAATTCCCCAACGCACCCACCAACTCAGCGCAAAGTGAGACTTCTTCCTGGGATTGCAAGAGGAGGGCAACGTATTGACTCCTGGCGACTGAAGCTGATACGAAAGGTGGTAAGGCAACTGATGACATAGCTCCTCCCTATAAAAAATGATAGTCTAGCATGCCTCTCTTTTTGTAGCGTAGGCAAAGAGGTAATTGCGAAATTCTTCGGCGCGCAAAATCGACCTTTTGAACCATGTTGAGTCCTTCCATCCCGCTCACCTTAGACAAATCGTTGTCCCGCTTCCGGGCCCCACCTCCTCGCCTGCCCTCCTGGGCAGGCCGCCGTCGGCACGGCACAGCCAGGCACTGCCTGCCCTCCCGCTCATCGGGACAAACTATTGTCCCGCTTCCGGGCCCCTCCTCTCAACATGGTCCAAAATCATCGATTTTTCGCTGCCGTGGAATTTCGCAATTACCTCTAAAGCTTACTACAAAAAGAGAGGCTAAAGGGATTGCGGCGAGCGACCCGTTCAATCTACAATTTACATTAGTTCCTGACGTGGTAATTGCCGCGAATCACCCATTTGTAGGATGTCAACTCTTTGAGTCCCATGGGCCCTCGTGCATGGAGCTTTTGCGTACTGTTTGCCACTTCTGCGCCAAGGCCCATTTGTCCTCCATCGGTAAAACGAGTCGAAGCGTTCACATAGACAGCCGCAGAATCGATCGCTTTTACAAATAGCTCCGCGTTTGCTTTGTTTTCCGTCAAAATCCCATCGCTATGGCCCGTGCTATGTGCGCGGATATGGTCGATGGCATCCCGAAGATTCTCGACCACCTTGATCCCGAGAACAAGGCTCAGCCATTCCGTATCCCAGTCTTTTTCTCCAGCAAGAGGGCATCCGCTACAGATCTTCGAAGCTTTTTCATCCATACGGAACCTCACTTCCTTTTTACCCAAAGCATCGACGACTTTGGGAATGAAAAACGGTGCGATCTCTCCATGGACGAGTAGAGTATCCAATGCGTTGCATACAGTTGGACGTTGTGTCTTGGCATTATCGATCACCATCAGCGCCTTTTCGAAGTCCGCTGAAGCATCTACGAATAAATGGCAGATCCCAATCCCGCCAAAGATTACGGGAATCGTGCTGTTCTCTCGACAAAATTCCTGCAGGTTTGCGCTTCCCCTAGGGATGATCAAATCGATATATGCATGCTGGCGCAGCATCTCCTGTACATGAGCGCGATTTGCGCTTGCAAGCAGCTGGATTGCTTCCGAAGGCAGTCCTGCAGAAACAAATGCTTTTTGCAGACAATCGACCAAAACAAGGTTCGTATGCAGCGTCTCCGATCCGCCGCGCAAAATTGCGCAATTTCCTGACTTGATGGTCAAAGCGCTTACATCGATAGTGACATTGGGCCTCGATTCATAGATCACTCCCAGGACGCCAATAGGCGTCCGGCATTTCACCACCTGAAGTTGATTCGGCAGTGTTTGCTGCTCGAACACCTCTCCAATGGGATCTGGAAGTTGCTTGACCTGTTCAATATCTGTCAGTATTCCATCCATCCGGTTTTGCAGAGAGAGCCGGTCGATCATTGCCTCATTAAGGCCGCTTGTTTTGGCAAGTGCTATATCTTCGCGATTGGCTTCTAAAATCCTTTTTTCTTGATCCTTTAGCCCCGTCATCATCGCTTCGAGCGCGCGATTTTTCTGCTCCGAAGAAGCTTCTGCCAGTATCGGGGAGACTGCTTTGGCTTTCATCGCCATTTGTTGAATATTGGTCATTTTTACTCCTCTATTATTTTTGATTGTGATTCGAGGAACAAGGTTCCTACTGGTCTTCCTTCGATAATATCGAGCAGGACATTGGGACGTGCAGAGGAAGCAATGATCGTGCGGGTTCCCGATCGTGCAGCGATCTCAGCCGCTTCAATTTTTGTCGTCATCCCGCCAGTTCCCTGAGCGGATGAAGATCCACGCGCAAGCGCAAAGATCGCCTCATCGATATGCTGGACTGTAGGAATGAGCTGCGCATCGGGTTGTATACGAGGATCTGCCGTATACAGCCCTTCTTGATCGGTGAGGATAATCACAGTATCGGCCTCGATCACACCAGCCACATGGGCGGCCAAGTTATCGTTGTCGCCAACACGGCTGTTCTCCGTCGCTACTGTGTCGTTTTCATTGACAACCGGAACGATACCATGGTGGAGAAGCCCCATCACTGTATCCCGAATCCGGAGAACCCGGTCACTCTCACAAAAGTCGTCTCTTGTCAGAAGCACCTGTCCCACATACAGGTCGAATAAACCAAACAGCTCCGCCCATGTCTGCATCAACTTCACTTGCCCAATCGAAGCACATAGTGGTTTGGAAGCTTGATCATCTAAGACTTCCCGGCCTGCCGCAACAGCACCAGAACTTACAATAACGACCTGCTTACCTTGATTCATAAGACAAATGAATTGCTCGACGAGTCCCAACATAAAACGGCGGGACAGCTTCTGCCCCCCTTGCGTGAGCGTGCTCGTGCCCACTTTAACGATGATTTTTTGCATCGAATACATACTGATACCGATAAAATAATTTTTTTATGGATGTGTAGACGCTATTTTGATCGCGTAAAAGCGCAAAATCAAATAGTGACAAATAATTCAGTTTCTAAAATAAATTTTAGAGCAGTAATTAACGGAGAGTAATAGAAAAAATGGATTACCCCTGAGGGGGGGGAGGAGGGGGAGCGGAGCTGAATTGCCTTAAAGCTAAAAGCAGGATGCTGTTCATACCAACTCGGTTATAATGCCATACCAGGCATCTGCTTACAGTATAAAGGAAAAACCACTTAAAAATCAAGTGTCTCTATGCAAGTAATAAACCAGAAGCAAAACGTTTCCTTAGGTTATCAATAGATGCCGCATAACTGTCCTGCAGTTCGGCTATTTGTTGTGAAGCTTGTCTCAATAAGACACTTAGCTCCGCCATGTTGGTTTTATGCGTGTACTCTTCTTCCCAGATTTGGTCTTGGATTATTGTGATGCGGTGATGGATTTGGCTTTCCATTTCTGCAAAACGGGAGGGAAGATTCTCCTGGAGTTCCCTATCAATGGTAACTAGAGCTTCTTCCAGGTCATATTCTTCATCGGAAAGAGCCGCTTTGCATCTACTTACCGCCTCATAGCTCATCGAAAGAGTAGAGCGCTTAGCAACGATTTCGGCGAGTTCCTTCTGCTGATATTTTATATAGGCATCAATGACTGGGTTCAATAGAACAAGCCTCTTGGCTTTAGCTCTGACTTCCCGTTCCAAGGTTTTTATTTGTTTCTGCAGTTTTGCTCTTATATCCTCACCGGCTTTTCCTGTTTCCGGTACTTCTTTTAAGGCTACTTTCTCTGCTTGAAGCAACTCCAGCTTATAGGCTATCTTGGCTTGTAAAGCATCGATTTCTTTCGGCAATTGCACTCCTAGTCGGATTTTTTTACGAGACAGCTTTTCTATCTTATTGCTTAACTTGGCATGCTTGGTTTTGAGGATCTCATAAGCGCAAACGAGCTTTTCTCTCCTTCCAAGAGTTTTGCGTCGATCGAGCAATTTTTCTTTCTCGCTCTCCAAATTAGATACTTCTGCTCTGTGTTTTTCTTGCAGCTCCAATAGTTGTAAAGTCGTTGTTTGGATGTCTCTTTGTAGAGGCGCTAATGCCTTTTTGTAAGAGGCTGTGGATTCTTCTTGTCCTTCAAATATTTCTGTGCGAGAGCTCAGCCAAGGATTGATCGCTTTTTCATATTCGACTCTGAGATACGCTAACCGTTTGTCAAGAATTCCGGATTTCGGATGAGCAGCCTTACCTGTAGCGGGGGTCTTTTTTATACTAGCACTTTCAACTTTTGGCATCTCTAGCACTATTCTGCGGCCGCCTAATCGAGGTGATATCTGAAACAAGCGTAGGACGTTTGTTTGCAGGGCTTTTACCTTAGCAACAAGTATGTGCCGTGTAGTGTCGTCGATGCTCAAGAGCCGAAGGCGTCCAGAAAGTTCTTGAGAATGCTTCTGCAAATTGGAGAATTTTCGATAGAGTTCATCACAAGCTGCGCCCCCGCTAGTAGAATTCCTCAATGGTTTCGCCATCCTGGCACAGAATTCTGCTTCTTGTTGGGATTGCAAAAGAAGCTCATCGAATTGTCTTCTGTTGTCCGAAACTGTAGATAAGAATGGAACTGTTGACATAACTCATCGCCATAGTAAAAAATATTTACAGAATTATAACATGCCAATTTATAAACGGCAAATAGTTATCCAATTACTTCAAGAGTGGGTCTAAGTAAGAGTTCTTAACCAGCATCATTCTATCTAGTAGTTTTTTCGATCTTAGTTCATAGTGTTTGAAGAACTCCATCCTGAAGGGAGGAGATTCTTCGTACGCCAAGGATAAAGACCTGTCTGAATCCCGCCTAGACCCAGCCCTGAAAGGCTGGGATTGCGGCGAGGAGCGGTTCAAGAAAATATAGCTGGGAATTAAAAAAAATCATGACAGACGCTTTGAGGGCTTATTCAGCAGGGGATCTCGGGTGGTATAATGGGTTTTCCGCAGACGAGTTATCGAATAAGATCCTAGCTGCTACATTTCTGGCTGCGTCTTACCTCACAGAGCCTATTTGTAAAGTACATGAACTGGATTGGCAATTACAAGTTGAAGACGTTTTGCCGCCGGCCACCAGCAAAATGGCCAATCTCGCCAGGAAGTTTTTCCTTATCTTAGGAATTGTGGGATATGCCGTATTAGCGATGTTCACGGCTGCCCCAGCAGTGGCCTTGCGCTACCTCGCTTCCAATCTTCAAAGCAAGCCTTACCTGTATGCCAAAGGAGAATCGCCGGCAAAAAAATTATCCGATCATACATTTTCCCTCTTGTCCTGGAATATCTGCTGCCCAGCGGGCGGCTATTCGATCTCCGACGGCGGCGTAGTACCTTGGGGCTATAGGATCGACGATATCATTAATAAGATCTGCGAGAAAGATGCCGACGTTAACTGCTTGTACGAGACTTTTGATACACGGTCAGCATTCTATATTTGTGAGAAACTAAGGGGAAGAGGCTACACCCATTTTTATTATAACATAGGACCTAAAACCATCGGTGTCTCCTCGGGGATCTTCGTAGCCAGCAAATACGACATCGCAAATCCCGAATTTACACCGTTCCCTCTAGATAGTTTAGTCGGCAGGACCAAGTTTGCCGCCAAGGGAGTCTTTGCTTTTGATCTTCAAAGCGAGGGGAATAGTTTTGCAAGGGTCTTCTCGACCCATCTTCAACATTCGGAAGAATGCACCCATCCTACCAATGAAGAAGTGGAAGCCCGCAAAAAACAAATGGAGATCCTGATAGCAAAAACGGAGCAAGTCAAGGACAAGTGCCTTGTCGTGACCGGAGATCTCAACTTGGATGATGACGAATATAATGCCTCCACCTGGCAGTATCATTTCAAAAAAGGAGACACCTATCTAGACCCGCAGAGAACATGGGGTGGAGACGAGTTTTGCGCCCGCCTAGTTAAAAAAAGACCTTCCCCGCCCTTGAATCTCGATCATACCATGGTCGTAGCAGGAACCGCATACGACATCAGCACCTCTTTAGTAGAGACCGGCTATGATAGGGCCACTTATAAACAGGAAGCTCTCTCCGACCACGCCGGCCTCTATAGCACCATTACAGTGTGAGCATTCAATGTTCTATAGGTTCAAGTTTAACTCGCAACAGAAGCGCGCCTTTTTATTTTTTCAACTTCTATAGAGAGTTTACCTTGCAAATCTGCTATTTCTTGCTCCGCCTCAGTCACCAATTTATTGAGTTCTAGCATATTAAATTCGTGCATGCGTTGTTTTTCTCGGATATTGAATTGAATACTTTCAATGCGACGTCTCAGTTTTTGTTTTTGTCTTGCAAATCGAGAGGGCAGTTTCTCAACCAGATCCTTATCTATGGCGTTTATCGCCATTTTTAGATCATCCTCTTGAGTATTAAGCGTATCTCTTTGTTTATTTGCCGCCTCGTAGTGTATTAAATGAGCGGAGAGCTTGGCCTTGATTTCATCGAGTTCTTTCCGCTTCCGTTTTGCTAAGGCATCGTAGCCCGGATTCAATCGTGCAAGCTTGGCACTCATGTCTTTGATGCGCTGCTGCAAGCCTTCAATTTGTTGATCTAGGCCGGGCGTTGCATCGTCAATAGCTTCTTCGACCCTGCTCAGACATGTAGAGGGTTCTGCTGGTACAGTATCTTGAGCTTCTCGAAGTAACGCCTGTTTAGCGGCAAGAATGCCTTGTAAGGCTCGTATCTTTTCGCGTAATTTAGTCATCTGCATGGTTTTTTTAAAAGGCAGATTAGTTAGTTGGATCTGCAGCTCGCGATGCTGATTTTGGAGGTCCGTATAAACAGTAATGATATGACTTGCTTCACGAACCCCAAGGAGGCGAACTAGTAACCTTTCTCGCACGGTCTCCAAAGCGAATACTTCTTCTCTGTACTTTGCGTGCAGCTCTGCTAGTCGGGCTATTACGTTTTGTTTCTCATTTTCTATAGCTGCAATGGATTTCCCGTGCGCTGCTATGGATTCGGCTCGTGTTGCAAGCATCTGCGTATGGGAATTCATCCAATTTTTTAATGCCGTTTCGTGTAAGGCCGTTAGATCCTCTAACCTAGAATCAACGCATGCCCGCGGCGCTAGGGAGCAAGTCATGGAGTCCTCGGCTTTTTTCATAAATTTAGGAATCGTAGCAGGCCGCGTGCGTTGACTTGCTTTGCTTATAGAGGCAACTCGTTCATCTAACGCTCTTCTAAAGTTTGGACTTTCCAGCTTTGCTTTCCGATTTTTATCACCGATACGCTCTAACTCTAATAGAGATGTTATTATCGGAAATAACGAGAGGAGATCTCTCTGCACGGATTTTACCTTAGCGACAAACTCATGTCGTTTACTATCAACAATGCTCAAGAGCCGAAGGCGACAGGAAAGTTCTTTGGAGTGTTCGGTGAGAGTGAAGAAGTTTCGATCGAGTTCTCGAATACTTGGACTACCGATTTCGGAATTGGAGCATTCGCTGGTCAACTTGGCGCAGAATTCGACTTCTTGACGGGATTGCGTTAGAAGCTGCTCGAATTGCCTTAGATTTTCTGATGGTGGGGGTGGTGACGAAACTGTTGACATATACTCCTCATCTGAACTCGTTCGTGTAGCTAGGATATATTGTCAAATAGCTTTAGGACTATCTTATAAATCTTTAAAATTGATTGATAAATTCTATAAACTATTTTGGGAGCCAATGGCTTCCTCTAATGAAGGAGTGTTATGTCAGACGCGTTGAGGATATCTTCCGCAAGGGATCATGGGTGCTATATTGGGTGCTATAGCGGCGCATCAAGATTTGCCACCGACGATATAGCGGACAAGATCCAAGCGGCTACTTTTCTGGCAGCTTCTTACCTTACCGACCGCTGAAGAAGTCGAAGCCCGCAGAAAACAAATGGCAATCGTGATGGCAAAAACGGAGCAAGTAAAAGACAAGTGCCTTGTCGTTAGCCTCTATAGCACGATCACCGTTTAGAAGAACTACGCGGCTTTTCTTTTTCGGGCGGTTCTTTGCAGTTGGAAAGCCTTTTGCAGGGTCGAGGTGGCAAGCGCCATGGCGCTTCTCGCAGCGGGGGTGTCGCTGAGGGCATTGAGGAGGAGGAAATCGTGGTGGGTGCCGATATAGCGCATCACAGTGACTTCGACGCCAGCTTGGATCAGCTTATGGGCATAGGCTTCTCCTTCATCGCGGAGGACATCGTTCTCGTCGGTGATGATGAGAGCGGGTGGAAGGTTGCGGAGCTGGTCTAGAGAGGCCTGAAGAGGGGACACAGTCGGCTTTTTTCGATCGGCATGGTTCGGGGCATAGGCATTCCAGAACCATTCCATGGCGGGTTTTGTCAGCCAGGGCCCATCGGCAAACTCGCGGTAGGACGGGGTATTGAAATTGGCATCGGTTACGGGATAGAAGAGGGCCTGGAAGTGGATCTTGGGCCCATTGCGTTCTTTAGCGAGGAGTGTAATGACGGCTGCCATATTGCCGCCCACGCTGTCTCCGGCTACAGCCAGCCGGCCTGCGTCAAGGTTCATGCTGTGGGCGTTCTCCGCGATGTAATGGGTAGCGGCATAAGCTTCTTCGATTTGCGTGGGGTATTGAGCTTCAGGGGCGGGAGTGAAGTTGACGAAGACGACGGCGGCGTGGGAGCCGCAAGCGAGCTCGCGGATAAGGCGGTCATGGGTGTCTTTATTGCCGAGTATCCATCCGCCTCCGTGGAAGTACATAATAATGGGGAGTACGCCGCTGCTCTCGGCTGGGCGGACGATCCTGACGGATACTTCCTTTTTTCCGCTTAAGATCTTAAGGTCTTCGATCAGCACGGCCGGTTTTTCCACAGGCTTGGATTGGAGATTATCGAGGACCTTCCGGGCTTCAACCGGGGTAAGTGTATAGAGGGGCGGTCCGCCTGCTGCTGTCAGCTCTGTAATAAACTGCTGAGTTTTTTTCTCTAAATTCTTTGTGGGCATAAAGTATCCTTGTTTTAAATGTTTCTTAAATTCGGCATACTTAATTAGTAATTTATTGACAATCTTGATTATTTAATAAATTATTAGATAAGCACTAGAGCGAAGTAAATATGAACAGAATGCTGGAAAATAAGGTCGCTATTGTCACGGGAGGAACGAGGGGTATTGGCAGGGCTACGGCTATTGCTCTTGCAAAGGGGGGGGCGAAGGTGGCGGTGTGCGGCCGGAGTGTGAACGGGGGCATGGAAACGGTGCGGCTGGTACAGGAGATAGGGGGCGAGGGTATTTTCATTCGGGCAGATATCACGAAAGAAGACGAAGTGGCGTATCTTGTGAAAAAGACCGTCGAAACCTACGGCCATCTCGATATCGCCTGTAACAATGCGGGCATTAGGGGAAGCGGTACGGTAGCAGAGGCGGCGGTCGAAGACTATCAGCTAATCTTTGATACGAATGTAAAGGGGGTTTTGCTATCGATGAAATATGAGATCCCCGCCATGCTGAAAAGTGGGGGCGGTTCTATTATCAATATGGCTTCCATTGCGGCCCTTGTTAGTAGAGGGAACGCGTCGATTTATGCGGCCAGCAAGGGTGCGGTCATTGCCTTGACCCGGTCAGCCGCTATGGAATGCGTCAAGCAGAATATCCGTATCAATGCCATCGCGCCTGCCGGAATCGAAACAGAAATGCTCCTCGATTTCATCGGCGGCAAGGAGAGCGAGGCGGGGAGAACCTTTATGGCCTTGCATCCTATGGGTCGTTTTGGCACTCCGGAAGAGATAGCGAATGTTGTTGTATTTCTTGCCTCTCAAAGGTCATCGTTTATCACCGGGCAGACCATTGCCCTCGATGGCGGCTTCAGTTCACAATAGGAGAATATTCAAATGGCCAAGTTGATTTATATCGAAGCGTCACCAAGGAAAAAGCGTTCGTCCTCGATCGCCATCGCGAATGTGTTTTTAGACGCCTATCGAAAAGCGCACCCTAATGATGAAGTCGTGATTCTAGACCTATGGAAAAAGGAGCTTCCTCCCTTTGATGGGGATGTAATCGATGCCAAGTATGCGATCATGCATGGACAGACAAAGAGCGATGCACAAGTCAAAGCTTGGAAGATGGTGGAGACTCTCATTGCCGAATTCAAGAGCGGGGACCAGTATGTGATTTCACTCCCCATGTGGAATTTTTGCATCCCCTACAAGTTGAAGCATTACATCGATTTATTGGTACAGCCAGGGTTTACCTTCACCACGACTCCTGATGGGGCTTACCAGGGGCTCGTAACGGGCAAAAAGATGCTCGTGATTTACTCGCGCGGTGGTGCATATGGAGCGGAAACGGGGGCGCAGCAGCTAGATTTCCAAAAGACATATATGGAGACTATCCTGGGATTTATCGGTTTTCAGGGGATAAGTTCTATTGTAATCGAGCCGACAATGGCCGGCGAGGACAAAAAAGAGGCGTCCATGAGCCATGCTAAGGAACAAGCCCTTAGGATTGTTTCACAATTTTAGCACGCTTGGATGCGAAATTCTTCGACGATGCGCCCGCCGATGAGGTGCTCCTGGAGAATGCGCTCGAGGACGTCAGAAGTGCAAGAATGGTACCAGACGCCATCAGGGTAGACGACAGCGATCGGTCCATTCGTGCAGATACGCAGGCAATTGGCCTTTGTGCGCCAAAGATGGACATGTCCTTGCAGGTTGATCTCTTCGACCCGCTTTTTTAGGTAGTCCCAGGAGGCAAGGCCTGTTTCGCGATGGCAGCACTTGGCGGCGGCCTGGTCGCTGCAGAGAAATATATGCCGTCCCTTATGACCTATCTTGAGTTTTTTGGCGGCGTTCTTCATATCTTCTAGTTCCATAGCCTCTGCTCCTATAAAAAGAACCAGGATATGCTTTTTAGAATGGGAACATCAAGCTAAGATCTTCAAATCACAAGATGCGTTACAATTAATATCGCAAGTTGTTTATTTTGTTATATTAACATGTTGCATTTATTTTAAAATATTGATATTATAGCTTTAATTAATTATATTAAAATTTATGTAGAGTTTGTTGAGTTTGTTTCTGCAGATGAGCGCAGGATTTTAGTGCTCCACCCGCGTAGCCAATGTCTCTAAGCGAGGAGTATGACATATATGTGCCTTAGCCCCAGTTCAGTTCAACAATCTTTTAGTTCTAGGAAACATAATTAATAGAAGGAGATTTTATGCTTAAAAAAAACGAAGCTTTTCATCAACAACCTCAGCAACAGTTACAGCAGCAGCAACAGCTGCAACAGCAATTACAACAGCAACAACAGCTGCAACAAAAAATGCAACAACAGTTACAGCAGCAACAAAAACAGATCCTAGAATTGCAGCAGAAAATCCAACAATTTCAAGGCAAAAAAAAGTAGCAAAAGCAAGTGCTAAAATCAACGTGATTGAGGAATTGGCATGCCTTTAAAAATCAATTCTTCAATCACTATATTTATTTGCCGTAACTGTCTTTCTATCTTGCATGATGGTTGTAAATGATTGTTAATAGAACTTATAACATTCCAATTAAGAGAAAGCTTGCGCCTTTTGAAAAGGGAACTGACGAACCTATTATTACAAGCATTTCTTCTTTTAGCCCAGATGCAAATCCAAATATCTTTGCCATTACGCATAAGACGAGTTATCAATACACATCCGAAGTTACCTATAGCAAACATCTATTCCGCCTTCAGCCTTCTTTTGACATATCACAAACAGTTCTACACTACAAATTCACTGTGTCTGTTAATAATGGTTCTGTAACAAATTTTATCGGGGCTTTTGGGAATCAGGCTTCGTTTCTTGAAATTAAAGAACCTTATACGGAGCTTGGTATCGTAAGCGAATCGATTGTCGTCGTGCATGAGCTGCCCAAAAATATGGATTTATTGCACCAGCCTCGAACAATGCCCTTGATATGGATGCCATGGGATCGCATCATGATGCAAGCCTATTTGCAGACGCCGGAATTGCCCGAATCTGAGTTGTTCGAATTAGCAGAATATGCCATGACCTTCGTTAGAAGGAATCATAATGATGTGTTTGCTGTGCTCAATGATATGAATTCGACGATCTACCGCGAATATACCTATATGCCAGGTGAAACTTCCTTGAATACGACCCCGTATCAAGTTTATATCAGCCGGACGGGGGTCTGCCAAGATTTTGCGCAGTTATTGATTTGCCTTGCTCGGCTGTTAGGGATCCCAGCACGTTATTGCGTAGGCTATCTTTATACCTTTAGCGATTATGAGAACAAAATTCAATCCGATGCCACTCATGCATGGGTTGAGATCTATTTTCCTTATATGGGATGGCTAGGCTTCGATCCTACCAATGGTTGCCTAGTGGAAAAAAATTATATTCGAGTAGCATGCGGGCGATATTATAATGATGCGGCTCCAACCTCGGGTACAATATTTGAAGCTCCAGCAAATACAAGAGAAACGTTATCCGCTAGCGTACAGGTTATCCAGCTGAATGACCGAGCGTCTTAAATAATGGAGATTTCTGTTAGCCAAACAGAAGATTTTGGATGTTTGCCTTCCAGAACGTCCTTGAATTTTTTTCGTAATAATTGGCAGATAGGGCCAGGCTGTCCGTCTTTTGCCACTATTCGGCCGTCCACAGATTCTACAAAAGCGATCTGTATCGCAGTCCCAGTCAGTATTAATTCGTCACACGTGTATGTCATGGAGCGGTCAATTCTTGCAGTTCTTACTTGCATCCCTTCTTCTTCCAGAAATTCTATCATTGTCCTCTGGGTAATCCCTTCTAGTACTGCAGATCCAATTTCCGGCATCAGGACTTTGCCTCGCCAAACCAAAAATAAATTGGCCACAGTGGCTTCGACAACAACACCCTGTTCATCCATCATAAGAGCATCGTCATACCCACGCTGCCTCGCTTCTGTCTTGGCTAATGCTGAGTTGACATAGCCGCCCCCGGCTTTGGCTTTTGTTGGAATAACGACATCGGCAAATTTTCTCCAACTCGATATCAGAAGGCGCAAGCCTTTTGATGGATCATACACATCTCCTAGAGGGAGCATGTAAATTGCGAGTTTAAAATCTACAGTATCAAAGCTAGGCCCTAGGACTGGATCTTCCGAATAGAAAAAAGGCCGCATATAAAAGTTTGTTTGAGGAGCGTTTGCCTGGATGATTTGAACAATCGCTTGCTCAAATTCTTTCCATGGCAGTTCAGTCTTCATCCCCAAAATTTTGATGGCATTGTGCATGCGCTCATAATGATCACTGAGACGGAAAACTTTTACTTTTCCATTCGCAACAAATCCTCGAATGCCGCCAAAACACGTTGTCCCGTATTGCAAGCTGTGGCTCGCGACGCCGATTTTTGCTTCTTCCACAGGAACGATCTTTTTATGAAAGTAGACAAATGGCATCAAATTGACTTCCGGCATAATTCACCCTTTATTAAACGACTTTGAACCAAATCCTTGACAAATCTCCAGTGTAATTAAACGTAATTTCCTCACCCTCTTCAATGGTTTTTAAGGCGAAAAAATCGACGAGTAAATCTTCAAACGATCCTATTGCAGCAGCATTGGGTGCATAGGAATGGTTATACAAAGAGCCATATCCGAGTACAGTTGCAATTTGTTCAGAATTTTTTCCCCAACCAAAAACATAATGTGCTAAAGCAGTTTTCCCTAAATGGGGCCACTCCTCGGGGCTGCTTAAAATAATGGGGGCTCGTTCGAACAATTCTCCTTTTTCTATACGTTCGGCTGCGATGACTCCACGCCCTTTGCCTGCGATAGGGAATAGGGCTAATTTAGTGCTGGGCCGTACAGCCTTTTTCTCATAGCTTTTGATGCTATAGCGATTAATGAGGCCGAGGCAATTTATCGCGCCGCACTGGCAGTTAAAAGTTCTCCGATCATCCCAAAAATAGTCATCTGGCATCTGCAAAAATTGTTCCAGAGTGATCGAATTATAGCTGATTGTCAGCTCTTCTTTTGCTTGCACGTCTCTTATCGTTACCACTTCCAAAGAAGAAGAGAGCAGCTGGCAGCTCGGCTGGCAGGAATGGTTGAGAAAGCGCATATCGGTCGTGGGGATCATCCATACACCCTGACCGATCAGGATTGCGTAGCGTATTTCTTCATTGGGGATGTCTGGATAAGAAGAAAGATGGCCGTTAAAACGACCGATCACAGAACCTTCTGTCAGATCTTCAGATGCGACTAGTGAATGGCCGTAGGCAGTTTTGCTTATTTCGGCAGGGTATAGGCTCATGGTATTCCGGTAGTTTCATGAGCAATAGCAGGGGATGGGGTTTTTTGGAAGGACTGTTAGGACGCTTCGATTTTTCAAAAGGTTATCTTAAGCAGCAAAATAGTCTGCTCAGCAGGCGCCCAAGGGGTGCCCAAAAAGTATCTTCTCTGATGATTGCAATACGTCCCCTGAGATTTGGCCGTCCTGCGATATTGCCATCATAGATGGTCGTCCTTGATTTCCAAATCCTCCCAGATACAGTCTCTGGAGAGGCTATTCGATTTTCCAAGTGACCCAAATAGTTAAGCGCCCCAAGCTCTTGCTTCTGTCTTCTAACCGCATCCGTTGCTGACGGGTTTGCACAGACGTCTATATAAAATGGAGCCCTTTCTATAGGGCTTTGAACTGTTCCTGACATAAAAGCCTTTATTAAAGTTCTATTAGTAGTTATTATATTATAAATAGCATTTTAATTAAACAATAATTGTTAATTTCGTGAATATTTAAAAAACAAAGTAATAGATATCTCAAGCTGTAGACCTAAATATCTGGAAATAAGATGCTTAAATAAAAATGTCAATGCTCCACCTCTGTACACGACAAAAATTAGTTTCATCCGTTAACTATCATCTCTTATGGCCAGGGTTTTTCCCATAGTTTGACCGCGAAGCGGTGATTTGCCGGGAACCGGCTACAGTGGATAGCCGTGGCGCGAGGCCATAGCCGAGACCCACGGTAGCTTGGAATCTAGTGGCAAGCCAGGAACTGGCGGCACTTTTTGACTTGTGTCGCCAGTTCCTGGCTCTCTCGAATAGGTTCCGATACCGTGGGTCTCAGCTTCGCCTCGCGCCACGGCTATCCTCTGTAGCCGGTTCCCGGCAAATCACCGCTTTCGCGGTTAAGGGATCGTCTTTTTTGTCGTGTACAGAGATGCTCCACATTCCGTACACGATAAAAGAGAGAATTGCTACGACAGGGTGTCTTTGATGAGGAAGCTGTGGAGAAAGCGGTGGAATAGAGGGGCGATGAAGATGGCGATCACCACGAGGAATATAATGCCGCTAAAAAGGGCATAGCTTCCCGCGAAGATCTTTCCCGCATCGGTATGCAACTCGGACACGGGCCCCATGCCCGATAAGATCATGGAGGCATTCACGTAGGAGTCCACAACGTTCATACTTTCAAAATGGCTATAGCCAAGCATGCCTAAGAGTAGGGAGAATAGGATGATGGAAAACCCGATGGCAAGATGGAGAAAGACCCGCTTGAGGAATGCCCGCATGGGCATTAAGGCGTGATGCTTGCCTTTGTCCATGATTACGTACTGGACGTAGCAGCGGAGTTTTTCGTGCTGACGCAGAGCTGCCCGACGATGGTAACGCCTTCATCGACGCTGACAATGGGCGCCGTGATATTGCCGTAGACTTCGGCCCTTCCGCGGAGGACGAGACGTTCTTTCACAAAGATATCGCCTTCGATTTTCCCGGAAATGAAGGCTTCTGCCAGGCGAAGGTCGGCTTTGACATGTCCTTCAGGCCCGACAACGATACGGCCCGAGGAATTGATTTTTCCTTCGAACTTACCATCGACGTGGAGAAGGTTTGGGAACTCGAGTTCTCCTTGCAAAGAAACTCCGGGCCCTACGTAAGCGTCGGGGAGTTCTTCAGGATCCGCCTTAGATGTAGAGAGTTCTTGTTCTATAGAGAATGAGTCGAGAGGGGAAATGGTGGCGGCAGGCGGTGGAGCGAACGCAGTCGCTACACTTCGGGGTGTTGGTGTTTCAAAACCCCCGATTGGTTTTTCGAGAAAACTTTTAGTCGATTTTTTAAAAAGCATCTACGCCTCAAGGTTGCGCCGCGCCATCTGGATCTGGCGCTTCAGCATATCATCTTTCTCTACCTGTTCGGCGATTTTTTTCCACGCATGAATTAATGTGGAGTGCGTTTTTCCTCCGAAAGAAGAGGAGAGTTTCATCAAGGATTCATTGATGAGTTCTTTAGCGAGATACATGGCGACTTGGCGAGGGAAGGCGATTTCTTTGGTACGGGATGTCCCGCGTAGATCGCTGATCCGTACATCGTAGATTGTCGCAACGCTTTTTAAGATATTTTCCACGGAGATCTTTTTTTGCGGGGCATGCTGAAGCAGTTCGCCGAGAGTTTTTTCGACCATTTCTTCGGAAACTTCTATATTCATCAGCCGGCTATATGCATTTAAACGATTGAGCGCACCTTCAAGCTGCCGCACATTATTATAGATATGTTCAGCAATGAAGAAGGCAACTTTTTGTGGAATGCGGAAACCTTTCTGGTCGGCCTTATGTTGTAAAATTGCTACTCGTGTTTCAAGATCGGGTATGCCGACATGTGCGACGAGGCCCCATTCCATACGGGCAATCATACGTTCCGATAAGCTGAGCTGTCCTGGCGGCTTGTCGCTTGTAATCACGATTTGTTTATTTTGATTGATGAGTGCTTCAAAAGTATTGCACAGTTCATCCTCAAAGTTCTTACGGCTTTGCAGAAACTGGATATCGTCGATCAGCAGAATATCGAGTGATCGGTAGTACCGTTTCATCTTATCGACGGATTTATTGCGCAAGTTATCGACAAGGTCATTGATAAAACCTTCTGTGGTGATGCACTGTACGCGGAGTTTTTTATTTTTCTCGCGTACTTCATGGCCGATAGCATGTAAGAGGTGTGTTTTGCCAAGGCCTACGCCGCCGTGAATAAAGAGAGGATTATAGGAACGGCCGGGTCTTGCAGCGACGCCGAGTGCGGCGGATTTAACGAATTGGTTAGAAGGTCCCTCGATGAAATTAGCAAAGGTATAAAAGGCATTTAGAGTTGAGGTGTTTTCGGCTGCGCCGGTCTCTTCGCGTGGTGGAGCCGGTTCGTGGAATTCGACGATTGCGGCCGTTTTTTTCACATCGCTGATTTTGAAAATGATAGCCGGTTCGCCCGAAACTCGCGTGGGTAGAAAAGCGACAAGATCGCGTTTATAGTTGTCGAGCAGGTATTCCTGCACGAATATGTTCGGCACTTCAAGAGTGATTTCCTCGTGCGAGGCATCGAGCACTTTGATGGGTGCAAGCCAGTTTTCGAACTCAGTAGCCGAGCAGCGCTCTTCTACAAAAGACAAAAATTGGGACCACGTTTCATGAGTATGTTGATGCATGAGCATGAGGTTTTTTCCTTACTATTTCTTCGTTCGAAAAGTTATGAACAACCTTTCCACAATATGTTCTGAGGGTGTTTTTGATGTCAATCTAGCACGCGATCCCAAACCCCGCAACAAAATTATCGAGCACAGTTTTTAAGCGTTTGACCTTAAGCCGTGAACAACGAAAAATGTTAAGTGATGATGGCTTTGCATGAAAGAAATTTAGGCACGGGCACGTTCAAGAATAGAGGGAGAAAGAGGGAGAAGAGAAGAATCGGGCACGGGCACGGGCACGCACACGGGCACGTTCAAGAAAGAGGGAGAAAGAGGGAGAAGAGAAGAATCGGGCACGGGCACGGGCACGCACACGGGCACGTTCAAGAAAGAGGGAGAAAGAGGGAGAAGAGAAGAATCGGGCACGGGCACGGGCACGCACACGAGCACGTTCAAGAAAGAGGGAGAAAGAGGGAGAAGAGAAGAATCGGGCACGGGCACGGGCACGCACACGGGCACGTTCAAGAATAGAGGGAGAAGAATCGGTACGGTATTATCAATGTTAGCAACGATGAGAGCTGCTGAAGTTCGTTTCTTTTTTTCGTGCCGGTGCCCGTGTGCGTGCCCGATTCTTAATTTTCACAAGCGATGTGTATGATTAGACGGGGACTTGGCCGTGCACCATTAAGAGGGCGGTGGCCTGTTCGGCGATGCGCTTGTCGGCATTTCTTTGCAGCTCGAGCGCTTGCATGACTGCCTGCCTTTTATAGCCGAGGCTGAAGAGGGCTTTGGTCCGGTTTAACAAAGAGGGAATATGACCCGGTTCTACCTTAAGGGCGCGTTCGATGTAGTTGAGCGCGGCGAGATTATTTCCTTTTTGCAGATAGAGGGCGCCAAGTGTTTGCAAATCGTAAGCGCTTTGGGGTGCGAGAATGACAAGAGCTTCAAAAAAGGTAATGGCTATATCGTAGTGTCCTTGCCGAATATAGGAATAACCGACGAAGCGGAGATCGTCGAGTTCATCTTTTCCCCAGCCTAAGATTTCCAACCACTCTTCGCTTTTCATGCGCTCTTATCCTTTATGGTAGCGATGCCTTTCGCCATTAATATCGTAGAGGTCTTTATTTCTCGCTATCACCATATTAACTAAACGGAGCAGCGTCTTTCGCTCTGTATCATACTGTACTTGGGCTTTTTCTTCTTCCCACTTCATTCTGCGGGCGTCTGGAGAAGATTTATTGGCCATGAAGAGTCTCCGGCGTGGATTCTAATCTTTTTTTGAGAACTTCTAAATCCTGCATATTTCCAAGGCTCGGGACCAGGTCCTCTTTAAAGAGGTCGGTGCGCCGCGCACCCATAATAGTAGGCGGCTGGAAAAGGGCCCATTGAACGTTAGTCTGATCCTGGCCGACCAGGGAAGTTACGGCAGATGGGTAAGAAGGCTCGTTGACGTCGACTTGGGCCGGTCCCCCGATAAAGCGGTCTTCTTTAACACGGGGGCCTTGAGCCAGGGCCTCCTGGTCTTTGGCATACCGCTCGTAGTTCTGCATAGGCAGGTCGTTGATCTCGGGGGCCATTGGATTCTCCACATTTTCAATTCGCATGTGCCATATCAGGCAATTTTTCACAACTCTAATTCAAATTGATTGGTGTAAACCTTTACCTCTCAGTATAGGTTTTTTGATCATTGGCAAGAGTCTTGCGATCTATAGTAAAGTATTCCTTGTCGGGTGTTCAAAACAGCTTTGTTGCATAAATAGTTAATTTTCACCACAGAGACGGGAAACCACAGAGGAGATTTTTTAGATAACTTTTTTGACTCAGGATGAAAATGCTGACAGATTTCACAGTTACAGAATCGGTAGAAGAAACCAATGCCCTTACTGGCAAAATCATTGGTGCAGCTATTGAAGTCCATTGTCCTACTTGAAGTTGTCTGACTGCAAAATGGGCTATTGATCAATTTCAATATGAAAATCCTTAAGGAAGGCATTCGCCGATTTAGAATATGAATTTTCTCTGTGGTGTCCCGTCTCTGTGGTGATAAATCTTCAAAAATAATCGATCTCATAGGGAATAAGATGAGCTTTCGGGCACCGTCACGAGTTTTTTATGCAAAAATCATCCTTTTCCCACTCATTCCCACAATTTGTGTTTAGATAAACGTAATAGTTTCTTTTTCAAAGGATTGCAGCCTGTTTTTTGACGGTTGAATGTGGGCTTTTTTACGCATTAAATTAAAAATTATTTGCCAAGTTGGTTACGCGGTGTTAATCTGTGGGAAATAGTGGGAAAAATGGCCTTTTGCCATGGGTAAATTCTTTTTTAACGGCTCTACAATTGCAAAACTCGACGAGAAGAATCGTTTTGTCTTGCCTCAGGAGATGCGTTTCGGCCTTGTAGAAGAAGGAGAGATGTCCTTTACGATCGCTCTCGGCCTGGGCGGATGCCTGGCTATTTACAGACGAAGCGATATCGAAAGGATCGTCGACCGCTTCCGTTCGAAAATGCACATGGCCAAGTATCAAAAGTTCTTCACCTTGTTCTTTTCCACTCTTTTCCCCACGACATGCGATAAGATAGGACGTGTAACCTTGCCTGCGACATTGAAAAACGCTACCAAAATCAAAACAGAAATCGTCATCGCCGGCGTCTTGAATAAAATCGAAATCTGGCCGAAGGACCTCTACGAATACAATCTGAAAGGGATGATCGAAGGTAAAGAACCTGAGTTCGATTTCGCCAAACTGGCGGAAGAGGCCTTTGCCCTTCTCGATGAGAAACAAGATGATGAGGTGTGCTATGCCCCCTAAAACAGCCCGCCCTCCTCATACTTCGGTCATGCTGCAAGAATGCCTGGATTTTTTTTCAGGCCGTAAGCTCCACACCTTTTTTGAAGGGACGGTCGGAGCAGGCGGCCATACGCGCGCTATCCTCGAAGCTCATCCTGAGATCGCGCATTATATTGGTTGCGATCAAGATCCGGAAGCACTTGGGATCGCATGGGAAGTACTGGCCCCATGGAAAGACAAAATCGATCTTGTCCAGGGCAATTTTTCTACTCTCGACACCGTCTTAAGCGAGAGGAAGATCCAAAATGTCGACGGTTTTTTTTTGATCTGGGAGTCTCATCTATGCAATTAGATCAGGGTGAAAAAGGCTTCAGCTTCCAGAAAGAGGGTCCTCTTGATATGCGGATGGACCCTACTGCGGAGCTGACAGCGGACGAAATCGTAAACACCTGGGATGCCAAAGACCTCTCTGAAGTGCTCCGCGATTTAGGCGAAGAGCCAAGATGGAAGAGAGCTACGGAAGCTATCATTAAAGAACGCCGTTTGAAACCGATCAGGACGACAAAACAACTCGCCGATCTCATGTTGTCCGCTTTAGGCAGTCGCACACGAGGCAAGCTGCATCCCGCAACCTTGGTCTTCCAAGGGCTTAGAATTTGCGTGAACCGGGAGCTGGAAGTTTTGAAAGAAGGATTGGCCAAGGCTATGGAGCTCCTTTCCCCGGGCGGGCGTCTTGGGGTGATCAGTTTCCATCGCTTGGAAGACCGCATTGTAAAAGAGCTTTTCCGCGCAGCGTCCAAGCCGCTGAAACAAAGAGGCATGCAAGCTGTGCAAACCCCCATGTTCCGCCTGCTGACCAAAAAACCTCTATCGCCGACCTTAAAGGAAATGCGGGAAAATCCGCGCTCGCGCAGCGCTAAAATGCGCTTTATCGAGAAGGTTGAATAATTATGAATGCAAAATGGGCCGCGCGCTTTGCTCTCTGTCTGGCTGTCCTTGGTGTTTCTCTCTATGGACATATCGAAAAGCAGAACCAGATCACCTCTTTACGCATTCAGTTGCCCGAGACAGTCATGAAGCTCAAAGCTCTTCAAGAAGACAATACCCGTCTTCGCTATGAGATCGAACAATTTGAAAGTCCCGAGCATCTGATCGAACTCGCGCGCCATCATGAATTCAGCCATTTGCGCCATCCTCTTGGCAAAGAGGTCCTCAGCATGCCCCAAGGCATTGCTGTCCAGCTAGAACCCAGCGAACAAATCCTTCCTTCTTCTCGTCGTAATCCAGCAATCACTCTTGCCACGGGGGCTCCTTAGACCATGTCCGAAAAAAGCCCTTGCGACTCCGTGGGCACCGGAGAGCGCAAGAGGCTCGCCGCGGTGTCCATCGGTCTATTTTTTCTTTTCGCAACTTTGCTGATCCGCTTTTATCATATCCAAATCCTGGAAGGAGAAAAGTGGCGCAAACTTGCGGACGCTCAGCATTATTCGGTTGTATCCGAGCCGGCGAGGCGTGGCCTTTTTTATGCCAATAACGCTCGAAAAACCGGACATCCCCAACCAGATCAGCCGCTTGTCATCGACGTTCCAAAATTCCATCTCTATATCGATCCTTTGGCGATTCCTGAGCAGCAGCGGCAGGCAATTGCAAATAAGCTCATCGAGATATTACGCCTCAAAGAAAAAGATCACGCTAAGTTGCGCGCCCAGTTCGAAAAAAAAAGCCGCAGCCGTAAATTGGCCATGTGGATCGATCGGAATAAGTACGACGAGATCCTGACCTGGTGGCGCATCTTTATCCGTAAGAAAAAAATTGCCCGCAATGCCCTTTTTTTTGTGCAGGATTGGCGCCGCTGCTATCCTTACGGAAAACTGCTGGGACAAGTTTTGCACACCGTTCGCGAGACCCGCGATGAAAAGACCAATCAGCTCATCCCAACTGGCGGCTTAGAGACGATTTTCCATAAGTATCTTTCTGGAACGCCAGGCAAACGGCAGATCATGCGCTCGCCGCGACACCCGTTGGATACAGGCCTCTTGACAGAAGCGCCGCAACACGGCGCCGATGTCCACCTGACCATTGACCATTATCTTCAGGCGGTAGCGGAAGAGGAGATCATGAAAGCCGTTCAAAAGGCAAATGCGAAAGGCGGTTGGGCGATCATGATGGATCCGCATACAGGGGAGATCCTGGCCTTAGCGCAGTATCCCTGGTTCACTCCGGGTTCGTATCGTAAATTTTTCAACAATCCGGTTTTGCGGGACGACACCAAGGTCAAGGCAGTCACCGATCCTTATGAGCCTGGATCTATCATGAAGCCTTTTACTTTGGCTATCGGTCTTTTGGCTAATATTGAATTACAGAAACAAGGAAAAAAGCCTCTATTTTCCATCGATGAAAAAATTGCCACTTCTGCGCGGAGCTTTCCCGGGCGTAAGAAACCCATTAAGGATACGCATTCCTATCGATATCTCAATATGCATATGGGACTGCAGAAATCCTCGAATGTCTATATGTCGACCATCATCAGCCGTGTAATTGAACAGATGGGCCCCGAGTGGTACCGCTCTTGGCTGCAAGAAATAGGGTTGGGCGTCAAGACAGGTATTGAGCTGCCGGCCGAAAGCATAGGGTTGCTGCCTAAGCCCGGTAAACTTCATCCAAACGGAGCTCTCGAGTGGTCAGCTCCGACTCCTTACTCTTTGGCGATGGGACATAATGTGCTGGCGAGCAGCATGCAAATGATCCGCGCCCATGGGATTTTGGCTAATGGGGGTTTTGCTGTTCAACCGACTCTGGTGCGCAAAATCGTGCGGCGGGGAGATGACGGCAAGGAAACCATTATTGTCGATTATTATCTCGAACGTCAGAAGAAAGAGCCTAAAAGAGTTTTGCCTGCCGAAGTCGTGCGGGAAGTGGTCAAGGCGATGAAGTACACGACGAAAACAGGGGGGTCGGGGTCAAGCGCGGATGTCTATGGCTATTCGGATGCGGGAAAAACCGGAACATCGGAAAAGGTGATCAATGGGCAATACTCAAAAAAAGACCATATTTCTACCTTTGTCGGGTTTGTGCCAGCTTCCAAACCCTATTTTGTTCTCTTGATTGCGATTGATGAGCCGGAGTATAAATATATTCCTGGAGTCGGGAGAAATCAGATGGGGGGGCGCTGTGCTGCCCCAGCGTTTCGCGAGATCGCGACACGTGCCTTGCAATACTTAGGCGTTGAGCCGGACGATCCTTATGGATACCCTCCCGGCGATCCGCGATATGATCCGCAAAAGGCCGATTGGGTCAAAGAAACCACTGTCCTTAAAGAGCTCTTCCAGCAATGGAACCACTAACCGATTTTGATTATGAAAAAATTGAAAGCGCTGCTCAAAGATCTTCCGGAAGCCCTCATTAGGGGGACGAAAGAGTCTTCTATTACAGGTCTCTCTACGCATTCCAAGCTCACGGCCCCTGGCAATCTCTTTATTGCGAAAAAAGGGCTGCAGGTAGACGGCAACCGTTTTATCCAGGAGGCGGTCCAGGCAGGAGCGGTCGCTGTGCTGTCCGATCTTTATGATCCTTTTCTTCCGCAGCATATAACGCAGATCGTACATCCGGATGTCAGAGAGGCCGAGGCCCTTTTAGCTGCGGCGTACTATGAGAATCCTTCGCAAAAACTGTTTCTAGCTGGAATTACGGGAACAAACGGCAAGACGACGACCTCATTTCTTATACGCCATATCCTTGCAGAAAAAGGACATCCCTGCGGGCTGATCGGCACTGTCGAATGGGATCTCGGCCAAAAAATCCAGCCTGCCCTGCAGACAACGCCGGATTGCATCACAAATTGCCGCCTTTTGCGTGAAATGGTGACAGGAGAGTGCAAAGCAGCCGTCATGGAGGTCTCTTCGCATGGTTTGGATCAAGGTAGAGTGCGGAATCTGGAATTTGATGCTGCTGTTTTTACCAATCTCACTCAAGACCATCTCGATTATCATCTCACCATGGAAAATTATGGTGATGCCAAAGCGAAGTTTTTTTCTTCGTTTTGTGCACATGCATCGACGAAGCCTTGGATAAAAACGGCTGTCGTGAACATCGATAGTCCCTGGCATGAACGCATGCTGGCGCATTGCCCTGCTGCCCGTTTGACTTATGCCATCGATCAGGCTGCCGATCTACAAGCGCGCGATGTGCGTTTAGGAGTCACCGGCACCTCTTTTGAGATAGTGTATAGAGGGCAGGCGCTTCGCATGCAGAGCAACCTCATTGGGCGTTTCAATGTGTACAATCTCCTTGCCGCTGCAGGCGTGGCGCTTGTCTATGGCATGACTCTGGAAAGTATCGCGGAAAAAGTCCGCTCCTTCCATGGAGTGCCTGGCCGGTTGGAACCAATTGCCAATTCGCGCGGGCTTTCTGTTTTTGTCGATTATTCACATAAAGAGGATGCGCTGCGCAACGTTCTCGAGACATTGCGCGAGATAACGTCCAAAAATATCATCACGGTATTTGGCTGCGGCGGTGATCGCGATAGAGGCAAGCGTCCGAAGATGGGGGCTGTAGCTACCGCATTATCCGATTTGGCGATCATCACAAGCGATAATCCACGGCATGAAAATCCAGAGGCAATTATTGCAGAAATTTTGCAAGGATGCAAAGATCCCGCCCGCTTCCATGTCGAACCTAACCGCCGCAGCGCTATTTTTTATGCCTTGTCAAAAGCAAAGCCGGGCGATGCGGTCTTGATTGCCGGCAAAGGACATGAGCGGCAGCAGATCTTTGGCAGTAGAGTCGTCGAATTCGATGATTGCGCCATAGCCAGAGAGGCACTCGAATGATTATGCTAAGGTGCTTCTATTGCGTGCTTTTTCTCTTTTGCCATTTTTCTTCCGGGGAGGCCTCGCTAGCCAGCGCAGACGCCTACACCATCTGCAAGGGCGTTTCTTCTTATAAAGATGATGGTATCCCCGCCCTGCCGCTTGTCATCATCGATCCGGGACACGGAGGAACAGATGAAGGGGCGAAAGTGCAAAGCATCATGGAAAAAAGGATTGCTCTTACAACAGCATTAATGACGAAGAAACAGCTCGAGGCTTTAGGGTATCGAGTGATTCTGACGCGCAGCCGCGATATCTTTTTACCGTTGCCGCGCAGGGTCGATATTGCCAACAAATCCAAAGCAGCCCTTTTCGTCAGCATCCATTACAATTCCGCCCCTAGCGAGGCAGCAAAGGGAATCGAAATCTATTACCATGACGCAAAAGGGGACCGTACGCGCGATTCCAAACGCCTGGCCAACAATATTCTCCACCAAATGGTGGACCAGACGGGGGCCCTTTCACGCGGCGTGAGGCGCGGCAATCAATTTTATGTCGTGCGCGAGACGTCTATGCCGGCCGTTCTTGTCGAAGGGGGATTTATCACGAACTACGATGAGAGATTTAATCTTAAAGACCGCAAATACTTAGAGAAAATCGCCAAGGGCATCGCCCAAGGCGTCCATAAGTTTTTCAGTCCGTAAAGCAACTAGAGATGGATCCAACACGCATGCATCCCTTTTCCAAAAGATGCATGCGGATTGGGTGTTTTTCCCAGGAGATTTCTAGTCAGGCGGTTGGTTTTCGAGAATTTTTTCCCGCTCCTCCCTCTCCTCTTCCGTTTGCACTGGGATGCCTTTTTGTTGAATGGCGGCGGCCTCAGGTTTGTCAGATTGGTTTTGATTTGAACATGCTTGTAAGCATGTCGAGGTAACGATAACCCCTAGCGCAATCAATAAATATCTCATGAAATAACTCCCTTCTTTAGACATTAGATCGCTTTTCTAATTGGCATAGTTAAAACCCATTGTCAATAGAAAAGCGATCCAAGAAGTCGCTGTTACCAGCCGTCATGATCGTGTCGCGACTCTTGATGGGATTACTCAAGGTGCTGCTGAGAGGGTAAGTTGGTGTCTGTATTAGGCTCTCCTCCTCCCCCTTGCCTCTTCTGCGTTTCTTCCATTTGATTCCCATTCATATACTGCCTTTCGGGTTCGTTTTGATTATTGCATGCTTGTAAGCATGTCGAGGTAACGATAACCCCTAGAACCATCAATAAATATCTCATGAAATGCCTCCTTTCTATAGATGTTAGATCGCTTTTCTAATTGGCATAGTCAAAACCCATTGTCAATAGAAAAGCGATCAAAAATATCCGCTGTTACTAGCTGTTATTATCTCATCGATCATGATCGTAATTATGGTCGTCACTGCTGGCGCTCGTGACCCGCAGGCCTTTTTGTCACCTCGAGAACCCCCTGGGGGTCCGTGACCACGCTCAGGATCATCACCCTGGACCCCCTGGATTGTCTGGATGTTGGCCTGGGCTGAGTAGGCCTTGCTGGGGTCCTTTACCTGCCCCAGGATTATTCCCGGCGGGCTCCCATGCCTCTATTATTGGTGAGCCATCCATATTTGGCTTTTTTTCAGGGTCGTTTTGATTATTACATGCTTGTAAGCATGCAGTGGTAACGATAACCCCCAGCGCAATTAATAAATATCTCATGAGATGGCTCCTTTCTATAGACATTAGATCACTTCTCTAATTGGCATAGTCAAAAACTACTGTCAATAGAAAAGCGATCAAAAAAATCAGCTGTTACCAGCCATTATCGTCGCGATCGCGTCGATCATGTTCATGTCTATTGTTATAATCGCGATCATGGTCACGGTCATCATCACGGTCATGATCAAAAATATCCCCCATTTGTTTCGGGGGTTCGGGCTGTTGATTGGAGCATCCTTGCAAACAGGTAGAGGTAACGATAACTCCTAGCGCGATCAATAAATATCTCATAGGATCACTTCCTTATTGTTGACAATCGAACAATTTCTACGCCGCATAATCAAAAATTACTGTCGATATGTAAAATGGTTACCAGCCGTTATTATCGTATCGATCATGATCACGGTCATGATCATAGTGACGATCACGATCACGATCACGGTCATGATCGTCACCAAATATATCAATATCCCCCACTCCTTTTTGTGGTTCGGGCTTTTGACTGGAGCATCCTTGCAAACATGTGGATGTAAATAGAACTCCACACATAACTAATAAATATCTCATAAAAACATACCTTTGTAGTAACTATACAATAATCTTCTAACTGTCATAGTCGAAAATTGTTGTCGATAGAAATTCTACGCGGTTATCAAAATATAAAATGAAATCCACGCCAAGCCGCAAAGACGCGGAGAAAATCGATCACGTATGATTCTTTGCGTCTTCGCGCCTTTTGCGTTAAATCTTCGTATTGGCTTTTTTCGAAAGAAGTTGAGTATCGGAAGAAAAGAAAAACGTCCTCGGCGCGACTCGAACGCGCGGCCTGCTGCTTAGGAGGCAACCGCTCTATCCACCTGAGCTACGAGGACAAGAAAAAATGGTGATAGGGAAAATCCTATCCTTCTCTATACTTTGGTTCAAGCGGGAATACTGTTTATAGGAGAAATATGTCGGCAAATGCAGATATCGGATTGATTGGCCTGGCTGTCATGGGCCAGAACCTTGTTCTTAATATGAATGATCATGGATTTACCGTTGCCGTCTTCAACCGCACCTACGCGCGGACCGAAGAGTTTTTAGGCGGTCCCGCTAAGAATACGCATGTCATTGGCTGTAAAGATTTGCCTTCATTTTTTCGCGCCCTCAAAAAACCACGTAAAGTCATGATGATGGTCAAGGCCGGAAAGCCCGTGGACGAATTGATCGAAGAGTGTCTGCCTTTTCTCGAAAAAGGAGATATCATTATTGACGGCGGCAATAGCCTCTATACCGACACGCAGAGGCGAGAGGCCTCTTTGCGAGCGAAAGGCATTCTTTATGTTGGGACAGGAGTTTCAGGCGGGGAAGAAGGCGCCCGCCATGGTCCATCGATTATGCCGGGCGGAAGCCCCGAAGCTTGGCCTGAGGTTCGACCTATCTTACAGGCTATCGCCGCCAAAGCCGATGACGGCGTCCCTTGCTGCGATTGGGTAGGTGAAGGAGGGGCTGGCCACTATGTCAAAATGGTCCATAACGGCATTGAATACGGCGACATGCAAATTATCTGCGAGGCCTATCAACTACTCCGGACGGTAGCCGGTTGCTCTCTTAATGAATTACACGACATCTTTGTCGAATGGAATAAAGGCGAGCTTAATAGCTATCTCATCGAGATTACCAGCCAGATTTTCAAGCACACCGACACGGATGGCAAACCCTTGCTCGATAAAATCCTCGATGTAGCGGGCCAAAAAGGAACGGGGAAATGGACGGGGATCAGCGCTTTGGATGAAGGCATTCCCGTAACGCTTATCGTAGAGGCTGTCTTTGCTAGATGCCTCTCTGCCTTGAAAGAGGTGCGCGAGAAGGCCTCGACTCTTTATCCGCCTGCGCAGAAAGCCTTGCACGGGGATAAAAAGGCCTTTATCGAACAGGTGCGCCAAGCCCTCTATGCTGCGAAGATCATTAGCTATGCGCAAGGGTTCATGTTGATGCAGGCCGCTGCGAAAGGGTTGAACTGGCATCTGAACTATGGAAGTATCGCGATGATGTGGCGCGAAGGGTGCATCATTCGCAGCCGGTTCTTGGGCAATATCAAAAGTGCCTTTGATAAGAACCCTGCTCTGGAAAGTTTGTTATTTGATCCGTTTTTCGTCGATGCCATTCGCAAAGCGGAGGGGGGCTGGCGCAAGGTGATAGGCAGCGCAGCTGAATATGGCGTGCCTGTCCCTTGTTTCAGTGCAGCGTTGTCCTTTTTCGATGGTTTCCGCACACAAAAGCTGCCTGCGAATTTACTCCAGGCGCAGCGGGATTTCTTTGGCGCCCACACGTATGAACGCGTGGACGCCCCTCGCGGCAAGTTTTTCCATACCAATTGGACAGGGACGGGCGGCACCACAAGTTCCTCATCCTATAATGCCTAATGGATGATATCAACGCAAAGACGCGGAGAAAATTGAAAATATATTGATCTTTGCGTCTTCGCGGCTTGGCGTTTGAATCTTCGTTACCGCTGGGTTTCGATATAAGCTTCCTTCAATCGCCACCGGCTTTGAGGACTTCCATGAACGCGGATTGGGGGATGTTGACTTTCCCAATCTCTTTCATCTTCTTCTTACCTTTCTTCTGCTTTTCCCAGAGTTTGCGTTTGCGGGTGATATCGCCCCCATAGCACTTTGCGGTGACGTTTTTCGTGATGGCGCGGATGGTTTCGCGGGCAATGATCTTGCCGCCGATTGCGGCTTGAACCGGTACTTTAAATTGCTGCATCGGAATCACTTCGACTAGTTTTTCGCAGATGGCCCGCCCTTTGCTCTCCGCTTTCGTGCGGTGGACAAGGCAGGAAAATGCATCAACAGGCTCTTCATTGACTTTGATTTCCAGTTTGATGATGTCGCCTAGTTCATATTTTTCGAATTCGTAGTCGAAGGATGCATAGCCGCGAGTAACCGATTTTAATTTGTCGTTGAAGTCGGTGATAATTTCATTCAGAGGGAAGCGATAGGTAAGGATGAGCCGTTTGCTGTCGAGAGTCTCTGTTTTTGCAAGCTCGCCCCGTTTTTCCATCCCCAAGCTCATGATCGCCCCCATGTAATCCGATGGGGTCATGATGTGGCAGCGCACCCAGGGCTCTTGCACCGAATCGATATGGGCCGGGTCGGGATAATGGGCGACGTTGTCGATTTCGAGAGTCGTGCCGTCGTTGAGGGTAAATTTATAGACGACGCTGGGCGCTGTCGTGATGATGTCGAGATCGAATTCTCGCTGGAGCCTCTCAAAGACGATTTCGAGGTGGAGCAAGCCGAGGAAGCCGCACCGGAAGCCAAAGCCGAGGGCGAGGCTGCTCTCTTGTTCGACATATAAAGCGGAATCGTTGAGTTGAAGCTTAACGAGGGCATCGCGCACGGCCTCAAAGTCGGAGGAATCGACGGGATAGATCCCCGCAAATACCACAGGATTGATGGTGCGGAAGCCCGGCAGGGGTTCGGAGGCCGGATTTTTTGTAGATGTGACCGTATCGCCGATTTTAACATCGGATGTCTTTTTAATATTCGCGACTATATAACCCACTTCGCCAGGGCGCAAAACCTCGACCGGAACTTCATGGGGCGAGAATATACCTACTTCAAGGACTTCAAAGTTTTTCTCGGTCACCATGAACTTGATGAGGCTTTTCTTGGAAATTTCTCCGCTCATTACGCGCACGTATACCATAACGCCCCGATAAGGGTCATAATGGGAATCGAAAACAAGAGCTCGCAGGATATCGTCTTCGGGAGGTTTTGGAGCAGGGACAAGTAGAAGAAGCTGTTCGAGGATTTCCTTGATACCGATGCCTGTTTTGGCCGAGCAGCACACGGTATTGGTGGTGTCGAGGCCGATTACATCCTCGATCTGCTGTTTTACCCCTTCGACATCGGCAGAAGGAAGGTCGATCTTATTGATGACCGGCACGATCTCGAGATTGCGGTCTAATGCAAGATGGACGTTTGCAAGGCTTTGCGCCTGGACTCCCTGAACGGCATCGACAACGAGCAACGCCCCTTCGCATGCGGCAAGGGACCTGGATACTTCATAAGAGAAATCGACGTGGCCGGGAGTATCGATAAAATTGATCGTATAGACTTCCCCATCGTCGGCGGTATATTGCATGGTCACGGGGTGTGCTTTGATCGTGATCCCCCGCTCGCGCTCGAGGTCCATGGCGTCGAGGACCTGTTCTTGCATTTCCCGCGCTGAAATTGTGTTGGTCAGTTCCAGGAGCCGGTCAGCGATAGTCGATTTGCCATGATCGATATGCGCGATAATCGAAAAATTGCGGATATTGCGTCGGTTGTAAGACATAATTCTCTAGTCAGGATTACTAGAGAAGATATCAGGAAAGGAAGTTTTAAGCGAGTTTTGGATAAGCAATTCGTGCCCATGCCCGTTTACCCATCCTATTACCCATAAATCCCATGATACTTAGCTGGCCTCAGTCTGTGAATTTCATCAGCGCGGAGCGCTGATGAAATTCACAGACTGAGGCCGGCGGAGTGTTATGCAAGGGCTTATGGATGCGCACATGGGCACAGGCACGAAGTGGGCTATAAAAAAATTTATACAGCTGCGTAGTGGACGATATAGGCCTGTCTGATGTCTCTTTTTACCCGATCGAGGCTGATCGGCGTTATAGAGTCGTCATCACAGAGATACCATTGGGTTCCAAACTTTATATAAGCCACATAATGTCCGGATGACATCGAGCCTCGCTGGACGATAAAGGCGTCGCATTCATAGGGAGCAGGCGCGCTTGCGCCGCCGGCGATAAAGCCTGGATGCAGGTTAAAGCGGGTGTCGATAGTGATGTCATCCCCAATCTTCTTATATCTTCCCAGACGCTCGGGTTGGAACCTGACAATTTGGAAGAATAATTCACGTGGAAGGGTCTCGAATGATCGTCGTTCTGTATTTATACTTGCCTCTCCAGTGTTATAGTTTCCAAAGGCGACCTCCCTATTCATATACTCTTCAAAGAGGCCGGGAAGAGGGCGCTTGTTGTGATTGAGAATACTAATGGGGATTACTGAACAATATTCAGCGCGCGTTTCCGCGCTTTCTCCTGTGCGTTTACTGGTTGTTATGTTCAAAACCAGATTGAAAGGGCGGAACCGGTCCATGAACGCCATAAGTCCTTCATGGGCATCTTGCTGCGTCCCTGAGGAAGCGGAAAGATTTTTGTTGATACTGCGCAAGGATGTACGGAGGGTTTGACTATCTGGCTTTGCGGCTGCAAAGGCTTTTAAGCGTGGGTCAGTCTGTACCAGAGCATCAAGAGAGGGGATGCGGCGGGCAAATTGCGCCAGAACGATTGCCCAGCAGTTCATAGTCCCTCTGCGAGGAATACCCACAGGGACTTTAACGACAAAAGGCCTCAGAGCTGTCCCCGCTCTTACTGGCACTGAACTTGAACTGGTAGAAGCATGTTTTGCAGGCGCCACAGGCGCCATAGGTGCCTTGGATTCTTCTTTCGCACTTTTTTCCAGGAGCTCAATCAATTGCTGGACTTTTTCCTTCCCTGCAGGCGAGTTTGCGTAGGCATACTTTAGCCTCGCTTCATCGCGCCCGGCAGCTCTATAGTCGTCGTTAAAGATCCCCTCGGCGAGCGCTGCCTGGAAAACGAGTTCTTCAGAGGCTATGTGCAAAAGCTGGTCGCGTATTCGTAAGTCGCTGCTCAAAGCAGATGCACAAAGCAACTTAAAGGTAGCAAAGTCCATTTCCATCTTTGCTCGCACACGTCTGGACATAGGTGTTTCGTTGCGCTCATCCTGACGGCTGCAATCGCGCAACCAGTTTTCTTTTGTTAGTCGCTCTCTTTGCTTGGAGACGGCTTCCTGAGTTGCATGCAGCAACGCTGCTGAGCCGTCCTGCATGGCTTTAGGAGAAATTCTTCCATTTTGCCTAACGAGGGCGCCTAAGATCGCTTCCATGCAATGCACTCCACGTGGCCTTTCGGCAAAGGTCGTGCCAAAAGACTGGCATGCGATGACAAGATCACTTTCTTGCACATGGGCACCGCAATCGAGAAGGTGAAGGGCGATGTCTTCTTTGCCCTGCCTGATCAAAAGGCAAAGAGGGGACATCTTATCGGGGAAATGGTCTTCATGGTCGAAAATTGTATGTTTTTCCCGCAAAGATCCGATATGCCGAATGAGGTGCACGAGTGTTTCGTCGTAATGAGTATTTGAAGATCCCAGACAGATGAAACTTTTTAAGGGGGTGTTCTGCATGCTAATGTCGCCTAAATCGGTGTAATAATGGGCCATACCGGTGAAAAAAGTGTAGTCGATGGCAGAGAAATCCGCCTGGACAGCGATAAGCTTGCGTACAAGGGCATTGACTTGCTCTCTAGAAAAGCCGAGTTCATTTCTCGCAAGGATATTGGACAGGGTCGTGGTATGGTTATGGTCGGGAGAAGGTCTTACATTCTTGGGGCAGCCTTTGGCTGCAATTTGAGATGCAGTGGCTGGCAGGTATCTCTTTCTGCCATCTCTTGTAGTTGGTTCCTGGACAAAAAATCGGGTATTGGCCGCCTCTTGCGTAAGGCTTGCCATTAGTTGATCAAAAGATGCCTCATCCATACGGGGCATATTCAATATCTCTACTATTCCAGATGGCCTGCGATCCTCTCCTACGCTCAATCTAGGGGGTGTGCTTGCTCCAGACCGAGGAGTCGCAAATTCTTCATTAGAGACATCAGGGGATTCGCTGTCCTTGCTCGGTATCTGGAGAGTCGGTGGATTTTTTGAGGATGCATGGTGCAGTAGGTAAGCTATGCACTTGACGCTGTTAACCAGGCCTGCGTAATCCTTGCTCAGGATCCGGAAGTCTCTTTGAATGGTGTCGCTAGGGGCTACAGCTAGAAGTTGTTCCCTAATTGTACGCAGCTCGTCTCCAATTCTTGCCATACCCGGACCAAGAGGCAATGAAGAATTTGTTCTGACCTCATGCCGGTATTTTCTAACTTCGGCTTGAATACGCGCCATAGAGACAAGAGTTTCTTGTGGAACTCCCGTAGGAGCAGTAGAAGAAATGGAAGCCATTATTAATAACCTTATATTGTGTGATAGGTAAATTATAACATATTATATACAAAAACAGAATGTATTTTTTATTATTAAAAATTGTTTAATAAATAAAAGCTATAATAAAAAATTTAGCCATTACAGTTGTTTCGTGGATAAAAAAAGTAGTATAACACTGGTCAGTATGAGAATAACAACGGTTGATATCAACGCAAAGACGCCACGTCGCCAAGACGCAAAGAAAATTAAAAAATCGACTTCTTGCATAACCTGCTATTCGTGCCCGTGTGCACGAAAAGAGGTTATGCAAGAAGTCTAATATATTGATCTTTGCGTCTTTGTGTTGAATCCGTTGTCTTAAACAGCACGATAATGGAGGAGATAGGCCAGCCTTCGTGCCTGATTCACATCGGCCATGCTGACAGGCGTCACATCCTCGTCATCGCAGAGCCACCACACTCCATTCGTGCGAATATAGGCTACGTAATGGCCGCCATGCATCGAATCTCCTCGGTGGCAAACAAAGGCATCGCATTCGTAGCCCCCGCCTTCGCCCGTTAAGACAGAGGATCCAGGGAGGTTAATACGGTGAGGCGCATTAATTGCATCATTGATCTTACCCCAGGGGCCGCTTCGATTGAGGTGAAAGAGCAATTCTACCGGCTTATTGTAGAAACGCTGTGTATTGCCATCTGCCTGCAGGAAGTTCTCTACGAAAAGTTGATCTAGCGGTCGGTTGCGATGAGAAGCGATATTGATCGTAAACGAGCGGGCTTCCACGTCTCTCGCTACACCTGTTCCACGTGTCAATTGGAGATCATGCGGAGGAAAATGGCCCAAAATAAAGCCAAGGAATTCAGAAGCATCTTCTTGATTTCCGGAACGGGGAGAGATGCTTGTTCTTTCGCTCAACCATTGACGAATTCGCCCGCTGTCTGCGCCTGCTGCAACGTGCTGGCTTTCAGCGCCAGCGCGGTTGTACGTTGCGTAAAAATTGTTTAAGATATCGAAGTTGTTACACACATGATTATAGAGGGAAGGAATATGGCGCATATATTGGAGAAGCGCAATCGCCCAGCAGTTCATGGTGCTACCGCGACGGATCCCTACAGGTTGCCCGGGAACAAAAGGGGCGCGATGTCTTTCTCCTACTGTTGGTGAATCTCCAACCGGTGCGTCAGTTCCTGTTGTAGGGGATGTGGTGGCTTCGGAAGAAGCCAGCAATCTTTCACCAATGGCGCCGATGACTAAAGCAAGTGCGAGGCCCCATGCATAGGAAGCTGAAACTATAAGAGCCGCGCAAATAGAAGCGGCTCCAATGATAACGCATGCTCCAATCAGAATACGGCCAGCAACGGCGGTTGTTTTGTCATCTGTCGCTGTAGGGCCCGAACCGCTTTTTACCGATTCATACACAGAGGCGGAAGCCTGGGCATCAAAAATTCGGGAAGAGGATACTGCTGATAGGGCTGCCATAATAGATAAGTCCTGGATTAGTGTGCTGCTTGCAATCCGTTGATGTGCGCACGGATTGCTTCTGCTTCTGTGTTAACCCTCAAAAGCTTGCGCTGTATTTCTTCTAATCTATCTCGGTGTTCCCCAATTTCGGTTTCCAATTCAGCAGCTTCTTTTTCCAGGCTTAAAAGCGTTTCCTGCCCCTTTGCGCTTTCACGCTTCGAAGCTTCGACCGGGAAGCAGCGTCCGTATATGGCGCTAATTGCATAGCATGTCAATGCGCCTGCCAAACAAAGCCAACCTACCGTAATCGCACCCGCATGCATAGAGAAAATGCTGGCGATATTCAAGGCAATGCCCGAGAGGTGTAGGAGCCAATTGCGGACGAAATTATCTGTTTTTGCTGTTGTCGAACACTCATCCTTTGTAGCTTTTAGCGATTCGAGATTCATGGTTGGAGAATAAGAGTGGATCGAGACTGAGGGTGATACTCCTAATGCTGACACAAAGCAACCTTAATTAATTCGATAATAAAAACGTTCGCAAATTTTGTGCGCAATTATATCAATTTCGAAAATTAGTTCAATCTAAAAAATTATGTATTGGACAGGAGGAATTTATAAAATAGAATCCTCTAGTTTCTCTATTCTTGAGTCATATGCATATAAAAAAACCTCGCCGAAGAAAATTCTTCGGCGAGGTTACGTTCTCAGGAGAGAGGCGTTAGGCGCCCTTCCGTGCTTAGGTTTGCAGAGTGGCCTTCATGGCTGCTGATTCTGAAGAATCAGCACCCTTGGCTTCCTGTTCTTTCTCTGCTTTTGCTTGCTGATCTTTCTCTGCTGATAGTTTAGCAAATAACTTGCCGAGAGTACGGCCAGCAAAGAGCCAAGCAAAGATGATCACAAACAAAATGACCGCTACATAAGGAGTAATCAGTGTTAGAGATCCCAACATCACGATCAAACCTTGGTTAATAATGGCACCGCCAGATTTTCCGAAGCGGGCACCTACGACGTCGATGGCAGCTTTCCCTTTAACCTTGATTTCTTGGTCAAGCGGGATATAAGCCATTTCTTTTGTCGGATCGAAGAGCGAGTACTTAGCGGACTTACTCATGATGTTCTGCGCCATACCGAATATGACGGCCAGCATCAGCGGAGAAGTACCCATCATCGCAACAAAGCCTGCTAAGTTATCTCGGAAGATAACAAAGCTGAAGAAGCCGACGCCGGTGATAAGCAATACGACTGGCGTTACAAGCGCTGCGCAGGTCCAGCCGAATTTTCGGATTACGTTACCGCCTATGAACAGCATCATCAGAATAGTCATCATACCTGTTGCGGTAGAGAAGTAACCCATGAAGGTGCTGTACTCATTTGGATTCGGATATTGCAGCTTGAGCTGGCCTTTCCAGGTAACTTCAACGAGCTGGATAGAGACACCGTACGCAATGACGAGAATAGCCAGGCAAAGTACATATTTAGATTTGAAGAGATAAGCAAAGCTTTCTTTGAGGGAAAGTTTTGGTTTTTCTTTCTTGGCTTTTTTGACTTCAGCAGCATCGAAGAAGCGAGGATCGGTCAAAACGTTTTTATTGATCCAATAATAAATGCCCATAATCAAAACGCCGGAGATGATCACTGCCAGCATCATGTAATTTAGGGAGTATTGCCAAGGGTCGACGCCAGCTGGGAGGAAGGATCTCACATCGGAGAAGAATACGATAGCAGGGCCGGAGACGAGCATGGCGAGGTTAGCGCCCAGACCGAACATGGCATAAAAACGCTTGGATTCGGAAATACGGGTGGTGTCATTGGCAAAACCCCAGAAAAGTAGAGAGGTTGCCACGCTTCCCCATAATTCTGACATCACGTAGAAAATTGCATATGTCCAGTTTCTAAAAATAGCGACCAAGCCGCTGAAACCTGCAGGCAGCGAGGCTTGGAAGCGATCAGCGAGATCAGTCGGGTGGAGCGACTCGCGGCAAGGATAGAGAACGAGTACGAACAAGGCAAAAAATGCGATGAAAGTGGAGATCAACAGATAGAAGACCTTCTGTTTGGAGAAAACATTGCTGATCTTGGAGTAGATGATCATAAATAGCACCGCCATAGGCAATACCCCCCAGACTTTTAGGAACGGAATCGCTTCCGCACCTGAACCGGGCGCCGTAACAATCAGCGCGTCCTTGGTGTCGCGTAGAATGGTGTAGTTGAAGTTGATGAAAAAGAAGAGCAATAGCATCGGGAGGAGCTTTTTGAGCTCAAAAGAATGGACGGGCCAGAAAAATGACCGCCATTTCCCGAATTCGGCTTGTTTAGTTTGTGACATTTGGTTTCCTCTAGACAATTGAACAATAAAAAAGTCGTTTGCAAGTCTCTGTGCGACATCTGTCGCGACGATATAGCAACCTGCAAGAAGGAGTATTTTATCATCTAACTATTAAAAGACAAGAGGAATTGAATGGTTTGCCAATTTTGATTAGTGTTAATAATTATACGCATCGTAGTTCAAAAATTGGTTTTTAGCTTCGCCTGCATCCCTGCTTTTGAACCCGCCTCCATCGCACCTGTGCTTGCACAGGCGCTGCTTCGGCGCCTTCTGCGCTTGGTTCAAATTCAGGGCGCTGGCTTTGCAAAAATTCCAATTTTTAAACTCGATGCGTATAAAAAAAGCGTTGCTGCCGTGTTCCGGTAGCAACGCTTTTTAAGGTCCGAAAACAGTAAAGTAAAATTTAGTTTACTGCTTTAAAATCGCGGTTTCGTTGGCGTAGTTGGCAATGGATTGCTGGGCGCTCATCGCTTCTACATAAGAATTCCACAAGTCTTGGTCAACTTTGCCGTGGCGAATTGAGGCGATCAATTCTCGTTTGCAATGGGTAATAGATTTTTTTGGGGCCAAAATTGAGATCATTTCTTTATCGCCGGCCAATTTTGCGAAATTTAACATTCTTTCCAATTGGTTGCGTGTGAAAGAATATTGATCACGGCGTTTTCTCGAACCGCGGGCCGCTCTTTGCTTTGGAGCTACAGTTCCAGGACGATCTACTTGTATAATAAATCTTTCAATTAGCGAACCGAGTTCAGAAGGTTGCTTAGTTTTCATTTTGCGCAGAGTGAAATGGTGCATGTATCCACCGCTGGTCATAGGTAGGTAACGGCAAAGATCGTTTTCCTTCTTTCCGCCGACTTTCTTAATCGCGCGTGCAATAACATCTTCAATTTCTTTAAAACTTTTCAAACCTTGCTCAAGCGTTTCATTTTTGTTCTGCATAGTGTCCTCATGACATTTGTTTCTGAAACTTTTTTGTTTACGCAATGGCTTTTTATTATGGCTAGAGCTTTATGTTTCTCTCTATAGTCGTGTGACCAATCCCATTTAATCTCCAATATCCGCCTTTGTTTTGCACCAAAGTCTAGCTCAATTGGATTTCAAAATCTCGGGTAATAAGCGCATTGCAGTTTACTCAATTTCCGGAGTTTAAAAGATGAACTCAATTTCTTGCAAGAGATTGTGAGTTCTATTAGATTTTATATAGCTGTAATTGCTTTAAAAAAGTTCTGGAAGAGTTATACACATCCGATTCATAAATTGATTTTTTTTGCTATGCCCGCATCCATGCTTTTGAATCCGTTTGTCACTTTTTTACTTTGTGTTCATTCGACATGGAAAAGCATTTGCAAAAGTGTTATGATCTTCTAAAAATGTTAATGACCTTGCCACGCGGGGTATATTATGCTTGACCGTGAGATCTGTAAAGAACGCGCTGAAAATTTGAAGAACGTCCGTTTTGTCATTGGCGTTGCAGCCGGAAAAGGCGGTGTTGGCAAATCGACGGTGGCAGTCAATCTTGCCAGAGCTTGCATGCGGCAGGGATTGCGAGTTGGCATACTCGATGCAGACATATATGGTCCCTCTTTGAGGCAGATGCTGCCTGAAGAGACGCCTCCTGCAAAACATCCTTCCTTACCGGAGCGGATTGTTCCTGCAGTAGGTTGCGGGATAAAGATGATCTCGATGGCATATTTTTGTGAAAGCCATGCGGCGACCGCGGTGCGGGCTCCTTTTGCTAATGGGGTGATTGCGCAATTCTTGCAAAAGGTCGATTGGGACGAGCTTGATATCCTTTTTATTGATTTTCCGCCGGGCACGGGAGATATTCAGCTCACTTTGGCTCAAGAGAGCCGTATAAATGGGATGGTCATTGTCACAACACCGCAAGAAGTTGCACTTTTAGACGTGCGCAAAGCGATTCATATGTGCCACCAAATGGCGGTCCCCATTTTGGGGGTTTTGGAGAATATGAGTTATTGGCAGGATCCCGCCACAGGCCAGAAGTTGCACCTGCTAGGCCAAGGCGGTGGCCGAATCTTAAGCGCAGAAACAGGCATCCCCCTTTTAGGAGAGATTCCTATGGAGCCTGCTCTCTCGCAGTCGGCGGACAGGGGTGAAGATATCTTCTCCACCGCCCCCGAATGTTTGGCTGCCGAGGTGTTGATGCAGGCGAGTAGAAAAATCGGTCATCACTTAACAGGTTTGGAACAAATGGAAGGACAGTACCTTAAAAACTTCGAGTTGATTTGGAAATGAGTGCAACTACCTTCGATCCCTTAAAGTTGTTAATTAGCCGCATCTATCAAAAGGATGCCCATGTATTTGCCATCGAATGGGCGGATGGGAGGATTTACGACTATAGACTGAGCGATCTTCAAAAAAATTGTCCTTGCGCCCGTTGCCGCGATGAAAAGACGGGGCGTCCGCTCGCCCTCCCTTCTTCCATCGATTCGGGGCTGCAGGCTGTACGCATCTATAACTTGGGCAGATACGCACTCCGCATTGAATTTACAAATGGTTGTTCGCGCGGCGTCTATACGTTTGCAATGCTGAGAGAATGGGGGAAATTAGGATGAAGTTAAAAAAGTTGTGCATTTTTTTTCTAGGCGCTTTACTTGCCGTGGCCCTCGCGGCCTGCTCCAAGCAGAATAATTCCTCTCAAGAACGAGGGAATAGCTTAACTGTCTGGATGGAAGATAATGGAAAAATCAAAGTTCTCAGCACAGTCCGGATGATCGATGATCTCGTAGGAGAAATCGGGAAAGAGCGTGTTGATCGATTGACATTGATCCATGGAGAAATCGACCCGCACAGTTACGAGATGGTCAAAGGAGACGATGAAAAAATCAGTTTTGCTCAAGTCATTTTCTATAATGGTCTTGGATTAGAACACGGCGCTAGTCTTTCCCATCGTCTTCAGAAACACCCGAACGCCATGGCGGTTGCCGAAGCGGTACGCAATCTCTACCCAGAGAGGATCCTTAAGCGGGGCGGGCAAGTCGATCCCCATGTATGGATGGATATTTCTCTCTGGAAAGAAACTATCGATCCTATTGTTGCCGCTCTAACGGCCGTATCCCCGAAAGACGGAGAATTTTTTCATGCCAATGGGGAATCTCTTAAAGCGCGCATGCTCGCGGTACATGAGGAGATTGGACAAATCATGAACAAGGTCCCGGAGGATAAACGCTTTTTAGTCACAAGCCATGATTCGTTCCACTATTTCGCACGAGCCTATTTAGCTGATTCTGAAAATGGCCAGTGGCAGCAGCGCTTTATCGCTCCGGAAGGACTCGCTCCTGAAGCGCAGATCAGTCCAGCCGATATCCAGGCTGTAATTGATTATCTTTTTCATCACCGCGTCAATATTGTCTTTTCCGAATCGAACATGAGCCGCGATGCGCTGCGCAAAATCGTGGAAGCAAGCAGCAAGAAGGGTTTGAAAGTCGAGATCGCAGAGGCGTATCTTCATAGCGATGCTATGGGAGAGCAAGGAACAGAAACAGGTACATATTTAGGAATGATGCGCCATAATGCGCAAATTATGGCCGATGCATGGACCAAGAAGAAGGAAGAATAGGAAAGCTATGCATAGCCAAGAGCGCCAAGAGCCTGCTATCGAAGTCAGCCATTTGACGGCCAATTACCAAAAGGCACCTGTTCTCTGGGATATTAATTTGCTGATTCCTGCGGGCGGCCGCATGGTGGCCATAGTCGGTCCCAATGGAGCAGGTAAAAGCACGCTTTTAAAAGTTTTGCTAGGCCTTGTGAGCCCTTCTTCGGGCCATGTTCGAATTCTCGGACGACCTCTTGAAGAGGTGCGTCGCAGCATTGCTTATATTCCTCAAAGAGGGGATGTCGATTGGGATTTCCCTATTACGTCTCTGGATGTCGTTATGATGGGTTGTTACGGCCGGATGCCTTTGCTCCGCTGGCCTTCGAAGCGGGATCGGGATCTAGCGCAGCGCATGCTGCAGAAAGTAGGCATGCTGCCTTATGCGCATCGTCAGATTTCCCAACTATCAGGCGGACAGCAGCAAAGGATATTTTTAGCTCGTGCCCTCATGCAGGATGCGGAGATCTATTTTATGGATGAACCTTTCGCCGGGATCGATGCAGTGACGGAACAAGAAATATTTCACCTGTTTCAGGAATTGCAAAAGGAGAAGAAGACCCTTGTTGTCGTCCATCACGATCTCTCCACGGTTGAGCGCTATTTCGATTGGGTCGTGGTGCTGAATACCTGTTTAATTGCTTCTGGCCCGACTAGCGAAGTGTTTCAGGCGGAGACGATTCTGCGCGCTTATGGAGCGAATTACGCCTTGCTCAATGAAGCAGCGCGTCTCAAACTTTACCAAGCAGGATTGCCGTAGTGGATTTGTTGCACTATTTTTCCGATCCTGTATTGCGTGCGCCCACTATAGGCTGCATGCTGATGGGATTTGCAGCTTCTCTCGTCGGCATGCTGATGCTTTTGAAAAGACAGGCATTGATAGGTGAAGTGCTTTCTCATGCCGCATTTCCGGGAATAGTGGCCGGCGCGTTAGTCGCTTCTTTCTTTCCATGGGAAACTGGAGATTTATCTCAAATACTTGTAATGGCGAGCGCTGCTCTAGCTTGTTTGGCCGGTTCATGGGCAGTTTCTTTTCTTAAAGTACGGATGCGCATTAGAAGCGACTCTGCGCTTTGCTTTGTTCTAGCGGTGTTTTTTGGCGTTGGCGTACTGCTTGCCAGTCAAATTCAAATGACGCATGCCGTCCTCTATAAGCAATCCCTGCTCTTCTTATACGGCCAGGTAGCGACAATGACGGATGCGATGATCCCCATCTACGCTCTTCTCGCTTTTTTCACGTTAGCCATCGTCATTATCCTCTACTATCCTTTACAAGCACTTTTGTTCGATAGGCAGTTTGCGACGATTAACGGTCTTAGAACAACTCTCGTAGATACCTGTGTTTCTGCTCTTCTTATCCTTGCCATTGTTGTCGGTATGCGCAGCATAGGCGTTGTTTTAATGGCGGGGATGTTAATTGCCCCTGCGATAGCGGCAAGGCCGTGGACGCATCGGCTTTGGGCTTGTTTTGTTTTGGCAGCGGTTTTTGGCGTAGTCTCTTCTTTTCTCGGCAATGTTGTTTCTGTAGAGGGTTCGCGCCTTCTCGCCGAAAAATACCCGGAATGGAAATTTTCTTTACCGACAGGCCCCCTCATCCTTCTTTTTGCAGCGGCCTTTGCTTTGCTTTCACTCTTTTTTGCTCCAAAGTCCGGCATTTTGGCCCGCATTATACGGATGGCCCTTTTCCGTCAGCGGATTGCACGGGAGCATCTTCTCAAAGCATTATGGAGGAAAGGGAGGAACTCCCTTATTTCTCAAGAAGAAGCTGCAGAGATGCTGTCGCAAAGTCTTCTTATTCGTTGGTTTTGCTTATTGTGGCTTTCCTGGGAGGGGCTCTTAACAAAAGAGGCTGGCGGCCTGTACTGTCTTACCGATAAGGGGTGGGCCAGAGCATGCAGAATCGTGCGCCTGCACCGTTTGTGGGAAGTATACCTTGTCGACTATTTGAGCCAGGGAGTCGATAAAGTGCATCGCAGTGCAGAAGAACTCGAACACGTCATGTCTGCGGAACTCGAGACAGAGCTTGAAAAGCTGCTCGGCGATTTACGCTTCGATCCCCACTCTCAGCCCATCCCATCACGCGAGGAGGCTACATGGCCCACGCGCTAAATCCTTATTGGGGAAAAGACTTCACCGAGGTTTTTGCCGTCCTTTTCAAGCGGTTATGGGGTTTAATCCAAGGGCAGATGCCCGCAGAGATGGCAACGGATGAAATCCAATTGCTTGTCCTTCTTGCGATCAGCGTGGGCTGCAGTCTTATTGGCAATTTTCTTGTTCTGCGCAAGATGACGATGCTCGCGAATTCTCTTTCCCATACCGTTCTTCTCGGCATTGTCGGCGCGCAGGTGAGCTGGATATTGTTCTTACGGGATAGTCAAAGCAGCATCGGAGGAGGCCACGGACAGCAGTTTCTTTCCCTTCCCGCGCTCCTTTTCGCGTCTCTTCTTTCGGCTTTGCTGACTGCCTGGCTGACGCGGCTTATTACAAGAAAGGCGCATCTTGAAGAAGGTGCCGGGATCGGCCTTGTCTTTACAACTCTGTTTGCCGTTGGCCTAATAAGCTTAACCTTGTTCACTCGAGATAGTCATATAGGAACGGAAGTGGTGATGGGGAACATCGACGCCTTGCACAGCGATGACGTCGCATTAACCTGGAGTGTGGCGGCCATCGATTGTATCACTGTTTTCTTGCTCTATCGACTTTTGAAGACTACTTCTTTCGATCTCTCTTTTTCTAGAGCGCTTGGGTTGCCTTGCAAGATAGTCGATGCGATTTTCGTCCTGGTAACAGCTGCGACTGTAATTGGCTCGTTCCGAGCGGTCGGCGTCCTGCTTGTTCTTGCCTATTTAACGGGTCCCGCACTTACGGCGCGTCTTGTGACCCACCGCCTCCCACTCGTGATCGGAGCCTCCCTGGTTTTTTCTTCCCTTTCCTCAATCATAGCTGTGGCTCTCAGCCGCCATCTGCTTACGGTGTACCAGATATCCGTTTCGACAGCTGGCCTTGCTGTCGTTCTGATTGCAATTTTGTTTATAATAATTTCTGCCGCTACTTGGGTTTTTACAAGATACCGCCAAAGTGCTATCCTCGCTATTTCGTCAAATACTCATAACAGCTTGCCTTTGTAATTATTTACGTATGCGAAAAAAAAACTTAACTATTCTAGGCAGCACGGGATCAATTGGTAAAAGCGCTCTTGATGTCGTACGCCATATCCACCCCCATCTTCGCGTCGTGGCGCTCTCCGCCAGATCTAATATCGCCTTGCTTGAAGAACAAGTCCGTGAGTTTTCTCCTTTGGTCGTCGCCGTATTCGAAAGGGACAAAGCCGAAGAATTGCAAGCGCGTATTCCCCATGTCAAAGTCCTGGCAGGACTGGAAGGGCTTGAAACAGTCGCTCGGCTAGAAGAGTGCGATATCGTGCTTGCCGCTCTTTCTGGAACGATCGGCATCCTTCCTACGATTGCAGCCCTGGAAGAGGGCAAACAGATCGCGCTCGCTAATAAGGAAGTGCTCGTCTCTGCTGGTGAGTATGTAATGGAGCTGGCAGCGAAAAAGGGGATCAAACTTCTACCGGTCGATAGCGAACACAATGCCATTTTTCAATGTCTTGAAGGGCGCGATCCAGCGACTATACGGCGTATTATCCTCACTGCTTCCGGAGGACCCTTTTTACACCATCCTTTTGAAAAATTAAGCGATATCAGCGTGGAAATGGCGCTGAACCATCCAACGTGGAGGATGGGGGTAAAAAACACGATCGACTCTTCCACGCTGATGAACAAGGGCCTGGAAGTGATCGAAGCGCGTTGGTTATTCGGCGTTCCTGTGGAAAAAATCGATGTTGTCATTCATCCCCAAAGCATCATCCACAGTATGGTGGAATTCGTCGATGGGTCGATCATCGCGCAAATGTCGCAAACCGATATGCGCCTGCCTATTCAGTTCGCTTTGACATACCCCGACCGCCTGCAGGGGTTATTGCCGCCCTTTAATTTTAGAGAGCATACACGCCTCGACTTTTTGCCCGTCGACATGCAAAAATTCCGCTGTCTGCACTTAGCTTACGAGGTGCTGCGCCGCCAAGGCAGCTTCCCTTGTTATTTAAATGCCGCAAATGAGGTGTTCGTCTCTAGGTTTTGCAAGGGGGAAATAAGCTGGATGGACATTGCGACTAAATTAGAACGACTCATAGAAGGGCACAAGGCGCGCTCAATGAATAGTGTGCATGATATTCTCGCCATCGATTCGCTAGCGCGTGCCGAGGCCGCCAACACTTAGGAAAAAACAACGTATGATGGAAATACTCTATATCGTTCTCGCCCTCCTTGGACTGGGGTTTTTGATTTTCATCCACGAACTAGGCCATTATTTTATGGCCAGGAAAGTGGGAATGAAGGTGGAGGCTTTTTCCATTGGTTTCGGCAAACCCTTATATGTTTGGGAAAGAAACGGGGTAAAATGGCAGTTTTGCGTACTCCCTTTTGGAGGCTATGTACGCATTGCAGGCATGGAAAAAAAAGGTACGCTCGAACCGTATCAAATTCCTGAAGGTTTTTTTGGCAAGAAACCAATAGAGCGTATCAAAGTGGCCTTAATGGGGCCTCTTGTCAATTTGGTTTTCGCGCTCCTCATGTTCACCGTAATTTGGGCGATGGGAGGCAGAGACAAGAGTTTTGCCGAATTTACGCAATATGTGGGATGGGTCGATCCCAGTTCCAAACCTTATGTAGAGGGAACCAGGCCGGGGGACCAGATCACTAAGGTCGATCACGAGCCTCTGGACGGATTTGCCGATTTGATTTATGCAGCTGCTTTGAATGGAGCGCCTTTAACGATTGAAGGTTGGAAGACCGACTATTTTTCTGGCGAGAAGAAACCCTTTAACATCCAATTAGATGAGGGAAAAAAATCCCGTTCTCTTCAGCAACGCATTGCCGAAGTGCAGGCTCTATTACCTGCAAGCTTTCTTTTGTATGACAGGCAGCCCGATGGTTCGGCCAATCCCATCCTGCCGGGTTCTCCTATGGAGAATAGCGGCATTCAATACGGCGATAGAATTATTTGGGCCGATGGCCAGGTTCTATTTTCCCAGAAACAGCTTTCATTTTTGATCAATCAACCTCGTGTTCTGCTCACCGTCCAACGCGGACAGGATATTTTTCTCACTCGTATTCCTCGCTTGCAAGCTGCCGATTTGCAAATGACAGACGCCCAGAAAGCCGAACTTGATGATTGGCGCATTGAAGCAAGACTTCCGGCAAAATTGGCCGATGTCTATTTCGTTCCTTATATCCTCACGCATAATTGTCAGGTCGAAAATGCGATTTCCTATGTCGACGAATTTTCCCAGCATTGTTCTGCTTTCCAAACCGGCCAAGCAAGCACTTGCGTTGATGTGGAAAAACCCCTTTTGCCTGGCGATAAAATCCTCGCCGTAGACGGCAAGATCGTCAGTGACGCGTTTGATTGTCTGCGCTCTCTGCAGCAAAGACATGCACAAATTATCGTCATCCACCATGACAAGCAGAAAAATCTGTCTTGGAAAGAGGCGAACGTCGCTTTCACTGCGAATATCGATTGGCATGCTTTGCAAACCATGGTGCAATCCATAGGTACAGTCAATCAGCTATCTGACATTGGCAATCTCCATCTTCTGCCGGCCATTACTCCCAAGTCGTTTTATGACTTTCCTCAGTCCGAAAGCAAAAGGGGATGGATGCAGAACCAGGATGCAGAACTGGCAAGGATTGAGAAGATCGACGACCCTGACTTGAAAACTCAAGCCTTGAAGTTGTTTGACCAAGAGCAGAGAAAACTCCGGTTAGGGTTAGCCCTCCAAGATCAAAAAGTCCTCTATAATCCCCAACCATTTGTGCAGTTCGGAGACGTGCTTGCCGAGATTGGGCAGACCCTTAAAGCTCTATTTACCGGCATATTGACGCCCAAAGCTATGGCCGGACCTGTAGGGATCGTTCAGCTCATGCATCACAGTTGGGATCAAGGTATTAAGGAAGCTCTCTTTTGGCTCGGTGTCATCAGTTTGAATCTAGGGATTTTCAATCTGCTGCCGATACCTGTTCTCGATGGGGGACATATCTGCTTTGCCCTTTGGGAAGCGGTTACAAAAAAACCCATCAAGGCCCGCACGATGGAGCGCCTTATCATACCGTTTATTATCCTTCTGATCGCCCTTTTGGTATTTACAACCTACAACGATATCATGCGTTTGGTCAAAGGCATATTCTCTTAATCGCAAAACGCAAATTGCTAATTGCAGAACTGAAGAAAAATCTTCGTTTTGCAATTAGCATTTTGCATTTTGCAATGAGGTTTTCACTATGAGAATTTTCACTATATGTTCGGTTGTCGTGGGATCTTTCATTTCTCTTTTTGGTGGGGAGTGGACGGAAGAGACATTAAAAAAAATGACCCTCGAAGAAAAAATCGGCCAGCTCATTATCGTGCCAGTCTGTCCTTTACGCGATGATTTTCGGCACAGGGCCGATGTCCATGAGGCTCTGCAAAAGTATGGCATTGGCGGTATCATCATCAAGCAGGGAACTCTCGAGCAGCAGTTCAAAACGATTCAAGATGTCCAATCCCAATCAACTATCCCACTCTTAGTCGTCGCTGATGCGGAATGGGGATTGACCATGCGCGCATCCGATGCGATCCGGTTTCCCAAGAATATGACACTAGGCGCCCTCACCAATCCTTCCATAATCGAGAATATGGGCCATGAAGTTGGCTGCCAGTTGCATGCTCTCGGCGTCCATATGAACCTCGCACCCGTCGTCGATGTAAACAGCAATCCGCTCAACCCGATCATCCGCATGCGCTCTTTTGGCGATGATCCGCACCAAGTAGCTGCAAGGGCGAAGCGGTTTGCGCGCGGCTTGCAGTCAGCGGGCGTCCTCGGATGCGCCAAGCATTTTCCCGGCCATGGGGATACCTCTGTTGACTCCCATCGCGCTCTTCCATTTATCGAAAGGACACTTTCTCAGCTCAAAAATATCGAGCTTATTCCTTTTCAGGCGTTGATCGACGATGGAATTGCTGCTGTTATGAGCGGGCATATTGTGATAGCGGCATTGGACACGCTTCCTGCTTCCCTTTCTTCAATCTGCATGACAACCCTGATCCAGAAAAAAATGGGTTTTCGTGGACTCATCATGACCGATGCCCTTAATATGGAAGGCCTTGCAGCCAATTATTCTACGGAAGACGTCGCAAAGTTTGCTCTTTTAGCGGGGCATGATCTATTGCTCTATGGCGATCATATCGCCCCACGTATCGATGATATCCTGGAAAAAAAGGTGCCAGCTGCCTGCGAGACGATTAAACAAGCCGTTCTTTCCGGAGAAATATCCGAAGCGGAACTTGACCGGCGTGTTCGCAAAATCCTCGAGACTAAAGAGAAACTGGGCTTGCCCTTACAGAGGGGGCCCTCTTCCCTTGCGACGGGGGTCTTCCATACCGAATCTGCAAAGAAGCTGGCAGATACCCTCTACCGTCAGGCAATAACCATTGTCTGTGATCATCGATCTTTGCTCCCTATTTCCCGCCATGTG
>Ga0206803_1010_pt2 | contig 68571 bp, 64 predicted proteins | sample Alteio_BWOrgCont_61_FD_152909 | JGI IMG/M metagenome (GOLD analysis project Ga0206803, IMG submission 152909) | Enriched cells from forest soil in Barre Woods Harvard Forest LTER site, Petersham, Massachusetts, United States -... | ecosystem: Environmental > Terrestrial > Soil > Temperate forest >... | reverse complement strand
GGAGTAATGGAAAACATAATTGGAGCATTGCTTTGTAGTCACCCCGATTGCTGTCCTGAGTCGCAGCGAATAGGACTCTGGGGAGTGCCTGAAACAACCCAGAACGTTTATACCCCTGAGGGTAAGTTGGCTGGGGAACTCACACTTCCCGCCGTTGACCTGAGCCTAAGTACCGCTCTGAGGGACGTTTCTAGGAAACACGAGAGTGGATTATATCTGCTAGGGTGCGGTCATTTGCACCCAGGACTGCCGTTAATCTCGGCACAGGAGTGGCTGACCCTTCCCGATGGAACTATTTTCCGTGGTCAAGGGCTTCCTGCTACTGACCAGCATGTCAGCCATAGAGCCGCATATCGAACTCGGACGGTCAGATGAGCAGCATAGCCGCGCATGGGACGCGCTTACCGCCTATACCTGTCAAGACTGCCTTGAGGGGAAGGAGTTGAATGTCTAAGCGCGAAACTGCAACAACGGATTCAATCTGGCTGTGTTCAATTTTCATGTATCTCGGATACCCGCTGTGCTCAATCACGGAAGCGGAGTATGGCTCGTGCATCTATCGCGTGCACTGTGCGGCTCTTGACTTTGACGACATAAAGCGTGAATACGAAGAAAATCGGCTGGCACTGTCGTCTGCCAAAGCGTTTGTAGATAGTTTCAATCAGATTGTAACAATCCAGAAAGACTATAGAAGACGGGGCATGAGTGGGTATTCAAGCCCAGACTACATCAGCGGGGCGATAGGTTAAGTAACGGAGGAAACATGACATTTGACGCAAAGGTATATCTCGCAAAGTTGAGCATGCACGGCCCATCGGGCAATCTAAGTGAACTGGAATCTAAGGCGGTGTGGACGGAACTTCAACGCCGGATGGGGGGAGAACCCGAGAAGGAAGTAGCACCTGAAACAACTGGGGGAGAAGATGGCACGGCGTAGAAGTAACGGACTTTTTGAGGCTATGCGATTGATGACGGCTCAGCAAATGGCTTTGTCTAACCCACAAGCCCCGAAGCCCGTTGAGAAGATACTTACCCCTGAGCAGCGTGCCGCACGAGCAGCGAAGGCAAACGCCGATGCCTGGGCAGAGTTAAATGCACGGTGGAAGCGAGAAGCGGAAGAGAATGAACGGAGGAAATATGGCAAGTAAACAGTGTGATTGTGGTGCCGTGGTTTGGTGTTACCTCGATGGTTATAGAGTCAAACCGCCCGTTGTTAAACGAACCCGGGCGTCTCGCAAGGCGAAAGCCCTGATTTGGGATAAAAAGACGTTGCCAACAGCCAAAAACGACGCTTTTGCCTCTTTAGAATCAAGGGGCTAGCGTTACATTTTAGAGGTATGCGTGGTTAGAGTCATCCTAGGGCTAAACATCGCTCAGAACGGCTCTACGAGGGGGGAAGCAAAATGACACTTATGACAACGAAAGCACTAAGACGAGCACGGGCAGCAGCGAAGGAAATATTTGATTCAGAGTTGCACGCCCGTATAGACCGAGAGCGGAATACCCCGAGCGATGAGCAAAGGCGACGCGCCCTTTACCAGTCCTGTATAGACGCAGAAAAAGCAGAGATTGCCGCACAGCGTGAGCGTGAGTTGCAACCGATTAAAGAGTATCAAAAAACACTTGATGCGGACAGGGAGCGTGCCGCACGCAATGCACGCTATAACCTCTCGTTGCCTAACTGCGCCTACCTTGCTGAGATAGCACCGCCATTTTCGGGATACGCGGGGCGGGTAGAGGATTACTTAGACTCAGTAAGAAATACATTTGTCAATGAGTTCCAACCCTATCTTGAGAGGACGGGTGTCGCTTTGACTGAGGCAGGTTTGGAATCCCTAGCCCAGCTCTCAGACATAAATACTTCTCTTAACTGGTCGGATTTACGGACATTTCAATCTGTGTTTGAGCATCTGTGCGAGGTTGGGTATTGTCGTGAAGGTAGAGATTTCACCGTCACGGAACAGAAACAACAGGAACCCGCACCCAAACCAACGAATCCGTCTGAGGACTTCGACACATTACTGAAGACCCGCGCTGCAGATGACCCCGCCCTGCGGAACGCTGCACACGAGTTTGCCATTGCGGAAGCCCAACCAACATTTCAGGCGTGGACGGAATCGCTTATGAACTCGTTCGGCTACGCTATGTCGCTTCCCATTGCAAAGCAGGTCAGTGATTGGTTTATCAGAACGAACCATTCATTTCTTGATAGAGCCGCCTATGACAAATGTCGCCGTGCATTCGTCCGTGAGGGGCTAATGCCGCGAACTTGTTTAACACAGGAAGATTTGGACGCGGAGGAAATGGACACTTTAGAAATCCGCACGCCAGAAGGTCGCCGTCGTGCCGCGCAACTACATCGAGAAGGCATTCGCCGCAACGAGAGTGCCGTGAATCAATCTTTTCAGTCTTAACTTTGCGGGAAGCCAGCGTTGTTCTCCCGCAAACGGCGTCAAACCGTTCTAACAGAACAACGCCTCCTATTTTGATTTACGCCCACGGGCGAAAGGATAAACAATGAGCAATACCCCAATAACACCGACTCCTGAGATGCAGCCCACAGCGGGCGCATCTCCTACGGGCACACCCCCCGCACAGGCTCCGTCTGGCGTCGGCAGTGCGATAACGGGACAGCCCGCAGGACAACCCACGACGGGACAGCCAACGGCACAGCCGACTCCGAACGCGGCTCAGCCGATTCCGACGACAGTAGCGGGACAGCCTAACCAACCGAACGCGGCACAACCGAACGCTGACCCGATGGAGGCTCATGTAAGTGTTTATCGCAAATTTCTACAGGGATTCAAGTCGCCAGTTGGCTCGTATGTTGACCCTAGCGGGAACGTAAAACCTACGAATATCAGTCTTGGGCGCACAGTGCTCGCAAGCGTGCTCGCTGGGATGATGTCGCCGACACAATACCGTGACACGCCATACGGACCTGTCGTCAGCGGCTCAGCAACCGCTGCAGGTGCATTCGCTGCTGGTCAGGGCGTTATAGCGAAGCAACAGCAAGAGGCTCAGGCATTGAGCGACAAAGAGCAATCCGTCCGTTTGATGAACGTGAAAAATAATATTGACCAAGTCCATCTAATGGCGGCTCTCGCCCAGCAAAAGCACCAAGACCTGCAAGGTGCCGTCGATTCAAATTCGCTTTTCCTGAAAGATTTGGAAGCGTATGACGCTCAACAACCTGACTCAAAGAACAAACTTATCCTTGCAACAGGGTTGACTTTTAAGCAGGCGATGGATAGCCCGCAGTTCGGTCAAGGAAAGATGACTAGAAACAATCTCGTTATGTCGGGTTCCCAGGACATTTACGACCCCCAAACGGGACAAACGACAATCGAGCCGACCTTTACGCTCATCAATCCAGACGCTCATGTTGCTCTAAGTCCCGAGGCTATTAAGACAATCGAAACCATCAATCCAAGTTTTACGGGGCTGTCCGAAGTGACTGGCGGAAATGTGCGTCTCCCCGTTCATCAGTATCTCGCCGCCATGAACCAAGTATCTACAGTGCAAGCGGCTGAATCGTTCTTCAAGCGGGCTGATGAAGCGTTAGGGATAAGCGACAATTTCGACCTAAGTGCAGCAGTCAAGAAAAACAGGAATCTAATGCCCGCAATTATGGCAGCAGAAAATGCTATCTCCTCGGGCGGGTCAACGGCTGACGCTCTGGCAAGAATTCAGCAAACCGCTGGCAGTTCGGCAATCTTTGACGCAATGGGAGTCAGTCAGGACGATGTTACGAAGTACATCAACAAGGTGAAAAATGAAGAGGCAAGACAGACAGCGCTAGCCAAGGAAGGCGGTATCGGAGACAAGGCACCTGCACCCCCGCAGATGATTGCAGACCTCACAGCAGCAGCTAAGAAACTCCATCCCGACCAAGCACAGGCAATTATGGCAGGAATCAATCCAGCGGGTTTGACCGTCGGAGAGGCAGAGAAGATTAAGAACAACATCCTGCAAGCACAAAACTCAAATGTCACGAATGCCCAACCGACAGCGGCAGGACCGACACCGACGGGTTTTGTATTCAATCCCGATGCTCCGACAATGGACAGTCCAACCCTGAGAACAAATCTTCAGAAGCAGGGCGTCAAGCTGCCTGCAAACTTTGAAGCACTTTATGGGATTGCTCACAATGCGAATCCGTTGACGACCCTCCCGCCTAATCCTCGCAAGGGTAGTAACCAGATGTCGGCACAGGAAGGACTAGCATTCATTCGCCAGTACATCAACCCGAACTATCAGGAAGGCGACTATGCAGCAGCGGCAAGTCTGAGCAAAGAACTCGCCTCTACCCGTCAAGGGACGGCAGGCGGAACGCTGTACAACGCAGGGACTGCGTCACAGCATCTTGAATTGCTCGACGAAGCGGCGAAGGCTCTGAACAATAACGACACTCAGGCATTGAACCATCTCGCAAATACTTTCGGTGTCGCAATCGGCAAATCGCCCGCCGTGACATTCAAAGCGATTGCTGAACAGGTCAATGGTGAAGTCGGCAAGGTCGTCGCAGGCGGAACCCCGCACGAGGCGGAACTCGCTGAACTTCGCAGCAACCTGAACTCTGACCAATCACCCGAACAGACTAAGAATGTCATCAGGGCTTATGTCAAGTTGATGGCAGATCGAATCAGTGAGATTAACGACCGAAGTCAGCAGTATTTCAATCGTGATGTCAAAGGTGTGAGCCCGACGACCGTAAAAGTCTTCAATAAGTACGGCGTGCCTGCTCCTGGACAAGTCGCTGCGACTGTGAACGGGGTGACGGGATTCATTCCACAGAATCAGGTCAAAGCATTCCAAGCGAAGTATCCGAACGCAACGATAGGCGGTCAATAATGACTACACCAGCAGTAACACCTACACAACCCGACCCGTTTGCAGAATTTGGCGGCGCGAGTACGGGCAATGCGACGCCACAAACGGCACCTGCCCAGCCCGCTGCACAGCCGACACAATCTGACCCGTTCGCAGAATTCGGGGGCGTCAAAGTCGAGGCCGACACTAAGGAAACTACTGACCCCCGCAAGACGGGCGAAATAATCAACGATGTCTATCAGAAGGTCATCGTCCCGAAAGACGGCGAGTCGTTTTCTGACACCGTGAAACGTGCAGTCGCTTATCACAAGTCACTGACGCCTGAGCAACAGCAAGCGGCACTCGACGCAGAGGCAAAGACGGCTCCGAAGAAAGCAATTCAGACCCTCGGGGCTGCTGCGACTATTGGGGCTGTTGGACCCGCGGTAATGGCTCTCCCTGGGGAAATTGCTGAGGCTGTACCGTCAGTCCTGACACACACGATTGAAGGCGTGAAAGCAATCGGAACATGGGCAGCAAAAAACCCCGTACAGGCGTACTTGCTCTTTCAGGTCATGAAAGAAATAGTCCCTGGGGCGAAAAAGGCAATGGGGATAGTCAAGGGCATCCCTGAAGCGGAGTAAGGAATAACCAAATGTCAAGTGACAGATACGCAGAAACATCTCAATCAGACGCACCTTCCTACGACGGCACGCCCGCACCTATCCAGACTTCGGGCACTCTATCAACGGGTGCAGTCATAATGCCTCGTATCCAGAGTCAAGTTAGTCCCCAGGTCAACACGCAGTTCCCACAAGGTGTGCCCGCACCTGTCGCCGTCCAACTCTCGGGCTCGGGTATTAAGCAGATAGGAAGCCCCCAGCAGTTCGGAGCCACCCTCTCGCTCTCAGGCACAGATACGGTTCAAATAACGCCCGCTATGGCGAATGCGTTGAATGAAATCGTAGCGGCAACGGCTCCGAATGTTTTCACTTACACCTATCGGAGTCGCAATATCAACGTGGCAACAGTCAATTCCTCGGGGCTTGTTACAGCCGTCGGGCGAGGGCAATGTGAAGTCCTCGTCATCAACACAAGAGCAGCGAATTTACCGTTTGCGAATGCAGCCCCATCTGGTACTGAAGGCGTGCAAGCAAGTTTGCAGGTCACTGTGACTGAGTGACTTTTATAAGGGGGAGAAATGGAAGAGAATCAGGGTACGGGGCTCAAGTCTTTTGAGACGGAACCCCAGAAAAACTCAAGCACTCCTCGGGGCAAGAGTCCCCGCAATCGGCTATTGGACAGGGTTAAGCAACTGGACTCTCTTTCCCGCAATAAAGAACTCAAGTTAGCAAAACTCGCTGATGTCCAGTTGGAAATCGCGAGCCTTGAGCGGTTGCTATATAACGATTCACGGGAAGACCGCAATAACGAGTTAGCCGCACAGCACGAGCAGGACACCGCGGAGATAGCCCGCTTGACCCAGGCGAACGCTGAATTTCAGACACGGGCGACCCAACGGGTCATCGAACGAATCCCAGATGACCGCGTGCAAGGATTACAAGAACAAGTCTCTACGCTTGAATCGTTGCTCAAGGATGTCTCTGCCTTATCCCGTTCGGTCGATATCGATGAGCGCACGCGGCACGCCGTCTCGCTCATCGTCGAGCACGGCAAACGGGCGATGTCCGTTGTTGAGGAGATGGGCGTCAGTTTCTCAAGCGTTGTAACGGCTTTACAAAAGAGTGAGACGGAACTCCTCGGGCTTTTGCAGCAAGCCCAGCAAGAGGGACCTGCCCTGCCTGTATACCGCGCTGTTCTCGGCGTGCGGGACTCTGTTCAAGTCGATAGGCATGGAAAGAAACACTACCCTGACGTTTTTGATGACGGATACGCTAAAGAACTTTGAGGGGGAGAAGTGCTTTATGAGTTATGAATTTAACCAGTATGCAAGTTGGCTCCCTGAATGCAACGGAATTTATCCCGCCATACGGGAACCTGAACGATTAGATTACAACCCTGCCCCCGTGCACATTCTATTTGACGGCGGAGAGTCCCCGCACTCTATCATCAATCCGCCTCGCCAAGAGATTGAGCCGTGGTCGGAACAAAATCGCGAGCTTCGCCTCGTGATTCATTGGCATCCTACAACCCCTGCATTTCTAAGAGCCGCATTCAACGAGGCAAAGAAACTACGCGGGTCAATACGCACAGTCGCTGCCTTCGTTATGCGAGGACTGGGCGATTCACAATCGATTCGCGTATTGATTTCGATGGGCTTTACTAAAGACGAGACACGCGGCACGGGGCAAGGAGTGTGCTACGTCAGGGACATGAAAAACTCAAAGCAGGAGCCTAAACCTCCGAAGCCAGAACCAAAACCTGAACCGAAGTCGTTGGACTGGTGCGAGCGTGAGTTACAGATTACGACAGACGCTATAGAGTCCCGCCGTGCGCTCGGAGTGCACGAGACTTTTCTCACGGGGCTACTTCGAGAGCAAGCAGAACAGCAGAAGATGGTAGATGAACGGGACGCCGTCAAAGAGTCGCCTGAGTATCTGGAGCTTTGTAGGCAGGAGCGTGAGATACAGGAACAGCTTGATGCTCTGAAGAGGGGAACATGCCAGCCGTAATCATCATTTACGCCGTCGCTCTGTTCGTGGTTGCGAAGGTAGCACTTGACCGCTTGAATCCTCGGAGTTGAGAATTACCAACTGAGGGACATAATCATGAGGTACGACAATCCTCAGTACACGCTTTCAGCAATTGAAGCGGCCCAGAAAAATGACGCTGAGCCAATGAGTGAGAGAATACGGTTCGCCGTCCACGAACTAACGCATCACCTGATTGCCGAACACTACGGATTGATATCGGACGGGATTGAATTGGGCTACAAAGCAGGTTGGCCTAGGTCCGCAGCGGGCTTAGCGCACTACGCGGATGAGTTGAAACGGAAATATGTTAGGAAGGAACCAATCACTCCCCAAGAAGACGAAGCCTACGTACATGCCGCATTGAGCAACGGGTACGGCGATGAAGCAGTGTTCGGCACGGAGCCTGAGCGTAGGGGCGACGATGACGATATACAGACGGCTACACGGCACATGGAAATAAAATGGGACTATGAGCCTGATGATATTGACACGTTCGTGGCGCAGAGTATCAAACAGACTCGCAGGATTTTGTCTGATACGAAGATGAGACAGGCCCTCCTCAATGCCGGGAAATACGCAGCACAGGAGTATTGGGGGACTGGAAAACTTATGCAGCGAGACGTTATTAATGAAGTCTTGAATCTAAAAGGAGGCAGGTAATGGAAACACCAACACAGTACCGTGAAAGAGCGCTTGCAATGATAGCGGAGAGTTTGAACGCGCAGGGCTACACTAAGGAAGAATTGAAGCAGTACCATCTTGACAGAATGAACGGCGTGTCGGAAGCGGATGCCATGAAAAAGATGCGTCCTCGAAGGACAGCAAGCGTCGCCTAGAAATTGTGTTACCATGCTTCGGGATCGAACGAGCCTAAGGGGGCAAACAACTAAATGGCAAAAGTACCTGGGATTGTGAAGCAGTTGAAAAAGGAACGGGATAAAGTAGAACGCCAGTTGTCAGGATTGAATGCTGCACTTTCCGCTTTCATTGGAGCGTATACACGAAAGGCTACTGCTAAACCGACACGCAAACGCCGTAAAATGTCAGCGAAGGCGAGAGCCAAAATTGCGGCTGCACAGAAAGCCCGCTGGAAGGCTTGGAAGGCGAAGCAGAAAAAAGCAGCCTGATAATAGAACAACCCGCCCCCTGTTTAAGCAGGACGGCGGGGTGCTTTGAGTGGACTAGTGCATCAGGTGTTTTAGCAGGTTCAGGACCAGCAATAAGACTTGAAGTAGAGACTTCAAGCCGTTCATGATGGAAACATAGTCCACACGCCGATTAGTAAATCGACGCAAGGTTCTTACTTTTCTCATCGAATTGTATACGACTCTCCTTTCTGGGGCTTAGATTTTAGGGTTACGCACTAAGCCGCCAGAGCCATCCTAGAATCGGAAGGATTGTCGGGTAAGGTGACGATGGGCGGGGGGCGTCCCGCAATCGGTAATTTGTTGACCTCAGGCTGAGTTACCTTCGTTAGAGGAACCTGAACAATCAGTTTGACAGTCCCTCAGAGCCGCTCTAGCTTTGCCGCAGGAGCGTATTGTGTTCTGTTCTAAGTGCGGTACGGAAACCTCTGACGATTCGCAGTTCTGCCGCAAGTGCGGTAGCCGCGATATTCGACATGAAGAAACCATTCAGATATTTTCATGCTGTTGACGAGGTCGAACACTTCCGCGAGGCGTGCTTCAGCGCCCGCATCTTTCTCGGATGGCAGTCCCGCGACGACACCTTCGAGATAAAACCTCCGTACGTCACCTTCTTTTACTAAGAAATCTGGGTGATTCCGCGACCCGTCAATATCGGGGTGCGGTTCGAGCGTAAAGCCTAGTCGCGAAAACACTTCGTGGAGATATAGCTCCCAAAAGGCGGACTGGTGCTGTCCGTCGATAGGCGACCGGAATCGTGCACGTAAATCGCTTCTCCCGGATTCAGGGTACGAATCGAACCACTGTTCAAAGACTTTTCGCGCCGCAGTCATTGGTGCACGAGCGGATGAATTTAGGTAGGCGAACCGAGATTCACGTTCGCGCTTGATACGAGTTTCGGTTCGTTCGCTATCGTCAAACAACATCGAGCAACTCACAAGTCCCGGCATTCGCAGTCTTGAATATGCCCCTACTTCTTCCCCTTCTGCAACGCCGCCACACATTTATTCAACGTATCCTCTGCCTCTTGGCTAAGTTCCTCCTGAGCTTCCGTCGCCTTAACATAGAGAGCGTGAACAGATTCGCTCACGGTGTACAACTCTGTCGATGTATCGATGCATTTCTGGCTGATTGCCATAATCCGATAAATCTTCGCCGTGTCACGCGTTGACAAGAGTTCTTGAGCTATGTCGCCCATCGCTGAATTGCCGCACAATGCCGCGTTTCGAGACGCGTCGTCGAGGGTGGTTAAGAGCAGGAGTCCCGCCAGACCATCGAAACGTGATGGTGTTTGCTTTATGGCTTCGAGGAGTTTGGGAAACAGTTCAATCAGATGCTTGTCGGTATCCAAGCTCGTCGCGTCTTTCTGCGTGGTGGGCAGCGATGCTTCGAGTGCGACCGCCTGCTTATAGTCTGCAACAGCCCGCTCCGACTGAAGAACGGCCAATTTAATCTCTTCGTCGGTCGGAAAGTCATGCTTCGGTTTCGTTTCTTGCGCGTGTAGGACACCCGCCAGAACGACAATCGTGAGCAGAGTTCTCATTCCTTTCCTCCTTCTCGAAAATCAGGCGTGAATATACCCGACTTCACGCGTTTGCGGGCCTTCTCGAATGCTTCTTTATCAGTCGGCTCCAATGCTTGGCAGAGGGTGGTGTAGCGGTCGTCAATTCGCCGAGCTTCTGCCAACAACTGTTCATGCGGGAGTTCTCGAAAGTAGGTTTCAGAGAGTGCCCGCGCTTCGTGACGCAGGCTCGTCCACTGATTAGCTGCTAGCCGATGCCTGACTGGGGATTCACTCTCGCCAAACGCACTATAGACGGCTGCAAGAAATCCGCCGACAGCCGAGAAAGCACCGAGCCACACGGGTAGGCCGACAGCGGTTAGGACTCCGGCAACACCCGCTACTGCGGATGGAACAATGACTAGCCAGCGTGCTTTACTTTCTGCTCTTTTCCTAATAATGTCTGCCAGTTCATAGTGGGCTTGCGCGTTGTAAAGAGAATTCTCCGCAACGGTCTTGCACTCTTGAATCAGGTGGTCGACGTTGTTGTCCGCCATTGAGTCCTCCGTCAGCTAGCAGGGAATGGGGCACCAAAGAAGTCGCTCCATCCCTCTAAGGCTTGGGTCTTGTCTTCGAGTTGTGCGAGCATCCACGCTTCGTCGGCGCGGTCGCTGAGAAACGTTCCAAGCCCAGCAAGACGGGCCTGCGTCAAATCGGAATTGACAGGCGGTGAATAACTACCGGCGAGTTGCACTGGATTCGTAATGACTTGAGACGCCTGCCGTAAGAATTGGGCGAGAATAAATTCGTAACCGTAGCTGTAATTCTTCGCGTCCCACGCGGCGATGATTGATGGAACGATAGTTGCGACGAGCAGTTCCGTGTGGAACGATTTGAGCGGCATTTCGACGCTGCGGAAATACGCTTTGACTACCTTCACGGTCGGCACTAATTTTTGCTTTGTCACGGCGTTAAGCCGCGAAATGACCGCCGCGTCGTAGTCATAGTCCGCGGGCTCCCAATTTCCTGACGATGTTCCGATGATGTAGCAGTCAATCGAAGTGCCGGGATGAGCATGAGCTCCTGTGGCGTCGGCAAAAGCAGGAATCAACTCAATCTTCATGTCGTCCGCGTACTGCAACGTCACGATAGGATGGTCCTTCACGGGGGTCATCACGCGGTACGTCTGGTTTGAAGTCAGAGCACGCCGGACGATTTCGAGAGCGTCTGAAGGAGTCGTCCCACTCTCGCCGTAGCCCGCGTATTGAGTGAACCGTCGGAAGCTGACGACGGCATCTATGTCCAACCCCTCGCCGAGGTCCGCGGGCCTGATTTTCGTTTTGCGCTGGAAGGAACCTATCTGTGAAACGGTCTTGCCGGAAAGTGCGCCCTCGATGGTCGCCTTGACCGCGTTGTAACGCTGCGAGGCAAGGGCACTGCGTACAGGGTTCAATTCAATGCGTTTGAGTAGTTCGTTGAATGCGTCGGCAACTGTAGAGAACGGCATTCTAACTCCTGACGGTTAGAAGACTCACTTACCTTCTGACCCGGCCTGCTTTCTCTAAGAACGGCAACGCACCATGACAAGATGCTATATCTCACCTGCCTGCAAAGGCAAGCACCTCTCAGGCTAGCTCTTACCTCACGTACTTCGAGCCTTCTAAGCGACGGCACTAAGTAACATCAGCACTAGGTGTTTGATTCACCGACCATCTGCGGGACTTCTGCTAGGCGCGGATACCGCTCCAGAAGGTAGGAAGCGACGACAACCGTCCACGTCTTCGCACCTCGCCTCTCCCACAAGGCCATTGCTGCATCGACCATCGCATCGACTTCATCTTGCGTGCATCCGTTGACTTTACGGAGTTGTGCATGCGCCTCATGCTCGAAGCCGAGAGCATTCGCCCGTCCGATGTGGGTCGCATTGTGGCAGGAATGACAGCGAATCTCGAAACCGATTAGTGTTGCGACGCATGTCTTGTCGTCGTAGCTCCATGCGTCGTGGCAAGACAACCGTGGACCATTAGCGTCACACGCCCCGCACTTATTCCCGGCAAGTTGGAGTGTGTCCTGTCGGATTTCTTTCCATGGCTTTGTCTTTCCGAACAGGCGATATGCGCTCACGCCCCACAGCGGTGCTGGGACGAGTTCAGGCATCAATCGGTACGTCTTAGACTTCTCCGTCGCGACCTTGGTCGCTTTCTTCCGTTTCGTCTTCATCATTCGCCTCGACGGGCTTCATTCCCTTACTTATCACCCATCACGCCGTTGACTGTCTTGCCACTTTCAATTGGCTGGCAAATCGCATGGGCATCCACGCGAGAAAATCCGATTGATTCTAGGAAGTCGTGCAGTGGACTCGATACTTGCACGCGGTCTTTGTCTGTCGTCGAAAAAGTGTGCTCAGTTGGTTGCCCGTCCCGCGTGACCTTCACATCCGTGCCGTTGACGACGAGGTCGTAGCGAATTTCGGACGGCGCGGGATGACTGGGATAGGCGGGTCGGCATCGTCGAGGGCGAACTTCGCCGGAATGTTTCCATAAAGCCCCGCTGCCTTGTGAATGCTCCACAGTGCGTCGAGGTTGGCTGGCGGCACCTCAGGCAAGACCGAGAACAGATGTTTCTGCGGGTCGAGGTCATCCGTTGCGTAGTGATGAGGATGATTGCTTAAAACAATCATGCTGTACGGGTCAACGCCGTTGTGTTCCTTCTTTGTTCGGTCGAGTATGGTCTGCATCGCACGCGATGGAATCGGCTGCATCACTCCCGATGGAGTGGGGCCGTACACCCGCGAATACAATCTCTCGGCCCACTTGAACGGCAGATTGGTATCGAGAAAAATCATGAGCGGGTGTGGACAGTTCTTTGCGACGGCGTCATTGATGAGTTCTCCGAATCGCAAGTCGGGTTTCTCGGCGGCTTTTCCCGGCCTGCCCAACACTCCGGCACGATGCTTGCTCTTAGCCTCTACGGAGAAAAGCTGTCCGGTCGCAATATGGTTGACGGTGAACTCCGCGTGACGGCTTCCTCCGTCCTTCTCATTCTCGCGTTGCACTCTGCAACCTGCACGAAGGCATGTCGCCTCAGCAAAGAGTTCGTGGCGTGCGCCCTGAAAATGTTCGGGATTTTTTAACCGTTTCACCAACACATCATCCAGTTCGCCATTGTTATCCACGATGTACAAGTCGTAGGCAAAGCAGGTGTACGCTGCAAGTGCTCCAATGAGTGGGGCTACCCGAGAACCATCCGGCTGTTTTGGTTGAGCCTTCAAGTAGGCCATACCTTGCGTCAGCCATTGCGTGACCGGATGTCGTTCAGCCAATGGCTTCGCCCCTTCTCCCTTCCACCAATCGTTTCCGAACACTATTCCTACATAGTCGCGCAGGAAGTCGGTAAAGACTTTCCAATCGCCTTGATAAATCCTGTTCTTGACCGCAACCATTCGCTTACCGAATGCTGGCATGGAGATTTGCGGTTGAACCTGCCCGAATCGCTTTTTGTATTCGTGCTCTTTTCTTTGGCGCTCTTGAAATTGTTTCGCGGCTTTCAGCAAGACGGCTTGTGGTGGTCTCCGAGAGACTTCTTCGACTAGTATCGCTGTGTATTTTCCTAAGCAACACATCTTGAACTTCAACCCACTCCCGCACGGGCACGGGTCGTTGCGGCCAACTTTCAGTATCTTCGTCACCGTTCACTTTCCCGTTTTGCAGGGCCAGCGCCTGTCGATCTCACTCATGATCTCTTCGGCCCATCGGACTGCATCCGAGATCGCAGCGACCGTAGCAGGTACCCTTTTCCCGCCGTCGAACTGGGAGAGTTTTCGCGCTGCGAGGATGGTCGCTGCAATTAACAATACGCGCTTGCGTCCTTCGTCCACGTTGAAGAGCTTACCAAAATCTTCGCCTTTTATTCTAGTTGCCATGATATGATTTCAGGCGTACCCTTCGGTTGAACGGAGGCCAATGGATCGCAAGACTCAACTGCTGAGTCAATACGATTTGTTCCCTTTCCACTCGCATCCACTGTGGACCGCGATCCTGAAGGGAGAACTCACCCGCGAACAAGTTTTGAAGGCGGAAGTGCAACATTGGATTCGGACCCGTGCTGGGCGAGTCTTGCGGGAGGATGCTCTGAGTTCTGCGAAGGCGATCAGTGACGCCATTTTTGAGCAGCTCTTGGAAACGTATCTCGAAGAATGCACGGACACCACGGGACCCAACCACCTCGGCCTAATCGAAAAACTCGTGACAATGGGCGGGTATACGCTCCCTCAATTAGAGCAAACTGAGCCGACGCCTGGGAATTCTGCTGCAATCGCTTTGTATCGGGACATCTCAGCACGCGGAGCAGGCTGTCATATGCTTGGCGCGGGAGCGGTTGAGCACTTCTATTGCGAACTCTCCCCACGAATTTTCGAGGCCTATGTCCGAATCTACGGGATGAACGAAGAGCAAGCGTTCACATATAAACTGCACGGCCCAATGGACAAGACTCATGCCGAGCGAGCTTTCGCCGTCATTGATGAAGCTGCTCGGCTCCACGGATGGGAAACAGTTTTGACCAGCGTCAGGGACGCGTTCGTAGCAACGAGCTTGCATTATGACGGCATGCTGCAAGCAGCCACGGGAGAATTTAGATACTGGGATGGGAGGAGTCTATGAAGGGATACATCTACACAATGTACGAAGGCGCTGATCCAGGTCACGGCTGGATCATGAATGACCCGATCTTCGGAGACGTGCCGACGCTGGGGGCTTGCGTCCCGAATATCAGACGCGCCGTTCATGTCGGCGACTACGTCTTCGTGGTCAGCGGTCGCGTCACGGGTGAACGTCAGTTCATAGTTGGCGGCTTCAAGGTCAAAGAGAAGATCGATGCCCTCAGAGCTTTCAAAAAGTTCCCCGAAAACAGATTGCACCTCGATGAGAACGGTAATCTCTTAGGGAATATCATTGTGAATGGGCGAGGACAGCAACATCCTCTCGATGAACATGACAGCTTCGAGAACAGGATTGAGAATTACATCGTCGGCGCGGACCCAGTAGTTCTCCAGACCCCCGCGCAGCAAAAAGCTGCGAGACGGGACACAGTTGATTTCTTAACGAAACTCTTTGGCAAGCCTGGAGATCGAGTTCATGATGTCATCGGAAGACATCGGAAGCTCGATGAGAAACAGGTCAATCAAATGTTGCTTTGGCTCAAAGACCTAGGACAGTGATATGCCAACCCCACGAGAACTGATTTCCCGCGTACCGCTATCCGACTTGAGTTCGTCAACGGGCATTGCGGAGCGCCGTTTAACGAGTTTGTCTCAGGGCGAAGACCCGAGTATGGCAGAGTTGAGACTCTTAGCTAAACACTTCCGCATGGATGTGCGAGACCTCTTGCCTCCAGGTCCAAGGGCAAAGACCGCCGACATATTATTCAGACAGGCGGGTGCTGGCGCGGATGAGAACACCTTCTCCACTCTCTCCCGTCGCATCGGATATTCAATGGAGCTACTCGATGCCAGCCAAGTTGCTGGACCTTGGTGGAGCGGTCGCTTTCATCGTGAGAGTGGAGACTACGCCGAAGCAGAGGCTAATGCGTCAGTCTTCCGTTCACTATTCTTTGGCGGCGATGAACTGGGTCCTATCCTGTCTCTGCCGAAAGTTGCGACGACGATGATGGGCATCATGGTGTTCGTCATACGCAACTCGCAGATCGACGGCGCTTCGGCCTACATCGATGGGCTGCCCTTTGCTTTTGTCTCGGAACGATTCCCGCCAAGAATGTTGTTCACACTGGCGCACGAAATAGGACACTTGGTTGCTCACCACGATCCGACAGCAAGTTTTGCGATCTTGGATTCTGAGAGTGAATTCCTCGGTAAAGGGCGGAACAACAAGGTTGAGTTCTATGCTCACGCGTTCGCTTCTTGCTTGCTCATGCCTGCGAGGGGTGTCGCTGTGGCCCTCCACAAGATTCGCAGTATGCAGCAGACGGTTGGAGACGAAATTGGCGATCTCGATATCCTGCTCCTGGCTCAAATCTATGGCGTGAGCTTTTACGTCGCTGCAAGGCGATGCGAGACACTCGAATTGCTTCCCAAGGGCGGCGCAAAATCCTTGACGGATGTAATCACCAAGAAATACGGCAGCCCTGAAAAGCGAGCGCGGGAGGCGAATCTTCCGCCGCGTCCGTCTCTTGAATTCTCGCGAGTCCCAGAGGCGCTCTTGTTAGCTACCCTCAACAGAGTTCGTTCTGGGGACCTATCCATAGGAAAAGCGTCAAGCGTGTTGGGGTTATCGATTGCCGATGTTCTTAACGCAAACGCTCCGACCACACATTGAGAGTGCAGATTGAAACAGGCGATTGACGCATGCTCTCTCATCAACCTGGAGAAAGGCGACGTGCTGGAAATTGTCTTGCGACTCCCCGCCCATGAGTTCTTCGTCGGCGCGTTTGTCCAGGAAGAATGTGGTCCCTTCTTGAAACCGTTCCTCGAAAGCGGTTTGCTGAAAGAGCTTTCCGACCAAAGGATGTCGGCTGCAGCCTTCTCCGAAATCCTTGCTCGCTATGACCTGGGCTTCGGTGAGACTGAGTGCATTGTATTCGCCGCTCTGGACGCAATGGCCGTGTGTTCGGACGATGCAAGAGCCAGGAAATCGGCTCAAACAGAACTCGGCGAAAAACGTGTGACGGGAACCCTGTTCCTGCTCAGAGAGTGCGTGAAAGAGGGATCGCTGACGCCACACGGCGCTCTTGTCGCGTATGAGCAGATGAAGGCGAAGGGCGCGTTCTTGCCCGACCTCCCAGACGGTTACTTTGATGCTGAATAAGCTAAGACTGGCTTGAAGCGTTCAGAACAATCCAACCTGGGTCTCAGTCGGTTCCGCAGGCCTTGAGCATTCTTCATCGTCATTCGCGACGTGATTGACTCGGCTGCTCACGGGATAGCATCGCATGACCTGCGCCTCATACGGCTTCAAGATGTCGGACACTACTCTGACATCCTGCAGCCCCGGATCAAGCCATAGATTATAGGAGTCGGGATCGAGAATGACTGGCATTCGGTCGTGGACGGCTGAGGTCACGGAATTCGGCGTCGTGGTCAGAATCGAGCACGACTTGATCCACTGCCCACTCGGATCTTTCCAGCGATCCCACAGCCCCGCGAACGCGAACAGCTGCCCGTCATTCACTTGAAAGCAGTATGGCTGTTTCGACTTGCCAGTTTTCTTCCACTCGTAAAACCCATCTGCAGGAATCAAGCATCTGCGGAGTTTCAACGCATCGCGGAATGCGGGTTTAGTGGCCGCTGTCTCTGACCTTGCGTTAATCATGCCTGCCGCCCCGGACGGGTCTTTAGCCCACCACGGAATCAGGCCCCATCGGACTAACGACAATTCGCGGCGGGGTTCCTTGGGATTCTGGCGAATGATTGGAACCGGCTGAGTCGGGGCAATGTTGTATCGAGGAACCCAATCTTCCTCTGCCGCGCTGTCGAAATACTCTTCGACAAGTTGCTTCCTCCGCGACAGTCGGTAGCGCCCGCACATGGAGAACACTCCTATGACTGATTCGGCTTCTTTCGGCCTGCAGATCAGTAGACTCCCACAGCAGAGCCCAACGCAAAACTATCACCTCTAGGTAATGAAAATACTGGCTCTGTTACGAAATCCGAACAAAAGAGCCCCAGCAGCCTAATCTACGGTTTTTCAGTATATCGTGCGCTTCAATCAGCGAGCGGGATACGCCAGGGGGCGACGGAATGATCCTCAGTTCCGTCTGTGATCCCGATTCGCTGCTTCCTTCTGAATTGTGAAGAGAATTAGCCGGGCAGATTCTGGCTACACGGGCCACGTGGGTCTCGCGCCGGGATCTGTGTCATTAAACCGGTACCGGGCGGTATCTCGCTCCGCCTGGTTGCCGTAACTCGTTCAGCGATTCTGCTTACCCATCCCTGATCATATTGAATTCTTGCGTTGGATCGCCAACGCTGCTGCAAAGCGATTGGAGATTCGCGTGGACCCCCGCATCCGAGTCACCTTGAGAATTATCGAGGAACGCAAGACGTCAATTCAGTTGAGTCTAACCGAGACGAGCAGCTTGCTGGGACTATCGGAGGCCCACTTGCTTCGCCTATTCCACCGCGAAGTCGGGAAGACATTTCGACGACATTTGCGCGACGTACGAATGATTCGAGCCGCCGCCTTGGTAAAACAGAACTCCCAACCCATAAAACAGATAGCTCTTGAATGTGGGTATAGCGACGTAAGCAACTTTTATCGTGACTTCAGGACTGTCCATGCGATCACACCACGAGAAGTACGCCTCCGAGAGATGACAACGCTAGCTGGCGTCCCTCAAGCGCAGGCGATAGTCGATGCACCGAGTCCCTGAACCGAGCCTCATGTCTTTATTCATTTCCGAAGAAGCCTTCTGCCTTTTTCCACAACGCATCGCGTTTCGACAATAAATCACAGATTCTGACAATTGCCTCTCACTTTGAGTTGGCGCATATGTACCAACGAGCGGGCCTGATTCTTTGGGGTCTGGCTCCTCTAGTCCAGTCCAAACTCGGGAGATGGAGGCAACCCATGCAAAGACTTTCCATGTTCGCTCTCTGCCTGCTTGTTGTGTGTCTTCACGCCGCCACCACCGCCGCGCAGCAGACCCCTGGAACTCCGTCGTTTGTTCCACAAATCACCATTGGGCCAGTCAGCATCAACGTTCAGAATTTGAATGCTTTGTTGAACATTCCGGTGATGAGCAAATCAGGAGCGTTTCCTTTCGGTTTCAGTTTTTCCGGGAACTTCTACATGATCGAGGGCGGAAATCAGTGGCAGCCTTCGATTACGACAACGCTCGGACAACTGACGCCGGGCGCTTCTGGAATCGGAACAATCGCAACCTACACCGTACAGACCAATACGACCTGTCCGAGCGGTTCGCCTGCCACGATCAAGTATGCAGACTGGGTTGTGATTGATGCCCAAGGGACGCACCATCCGCTCCCTTTAGCGGACTTTGCCGACAGCCAAGGATGCTTAACGGGGAGCGGCTTCACTGCTCAGACGCAAGACAACACAGGCTACACGGCGGTAGTGGCCGCCTCTGGATCATGGAACCTCTATACGAGCGGCGGATTTCAGTTGGGTTCGACTGTTGGCTACGACTCCAACAGCAATTCGATTTCGTTTAATTCCGCGACGGGCGCATACACGGATACACTTGGTTTGACGACGCTTACCTACTCGCCCACTGCCAGCACCCAGACGGCCACTTGGACCGACACACTCGGAAATTCGCCGGACGTGAAGATCACCGACACCACGGGCTTGACGGTTCGGACGAATTTCGGATGTACCGGAATCTCGGATTACTATATTTCTGGGGACACCCAGCCTCTACCGACCAGCATCAGCTTCCCCGATGGAAATTCGATGGCTCTCGCCTACGAAGGGACGAACGGATACGCTGGCGATTACACAGGCCGACTTTCGGAAGTGACCTTGCGCGGCGGCGGTACCGTTCAATTCAACTGGAATCCCAATTCCGCGGCCAATGACGGAATGGATTGCGCCACCTTTATTCCCAAGGCATTGAACATAACGACCAGCGACGGCACGGTCAGTCTCACGTCGAACGGCGGGACTGTGACAACGAAACTCGACATCGGACAGAATAAAACCTATTATAACTTTTCGAGTTCCGGACTACTGACTGAGGTTCGATATTTCCCGAATACGGGCACGATCACGACTCCAACCTATGCTTCAACTCCGGCTAATCAGACCACCTACTGTTATAACAGCGGAGCATCTCCAACAGTAAGCTCTTGTATCACAGCCACAGTGACAGAGCCGATTACGCAACTGGCGGTGTTCACCTCTCCGAACGGGCTATCACCTTCCGAAACCTACAAAACCTTCGACAATTATGGAAATGTGACTTATTCGGCCCAATACGATTTCGGCGGCACGAGCCCTCTGGTTGCAACTACGAATACGATGGCCAAGAACGGTTCTGGAAGTTGCAGCGGAATCAGCGCGACAATCAACAACAAAGTCTGTTCATCAACGACCGTCATAAGTGGCAACACGGTCGGAGCCAGCCAGTACGTCTACAGCGCTTCAGGAAATCTGCTCACGACCTCGTTCTCTCCAAACGGCGGCTCAACCTACCTAAGCAATTCAACGGCGAATTCCTACAACGCAAATGGAACCCCTTCGGTACTCTACGATCTCGCCAACAACCCGACGACCTTCACCTACAGTTCCAGCTATTACACCGATTGCGGAAGCTGCACGCAGTATCCGTTCGCGACCTCAAGAACCCAAGGCGGCCTCGCGACCTACTCGTATTACAATGGCTATGGCGCAGTGAAAACGGAAGATACGGATGCGAACGGAAACCACACATTCTACTGCTACAACAACACAACTGGGACGACCTGCAATGGAACAGTAGCCGATCCCTGGTCGCGCGTCAGGGCCGTCGTCGATCCACTAAACAATGAGGTTTTCAAGACGTACTCCGCGACCAGCCTGACCAGCGACTTCTCCTTCAATTCCGGCAGCTCGGTAAACGACGTAACCACGACGCTCGACGGGTATGGACGAACAACCAATATGCAAAAGCAGCAGGGGCCATCCTCTTCAAATTACGACACGGTGAGCACCTACCGGGGATTTGGCAGTGTGATTCCAACCGTGCAGACGACGAATCCCTGTTCAACAAGTTCGGGTTCGCAGTGCGGCACGACCTACGGACCTACGGCAAGTGGTTCAGTGTCACCCGCTGGCATCCTCACGAGCATCCTAACGCAAAGCGGCTCGAATGCGGTCACGAAGACCACGTACGACGAAAACGATGTAACCTCAATTCTGGGGCCCTCCCCTTCTGGCGAAAACACCAAGGCGACAGAAAATGAATATAACGGACTGGGCTGGCTCACAAGTTCGTGTGCGATCTCAAGCCTGGTAACCGGAGAATCGGCTTGCGCCCAAAATACAGGGGGCAACAACGGGGTCCTTACTACGATTACTTACTCTTCAACGGCGGGAAGTCAAATCGTCAAGAGCTTCCGAAATATAAGCGGCCACAGTAAGCAATCCCGTTCTATTACCACTGACGGCCTCGGCCGCGTCATCAGCAAAACCACTCCCGAGGGCGGAACATGGGCCTACACCTACGACACCGCCTGCTCCTCCGCTTATACGAATGTCACGGGACGCTCAGCAAAGACAGTCGATCCGAACGGAGACACGCTCTGCTACAGTTATGACACTCTCGGCAGAATATTGCTAGTCGAGGCGACGAATGGGACAACATCCTCCTGCCGCTGGTTCTACTACGACAACGGCAAGGGTCAGGGAACCGCCTCGGGTGGATACACGGGAACCGTTCCAACTGGAATAACTCTCAGCAATCAATACGGACGGATGGTCGAAGCGGCAACGGATGCCTGCACAGGCGTGGCAAGCCACACTTCCTCAACGCTCATCACCGACGAATGGACAGCTTACGACAAGGACGGACATCCAACAACGGAGTGGGAGCTGACGCCTAACTCTACGCAGTACTACGAGTCGACAGCAACCTACACTGGGCCGATGATCACTGCGCTTGATCTCGCCAGCCCAAGCCTTTTTACGGCTACCTACAAACTGGACGGAGAGGGCCGCTGGAACGCCTTGACCACCGGGGCAAATACCATCGTTCAGTCATCAGGCGTAATCTACAACGCCGCAGGTCAACCCACCAACATCTCGCTCGGCACCGGAACGGATTATGACGGATACGCCTACGATCCAAATACGCTTCTGATGACAGGCTGGACCTTCCAGGTAAATTCCGTAGACGAGACGGGGGCGCTGACGTGGAACCCAAACAATACGCTCCAAGAGCTGGTCATCACGGACGGATTCAACGCAAACGGCTCTATCACGTGCAGCTACAACTCAGGGCTCGTGTCGGGAACCGGCTATGACGATCTTGGGCGGCTGATCGGGCACAGTTGCACCGGGACCGGAGGCACATGGAACCAAGCCTTCTCCTATGACCAGTTCAACAACATCACAAAATCGGGGACGGGTTTCACGCCATGGAATCCGGGCTACTCGACTACGACAAATCACTACGCCTGCACCGGCTGTACCTACGACTCAAACGGCGACGTGACGAACGACGGCACAAACTCTTACTCATGGAACGTCTTCGGTAAAATGGCCTCCGTCAACATGAGCGGAACAGGCTGCTCAACCAACGGCGACTGCATTGTCTATGACGCTTTGGGGCGTGCCGTGGAAATCGACGACGGCTCAACCAAAACCGAAATCTGGTACACCCCTCTCGGTAAGACCGCTTACATGAATGGCACGACCTTCGGTCATTCCTACTTCCCAGCCCCCGGCGGCGGCACCGCCTTCAGCGAAAGCTATTACATGCATAAAGATTGGATGGGAAACGCCAGAATTGTCTCCTACGTCCCCGGCACGCCCAGCGTCTACACGGATCGCGCCTTCGCCCCTTACGGAGAAATCTTCAACATCTTCGGCAGCACCGGACAAAATGATGGGATGTTCACGGGCCTGACGCAGGATATTTTCTACGGGATGTACGAGACACCAAACCGGGAAATGACCGCCGTGCAATCGAGATTTATTTCACCCGATCCAGCGGGAGCAGGATGGAATCAGTATGCTTGGCCGACGAATCCGAACAGCGAGGCGGACCCCTCGGGGCTGCTAATTACACTACCCAGCGCGGGGTCTGGCTTCTCTCTAATTCCGCTCTTCCAAGGTGGGTCTGATTGGCCATACCAGGGAATCAGTTGCACCGTCGATGGCATCGATGAATCATGTGGTATGGTCGGCGATTCCGCTGTTCAGTGCCCGGACAATGCGTGCACGTCCATCAATGCGAGCGGCCAGCTTGTGCAGTTTTGGGCCTTTGCCAATGGGGGAAGCGGATACTACGCATTCTCAGGTCCGGGTGCTCTTTATTATAGTGCCGGGCAAGCAATCGATGGAGCTATAGCGTATTATCAGCCGCTGTCCGAGACAAGCGATGCCAATGGTATGCGTCAAGAATATCAGTGGAAGACATACGAGGATGATGACGATATATATTCTTTTGTCGGGCAAGCTTCGCAGTGGCTTTGTGGATCGACCGACACGTGTACAAGCGATCCGAACACGGTTGTCGCTCCAGACGGAACGACTTTCGAGGACCTAGGACACACTCATCCGTGGCCGGATCGTGGCGCGTGGCAATTTAACACTGATATTGCGAACGGATATACAACTGGGGAGGATTATGTTTCGATTCCTGGAGGGGGGGTATTCTTGATTCAACTCCAAGTTGGAACACTGTCGAGTACAATCTGTCAGGTGAGTTCGGGATCTCAGGTGTTTCCAACCATCAGTTCGTGCCAATGATTAGCGTTTTTGGTGGACACCAAATGTGGCAGAGATCGACCAAGATCTCTACCACGGGAAACGCTCTTTGTGAGTGGCGTATCATGTTATTTATGAGGGTGAGCACACGCACGATACGCGTTCCTATTTACGTTCTCGTCATGAGCCTCGCGACTTGCGCGCTAGTTGCAATGGTAGTCGCGCAGCAGGGGAATAGCGGACATCGAGCCGAAGTATGCGACCGCGACGAACAGGTCTGCTTCTTGGTCGCGAAACGAGAGACGGAGAACTCCGCTAAAGCTGTCAAATTGGAAGCGTTCCTGAAGCAGTATCCCGATAGCGTACATAAAGAGGAGGCTCTGGAGGTCCTTGTGGACACGTACGAGCGGCTGGGGAACCTAGCTGAGGTCGAAGCAACGACTGACCGCCTTTTGCAGGATAATCCTGATAATCTTCTGGGTCTTTGGTCCAAAGCTAAGCTGTTCCGCTATACGGACGCGGGGCAACTCGGGAACTACCAAAGAAACTTGGAACTTGCAAAGCTAGGACTTCGCAGGGTTGGCGAAGTCTCGAAACCCCAGGAGATGAATCCTGCAGATTTTGATAAGCAGAGATCAGAAATGAGCTTAACGTTCAACAGCGTCGCTGGATCAGCAGCGCTGAAGATGAAGGATTTCTACAGTGCTCAACATTACCTACGAGCTGCGGTTGACTCAGACCCAGACGATTTCGGGAACGTATACCAACTAGCGCTTGCTTACTTGCTCTCCGAGCCTGCGGAGCCTACCCAGGGGCTGTTCTTTGTGGCGCGTGCAGAGAATCTTGCCCCAACTGCTAGTCGCGAGAAGCTGGACGTTTATGGCAAAGAGCAGTGTATAAGATATTACGACTCGGATCGGAGTTGGCCATTAATTAAGGCAACGGCGAAGACACACACGACCCCACCGTCGGGATTTACGATTGACCGATTGAAGTGAATAGGCGTTACGGCAAGAGAGCCGGGTGACCGGAGGTTTGCCCCATGCTCGTGTCCTTTGGTGGTCTTGGTCATTCAGCTTTGACCCTTGTTGTTAAGCCTCCAGTTCCCTCACAAAGCCCACCAACTCCGCCAGCGCCTTCCAATGTCTGAGATGCGGGTCGGCGTCGGCCCGCGCGGGTTACAGCGGCGTCATGTGGCAGAAACACGAAGCGCTGCGACCTAATCTTGCACGTGTAGAGTTCTTCGTTGAGCCAAGCTGGAGACTCGATGGTTGCCAAGCGCGTGTCATTCTCACCTCACAGGTCATAACCACTTGGCGACCCCACCATGGTGGGAACATGTGCCACTTCGGCTTTTGCTGAAACTGTAACTTCCATCGCCGCATTGCGCCGTTGCACCTTGAGGCGCTGCAGTGCAATTCTCGGGGCGCTTGACTGTCTCCCCTTTGCTATTCACGTAGGTGCCATTTTCCGTACATTTCGGCTGAGACTTCTGCTTTTGCTGCTGTGTTGGCTGAGTGGGTGAGGGTTGAGGAGTCTGCGCGGAGAGCGATGCGAACAATGTCGTTGCAAGCGTAAGGATGGAAGCGAATCGACGGACGAGGAACATGGGCGACCTCCTTACAAATTGTCCGAATCGAAATACAACAGGGGAAGGGCCTAAAACCGATGAAAGTATATACCCTAGGATGGCGTGCGGGGAGCGGGAGCGTGGTGCCTAGACTTGGGAGTCTCCATTCTTACCGCCGAAGAGTTCATCGAGATTCTTCGCCTTCATCAAGCGTTCGTGCGTGGTATATCGGGGCGACTGCGGACCTTTGACGCGTCCACCCTTGACCAGTGGAATTGGGCCAATCCGCTGTGCAGGTTCCTCAAAATTGAGAACGAACTTCCCAGACTCTTTCCACGGCTCAATCGACTTGACTCTCGCGAAGTACGTCACCGCTTGCACTGGGGTGACCTGATAGCCTGCTATGTATTTGATCTGCGGGCGTACCGATCCGTTGATTCTTATCGCATACCAGCGGTTTTCATCGAGGAAGACTTCTTGGAATCCCTCTGCCTGTGCGGGTACGACAATGGTGTCGATTTCGTCTGCATTCAATACAGGGGGAACAGGGACTTCTGGTGAGGGCAACTCGCCGACGACTTCCTCTAGGAATGGCTCGAAGTGATACAAGCGTTCGCCGCTGTCGCTCTCGTACCGAGCCAATTCCAAAACTGAAACTCCGAAATTGAACTTCTTCGACAGTATCGTCTCTAGATTCTCGGGCATCGAATCAATGATCACGAGGGCTGAAAAGGGACTCTCGACGAGGTATTCGAGCAGATGATCGACGTTGCGGAACTCGCGTCGAGCGGCGTATTCCTCGCAGGCTTGCCTGATTTCAAAACGTTTCTCAAGTGCCCTCACGAGCACCTTTTTAACGCCGAGTCGTTCTTCCTCAAACGAAAGCGAGAACTGAAGAATTTGGACGGCAATGTGTCGGAGTGGATCGTGCGATTCAAGCTCATTCTCTACGACGTAGAGGCGAGGCTTGGAGCCGGATAGGTCTAAGAGATATCCGTCTGGAATGTTCTGGATCGAACCCTTGATTCCGATCTTATTCTTCACGTCCAGGTAGTAGCGGTTGGAACCAAACAGGCGATGCTGAACTTCGATGATGGCAGTCTCTAGATCAGCTTCACTCTCGTATTCGACTCGGCGGTATGCTTTGCCTGCAATCCAGATGACGGGCATATCAATCCTCGCAGTTATCCTACTCCGGACCTGTTCGATTGCCATCGTTTGTGCCAGTTTCCGAGCCGCAAGAATCGCCGCGGCCGCCGACGCGTTCGATCTGCTCTGAAGGGATGGAGGGTGAGGTCCTCCCCCCGAACCCTGCTATTCTCAGCAGTGAAACTTGCATTCATAACCGTCGGCAGGCCACCAGACTGAACGGCTTTCGTGATTGATATACGACAGTTCGAATCGATCAAAGAGAAACACGGCAGCTATGCAAGCTGGGCTGTATGGGCTGATGCAGCAGAGAAGCCAAAATCGAATGTGGGAGACGTGAGCGTATTTGACTTGGTTTCGAACCCCACCTTGCTGCACGTGCTCAAGGCCAACGTGATCATGGTTGGTCTGAATATCGCAAGCGTCCCCAGATTACGACCTGAGCCCTTTGGAAATTTTCACGACCCAAGTCCGAGTGCAAATGACTTCAAGATTCGGTATGCGTTTCGTGACACTGAATATTACGGTGCATACATGACGGACATTATCAAGCGGGTCGGAATGCTCGATTCGAAAGATTTGCTGGCACACCTGAAAGCAACCCCGGCTCTGGTCGAGCAAAACATCGAGAGCTTTCGAGAGGAACTACGTGATCTCAACTGTTCGGCCCCAACCATATTGGCGTTTGGCGTTGGGGCGTACAACATCATCCAAGACAACCTGAGAACTGCGGAATATTCAAAGCTGATCAAACTGACACACTACAGCCATCAGATAAGCAAAGAAAAATACAGAGAGGCCGTGCTAAAGCAAATCAACCAAGCATCGCCCTAAGATGTGGCAATCCCATCGTCGGGTTATTTCGAAATGGGAAATCGCTCGTCAATTTTTGCCATGATGATTTCAGCCCATTGAATGCTTGCGGCGATGAACTTGTCACTCCGTGGGCTTCCTTGCGGACCTCCGAAGAGGTCATCTGCCGTCTGCATGTGAAGACTCGTGAGAATCGCCGCCATCAAACCGATAACTCGCTTTCTGCCTTCGTCCATCCCTCTGGCGAGGAAATGCTTACGAGTATCATAGCCACGAAATCGAAGGCTCCTGCATTCTTCAGGACACTAGGGGTAACAAGTACTTGGTGTACGAAAACGAAATCGAGAGCAGCCTACTAGCCGATATAAAATGGGAAAATTCAAAGGGGCCCACTACATCTCAATGCAGGCTGCATCTATGACCTGCAAATCGTGCTCGGGCTGGCACGAATCGGGGCTGAGACCGCCTTAAAGACGAAGAGAAAATGAGGAACCCGAAACCTGCTGGGTGTGCTAGTTTGTGTGCGGCACGCCACTTAGCACAGACAGTGAGTTCGGCTTTGGGTTCTTTTGCGAATGAACGGCGAAAACTGTGCTAGCTCATGTGCTATGGGGGTGCGGAAGTTAAGATTTGTGTCGGGAGAAGCGGTTGATTCTAAAGGTAAGCCCTTTAGATGCAACACATGGAAAGGTTCGACCCCCACTCGCTTCCGCCATTTGTTTTCAATTTTGCGGGACACTAGGCTGGACTATGGCTGCGCATCGAAAAAGCGGTGCAACTGGGGATGCGATGGCAGCCGGGGAGCAATCCAGAGCAAGGTGCCGAGGACGAATGGTTCCAGGAGCCCGGCGATGATGGAACTTTCAAAGCCGTACGAGCCGCCGCTGATCCAGCGCGGCCCGGTGAGGGTAGTCGTGATCCGTGAGCCGGGCATGATGGTCCCGGACACATTGAGCCCCAGCACGAGAGATGCGGTCACGTTCCAGCCTGCGTGGTAGCCGCCCGCCATCCACAGAGCTCCGCTACGCATCACCAGCCAGGCCAGCAGCACGCCGCCGATTGCCGTGAAAGCCAGGCCTTGCGGATTGGCTGCCGAGTTTCCGCCGTGCGCCAACCCGAAGATGGCTCCGGTGACGAGGGCTGCCACCATGCGACCCGTCTTCTGCGAAATCAACTGCAGTAGATAACCGCGATAAAGTAATTCTTCATGGAAAGCGAGCAACAGGGTGGCCGCCAATGCGGGCAGACTCTGCGTTAGCACGCGGTGAAGATCGAGTGGCACGCGCGCAACCTGAGCATCGTCTAACTTGTACGCAGCGAGAAAGAACAGAAGGGGAGGGATGGATCCAACCAGCAAGCCGATAAGGGTTTCTTGTAGCCACGGGCGCGAGAGAGGTACTCCTACGGTGCCCAATGACCGGTGATCGAAAAAATGTACGGTCCAGGCCGATGCCGCCAGGATTGACCCCAAAAGGATTATCCCAGTGAGCAGCATGAGACCTGGATCTAGAATGCCGTGCTGCATCTGTGGTGGGAGATGGAACAAAAAGCGCCATGCAATGTTGAAAAAGGCGGCCAGCAGCAGATAGATCAGCAGCAGTGAAGTGAACTTCCATCCAAACCCGCGGAACTTGACGCGGTGAAGGTCGACGCGATCCCTGGAGGCGTTCATCTTGTGAGAATGGCAGTCAATTGACTCTGCTTTTTGATTTTAAAAAAGCCACTGGTCATACAGTATCCCGCCTGAAGGTGCCTGAATCGTGTCAATGATCTTTCGGTGAATCATGAGCCAGAAGCCATGCGTCAACGATCTCCAGATATCCGGGCACGAATGTCGGAGGCCCGCCACTGTAAATGATGTGATGGGTACCTACGACGGCGGCACCATGTTCCGCGTTGAGGAGCTCGACCACCGTGGAATCAGAGTTGTGACCGATAGCAAGGTTGCTTCGCCAGCTCTCGTTCATGTTGGTGAACAACTCTGGACGGTCTTTGCCCCCGAGCAGGACCAGGACGGGCATTGTCATGTGCTGTATGTCAGAAGCCGGATCGTAGGTCGTCACCCACTCCCATTTGTTGCGTGTCGATTCGGCCGGCAATATACGGCTGAAATCGACGACTTTGAACCAGGACTTGTCGTGTGCCGCTTGGATTGCTTGCTCCAGGCCGCCACGGTTTTCTCCCGTTTTCAGGTACGCAAAGTAAAGTTCTACGAGCGCGTCAGCCATTCGTCTCTGATCGTCCTTGACGCCGGCGTGGTCAAGAGCGGCAGCGTAGTCATGTTCCTCGATTTCCAAAGGTCGCAGGCCGCCGCCGGTGACGACGATTGCAAAAGCGAATGCATCTGGGGCTCGAGCCGCGGCGTGTGGAATTACCCATCCCGCTTGGCTGATGCCCCACACGCCGACCCGCCGCCTGTCGATGCTCGATTGCGTTTTGAGAAAGGCGGCCGCCGCGAGGGCGTCATCGGCGAGATCGTCCAGAGATTCTTCCGTCCACAGACCTCCCGAATCGCCCGAGCCTCTTTTGTCGAATATCAAGGCGACAAACCCTAGTCGCGCGAATCGCTCCGCGAAAATACGCAACTCTTGACGCGGGCCAGGTCCCGACCCATGCAACAAGACAATCGCAGGGCGTGAGCCTCGGTCAGGAGGGCGAAGCAATGTGCCGGATAAAGTCACGGGGCCCGCGGGAAAGGTGACCGCTTGCTCCATGATTTGGTGTTGGCCATCGGTCTTAGCCAGTTGTGCAACCATCGGCACGACTCCAACGGTGCCGAGCAGCAGTGTCGCCCAGGCGAGAGGACGAAACCCATTCCATCTGGTCATGAACGAGTGCAACTCCTTCCTAAGTCCATTTTCGCGGAGGCGGTCCGTCATGTCTCGGAAAAATTAAAGGTCCATAATCATCCCATTTCGTGATAATGACGAGGAACTGCTGATTTCGCCGCTTGCGTGATACGCCGCTTGCGTGAAGTGTATGACTCGCAGACTATCGATAGCGCGTTGGCCGATGATTTTATGTGGAGTAATGGCGGCGCTGGTCACAACTAGATAGACGCTGAATGCAGTCGAGGGTTAGCTGATCTTTACCCGCAAAGCAGCCCCGACGGCGCATCGTGCCCCCGAGATATTCTCCTCCGTTGCGCCCTTCCCGCACGTGGAATTCGGTGCTTTTGAGAAGGCGTGAAGTTGTTATCGGAAGCGGCGGACGAGCAAGGTGTGGCGGTCTGCGCGATAGATACCCAGCACGTAGATCTCAGGCCTGCCTGCAGTAGAGAAGATGACCTGCCGGATGCGCAGCAACGGGGATCCTCTGGCCACCGCAAAGAGATCGGCCATCCTGGGATCAGCAGCAATCGCATCGATCTCTTCGTCGGCGTGGGCGATCTCCAGTTTGTACTCACGTTCCAGGATGGCAAACAGGGAACCGTTAGTGACAGGTTCCTTGCTCAAACCGGCAAACCTCTCGGCGGAGAAGTAGCAGGTTTCCAGAGAGAAGGGTTCGCCGCCGCCCTGGCGCAGGCGCTCCACCTTGACGAGGCTGGCGGACGGAGATAGGTTGAGTCGCGCGGCAATCTCCGGCTCCCCGATAACGACCTTCGCCACCAGAGTCCGGGAAGATGCCTGAAGACCCCGGCTGGCCATCTGTTCGGTGAAGCCCACCAGTTTATTGAAGTGAATCTTGGGAGGTGCGACGAATGTGCCGGCGCCACGCCGTCTCACTACAATGCCTTCGCGCTCCAGTTCGGTTAGCGCGTGGCGGGCCGTCATCAAGCTAACGCTATGGATCTTTGCTAGTTCGCGTTCTGAGTGGACGGAGTCCCCCGGCTTCAGATGCCCGCCCTCGATGCGCTCAAGGATGGCGGATTGGATCTTCTTATATGCGGCAACTCCGCCCTGATGGTTTTCTCCCATAGTTCTCCGAAAAGAATTGAGAAGACAACGCCTTCGACCACCACCGACCTGTAAATTCACTGCCGCAGCTGCTATAGAGCTAAAACAAAACAAATGTCGAAAGAACCTCGAAAAAACCGGGGGCTGCTAGCTCTCAGGCAGCCCTATAGCACCGATGCTGTTCCCCTACATAGGAGACCTTAATCCCATCGTCTTCAGTTGTAAAGGCCTATGTAAATGCGGACAAACATGCGAAGAATCATGTAGCGTCCCGTGTCCAAAGGCAATTCTCCATTTTGAAAGCCTGGCGCGCAAAACAGGATCCTCGATCTGCCGCTATAGGAGACCCCTAAATATTTTTGCAAGATCCTGCACTTTCTTCTTGACCATGGGTGGCGGGTTGCTATATAGCAATAGTGCGATTGTACTATGACGTTCTTGATACGAGTCCCTATTGCTTAACCTGGTTCTGAGAGTTCGGTTCTGAAAGTTCAGGAGACTGCGTTATGAAAAGACTCACGCGTGGCGTAGCGGTATCGCTGGTAGCGATCGGCCTGATCGCATTTCTCCTACCCGCCTCGGCACAAGAGGTGACCGCCGGAATCACCGGTGCCGTGGTCGATGCCAGCGGGGCAGCGGTCAAGGGCGCGACGGCCACTGCGACGGATACCGAACGCGGAACGGTGTGGACAGCGCAGACCAATGACGCCGGGGTCTTCAACCTGACCCGTCTGCCGGTTGGAAACTATTCGGTGCGCGTCACTGCTTCTGGCTTCGAGAGTGCGAACTATCCTGCCTTCACGCTGGTGCTCAACCAGATCGCCAGCCTCAATTTTCAGATGAAGGTGGGCAAGATTTCAGAAACGATGGAAGTCAGCGGAGAGGTGCCCCTGCTTCAAACTCAGTCCACCGAGGTCGGCACTATCATTGACGCCACCACGAACGTAAGCTTGCCGCTGGCTTCACGCAATTACTTGCAATTGACGCTGCTCGCACCAGGCACGACCACGGTGAATCCCGCTTCCATGCGTAGTCCGCAGCAAATGACCAACTCTGGCCGTCCCGATATCAACGGCAACCGGGAGCAGGCGAATCAATACTTTCTTGATGGCCAGCAAAACAGCGAGGATAAGAACAACGAAGTTGGCTACACCCCGAGCGTTGACGCGATCCAGGAATTTAACGTAATTAGTCAAAACGCTTCGGCTGAGTTCGGAAACTACGAGGGTGGAGTCATTAGCACCACCATCAAGTCAGGTACCAACAGATTCCACGGCGACGCATACGAGTTCCTGCGCAATGATTGGTTCAATGCCAACAACGCCGCGAATGGCTGGACGAAGGGTGTGGCTTTAGACGAAGGCGCGCTCGGCCATGCGGCGGACGGCACCACCCTGCCGCCGGAGCTGCGTTACAACCAGTTTGGCGTGACCTTCGGTGGCCCTATTGTGAAAGACAAGCTGTTCTTTTTCTTGGATTATCAGGGCATCCGTCAGATCACCTCCCAGTCCGACGGGGCCCAAGTCCTGACCACCGCGATGAAGACTGGGGATTTCTCATCCTATTGCCAATCAACATTTACTGGGGGCGTGTGTAACGACCGAGGGCTGGGGCCTGATTTTCTGAACAACAATGCAGTCGATGCCCCGGTCGTGCTCGACCAGCTTGTCGTACCCGGCTCAGGGGGCGGCGGAGCAAACACGACAATCTACGTAAATCCATTGCAAAATCCTAACGGGCAAGTGAACCCCACACCTGTTCAGAACAACAATCTGACTACCATCGCGGGAGCATTCCCAGCGAGCCCGGTTGCCGCAAACATATTGGCGTTATCAGCTTATCCGACAACCACTGGCAACATCCTCGCCGGGAACAATTACTTCTTCCGCTCCGGCATCAACTTCCTCAACGATCAGGGCGATGCAAAGATCGACTACGTGCCTTCGCAGAAGGACCGTATCTCCGGGCGCTGGTCGCAGGCCAACGTACGTGTGCCCACGGTCAGCGGATGTGTCATTTGCAGCGGCACAAACCTCACTGCGGGTTCCGACTCAGAGGGCTCTACTCAGCCTCTAAGGAATTCCGTCATCAATTGGACACATACCCTTAGTGCTAATCTGTTGAACGAGGCTCGCATCGGGTTCAATGCGATTAGATTCGATCAGACCCTCGTGCCCAGTGCCGTACTGGGACAGGTCAGCGCAGCCGTCGGAATTCCGAATGGCAATCCTCCGGGAACTGAGGGGTTGGCCAACATCGCCATCCCCGGCACATCTGGCGGAGCGGCACAACTTGGACAGCAGGAGATAGCCCAAATCTTCCATACTACCCAGGGACAAGTTGAGGACAATCTCACCTACATCCATGGCCGGCATTCCATTAAGACCGGGTTCCAGTTTATCCGTGTACGAGCCGACTGGAAATACAACGGCAACAATGGGGCTTTGGGCACAATCGGGGTTGACACGGAGACCAGTCTCGGCCTGGCTGACTTCTATTTAGGACTGGGCAGCGGAGGCAGCCGGGACACGAGCCCGAACCCAACTTTGTTCAAGGATCGCAACAATGTCATTGCCGGCTACGTGCAAGACAACTGGCGCGTGACCGAGAGCCTTACGCTCAATCTCGGCCTTCGGTTTGAAGACCATACCCCGATTTTTGAAACCGAGAATCGAGTGGTGAACTTCGGGCTTTACAACGGACTGATTTATACCCCGAACGGCACGGGAGACGGAATCACCGCACCGGCTGGTTTCAGCAACCCGGCTCTCTACAACAACTACCTGGGGAGAGGCGATTGGCAGCCTCGGATTGGTTTCGCCTGGTCTCCAGCGAGCCGGCGCAGCCTGGTCATCCGCGGCGGTTACTCGATTTCCGCCTTCCAGGAGGGAGGTGGAGCGAATGAGCAGCTCTCGATCAATCCACCTTTCGGAATTTTCTCCCAAAGCAGCCTCGGCATCGACGGTGGCTTCCCGGTAGTACAACCATGTGCGGCGATTAATTTCGCCTGCTACGCCCCGCCTAATTCGTTAGGCGTCCCCACGGCGGTGAGGGTCAGGCTCACTGATCAGAACCTGAGGCCGGCGCAGAACCAGCAGTGGAACTTTACCGTGCAGCAACAGTTCGGCAAGACGACGACATTTCAGCTGGGCTATGTGGGCCAGCACGGCACACACCTGGCAGACTTTGTGGAAGTTCAGCAGCGAATTGGATTGAACGCGGAAGGTCAGATCGCGAAGCCGGGGCAAGTCATCGTTAGCCAAATGGCTGGGCCGTATCTGGGCGGCGGGTATGTCCCCTGCGACAACGCCAGCCTGAGTACATGCGGCGCTCCTGGCTCGCTTTATCAGGCAGCCGGGGCTGGCAGCCTCATGGGAGCGAACCTCTCCACCGCCAACCAATCGTATAACGCTCTGCAGGCCGTCCTGCAGAAGCGCATGGGCAATGGCCTGGAAGCGCAGGTCGCATATACCTGGTCGAAGTGCCTGAGCAATTCCTCGGGGTATTTTGGTACCGGTTTCGGCAGCAATAACGCAACCTCTTCCGGCGGTCAGCCGGGCCTGCAGAATATCTATGATCCCCGCTCTGACTGGGGGCCATGCTACTTCGACGAGAGGCAAATCCTCACCAGTTACGTTACCTATCAGCTTCCGTTCGGGCGCGGCAAACAATTTGGCCATGACATGAACCCAGTGCTCAACCGTATTGTTGGGAACTGGGAACTCGGCGGAATCGTTACCCTGCACAGCGGAAACCAGTTGACCTTGAACGAATTCGGCGGTTGGGGCTCGCCTACGTATGACCAATCAGGCACTAATGCATCTGGTCCCACGCTTCTGAATGAGCGGCCAAGCTGCATAGGTCCGATACAGGTTCTCGGTCAACACGTCAATGCCACCTCAGCGACACCGGGTTACATCCAATGGTTCGCTACGAGTAACATTGTCACTCCTGCTCCAAACACCTTTGGTACCTGCGGAGTTGGCAACATTCGCGGTCCGGGGTATGCGGATGTGGATTTGAGCCTGCACAAGTCCTTCACTCTCACCGAAACTAAGAGTCTGGAGTTCCGGTTTGAGGGTCTCAACGCCTTCAACCATCCAGTTTGGACCTTCCTCGGAGGGCCCGACAACGGTTCCTTTGATCCGGGGAGCGGTCCGTCCAACACTGGTCCTCTCTCAAGTAACCCGAACTTTGGCAGGGTCACAGGCTCGCAAGGCGCGCGACAGTTACAATTCGCTCTGAAGTTCTACTTCTAGCGAGAAAGTGCTGTCCGATAAACCAGGCAGGCGCTCCGGCGCCTGCTTTTTTCACAGTTGTGATCGGGGTCGGCGATGCGGCTGCGGAGCTGGCGAGAGTACGGAGTTAAGCGGGATCTTACCGCCGGATTCGAGCTTAGAAGGGCGCTGCTTTCGGTTTATAATCGTCGGATGTTCAGCCGTTTCAGGGTCTCAATCATCGCTGTTTTCCTGCTGGCCGCGACAACTACTCCCGCTCAAGTCGCGAAGAAGACCTCGCCGCCTGCGGGAAAGGAAAATGCCGAACACGGCGCAGCCCTGGCGGAAAGCGGCAATTGCAGCGAGGCGATGCCACTGCTGAAGAAAGCCATTCGCCAGACTCTCGACAGGGATCTCAAAAAGAGGGTCGGACTCGACGGCATCCACTGCGCGATGACCCACGACGCTCCCTACGACGCCCTGGAGTTCCTTGACGTCCTGGGCCGGGACTTTCCCAACGATCCGGAGGTTCTCTACACTGCGACGCATGCTTTTTCCGACCTGTCTATCCACGCTTCTCACGAACTGGTGCGGGAGGCGCCTTTTTCTTACCAGATTCACGAATTGAACGCGGAGACGCTGGAAGCGCAAGGGAAATGGGATGAAGCTGCCGCTGAGTATCAGAAGATTCTCGAGCTCAATCCGCTGGCACCTGGCATTCATGCTCGCCTGGGGCGTGCCTTACTGTCGAAACCCCAGCTGACAAGCGAAGTGATTGAGGAAGTGAAGAAAAACTTCGAGGCAGAGTTGGAGATCGACCCCAAGAACGCAAGCGCCGAATACGTTCTGGGAGATCTCGCGAAGAATGACAACGACATGGCAGCGGCGATCCGGCATTTTTCTCGGGCCGCGAAGCTGGATACGGGTTTCTCAGATGCTTACCTGGCCCTCGGCATGGCGCTGAATTCTGCGAAGCGCTTCAGCGAGGCGATTCCACCACTTGAGACGTATGAGGTTCTCGCCCCTGACAGTCCCACCGGCCACTTCCAGCTGGCGATGGCATACGCCGGGGTAGGGCGGAAAGTGGATGCTAACCGCGAGGCCGCGCTGCAGCGGCAAAGCGCGGAGGCTCTCGAGCAGGTGAAACGCAAGGTCCAAGAGGGGCTGGTGCAACAGTCGCCGTCGGGCGCGCAAACTCCGCAGCCACCGAAATAGGGGTGTTCCCAACGACTTGTGAGTGGAAACAATTCTCAAGCACGATTGAACCCTCTGCGAGGTGCGCCCGTTCGCGCCCCAAGTGCGGCGCCTTATCCTTCCTTTGGGTGCTACTAGGGATTCAGTTCTTCACGGTCCTGGGTTGGCCTTGCCGGTCGTCAGCCCAGTCGTCGCCCTCAATTCCCGTGCAGTTCACCAATGTCACCGCGCAGGCGGGCATCAAGTTCGTCCACTACAAAGGCAACAATGGCATGGCAGTGATACGGGAAGAATTCGGTCCCGGTGTGTGCGTGGCAGACTTTGATGGCGACGGTTTTCAGGATATTTACTTCGTCAACGGGCGTGACCTGTACAACCGGGGCATTTCCGTGCGTAATGCCCTTTATCACAATAATGGCGACGGCACCTTCACCGATGTCACGGAAAAGGCCGGCGTCCCAGGCACGGGATTCGGACTGGGATGTGTGTGGGGGGATTACGACAATGACGGTTATCCCGACCTCTACGTGACCCAGTTTGGCCGGAACGTCTTGTATCACAACAACGGAAACGGTACCTTCACCGACGTTACTGACAAGGCTGGTGTGGCGGCCACTGAATCCGGCACTCAGTTTCATGCCGGCGCCACCTTCTTCGACTATGATCGCGATGGCCGCCTTGATCTTTACGTTGGAGGATACGTCACTTTTGCTGCCGACAGCCTGCGCTACTGCAAGTTCGCCGATGCGCTCACCAATTGTCCTCCGAGCGTTTACCGGGGAAGTCCCGACATGCTTTACCACAACAATGGGGACGGGACTTTCACCAATGTGACGTCGGCTGCGGGCATCTATCAACCGGAAGGCAAGAATCTATCGGTGCAGGCAGCGGACTACGACAATGATGGCTGGCCCGACCTGTTCGTGGCCAACGACGGGCTCAATGCGTATCTTTATCACAACGAGCACAACGGCACTTTCAATGAAATTGCACTGCTCAGCGGAATGGCTCTCACCGGTCGCGGCAATACCATGGCTGCGATGTGTATTTCTCTCGGCGATTACGACAATGATGGCTGGCTCGACCTCTATATATCCGATTTCCAGAAAAGCTCCGACCACATTTGGCACAATGACGGGAAGGGCGGCTTCGACGAGGTGAGCGATCAGGCGGGCATCACCGGGCCTACGCGCAATATACTGAGCTTCGGCGGCGGATTCTTCGATTACGACAATGACGGCTGGCTTGATCTGTTCATTGCCAACGGGCACGTTTATCCCGAAGTCGAGCAAGTCTTGCCCGAGATTCACTACAAACAAATCAACTCTCTGTTTCACAACGAAGGCAATGGCAAGTTCATAGAGACGACGAAGGTTGCTGGAAACGGTTTTCAGACGCCCTTCGCCGGCCGGGGCGCTGCCTTTGCCGACTTCGACAATGACGGCTTCGTGGATATCGTCGTGGGTAACAATGGGGATCCGCCGCTGCTGCTGCATAACAGCGGCGGTAACGGCAACCATTTCGTCAACTTCAAACTGGTTGGTACAAAGAGCAATCGCGACGCAATGGGCGCGCGTATTCGCGTCCAGGCCGGCGGGCTTTCGCAAATGCGGGAAATTGCGGGCGGGGGGAGCTATCTCTCGCAAAGCGACCTTCGCGCCAACTTCGGATTAGCTAAAGCTGTCCTCGCCGAAACTGTAGAGATCAAGTGGCCCAGCGGACAGCAGCAGGTCTTCCACAATGTAGAGGCAGATAAGTTCTATCTGATTGAAGAAGGCCGGGATCATCTGGATTTGCAAAAATTCGTTCCCGCCGCACTTTCTGGCGCTGCTTCGGGTGCACCTGCGGGTCGTTCTCCCGATCCGGCCGTGAGCAAAACGCCCAAGAACACGGCGCACCAGTAGAAGCTGTCTGTGATTTTCGCTTCGTCTTCGGCTGAATGGCGCGATTCCTATGTCAACGAAAATAGTCGCAACGGCGTGCCGATGGCCTAGTTTGGCGGATCGTAGAGATTTTCTACGAATGCTGGCGGGCACGGCGACCCTTGGCGTTCTGCCCGGATTTGCACGCGCCATTCAAACGAACAAGTCTCAATATCCTTTTTACGAAGTCTCACCCTCTCAAAGTGGCATTACCTGGGCACATACCGCAGGCAGATCGAAGAATAAATATCTGCCTGAAATCAGCGGTCCGGGCTGTGCATTTCTGGACTACGACAACGATGGCTGGATGGACATTTATCTGGTGAACAGCGGTCGCGCCGATTTCTATACGCCTCCAACGCCGTTGCGCAACGCCCTCTACCGTAACAACCGCGATGGCACTTTCACCGACGTCACCGAAAAGGCCGGTGTGGGCGCGGGCGGCTACGGAATGGGCGTCGCGGTCGGCGACTATAACGGAGATGGATTTCCGGACCTCTACGTTACCCAGTATGGCCGCAGCATTCTGTATCGCAACAACGGGGACGGCACATTTACGGATGTGACCGAGCACGCCGGAGTGTCGGCGCCTGGCTGGGCCTCGAGCGCGGTTTGGTTCGACTACGACAACGACGGACACCTGGATTTATTTGTGGGACAATTCGCCGATTACGACAAACTTAGAAACCAGCAGTGCGGTGATCCCAATGTTAAGACCATCGCGGGCATGAACGAGTATTGCTATCCAAAGGTTTACGATCCACTGCCCAGTTGGCTCTTCCATAACAACGGTGACGGAACATTTACTGATGTCAGCCAGAAGACCGGCATAACGGACTACGCGGGTAAGGCTTGGGGCGTCGTAGCTACTGACATCAACAACGACGGATGGATGGACCTCTTCGTTTCAAACGACACAGTTGCGAACTTTCTGTTTGCCAACCGGCAAGGGAAACATTTCGAGGAGATTGGCTTCACGGCGGGTGTGGGATATGGAGAGGGCGGCAAGATTCGGTCTGGTATGGGAGTAGATTCTGCTGACTTCGATCAGGATGGCTGGATGGATCTTTTCGTTACCAACATTGATCATGAGATGTATTCGCTCTACCAAAATAACCACAACGAGGGGTTCGACGATAAAGCAATCATTTCCGGCATTGGCAACGCCACCGAACTCATGAGTGGCTGGGGCGTAAAGTTCTGTGACTTCGACAATGACGGCAATCTGGATCTGATCATCGCCAACGGCCATCCCAACGATCTCATTGAAAAGGTAAAGCCTCAGGTGGCTTTTCGAGAGTCGCTGCTGCTTTTTCATAACACTGGTACAGGATGGAAAAACATCACCCAGGAGAGCGGGCCGGTTTTCGCAAAGCCGATGTCCAGCCGAGGACTGGCAGTTGGAGATTTCAACAACGACGGGGCGATTGACGTGCTGGTGGCGAATAACGACGAGCCACCTCTCTTGCTTCGCAACGATGTGGGAGCGCAGAACAACTGGCTGGGCCTGCGGCTGTTGGGAAAGAAGGCAAACACTGATGCGATCGGCGCTCGCATCACATATCAGGCAGGAGACCTAAAGAGAAGCAGGATGAAAGTGGGTGGTGGCAGCTTTCTATCGTCCCACGATCCTCGAGTCGTGTTGGGTATTGGAAAGAGAACGAAGATCGATTGGGTCGAGGTTAAGTGGCCCCAACCCAGCAATGTCACACAGCGTTACACGGACCTGCCAATCAATCGCTATATCACTATCGTTGAAGGGCAAGGGAAGTGGGAATGAAACCCCGCGCGCAGCTTTTGAAGGGATACGAGTTCCCGCCGCGCATTTCTCGCAGAGGGTTCCTGTTTGGAATCGCCGGTAGTGCTGCAATTAGCGCGTTTGGACGCTTCGCTCATGCCCTGGGCGATCCAGTTTATCCTTTTGTGCTGGTTCCACCTTCCGTGAGTGGGATCACCTGGACTCATTCCAGTGGAAAATCTCCTCAGAGATACCTGCCCGAAACTGATGGCGCAGGTTGTGCGTTTATCGATTACGACAACGACGGATGGATGGATATCTATTTGGTGAACTCTGGACGATCTGATTTCTTCACGCCTCCTCATCCGCTCCGCAACGCCCTCTATCGTAACAACCGAGACGGCACGTTTACTGATGTCACGGAAAAGGCGGGAGTGGCTGGAGGCGGATTCGGAATGGGCGCCGCGGTTGGCGACTACAACCGGGATGGCTTTCCAGATCTCTATGTCACCCAATGCGGCCGCAGCATTCTGTATCGCAACAACGGGGACGGGACGTTTACGGATGTGACTGAGCAAGCCGGGGTCGCAGCCCCGGGTTGGTCATCGAGCGCAGTGTGGTTCGACTACGACAACGACGGGCACCTCGATTTATTTGTCTGCCGGTTCGGGGATTTCGACAAATCCAAGCACCAGCATTGCATGGCGCCGAACATTCCTGGGCTGCGCGGTGAAACTGAATACTGCAATCCCAAGGTTTACAAGCCGATGGCCAGCTGGCTGTTTCGCAACAATGGAGACGGTACGTTCACAGAAGTCAGCCAGAAAACTGGCATCGCAGACAATGCTGGCAGAGCCTGGGGCGTGGTCGCCACCGACATCAATAATGACGGGTGGATGGATCTTTTCGTGGCCAACGACCAACTCGCCAACTTCTTGTACGTAAACCGGGGCGGGAAACGTTTCGAGGAAATCGGTTTTACCTCGGGAGTGGCTTATGGAGACGGAGGAGCGATTCGCTCCGGCATGGGAGTAGATTCTTCTGATCTCCATGAGGATGGATGGATGGACCTGTTTGTCACGAACATGAACCATGAACTCGACGCGTTCTACCGGAACAAGCGTGATGAGACTTTCGATGACATTTCTGGATCCTCGGGAATCGCAAGCGCCACGAAAATGAAGAGCGGCTGGGGCCTGAAATTCTTGGACTATGACAACGACGGCAACCAGGATCTATTTATCGCGAACGGCCACCCCGACGACCTTATCGACGTTCTCTACCCCAGCGTGACTTATCGCGAACCTCCTCTACTTTTCCATAACACCGGTACAGAACTAAGAAACGTCAGCCAGGAAAGCGGCCCGATTTTTGCCACGCCAATAGCCAGCCGTGGCCTGGCCCTAGGGGACTTTAATAACGATGGCGCGATCGACGTTCTGATTTCAAACAACAACGAACCTCCAGTCCTGCTGCGAAATGAGGCCGGGGCGCAGAACAACTGGCTGGGCCTTCGCCTGGTTGGGACGAAGTCAAACATCGACGCCGTGGGTGCGCGCATAACTTATCAAGCCGCTGATTTGAAAAGGAACAGAATGAAAGTAGGGGGTGGAAGCTATCTTTCGTCCCACGACCCGCGAGTTGTGCTCGGCATCGGAAAACGAACGAAGCTCGACTGGGTCGAAGTTCAATGGCCGCAGCCGAGTGGCTTGACTGAGCGATTCACAGGACTGCCTGTCAATCGTTACATCACCATCGTAGAGGGTGAGGGAAAGTGGAAGTGAAGCAGCGGTCGGTTTCCGGCAAGCACTCTATGCCGCGACTACTTTTGCTTGTCGAGTTCCGATAAGTAGCTTGTCACCATGGCGATGTCGTCGGGATCGCTGGCATATTTCAAGTACTCTCGCAATTGTGCTGCTTCTTTGGTGCGGTCGCCCTTGCCTTCATAGATTTGAGCCAGCAAAAAGTGAATTCGCGGGTCGCTGTTGCTCTTGTCGATAGCTTCAGCCTTCAAGGCGCTTTCTTCCGCCTTGGGCAAGTTATGTAAATTGAAATTCGCGGCAGCGTTATAGGCGTAAGCCACGGCGTCGGTGGTTGAGTCAATTTCGAGAGCGCGGGTACTGAGCTTCAGCATGTCATCCCAACTCTGCAGGCGTCCCGAAATGTCTGCCTGACACAGGTAAGCCGGCAAGTAGTTGGAATCGGCGGCGATGGGCTGGGAACATGCGGTACGAGCCTCTGCCATTTTCTGCTGTGCCTCCAAGGTCTGGCCCAACATCACCCAGGCGGCTGAATATTTCTGATATTGCTTAACCGCCTTGCGCAGGTGTTTCTCGGCTTCGGCCATGTTCTTTTTTCCGAGAGCGCTGCACGCGCCTTCATACTCCTTTTTCGCTTGTTCGGGAATCTGCAAATCTGCCACTCCAACCGTAGTGGTGCGAAGTCCGTTGAGCGGAGGAAGAAAACAATTGTCCGCGCTTGTCTTCTTTGCGGCCTGATCCTGTTCGCTATCCACAATGAGCTTTCTCATGTCTATGCTTGTTGCTGATGCGGGTGCAGGCGTAGGCTGAGGAATCGGCGCTGGGGGCGCGCCGTGTTGTTGCGCGGAAGCAGCGAAGCTGGAGAGGAGTAATGCGACACCGTACAGGCGGTTAGCGGCTCTTATTTTCACGGGCACCTCCACTTCCAAACCAGGGGCTTGACGAAGAGCTTTAAACGCTCCGAAGCAAGTTTCCCTACTTGTGAATCCACTTCATTTCGGCTCCGTAACCCGGAGCACCTCGTTCTCCCGAAGCCCGCTGGTCACGACTTGTTTCTTGCCGGAGGGCCAGTCGACTTCGACTCGGTCGACCTTCGTAGCGTCTCCCAATCCGAAGTACAGCGGGAGGACGCTTTGCGACAGGTACCCCGATTTCCCGTCATTGTACTTGGTATAGGTTTGGCCGGCAGCCAATACGCGCACGGTCGCGCCCAGGCCGTTGCGATTTGAACGGGTCCCGACTGGCACTACCTTGAGCCAATGAATAATTTTTACCTGTGCCAGGTCGCTTACCAGCACCTGAGGCGCCGAATTGAAATCATTGGTAACGATGTCGAGATCCCCGTCATTATCCAGGTCAAAAATCACTGAGGAGCGAGTGGATCGCGGGGACATCACGGTGATCTTCCCTGCATGTCCCGCACACACCTTTTGATTCAGCTCACTCAGGCCCGTTTGTGAGCAGTCTATGCCGAACCAGGGTACATAAATGTCTCGGCGCGGCTCAATTCCCAGCAGGAATTCAGAGTCGAGAAACTTTTCCCCGCGATTGTTCAAGAGCATCGAGTTAATTCCGTAACGAAATGGAAAACTCATTCCGGAAGAGATGAAAATGTCATCCCAGCCGTCGGCATTGATGTCGCCAACGCTCACACCCCAAGGCCAGTAGTTCTCCACTCCTAAACGGTCTGAAACCTCCTCGAATTTTCCGGTCCCCAGGTTGTGGTAAAAGGCGTTGCCCCAGATGTAATCCGAGAGCGAGGCCTGGACGAACGATTCGGGCCAGCGCATAGTGGATTTCAGCTTCTCCCGGTCGGGAGCCACTGTTTCACTCATGTCGGAGTGCATGTCCGTAACAATCAGATCCATGCGGCCATCGTTGTCGAAATCGAAAAACTTCACGCCCATGGCTCCCCACGGAGTCTTCGGGAAATACTGTTCGGTTTTGTCGATGAACTTCTTGCCCCCTGCGTTTTCAAAATAGTGGTCGTGTCCCTGCATATTCAGGATAAACAGGCTGGGGAAGCCAGTCTCGTTCAGATCGGCAAAGCTGGCATCTCCACACCAACCGGTCGGGCGCAAGCCAACTTGCGTGGTCACGTTTTTGAAGCGGTCGTGACCTAGATTCTCGTACAGGACAGGATATTCAAAGCGTTGAGGGTGCAGGTGGCCAGCAAAAGCATCGGGTAATCCGACATATTGACCCTGCGCTCCCTTCTTTTCGCTGGTATAAGTACCGACATTGCAGACCAGGAGATCGAGCAGGCCATCGTTGTTGTAATCAAAAAAGACAGCTCCGGAAGAGTGGGAGATCAGATCAAGACCGGCGGCTTTCGTTATGTCGCGGAAGTGTCCGTGGCCATCGTTCTTGAATAAAGCATTTCCGCCAAGAACGGTGGTGACAAAAAGGGCTTGAGTTCCGTCATTATCGATGTCGGCGAAGGACGCACCGACGCTGATTCGTCCCGGCAAGCCAACCCCTGCCTCTTTGGTGATGTTCTTAAATTTACCGCCGCCCAAGTTTTTCCAAAGCTCATTGCCGCCGACCTGGTTCACAAAGTAAATGTCATAGAGTCCGTCGTTGTCGACGTCTGCGACTGCAATTCCGGTGCCATGATCGTAGTGCACCGGCTTATAGTCGATGCTGGCGTCGTCTACTACGTGGTTCACAAAAGTGATTCCACTCTCTTTTATTCTGTCGGCGAAGTGGAACTGGTAGAACACTTTGAATTCGCTGGCGGTCTGCTCCTGCGTCTTTGCCCGCGCCGCGAGCGAATCAATTCCGACATCTGGATCTGGGTAGCGAACTTGAGGCGCAGAGCCACTCCACACAAGCGCTGGAATGAAGGCGGCACTAGCCAGCGAGAGCAGTGCAGTCAAAAACAAGCAATTCCGATGTCGCGCCATTGGCGAAAGGCTCTTAAACTCTAATTTCCGTTTCCAGTTATGACTTTCAATGCTTGAAGGCTACGCGCGTGCCCTGTTTCGGCCAATGAACTCTGATCTCGGAAACATCGGACGATGAGGACCGGCGATCAAAGTATACCCCAGCTGACACGCTGCGAATCTAATCATGCAATGGTGGCTCTGGCGTGGAGTGTCTCGTGCGTGTCCTCTGGGGCGTCCAGGCGGACTTCACAGAGTTCCGTGACCAGATTGCCTGCCCAGCGGTAGATGTTGTGCTCTTTGATGGTTCGACGCATACGGTGGATCCGCAGTTGCTTGTCTTCCGGCTCCATCTCCAGGGCGACCCGGATTGCTTCCGCGGATTGATCGATGTCGTACGGGTTCACCAGCAGTGCATCGCGCAGTTCGCGCGCTGCACCGGTGAACTGGCTCAAGATCAGCACGCCGCGTTCGTCCCCGCGCGCCGCAAGGAATTCCTTCGCCACCAGGTTCATGCCGTCGTGCAGCGATGTCACCATACAGAGATCTGCCACGCGGTAGTACGCTGCGATCTCGTCATGGCTGTGGCGCCGCTTCAGAAACACAATAGGTTTCCATCGGTCTGATTGAAAGCGCCAGTTGATCCGGTCGGCTTCCGCTTCCACCTCAGCCAGCAGGTCGTGATAGCGCTTGATGTGCGTCCGGCTGGGCGCTCCAATCTGGATGAATGTGAATTTCCCCTGGTAGGTTGAATATTTCTCCAGGAACCGCTCGATCGCCAGAAAGCGCTCCAGAATTCCCTTGGTGTAGTCCACGCGGTCCACGCCGATCCCCAGGAGGGTTGCCTCCGTACCCAGACTATGCAGCAACGATGCGCGTTCCAGATAGGTGAAAGCATTAGTGTTGCCTTCGCCTGGTTCGTCATCAGGGACGTCTACACTGATCGGGAAGGGGCGGACAATGGTACGGTGGTCCTGGCGCAGGACGGAAAAATGTTCCCAGTCCACGCGCGACTCCACCACCCGGTCTACCGTTTGCAGGAAGTTGTTGCAGTGAGCCTGCACGTGGAAGCCGATGAGATCGGCCCCCAACAGACCATCCACCAACTGACGCTGCCAAGGACAGATGCCAAAGGCCTCCGGGTTCGGCCACGGGATGTGCCAGAAGATCGCCACACGCGCATCCGGCCTCTTCTCTTTGATCAGCCGCGGCAGCAAAGCGAAGTGATAATCCTGGACCAGAACCACCGGGCTGGGTATGTCTCCGATTTCTTCCAGCACGGCGTCGGTGAACTTGCGGTTAACCTCCTGGTAGTGCTGCCAGTCGGAGGCACGGAAGATGGGGCGGGTGTGCGCAATATGACAGAGTGGCCAGAGACCCTCGTTGGCAAAACCGTAGTAGTAGCCTTCCTCTTCCTGCTTGTTCAGCCACACGCGTCGCAAGGTGTAGCGAGGATCATCGGGAGGAACACGGAGACGATCGTGAGCATCCACGGCTTCCATATCACCATCCCCGCTGCCGTGTGCGATCCAGGTACCGTCGCAGGCGTTGAGCACGGGTTCGAGCGCGGTTACGAGGCCGCTTGGCGGCACCACGACATCGATCGACTTTCCATTCCGCTGGTGAATGTAAGGCTCGCGGTTGGAGACCACGAAGAGCCGGCTGCCGTCGAGGCGAGTCTGCAGGTGCACGGAAAGCCGGTCGGCCGTCCATTTCGATTCTCCGGCTTCCCGCAGCCGGGCCTCGTTTTCGGCGGCGCTGCGTGCCAAATTGAGGCTCTCGGCCATGGTGGCAACTTCGCGGGCCAGAGGTCGAAACATGTCGAGATCAGGCATCTTCTGGGATGAGGAGATTCTCCCGGTGCGCATCGCCCGCATCCATTGCGCGGCTCGCGCGATGGGGCCGCTGATGCTCCAGCGGACGATGAGCACAGTGATGAAAACGATCAGAAAAACCTGCGCCAGCACACGGAAGAATGTTTCCCGCCACATCCGCAGCGTCTGCGCCTGAATGTAGCCCGCGTCATGAACAATCACCAGCCCGCCCGACAATTCATCCTCATGGTGAAGTGGCAGTGCGAAAATCAGGATCTGCGTGCCTCCCGACTTAACGAACGCACTCTCATCATGATCGTCTCGGATGGCCTGGGTCAGCGGTTGCGGGCTCGCAGTAAGAGTTTTCCCCAGCTCCGGAGTCATCGCGACGACCTGAGCCTGCCGGTCATAGACGGCGACTCCAATGAGGTGCTCACGGTTGCCGAAGCGCTGCACCAGACGCTGCAGAGCCTGGTTCGAACCAGTTCCCCAGGTTTTCTCGACGTTGCCGGCAAGACTCTCGCCCAGCACCTCGGCACGCCGCTCCAGGTCGCCGCGGAGAGCGCGCCGCTCCGCAACCACCTGATAAGAGGAGAAAGCCAGCGACACCAGGGTTATGCCGACAATTAGAGAAACAATCAGCCGAACACTCAACAACCGCATGCATGAACCTCCTGCGGCAAGTCTGTGATGTTCCCGAGATCGACGAAGCCAGAGATACAAGGAGAAAGCGCACGCGCGGGTATTGCTTTCGAAGGTTTGAAACCAAGGGACAGAGGCGCGCAGGCCGTCCCTCGCTCAAAAAACCGTTAGATTGGCTCGATGGTGCACACTGCTGTGGCTACTATCCGGTTCATAGCAGTCTCCTGGCGGAGGGGATTTATTTGTACAAGAAAACGATGCAACTACTCTTCCAAGACGATGCTTCCCTAAGTCATTGAAATGCCAGTTACTTAATCGTGACACGCCAAAGTCGGTACCGTGCAAAGATGGCGGGTACCGAGAAAATTGTGCCGTACCAGTTTCTGCCAACTTATCTTGACGGACATCGGGTCCAGGTCTGGTAAATTACAAGTTTTGTAGCCTTATCGGTTCGGTCGCGGAAAGGACAAACCCTGAAGATGAAGATTGCAAATGATGTTACAGAATTGATTGGACACACTCCGCTGGTGCGGCTGAACAAAGTCACGGGAGGCTGCGTGGCCGACGTGGTGGCCAAACTGGAGAGCCAGAATCCCGTAGGCAGCGTTAAGGACCGCATCGGCGTGAGCATGATTACCGAGGCGGAGCGCGCGGGCAAGATTCGGCCGGGGAAAACGGTTCTGATCGAGCCAACCAGCGGCAATACTGGAATCGGCCTGGCTTTCGTTGCCGCCGTCAAAGGATACCGTCTAATCCTGACGATGCCGGAAACGATGAGCCTGGAGCGGCGCATTCTGCTGCTGGCCTTCGGCGCAGAAATCATTCTTACGCCGGGTCCGAACGGAATGAAGGGAGCCATCGCCAAGGCGCAGGAGTTGCTGGCGAACACTCCCAATAGCTACATGCTGCAGCAGTTCGATAATGCCGCCAACCCCAAGATTCATTTCGAGACGACGGGCCCCGAGATTTGGAACGATACCGAGGGACGTGTGGACTTCCTGGTCTCCGGCGTGGGCACTGGCGGGACCATCACCGGCGTTTCTGAATACATTAAGCCCAGGAAGCCTTCTTTCAAGGCGGTCGCCGTGGAGCCGGCGGATAGTCCGGTGCTTTCGGGCGGCAAGCCTGCGCCGCACAAGATCCAGGGAATCGGCGCCGGCTTTGTTCCCAGCATATTGCGCCGGGACTACATCGATGAGGTGATTACGGTCACCAACGATGACGCGATTCGCATGGCCCGGCGGCTTCCGCTGGAAGAAGGTCTTTTTGTAGGGATTTCTTCCGGAGCGGCAGTGGTCGCGGCTTTGCAAGTCGCGCGGCGTTCAGAGAACGCGGGAAAACTGATCGTCGTGGTTCTGCCGTCGTTCGGAGAACGCTACCTCAGCACCATCCTTTTTGAGGAGCTTCGCAGCCGTGCGCAACAGATTCCTACCTCGGCGCTGCCGGCCTGATGGGACGCAAACCAAGGGCGTTGGCAGGGTTCCTCGAGGTTGCGCCGTGGCACGGGCTCCGTCGTGGAAATTCTGTGGAAATCTAGCTGAAAGGGCCGATTTTTCGGGCTTTTCACAAGACATGCAGGTGTATGATGTTCCTCCATCGTCGATAAGTACGGTGGAACCCTAACGGGTGTTTCTCAGTTATACTTGTCAACTCTGAGCGATCAGGCTTGTACGGGTGAACCGGCGGGTGCGCGGTGCGGGCGTTGCTGTCGGCACTACAGTAAGGGAGGTAAAGTTATTTTATGCCCACAAACGATTCATCCAGGGAAGCGCCGCGTCCTGCGGCGATCGAGAAAAAGCCTTACGAAAAGCCGGGTTTTCGCCACGAACAGGTTTTTGTGACTTCGGCTCTGTCGTGCGGCAAGATGTCTCCGACACAGTCCGGCTGCAACATGAACCTGAGCGCATCATGAATTTGTGCCCTGATGCAGCTATGGGCGAAGCTCACCTCCTCAAATGTGAACTGGCGTCCGAGGTACTGCATTCGTCGGGGAGACTAAGGCTGTGTGTCACGGGTTGGAGCATGCTCCCAACGGTTTGGCCAGGTGACACGCTCGTGGTTGAACGCGTCAGCCCGGATCAAGTCCGCATCGGAGATGTCGTGGTAGTCGCGCGCGACGGCAAGCTCTGTGAGCATCGAGTGATCTCAATAACGGAAGATTCCGGGAACCGGCAATGGATTACCCGAGGCGACGCGCTGCCCGTCCCTGACCGGCCCGTGCTGGAGAGTGAGTTGTTGGGCCGGGCTTCTTACCTGATCCGTGCCGGAAAACGACTCGCGATGCCGGCGGAGTTGAACCTGGTCGAGCAGCTGATCGCAAAGATTGTTCAGAACTCTGGTCGGGCGGCGCGCGCCCTCGTTTATCTGCACCGCAAGGTGCATATTCCAGAGAAATCGGCTCCAGAGGAATCGGTTCCGTGCCAGGGCTAGCCACACAAGTCGAGCGTTATAGCGTGGTGATTGCAATCGGCGGTGTCCCTGTCAGAGTGAACACGACTGATGCGGATTTTCTCGAGATGTTGCAGAATCGCTATGCGGGGTTCGTGAACGCGGAAGGGCATGCTGAATTCGATTTCGATGTGGACCTGGCCGCAACATCGTTACCCGATCCCGACGCGGAAGTGAGCGTCACGCACGGGTCCGGCCGGTGGTTCATGCGGCGCGGGGATTTCCATGCTGAGTGGGAGCCGGCGACGGGCACGGGCCGGATTCGCCAGAGCGCGAACCCGTACTCAATCGATGCTGTCCTGCGCATCGTGCATACGCTGGTGCTAGCCAAGCAAGGCGGATTCCTTTTGCACTCGGCCAGCGCGATTCGCAACGGGAGGGCCTTCTTGTTTGCCGGTGTGTCAGGAGCAGGGAAGACCACGATCGCCCGCCTCGCTCCCGCGGATGCTACTCTTCTGACCGATGAGATTTCCTACGTTCGCAAGCTGGACGTTTCCACGAAGCAGGACAGCTCCACGAAGAAAGACAGCTATGTAGCGTTCGGCACTCCCTTCACTGGTGAACTGGCGAAGCTGGGTGAGAATACATCGGCGCCTGTGGCCGCACTTTATCTGCTGGCCCAGGGTCCGGGAAATCGCATTGACCCGGTGGCTGCAGCCGATGCGGGGCGCGAGCTTCTGGCCAACATGCTTTTCTTTGCCGAGGATCAGGAAATGGTCCATTGGGCATTTCAGGCGGCGTGCGACTTCGTCCATCGCGTTCCGGTTTACCGGCTTACTTTTGTGCCGGACGCGCGCGTTTGGGAGATGATTGGATAAATGAATAAGAAACTCTATGTCGCGCGCAGTCCTCGAATCGCAGCTCGCATGCTGGGCGAAGAAATGCTGGTAATGTCAGGCCAGGGCTCGACGCTATTCACGCTCAACCCGACCGCGACTATTCTGTGGCAAGCCGCAGACGGGGCGACCCCACTCGACGAAATCGTGGAGCGCCGCATCTGCTCCGAGTTCGAAGTGAAGCCCGAAGAAGCCCTGCGGGATGCCGAAGCGCTGGCCGAGGACTTGGCCAAACACGGCATCCTCCTGATCTCGGACCAACCGATCTCGGAGCGACCGATCGCGAGCCCGGACGTGCCGGCGCAGGAACAGCCCCGGGAGCAACGACGATGAGCTCGATAATGCAGGAAGTGAGCGACCGGGCGCTGCGGCTGAGCGTTCCCCTCAGTGTGCAGCTTGATCTTACCTACCGCTGCAACGAGCAGTGCGTTCACTGCTACCTCGATCACGACGACCACGGGGAGATGACTACTGTTGAAATCAAGCACCTGCTCAAGGAGATGGCTGAAGCCGGCGTCTTCATCTTAACTTTGAGCGGCGGCGAGATTTTCATGCGCAAGGACTTTTTCGAGATTTTGGAGTATGCGCGCTCGCTTACCTTCTGCATCAAGCTCAAGACCAATGCCGTGCTGATTCGCGAAGCTCAGGCAGCGCGCCTTCGCGATCTGGGTGTGGAATCGATTCAGATCAGCATCTATTCGCACCGGCCGGAAGTGCATGACGCGATCACCAAAGTTCCAGGCTCGCTGCGACGGTCGATCAATGCTATCCGCTTTCTCAGGGCGCAGGGCCTGAAGGTGGTCGTCGCCAATGTGCTGATGACTGAGAACATGCAGGACTATCATGGCGTCCGTGCGCTGGCTGAGGAAATCGACGCCAATTACACGCTGGACCCGACCATTACACCGAAAATGGATGGCGACCGCTCCATCGTGGACTTGAACGCGGGCGAATCCGCTCTGCAGCGCCTCTTCCGGGACGAAGCTTTCGTGGGTAACGCCGAAGAGTTCTGTGCGCCTCCGCCCGCGCCCGATGAAGACAGCATGAACGCACTGCCTTGCAGCGCCGGCCACACCGCCTGCTATGTTTCTCCTTACGGGGAGTTTTATCCTTGCGTGCAGTTTCCCTTGTCCTGCGGCAATGTACGGCAGCAGCCCTTCATCGATATCTGGCGCAACTCGGAGCAATTGAAGGAAGTCCGCTCCATTCGGTTGCGCAATCTGTCGAGTTGCTCGCAGTGCGCGCACGGCTCGACCTGCACTCGGTGCCCGGGCTTGGCGTTCATGGAAGGGAACATGCGCGGTCCTTCCACCGCGGACTGCGAAAAATCCTTCGCCCGAACGGGCATTCCGTCTGCCAATCTGCTGCAGAAAAAGGGGAACGCATCCACTCCGCGTCTCGTCCAGATCCAGATCGTACCGTCGATCAGAGGCGCCAGGCTCTCCGACGTTGACGTCTCCGCAAGGGCTGTAGCGTCATAGCGCCGGGAACACCACTCTGCCCCCCGCGCTGTGCTCCGACTTTATGGCTAACATGCTTTGCGGGGTGAACGAGGGAGGGCTGGCCATTCCACCCGGCGAACGAAGTTATCACCCATGTGCGAAAGCAGCTAAGATTGCAGGCGTATATACTCCCGTTCGTCCATCGATTACGAGGCAACTTATGGGTTCATGTACGAAATGGAAGTGCTGGTTGGTGCTGCTTTGCTTGTGCCTTTTGACAGGCAGCGTGGTTGGTCAGCAGGCGCCCACGCCCGGTCTTCAGCCGCTCACAGCGATGCCGTCGGTCATTCAAGTTCCGCCTGAGGCCCTGCCGTCTTCCAACTTCAACGCCGAAGCGGCCACGAACGCTTACTTGGCGCAGATTCCTGCCGATGCCCGAGCGCGGTCGGACTCCTACTTCGAAGGCGGCTATTGGATGATGCTCTGGGATTTTCTCTACGGAGCGGCCATTCTTCTTCTGCTGCTGAATCTTGGCTGGTCGGCGGCTATGCGCAATCTCGCCGAGCGGGTCACTCGCTTCAAGCCCATCCAAACCATCGTCTACTGGGTGCAGTATCTCCTGGTCACGTCGATCTTAGGTTTCCCGCTCACAGTTTACGAGGACTACTTCCGCGAACATAAATATGGGCTGGCCACCCAGACCTTTGGTCCGTGGATGAGTGACCAGCTAAAGGGTCTGGGACTGAATCTCGTGCTCGGCGGCATCTTGGCGGTCGTGCTGTTCGGCATAGTTCGGCGACTGCAGCGCACGTGGTGGATTTGGGGCTCTATCGTCACTCTGTGCTTCCTGATCGTCGTGGTCCTCATCTCGCCGGTCTACCTTGTTCCCATCTTCAACAAGGTCACAAGACTGGACGATCCCAGGGTTACCCAGCCGATCCTAAGCATGGCCCGCGCCAATGGAATTCCTGCCCAAGATGTTTTTGAGATCGATGCATCCCGGCAAACCACGCGCATGAGCGCCAACGTGAGCGGCTTCGGAAACACGATGCGGATCACGCTCAATGACAATCTGCTGCGCCGCGGTTCGCCAGAGGAGATTCAGGCGATCATGGGACACGAGATGGGACACTACGTTCTGCACCACATTTACAAGGACATTCTGTTCTTCGGTGTCGTAATCGTGATCGCCTTCGCTTTGCTTCAGTGGTCGCTGAACCGGTCTCTGCAGCGTTGGGGAGAGAAATGGAAGATCAGAGGGACAGGCGATACCGCCGTGCTACCGCTCGTGGTTTTGCTGGTGTCCATCTTTGGTTTTTTTATAACCCCTATCATAAACACCCAAACACGCACCACTGAGGGCGAGGCCGATATGTATGGTTTGAACGCCAGCCGGCAGCCGGATGGTTTCGCTCAGGCGGCCATTCATCTCGGGGAATACCGCAAGATGAACCCGGGGACGATCGAGGAGTGGATCTTTTTTGATCACCCGAGCGGCCGCAATCGGATTTACGCCGCCATGCGCTGGAAGGCTGAAAACCTCAAGCTGATGCGATGGCAGGCGAGTCAGGAAGGTGCCGCCGGTTCGTCGCCTTCAGATCAGAAGTAATGGGCCGCGGGCTGAGGCCCGCAGGAAAACATCTTTTTCATCTTCCTTCAAATCGCTCAGCATGCGAAATTAGTTGCATGGCCCTGGTGGTTCGTCGCTCACGGATTCATTCGGTCGGTGTGTTCACTACCACGCCCGTTCGCAAAGGCACCCGCGTCGTCGAATACGCTGGCCCGCGCATCACTCCGCAAGAGGCCGACCGCCTCTACGACGGCGCGTCCCGCACTTACCTTTATGGTCTGGAGGATGGCAAGACGATCATTGACGGCGAAGGCCTGGGCGCTTACTTGAACCATTCCTGCGATCCCAACTGCGAGATCGACGAAATCAAGCGCCGGGCGTGGATCTTTGCCCTTCGCGACATCGCCGCCGGCGAGGAGCTGCTGTGGGACTACAACCTTTACGACGATGAAGCTCCCGCGCCTTGCCGGTGTGGATCGCCCAAGTGCCGCGGCACCATGTACTCGCGGGAATGGATGGCTAGGATGCGGCGCAAGGCGCGCAAGAAGGAGTCAGGGGAGCAGACCGGGGAGGAGTCACGGGGGACGCGTGGGAGTAGGAATCGCCTTACCGGGGCCTAAGATGTTGAACGATCCACACCGACAGCTGCACAAGAAGAAAGAGTTCGAACACGGCCAACGGCCAGAAGCTCAAACCCCGAAGCTGACTTAGGGCTCGACGAAAACTCAACGCAAGCACCAGATTCACAACGCTCGCAAATAGCACGCATGCGACCACCTGAGCAATCGTGGCCTTGGCCCTGCGGGTTTCTCTAGCGACAAAGTACGCTAGCAGGGCCGTCATATATACGAGGCGCGCAGCGAACCATGAAGGCACCCACATTTCGCGGCCGTGGCCATCCGCGTAAAAGGCGTCCGCCACAACAAGCGCAGCGATGCCGAGACCGACTGTGAGGTAAACGAGATTGTCTCGCGTCCGCTGTTTCATTGAGGTCAGGAAAGCGAGAAACGCGGCCGCGGTCAAGCTTTCTCCATGGTCTTCCTGCTTCCCGCCAGCCTGCGGTGATCAGATCCGGGCCGGAACGAAAAAGCTTCGGCGGCCGTCGATCAAACCCCTGCCCCTATCGGCTGGCGCAGAGTGATCCTCTCCTCATCCTCGTCCTGGATCGCGGTATGAGTTTTCGCGACGAGCATATAAATGGACGGCACCACAAATAACGTGAAGATCGTGCCGATAATCATGCCGCTCACCAGCATGATGCCGATACTGTTGCGCGCGCCGGCGCCAGGCCCTTTGGCCAGAACGAGCGGGAAGTGGCCGAAGACGGTGGCGGCGGTCGTCATCAGGATCGGACGCAGGCGGGTGCTGGCGGCCCCGATGATGGCTTCGAGCTTGCTCAGTCCCGTTTCCTGCAAGTGGTTGCCGAACTCCACGATCAGAATTCCGTTCTTGGCAATCAGACCGACCAGAGTGATCAGGCCGACCTGACTGTAGATGTTGAGCGTCGTGAAACCGAGGAACGAGAACATCAACGCGCCCGAGATGGCCAACGGAACCGAGCCGACGAGAATGATGAAAGGATCGCGGAAGCTCTCGAACTGCGCCGCGAGCACGAGGTAGATCAGGATCGCCGACAGCAGGAACGTGCCCAGAAACTTGCTGCCCTCCACTCTAAGCTGACGCGATTCACCGGCATAATCCACGGTGAAACCTTGCGGCAGGATCTGCTTGGCTTGATCTTCGAGGAAAGTGAGCGCCTTGTCGAGCGGCACATTCGGCGGAATTACGCCCTGAATGCGTACCGCATTCAACTGCTGAAATTTATTCAGCGACCGAGGCTCCGTCGTGGTTTTCAGCGTGGCAAAGGTAGAGAGCGGCACCAGTTTGTCGGACGATCCCTTCACATAGATTTGCGAAAGCTGATCGGGCGTGAGGCGCTCGACACGCTGCACCTGCGGGATGACCTTATAACTGCGCCCCTGAATGCTGAATCGGTTGACGTAGTTCCCGCCCAGCATGGTCGAGAGATCCTGGCCGGCCTGGCTCAAATCCACGCCTTGGGAGCGCAGTTTGTCGCGATCGAAGACGACTTCCGTCTGCGGCTGGTCAAACTTTACGTCGGTGTCGGCATAAATGAACAAGCCGCTGGCCATGGCCTTCTGCACGATCCTTTCGGCGAGCTGGCTGACTTGCTGAGGCTCAGCGGAGGAAGCGATCACGAAGTCGACGGGGAAGTTTCCGCCACCGGGTAGCGGTGGTGGGGTCAGAGGTATCACACGCACTCCGGCAATTTTCGACAATTTCGCCGACGACTCGACGAGTAGCTGCTGCGTTGTCTTCTTGCGCTCGCTCCACGGCTTGACCACCATTCCTCCGAAGCCGCCGCCAGGATTCGTGATCTGGAAGAGGCTCTCACTCTCCGGGAAGGAGTGGTAGACGTCGTACACCTGATTGGCGAACAGGTTCGTTTGGTCAAGCGTGGCGTTCGCAGAAGCCTGAATCACGCCGAATACCACTCCCTGGTCCTCTTGCGGCGCGAGTTCACGTTGCGAAAACATGTAAAACGGGATCATGAGCAGCGCAACGATCGCCCACACCGTAAACACGACCGGGCGATAGTGCAGAGTACCCGTCAGCACGCGAGTATAGAGAGTTCGTATCCGTTCGAACTGACGATTGACGATGCCGGAAAATCCACGCTCGGTGTCGCCGGCTCGAAGCAACTTCGACCCCATCATGGGGGACAAAGTAAGCGCCACAACACCGGAGACAGTCACTGCGCCGGCCAGGGTGAAAGCGAATTCGCGGAAGAGCGATCCGGTCAGTCCGCCCTGGATGCCGATGGGCGCGTAAACCGCGGCCAGCGTAATGGTCATAGCGATAATCGGCCCCACCAGTTCGCGGGCGGCATCTTGCGCGGCACGGAACGGTAACTTCCCCATCTGCAAATGGCGTTCGACGTTTTCCACCATAACAATGGCGTCGTCGACCACAAGACCGACGGAAAGCACGATGGCCAGCAGCGTCAGAAGATTGATGGTGAAGCCCGCGACCAGCATGAGAAAGACCGCGCCGATCAGCGAAACCGGAATCGCCACAATCGGAATGAGCACAGACCGGAACGAACCCAGGAAAAGGAAGATGACAACGACGACGATCAACAGCGTTTCAGTAAGCGTGTGCAGAACTTCGTTGATTGCATCTTGAATGTAAGCCGTGGAGTCGTACGGAATGCCTAGAGTCATTCCAGCCGGCAATTGTTCCTGAATGGCGGGAAGCGTCTTGCGCACTGCTTTGATGACATCCAGCGAATTTGCCGTGGGAAGGACCCAGATTCCCATGAATGTGGCAGTTTCGCCATTGAAACGCACATCCTGGTCATAATTTTCCGCACCCAGCTGCACGTCGGCAATTTCGCCGAGGCGAACCACTACGCCGTTTTCCTGCTTCACGACCATCTGTTTGAAGTCATCGGGCGTGCGCAGGTCGGTGTTTGCGATCAGGTTTACAGAAACCATCGAACCCTTCGTGCTGCCGAGCGCCGACAGATAGTTGTTCTTCGACAGCGCGTCATGGATGTCGGAGGGCGACACGCCGCGGGCCGCCATTTGATCGGGCTTGAGCCAGATACGCATGGCGAAGGTGCGGTTGCCGAGGATGTCGGCGCGCTGCACGCCGCTGACTGCGCTCAGCTTGGGCTGCACCACCCGGGTCAGATAGTCGGTGATCTGGTTCTCGTCGAGGTCCTTTGCTGCGAAACCGATGTACATTGCGGCGAACTGTTGGTCCGCCGTTTGCAGATCGATGACCGGCACCTGCGACTCAGGCGGCAAGTCGTTCTTCACCTGGTTGACCTTAGCCTGAATCTGCGTGAGGGCCGCGTTGGTATCGTAGTTCAACTTCAGGTGAACAATAATCGTGCTCAGGCCCTGGGCACTGGTTGACTCCATGTAATCGATGCCGTCGGCGCTGGCAATCACGCGCTCCAGCGGCGTGGTGATAAATCCACGTACCAGGTCGGCATTCGCGCCCACGTATACGGTCGTGACTTGAACGAGAGAAATGTCGCTGCGGGGATATTGCCGGACGCTCAGCGAACGGACGGCCTGCAGACCGGCGATGAGAATGAGAAGGTTTACCACCATCGCTAGAACTGGACGCCTGACAAATAAATCAGTGAACTTCATGCACGCTCCTCGCTCGTCCTCTCGTTGTGCTCCAAGTGTCTGCTCAACTCTCTTCCGGGTTCGGTTTGGCGCTATTGTCAGGTTTCACAGCGTTGTTAATCTCGACCGGCGCGGCGTTACGGAGCCGGAAGACGCCGGCGCTGACAACTTCATCGCCCGGATTCAATCCGGAGGTGACCGCGACCTGATCGCCGCGGCTGCCCTCGATCTTGATGATCTGCTGGCGCACGCCGCGATAGGTCTTGCCCGTCTTTGGATCCTTCATGTCGGTCACGACGTACACCGAATCACCGTAGGGAGCGTAGTTGATGGCCGATGCCGGCAATGGAATAACGCCGCGTGGCTCGCCTACCGGCAACTCGACTTGAACGTACATGCCGGGACGCAGCTTCCCGCCCGGGTTCTGCACCGTGGCCTGGATCTGGATGTTGCGGGTCTGTTCGTTGATCACCGAATCAAGGGCCGTAATCTTCCCACTGAACGCCATTCCCGCAACGTCGGCATTGGTGACATGCAGAGCGCGTCCGATTTTCATTTTTGAAGTTTCCTGCTGCGGCACGCCGAAATTCACATAAATGGGGTTCAGCGCCTGCAGCGATACGATTGCCTGCCCTGCGGCCAGATACTGGCCGAGGCTGATCTGGCGGAGTCCGAGAATTCCCGAGAACGGAGCATGGATCGTTTTCCGCGCGATGGCGGCCTTGATGTCGCCAACCTGCGCTTCCGTGGCCTTCTGCTGCGCGGCGGCGTTGTCGAACTCTGACTTGGAAATAACCCCCGCTTTCACCAGTTGCTCGGAGCGGCCATATTGAACGTGCGCCAGATCGCGCTGGGCTTCCACGTTGGCAAGCTGCGCTCTCTCCTGGCGAGTATCGAGTTCAACAAGAATGTCCCCCTCTTGCACCGACTGGCCAGATTCGAAGTGAATCTTATCGACCGTCCCGGGCAAGTCCGCGCTCACCGTAACACCCTCGATTGCGGCCGCTGTCCCGATTACAGAGAGGGTCGAAGGCCACGTCTCGCGCTTGGCGATTACGGTGGTAACGGCCGTGGGCGGCATCTGGAAGCTGGCACCCATCGCGATGGCAGCCTCGACCTGGCGGTATTTCAGAAACCCGAGGCCGCCGACCAGCGCCGCCATCAGCACCAGCATGATAATCATTCGTTTCGCCATACATTCTCCGGATAAGGAACAGAATAACGGGTGCCCTTAGGGTTTAGGAAGCGGGGAGCCCCATGCAAATTATGGAGATATGGATTTCCCGAATTGACCAAAGGATTCAAAGCCTTGGTGCACTTTGTTCGATCTGGTTTGGCGCTAACTCTTAGCATATTCTGCCCTGCCGCTTTTCCTCAGCCTTTTCGAATCTGGTCTCTAAATGAAGTAAACGCTCCCGCTTTCGTCGGGGTTACGCACTTTCATTTAAATGCTTTCATTCAAATAGACGACGGCGGCATCTGGAATCGACAAGTAGCTCGACATTTGTTTTGTTATGGACAGGTAGGGCCTCCCTCGATTCCGGGGCCGGCAGGCGGGAAGATGAAACTCAACGAAAAATATGGTTTTAGATGGTCTGCTAGATTATTCAATATGCTTCCCTTGCCCACTCCCCCGTCTCGGGGCTTCGCCAGCGACAACAATGCCGGCGTGCATCCCGAGATTCTCGAAGCGATTGCCCGCGTCAACCAGGGCCACGTAAAGGCCTACGGCTACGATGCCTACACTGATTCGGCGGTCAAGAAGTTCGAAGAGCATTTTGGACCTGACATTGCAGTCTTTTTCACCTTCAACGGGACCGGCGCGAATGTTCTGAGTCTGCAAGCTCTCACCCGATCCTTTCAGTCGGTCCTGTGCAGCGACTATGCGCACATCTATACCGATGAATGTGGCGCGCCGGAGAAGCACACCGGTTGCAAGCTGATTCCATTGCCCCATCAGGACGGCAAGATCACGCTGGCGTCCGTCCGCCACGCCTACCACGGCATCGGCGACGAACACCACTCGCAGCCCCGCGTCATCTCCATTACCCAGTCCACCGAAATGGGCACAGTCTACCAACCGGAAGAGATTCAAGCGCTCGCCCGCTTTGCCCACGAGCACGACATGTTCCTCCACGTGGACGGGGCGCGGATCGCCAACGCCGCCGCCTCGCTTGGACAGACTCTCCGCCAAGCCTCCCGCGATTTAGGGGTTGACGTTCTCTCTTTCGGCGGTACCAAGAATGGAATGCTGGGAGGCGAAGCTGTAGTGTTTTTCCATCCCCAACAGGGCCAGGATTTGCTCTACCTCCGCAAGCAGAGCATGCAACTGGCCTCAAAGATGCGCTTCGTCGCTGCGCAATTCGAAGCTCTCCTCACCGACGACCTCTGGCGGCGTAGTGCTGAGCACGCCAACCGCATGGCTCGCGTTCTGGAAAAGGAAGTCAGTCGGATCCCGGGCGTTGAAGTTGTCTGGAAGGTTGAAGCCAACGGCGTCTTCGTACAGATCCCTCGCCATGCCATCGAAAAGATCTACCAGCATTACTTTTTCTACACGTGGGTCGAGGAGGAGTCGATCGTGCGCTGGATGTGCTCCTTCGATACCACCGAGGACGATATCCGCAAGTTCGCCAAGTTGGTTGCCGAGGCAGTGAAGGGGTGACGGACGATGCTCAACCTCGTTGTTAACGATTGCTTTTTGCCCTGTTTCTAGCTAAATTGACCAAGTTGCCGCGCTGCGCGAGCATTTAGCCGGCCGCCTAACTCCAGGAGTCGTTGATGAGCCGGAAGTGGTTCAGCATCCTCGCACTTATCGCCGCCGCGACGTTCTTGTTCAACCTGTCGAGTTGTGGATTCAATCAGCATCTAGTGTCGATTCAGGTGGTTCCTCCGGGCGTGACATTCAACTCCGTGGGAGCGAGCGCGGTATTCCAAGCGATGGGTACATATGAGCATCCGCCGGAGACTAAGAACATCACCAATCTCGTAACGTGGTCGGTTGATTCGCAAAACCTGGTTACGATCACGGATACGAGTCTTGTGACCGCGGTCAGCATCTGCGGCAGCGGGAACCTGTATGCGAGTTATTACGACAGCCCCAACCAAGTCACCGGCAGTGCGTTCATTACTGGGGGCGGCGCCGGCACCGCAGCTTGCAACCAGGCTATTTTGACCGTGGATATAGTGGGGACGGGAGGATCTGTAGTTGATTCTACCGGCGCCATCAAGTGCCCCGCCAGCGCCTGCTCAGCGGACTACGCCCTTGGCAGCGCCATTGGCCTGACGGCTACGCTAGGCTCGGGTCAGACCTCAGTCCAGTGGACCAACTGCAACGGTGGGTTTTCGGGTGACACTTGCACTGTCGTCCTGAACGTTGACACGACCGTGACTGCTACCTTCCAGTAAGACACACCTAATCCACATCACCGAGCAGCTTGCCTAACGTGGGCTTGTGTTTCTCCTGCTTCTTGTTCTTGTGTGGGACCACCTTCTCGGCAGGAGGCGCGCCCATCCGCTCCCGCGCCAGTTCCTTCACGGCCTGCACTGCGCGAAACCGCTTTACCTTTTTCTTGCGCGCCATTTTCCCGCGTCCCAACCTTCATGTTGCCATAGCCTCGGCCCCCGCGAACATGCAATAATCGTCATTCATGGAAGAGCGCGATTTTTTCGACGAGAGCACCCAGAGGAAGATGGCAACCCTGAACTGTCCTCACTGCCATCAGCCCGCAGAATACGAAGTCACCTGGGTGGTGCGCACCAAGAAGCGCCAGCTTACCGGACGCGCCGACGAGCGCGACCGCGCCCGCTTCGCCAAAGCCCGCTCCTACATGTTGCGCAAAGACGACCTGATGGCCTGCAAGAACATGCGCTGCCGCAAACGGTTCGAGATCTCCGGCGTGCAATCGGTCGTCTTCACGGAGTAATCCGGCCCGAGTTCCTGTTCAGCTCTAAAGTGCCAATCGCCAACCGCTGATTTATACTGAATGGTTTTCCTGTCGCTCCCGAAGCGCCAGGAGTCAGGAGTCATGTTTGAAAATCCTGGTTTGCATGAAGCAGGTGCCTCAGAAAGACGCACCGCTCAAACTGAACGAAACCGCCGCGTGGATCCGCGACGACGTTTCCTATGAAGTAAATGAGCCCGACGCATTCGCGCTCGAGGAATCGCTGCGCCAGAAAGAGAAGCACGGCGGAGAAGTCGTGGTTATCACTTCCGGCCCGGCCCGCTCGCAGCAAGTGCTGCGCGAGGCCTTGGCGAAGGGCGCCGACCGCGCCATCCACCTCGAAGACAATGCTTTCGTCGGCCTCGACGCATTCAACACAGCCAAAGCTTTCGCCGCCGCCATCAAAGACGAAAAATTCGATCTCATCTTCACCGGATTGCAATCCGACGACTACGGCTACGCGCAAACCGGCGTAATCCTGGCTGAATTGCTGGGCTGGCCTCACGCCACCATCATCATGCAGATTGAAAAAACCGACACCGGCATCCGCGTGAAGCGCGAACTCGAAGCTGGATTCTTCCAGTTCGTCGACATGCCCCTGCCGGCAGTGCTGACGATTCAATCCGGCATCAACAAGCTACGCTACGCCACGCTGATCGGCATCAAGCAGGCCAAGAACAAGCCCATCCGCAAGGTGCCGCTGGCGGAAGTGCAATCGGCGATCGGCGGGAACCTGCAGAAAATCGAACGCCTCTACGTCCCGCAGAAAACAAAGAAGACCGAGCACATAGAAGGCACGCCAAACGAGATCGCGAAAAAGCTGGTGGACAAACTGCGCAACGAACTGCGCGTGTTGTAGCGCCGACGTCCCGCCGGCTTTTTTCGTTAGCTGGAAACCAGGAGCAAGAAGCTGCTTTTATGCCCGATACCATCTTAGTAGTCGTCGAACAACGTGAAGGCAAACTCAACCGCGTCTCCTGGGAGACCATCACTGCCGGTCAGGCCATAGCCGCCACCACCGGCTGGACTCTCGAAGCTGCCGTCGTCGGAGCCAGCGTGTCCGCCTTGGCGGCCGAAGTCGCCGCCAAGAAGGTCGCCAAGGTTTACACAGTTGAATCACCGAAGCTCGAGCCTTACACGCCCGACGCCTTCGCCGCCGCACTCAAGCAGTTCCTCACAACGAAGCAGCCGAAGCTCGTGCTGATGCCGCACACCTACCAGGTCCGCGATTTCGTACCCAAACTCGCCACCGCCATGGGACGCACCGTGATTAGTGACTGCATCGGTTTCAAGCACGAAGGTGGAAAGCTGCTCTTCACCCGCCAGATGTTTCAGGGCAAGTTCGCTGCCGACGTCAGTTTCGCTTCCGACGCTCCCTGGTTCGTCACATTCCAGAACGGAGCGTTCCGTGGCGACAAAGCGGAGGCCGCTGCCTGCGCAGCGCCTGTCGAAGCCGTGAGCATCGAGATCGCGGACGGCGTCATTCGCAACAAGCCGCAGGAAGTGTTCAAGGAAGCCAAGCAAGCGGTCGATCTCACGCAGGCCGAAATCATCGTTTCGGTCGGTCGCGGGATCAAAGAGCAGAAGAATATTGAGATGGTTAAGCAACTCGCCGAGGCTCTTGGAGGCGAACTCGCCGCCTCGCGCCCGATCTGCGATTCCGGCTGGCTCCCCATGGACCGCCAGATCGGCTCCTCCGGCCAGACGGTCGCACCCAAGCTTTATCTCGCGCTCGGCATCAGCGGCGCGATCCAGCATATCGTTGGTATGAAAGGCTCGCGCGCCATCATTGCGGTCAACAAAGATTCCGAAGCGCCGATCTTCGAAATCGCCGACTATGCCGTCGTGGGAAATTTGTTTGACATCGTTCCGCCGCTGATTGAAGAAGTGAAGAAAGCAAAGGCAGGGAGCTGAAGTCGGCCGCAGATTCTCAAGGATCTCTACGGATTAATGAATGGATTTTATCCGCGGTGATCGGTGAAAATCCGTGGCAAAGTTCTTATGTTGATCTTTCGCAAACCCATCGAAGGCGTCGAGCGCCCGCAAATGCCGGCCGACGTGGTAATCGTCGGCGGTGGTCCGGCAGGCATGGCATGCGCGCTCCGCTTGTCTCAACTGATTGATCAGCATAATGCCGCCCATCCCGACTCTCAGCTCAGCAAAGAAAATATCTACGTGCTCGAAAAGGCGCGCGAGATCGGCCAGCATTGCCTCTCCGGAGCATTGCTAGACCCGCGATCCATGCGCGAATTGCTTCCCGGATTCGAGAAAGAAGCTCCACTCGATGCCGAAGTCACCAAAGAAGCCGTCTACTTTCTCACTGAGAAGAGCAAGTTCAAGCTGCCCATCACCCCGCCACCGCTGCGCGACCATGGCAACTATGTCATTTCGCTGAACCGCTTCGTGAAGTGGCTTGGAAGCAAGGTCGAAGAAACCGGCATCACCATCTTCACCGGATTCGCCGGCTCGGAACTACTCTTCAACGACGACCGCGTAACAGGTGTGCGCACCGACGACAAAGGGGTCGACAAAGAAGGCCACAAGAAATCTAACTTCGAACCGGGTTATGACCTCAACGCCAAAATCGTAATCCTCGCCGAGGGCCCGCGCGGATCTCTAACTAAGCAACTCGTCAACAAATTCAATCTCGCGAAAAATTCCAACCCGCAGACCTACGGCGTTGGTGTGAAAGAACTCTGGGAAGTTCCTCCCGGCCGCATTGCGCCCGGCGAGGTGATCTACACCATGGGCTGGCCGCTCACGACGAAAGAATACGGCGGCGCCTGGATTTACGGCTCAAAAGAAAATGTAGTCTCGCTCGGCTTCGTCACCGGACTCGACTATCGCGACCCGCGCCTCGACCCCCAGCATGTGCTCCAGGATTTCAAACAACATCCCTTCGTGGCCAAGCTGCTCGCAGGCGGCAAGATGATCCGCTACGGCGCGAAGTCGATGCCTTACGGCGGCTGGTGGGCCATTCCGCCGGTCGCCGGCAACGGATGGATGATCCTCGGCGACTCCGCCGGTTTCTTAAACTCGGCGCGACTCAAGGGAATTCATCTCGCCATCAAGAGTGGCATGCTCGCTGCCGAGACTGCCTTCGAGGCGCTGAAGAAAGATGATTCGTCCGCAGCGACTCTAGCTGCATTTCAAAGGAGCGTCGAATCCAGCTGGATCAAAGAAGAACTCTGGAAAGTCCGCAACATGCATCAGGGATTCGACCACGGATTCTATGCCGGCATGTTCCACTCGGCTCTGCAAATGGTGACCGGCGGACGCGGCCTGCGCAACCGCTATCCCGGCTCCGCCGGCTACCAGCACATGCGCAAACTTTCCGATCTTCCCACCGACGGAGGCGCCGAAGCTGATCTGCTCGGCCCTGCCAAGGGCGATGGCAAACTCACCTTCGACAAACTTACTGACCTTTATCACTCGGGCACGAAACATGAAGAAGATCAGCCATCGCACCTGGTCATCGACGATACGAATATTTGCAACACGCGCTGCGTGAAAGAATTCGGCAGCCCCTGCCAGAATTTCTGTCCCGCCAACGTCTACGAAATGGTCGACGACGCGAGCCAAGCGAACGGCAAACGCATCAGCCTGAACCCATCGAATTGCGTCCACTGCAAAACCTGCGACATCGCCGATCCCTATCAGATCATCACCTGGGTCCCGCCCGAAGGCGGCGGCGGTCCGAACTACGACGGCATGTAATCGGTATCACGCTCAGGAGGCTTAGTTCTCGTGAGAATTAGTTCCTGCACGGCTTGGCAGTTGGTCACGGTTTTCGCGATGTCTCTCCCCGCACTGGCCCAGCAATCCAGCATCCCCTCCACCGGCCACCCCGGCCTCGACGAATACCGCGCCTCCCGCATCGCCATCTACACCGACGACTTCGGAGAACTGAAACGCTATCGCGAAGCCAACGCCGCGCTCGCACCGCCCGCTCCAGGCGAAAATCGAGTCGTGTTCCTCGGCGACTCCATAACCGATTACTGGAAGCTGGCAGATTATTTCCCCGGCAAGCCTTACATCAACCGTGGCATCGACGGGCAGACCACGCCCCAGATGCTGGTTCGCTTCCGTCAGGACGTGATCGCCCTGCATCCCCGTGTGCTGATCGTTCTGGCCGGAACCAACGACGTCGCTGGCGTCACCGGCCCCGCCCGCAACGAGGATATCGAGGCCAACTACGCTTCCATGGCCGAGTCGGCGCGCCTGCACCACATTCGCGTCGTCTTCGCCTCGCTGCTCCCAGTGAACAACTACACTGAGGATGCGAAGGAGTCTTTTTCCCTGCGTCCGCGCGAGAGACTGCTGGCGTTGAACACCTGGCTCAAGGATTACTGCGCGAAGAATGGATTCGTCTACCTCGATTACTTCTCGGCCGTCATGGATGACAAAGGCATGCTGAAGCGCGATCTGTCTGACGATGGACTGCATCCCAATGCGTCCGGATACAAAACAATGGCGCCGCTCGCGGAGAAAGCGATCGCGCGCTCGATCGCCGGCCGACCGTGATGTTTCTCGGCGGTTGCTGTTACGTTAAGGACAGCCACATGAAATTATTTCTCCGCCTCCAGATGCTCACGCTGGCTCTCTTCCTCGCTGTTTCAGCCCTGGCCCGCCGCGGCAACTTTGAGCGATATTCCCGCACGCAACCTATAATGTGAGCAGCCGACCGTGCCCCTCACCGACAAATTCGGCCGCCCCATCACCGACCTGCGGATCTCCATCACCGACCGCTGCAACTATAAGTGTGTCTACTGCCGCACCGGAAACGAAGGTGCGCTCTACGGTGACCTTCCGTTCGCCGACTATCTGCGTATGGCGCGGGTGCTGGTCGGAATGGGCGTCACCAAGATTCGCCTCACCGGAGGCGAACCGCTCCTGCGCAAGGAAGTAGTCCAGTTCGTCCGTGACCTCGCCCAGCTTCGCGCGCCCAACCAGAATGGCAGAGACAAAGATCCGCTCGACATCGCGCTCACTACCAACGGCCATCTCCTCGCCGATCTTGCCCAGCCGCTCAAGAACGCCGGCCTGACCCGTGTCACCGTCTCCATGGACGCCGTCGATCCCGACCGCTTCGCCCGCATCACCCGCGTGCCCAACGGATACGACCATGTGCTCGCCGGCATCCGCGCCGCCCGCCGAGCCGGACTGTGGCCGCTGAAAGTGAACTGCGTGCTCATGCGCGGCTTCAATGAAGATCAAATCATCCCCTTCGGCATGTTCGCCCGCGAAGAGGGCGTCACCGTGCGTTTCATCGAATTCATGCCGCTCGAAGAAGGGCGCACGTGGTCGCCCACGACCGTCGTCACGCTCGACGAAATCCTGGCGCGCATGGCCGAATACCGTCCGCTGGTCGAAATCCCACACGCGCGCTCAGAAACCGCGCGCCGCTACCGCTTCGACGACGGCGTCGGCGAAATCGGCATCATCGCCCCCGTCTCCCATCCCTTCTGCGGACACTGCAGCCGCATCCGCATCACCAGCGACGGCAAAATCCGCACCTGCCTGTTCTCAGTGTGGGATCACGACCTCCAAGCCCAAATGCAACGCGGCGCCAGCGACGAAGAGTTGGCAGAGTTCATCCGCGGCGTGATCCAGAAAAAAGAAGAACGCCACCACATCGGCGAGCCAGACTTCGTGCCCGCGTCAAGAACGATGGTGCACATCGGGGGATAGCAGCCGTCGGAGTCCGAAAAGAATCGGAAAGGGCACGAGTTCCACTCGTGCCAATCAGACCACGCGGGAAACGCGGCTTCAGCCGCTGAGGTGCGCTCCAGTTTAGGAAATAATCTAGTTGGAAAATTCAGATCGTGACCAAGAAAAATGGAATCATCACCTGCTAGGTCCAACTTCATGTTTGGCGGCTAAAATCGCAAAAAAGGTCGTAAAACACGCCCCGAATATCAAATCCATAATAGTCATTGTCCAGTCGATCACTGGCTTGGCTCCCATCAGGAGCTTGCCTGTCATCAGTCCTAAGGAGAACGATCCCAGCACCGCTCCCAGTACGGCGAGCCACCGAGGCAGAAGAGGCTTTTGCCTTTGTTCAAGTGTTTGGAGCACATCCACCTCCCCTTTGTTGGACGAAATTCGGTACTTCCATGTTGTGAGCTATATTATCGCCATAACCTAAGATCAACACAATGAATCTGCGGTGGTTCACAGCAGCCTTGATTTTTTCTTGCGCAACGCTACAGGCCCAGGGTCCCACCTACCTCGGCTTCGACCGCAACACCTACCCCGGCAACGCCAGCCTGAAAGCTCTGCGTCAAACTTTCTCCTACACCGGCTACTGGCTCAACCATCCACCGGGCGAGAAAACAAACACCTGGACCGGCCGCCGCGCCGCCGTCGAATCCGCCGGCTTCGGATTCCTCGTCCTCTTCAACGGACGCCTCTACGCAGAACTGAAAACCGTCACCCGCGCAACGAAGCTCGGCAGCTCCGACGCCGAAACCGCCGCCGCCGCCGCGCACCGCGAAGGTTTTCCCGCGCATACCATCATCTTCCTCGACCAGGAGCAAGGCGGACGCATGTTGCCCGAGCAGAAAGTCTATATCTACGCCTGGGTCGATGCCGTTACCGCCGCCGGATTCCGCGCCGGCATCTACTGCTCCGGCATCCCCGCCGCGGATGACGGCAACGTTGTCACCGCAGAAGACATTCGCCAGAGCTCTGCCGGACGCCAGATCGTCTACTGGGCCATAAATGACGCCTGCCCGCCGGCGCCCGGCTGCGCTTTTCCCGTAAATCCCCGCGGTCACCCGCCAAGCCCAGCCCAGAGCGGAGTCCGCTTCGCGGAAGTCTGGCAGTTCGCGCAATCTCCCCAGCGCAAAGACGTCGCCGCGAGCTGCGCCAATTACAGTCGCGACGGCAACTGCTATGTGCCCGGAATCCCCGCCACGCAACAACTCCATGTCGACCTGAACTCAGCCACGTCGCCGGACCCGTCAAACGGTAGATCGCAATCGCAATGACAATGACAATGACAATGACAATGACAATGACGCTGACCGTCGCCGGCTCGCTTTGGTAAACGCGCCGCGAACGGTAGAG
>Ga0206803_1009_pt1 | contig 69886 bp, 70 predicted proteins | sample Alteio_BWOrgCont_61_FD_152909 | JGI IMG/M metagenome (GOLD analysis project Ga0206803, IMG submission 152909) | Enriched cells from forest soil in Barre Woods Harvard Forest LTER site, Petersham, Massachusetts, United States -... | ecosystem: Environmental > Terrestrial > Soil > Temperate forest >... | reverse complement strand
TCCTTTAAAGACAATTGGCTAGCTTGCTAGCCATAGGTTGAAAGCTTGTTCAAATCGATACTCTTCTCTTTTTCTGCTGTCAAACAAAAGTTTATTAAGACTTGTCTCAAAACTCAGCTCTGCATTATGGGTTTTGGTTTAATACCAGGCGCGGTTAGGTTTGGTGAATTTTGGCAGCAGATTTTGGGTCCCAGTAGCGTTGCGGAGGCTCGAAGCAAACCTGAAGGTTTGCGAGAGCGAGCAATGCGCTGGGGCACGAAAGATGCTCTCCGAAATTCACTAAAGATGACCACGCCCGGTATAAAAGACGGGGGCTTAGCTCAGTTGGTAGAGCATCTGATTTGCATTCAGAGGGTCAGGAGTTCGAATCTCCTAGCCTCCATTTAGTGCGGTCATAGCTCAGTGGTTAGAGCGCGACACTGATAATGTCGAGGTCCCAAGTTCAAGTCTTGGTGGCCGCACATTGAGTTATACAAATAATCATGCCTTGAGCGTGGTCAGTTATTTTGAAAGTTTGAATTACAGGCATTAACACAATTATTATAATTTCATTATAGCTGCAACCAGATTATCTGCACCCACTTAGGTTGTGAGAATTTTGACAGCAGGTTTTGCGTTCCAGTAGCGTTGCGGAGACACGAAGCAAACTTACAAAGTTTGCGAGTGCGAGCAATGCGCTGGGGCGTAAAAGATGCTCAACAAAATTCACACAAGATGAGTGGGTGCAGTATAAATAGATGGTTGCGGAACATAGATCAAGTTTTGTAGAAAAATACAGTGTATCATCATCTGGTGGTATCCTGTATAAGACGTTCATTAATTAGAGTCGGCGCTTGAAGAAGGCAACAAAGAGTTTTGTCAAGTTTTTAAGGGCTGCTGGTGGATGCCTTGGTATCGATAGGCGATGAAGGACGCGCTAACCTGCGAAAAGTTTCGGTGAGCCGGAAAGAGGCTTTGACCCGGAAATGTCCGAATGGGGCAACCCACTGGATGTAGTGATCCAGTATCTTAATCTGAATACATAGGATTAGGAAGCGAGACCCGCTGAAGTGAAACATCTCAGTAAGCGGAGGAGTAGAAATCAAAAGAGATTCCCTTAGTAGCGGCGAGCGAAGCGGGAATAGCCCAAACCAGAGAATTTATTTTCTGGGGTTGTAGGGCCAGTCATAACGGCTGTGGACTTTTAGCTGAACCATCTGGAAAGTTGGGTGATACAGGGTGATAGCCCCGTAAGCGAAAAGAGGAAACAGTTAGATTGGTACCTGAGTAGGGCCGGACACGTGAAACCCGGTCTGAAGCAGGGGGGACCGCCCTCCAAGGCTAAATACTCATCGATGACCGATAGTAAACCAGTACTGCGAAGGAAAGGTGAAAAGAACCCTTGTTAAGGGAGTGAAATAGAACCTGAAACCAGCAGCTTACAAACGGTCGGAGGCCTATGCCCCTTTTAGGGGAATGGCTGACGGCGTGCCTTTTGCATGATGAGCCAGCGAGTTAGGCTTTATGGCGAGGTTAAGCAACTACGTTGCGGAGCCACAGCGAAAGCGAGTGTGAATAGCGCATTTTAGTCATAAGGTCTAGACACGAAACCAACTGATCTATCCATGGCCAGGTTGAAGCAGAGGTAAAACTCTGTGGAGGACCGAACTAGTAACTGTTGAAAAAGTTTTGGATGAGCTGTGGATAGGGGTGAAAGGCCAATCAAAGTTGGAGATATCTTGTTCTCTCCGAAATAACTTTAGGGTTAGTCTCGGCAAACCTCATATGGGGGTAGAGCACTGGATCCACGCGGGGGCCTACCGGCCTACCAAAGGGAACCAAACTCCGAATACTATATGAGCAGCCGGGAAATAGACTGTGGGGGATAAGCTTCATAGTCAAAAGGGGAACAGCCCAGATCGTCGATTAAGGCCCCAAATTCTATCTTAAGTGGGTAAGGAAGTAGAGTTTCTAAAACAGTTGGGATGTTGGCTTAGAGGCAGCCATCATTTAAAGAGTGCGTAACAGCTCACCAATCGAGAGACTCTGCGCCGATAATATCCGGGACTCAAAGATAGAGCCGAAATCACGGGTTTGTATCGCAAGATACAAGCGGTAGGAGAGCGTAGTATGTGCAGCGAAGGTATACCGTAAGGAGTGCTGGAGCGCATACTAGTGAATATGCATGGCATAAGTAAACGACAAAGAAGGTGAAAATCCTTCTCGCCGAAAATCCAAGGTTTCCAGGGTAAAGTTCGTCTTCCCTGGGTTAGCCGGTCCCTAAGCAGAGGCGGAAACGCGTAAGTGATGGGAAGCAGGTTAAATATTCCTGCGCCGCCTAAGACTATGACAACGGGGTGACGAAGTAAGTTAAGCACGCGGACTATTGGATGTCCGTTTAGCTCTGAAGCCGGCTGACAGGAAAATCCGTCAGCGTAAAGCTAGGGAGTTGACAAGGGGAATCTTCGGAGGAACCGATGGTGTGGCGCGATGCTTTCAAGAAATAACCTCTAGTCGTCGATGGCGACCGTACCAAAACCGACACAGGTGGATGAGAAGAGTATTCTCAGGCGCGCGAGAGAACTCACGTTAAGGAACTCTGCAAACTAGCCTCGTAACTTCGGGAGAAGAGGCACCACAAAGGGTGATTAAGAACATTTTGAGCCCTTTGGGGTCGCAGTGAAATGGCCCAGGCGACTGTTTAACAAAAACACAGCACTCTGCTAATTCGTCTAAGAAGACGTATAGGGTGTGATACCTGCCCAATGCCGAAAGGTCAAAAGGAGGCGTCAGTTCGTAAGGACGAAGCGCTGAATTTAAGCCCCGGTGAATGGCGGCCGTAACTATAACGGTCCTAAGGTAGCGAAATTCCTTGTCGGGTAAGTTCCGACCTGCACGAATGGTGTAACGATCTGGGCGCTGTCTCAACGAGAGACTCGGTGAAATTGTAGTAGCAGTGAAGATGCTGTTTACCCGCAATAAGACGGAAAGACCCCGTGAACCTTTACTGTACTCTGATATGGGCTCTTGACTTGTTATATGTAGCATAGCCAGGAGGCTTCGAAGTTGTGTCGTCAGGCATGATGGAGCCACCAGTGAAATACTGGTTTTAACAAGTTGAGAATCTAACAGCACTCCCTGAAGCTGGAGGCTGGACAGTGTCAGACGGGCAGTTTTACTGGGGCGGTATCCTCCCAAAGAGTAACGGAGGAGTCCAAAGCTTGCCTCATCGTGGTTGGTAATCACGAATCGAGCGTAAAAGTATAAGGCAGGTTGACTGCGAGACCAACAAGTCGAGCAGGTACGAAAGTAGGGTTTAGTGATCCGGCGGTAGAAAGTGGAATCGCCGTCGCTCAACGGATAAAAGGTACTCCGGGGATAACAGGCTTATCGCCACCAAGAGTTCATATCGACGTGGCGGTTTGGCACCTCGATGTCGACTCATCGCATCCTGGGGCTGGAGAAGGTCCCAAGGGTTTGGCTGTTCGCCAATTAAAGCGGTACGCGAGTTGGGTTCAAAACGTCGTGAGACAGTTTGGTCCCTATCTGTTGCGGGCGTAGGAATTTTGAGAGGAGTTGCTTCTAGTACGAGAGGACCGAAGTGAACGAACCAATGGTGTTCCGGTTGTACCGCCAGGTGCATAGCCGGGTAGCTATGTTCGGAAAGGATAAGCGTTGAAAGCATCTAAACGCCAAGCCTCCCTCGAGATAAAAATTCCCAATGAGACCCCATGAAGATCACATGGTTGATAGGTTGGGTGTGTAAGTACAGTGATGTATTCAGCTAACCAATACTAATCGGTCCAACGACTTGACTCATTTTTTTCGAGCCATCTTCAAGAGCCGATTCAAATTAATGAACAAAACGCTTGAAAGCGTAGTAATATGTAAATGCCTGTAATTCAAAGACTTTTTCTGGTGGTCATAGAGAGGGGGAAATACCTGATCCCATCCCGAACTCAGAAGTCAAGACCCTCGTCGCCGATGGTACTAGCCGCAAGAGGCTGGGAGAGTAGGTAGCCGCCAGATTTTTTTCATCCACCCCAGCCAGGGCAACTTGGTTGGGGTTTTTTATTTTATAAATGAAGTGCGAAGGCTTCTCTTGTCGCCGATGGTACTAGCCGCAAGAGGCTGGGAGAACCGCCAGATTTTTTTTCATCCACCCCAGCCAGGGCAACTTGGTTGGGGTTTTTTATTTTATAAATTCTGAGTTCATACACGCTTATTTTCTTCATCAGCGCAGAGGGAATTGCAGAGGCGCAGAGATCGCAGAGGAGAGGAATTTTTAGGCTCTGCCAGCCAAAGGGCTTCGCCCTCTGGACTCCCGTTATTTAATAAGATAGGTAGCCCTAGATTTTTTCATCCACTCCAATCAAGGCAAAAGGATTCCAAAGGACGCAAGTCCTTTGGTGGAGTTCGAGGCAAAGCCTCGACCCTCTTTATAGTCAGTTCTTTAGGGCCGGGTTATTGAGTTCCAAATTTGCTAGGATGAAGCTCTTTTAAAGTCCCTTCTCCGCCCTTCAGGGCGGGATTCACTATTTTTTATTATTTGCAATATTTGACCCATTTTCATATAGGGAGGCTAAAGGCAACTAAAAAGGAAGGGGTCCTTTATGAAACACTATAGCAAATGGAATATTGCTGCGAAGATCTTATTGATCATTGCGGGGATATGCTGGGGTTTAATCGGCGTATTTGATTTTGAATTAGTCGGAGCTATTTTTGGCGAGATGTCTGCGCTCACTCGCATCATCTACGTTGTATTTGGCTTGGCGGCTCTCTTTAAAATCGCTCTCTGGTTTAAAAAGTCTCGCAAGTAGACAAGTCTGGCGTATAAGCGAATGCGACGAAGAAGTTCTTTGTGTTCGCTTCTTTTCATGGACGTTATTCTCAAAAAATCTTTCATTCTATAAACTGTTTGTTTATGGAAAAACTCTCTGATAAACACTGTATTCCGTGTAAGGGTGGGGTGTCGCCACTCAAGGGCGAAGTCCTTCTCCATCTATTCAAGCAACTTGAAGGATGGCAGCTTGTGCAGGAGCATCACTTGAAAAAAGAATATGCGTTCAAAAACTTTAAAGAAGCGCTAGCTTTCGTCAATCAGATCGGGGCGATTGCTGAGGCTGAAGGTCACCATCCTGATATCCTTCTAAGTTGGGGCAAGGTGAGTTTGAGTATTTGGACTCATAAAATCGATGGCCTGACGGAAAGCGATTTTATCCTCGCTGCAAAATGCGACGCGCTAGAAAATAATTCTTCAAAAGCATAGTATTTCCGGCTTTCACGGAAGGCACTATGATTTTTCTCCTTGCTGTAATGCTCTTCAACCCCACGGCTGAACTGGAGATCGTTCAGGACAAACTGAATGAAGAACTGCCTGCTCATCAATGGAACTGCCGAGAAATCGGAAATGGAAACATCAACTTCATCTATTTAGCAGATGATGGAGAGAGACACGTCATAGTCAAAAAGGCGCTCGACTTTGCCCGGATCAATCCCGAGGAATTTCCTCTTCCTGTCGAGAGATTGCTGTATGAATATCGAGCGTTGACTTTCTATGAGCGGCTCGTCCCAGATTTTGTGCCGAAAATTTACTTCTTTGATCTCGATCAGGGGATGCTCGCTATGGAATATCTCACCCCTCATATCATCTTGCGAAAAGGGTTGATCGAAGGGAATCAATATCCTCTAGTTGGGAAGCATTTAGGACAATTCTTAGCGAAAACCCTCTATTTCACGTCTCGCCATTATCTTCCTGAGGATGAATGGGGTCGCAATGTCTCCCTTTTTTGCAGTAACACGGCCATGCGGCAAATCATTCTCGATCTCAATTACACCGATCCTTTTTATGGTTCACCACTCAACGGATGGACCACTCCGGAACTCGATGATATTGTCAGTGAGATTCAAACCGATCCGCAGATCAAGGCGGTTGTCGATGAACTGAAGAGAAAGTTCCTCTATTGCCCCGAAGCTCTGTCGCACGGCGATTTACATACGGGATCTATTTTGGTGACAGCCACTGATACGAGAGTTTTCGATACCGAATTTGCCTCCTATGCTCCCATTTCTTTCGATATAGGCACGCTGCTCTCCAATTTTGCGATGGCGGCGATTGCCATGGATAGCCCCTGGCTTGCTGCAACAACCCGAGAAATTTGGGATGAGTTTGCGATCCATTTTCCGAAGCCAGAGCTGCTCGAGGCGATTTGGGCCGATACTCTGAAGCTCATGGGGATGGAGATTGCGAGAAGGATCATTGGCGTGGCCCACAATGCCGACTTTGAAACAATCGCCGATCGAACTATAAAAGCTAAAAAGGAAAGAAAGGCCCTTGAGCTGGCTAAAGAACTGCTCCTCGGCGACCCACTTCCTAATTCAAAAACCCTTGAAGAGAGATTACTATGATTGCTTTACTCGCTGCCATCGGAATTATGAGTGCCATGGATCAAGAAGCCGCTTTGATCCGGGATACCATTCAAGAAAAAGAGATCGTCCAAGTGGGCTGTCGCGAATTTATAAAAGGGACTTTTGAAGGAGTGCCTGTTGTTTTTACCCTATCGGGAGTTGGAAAAGTATCTGCTGCTACAACGGCTGCTTTGCTCATCGCCAAGTTCGGCGTTGATGAAATCGTCTTCACAGGCGTCGCGGGAGGCGGCAAGGGAGTTGAGATTGGAGATGTGGTCATCGGCCATACGTATCTGCAACACGATATCGATACGCGTCCCTTTTTTCCGCAATTCTATGTCCACAGTTTAAGCAAACAAACTCTGCCAGCAGATCAGAAGCTAATCGCAAGAATGAAAGCTGCGGCTGATCGCTTTTTTGCCAATGGGATCGCGTTTCCCTCTCTCGGCATTCTGAATCCCCAGGTTCGTGAAGGGGTCATTGTGAGCGGCGATCAGTTTGTCGGCGCAGCGCATCATGAAAAGATTGTCGATAGCACAAAAGATGTTTTGCCGAATGGGTTTCATGCGATTGAAATAGAAGGAGCTGCCGTGGCTCAGGTGTGCAACGAACTGGAGGTTCCTTTCGTCGTGCTTCGCGCCATTTCAGATAAGGCGAATCATGAGGCTGCTGTCGATTTTCTGACCTTTATGGATCAAGTTGCGAGTCTCTATTCACATGGAATTCTCAAGGAGTATTTCCAAGCAAATTAATTCTTAAAAGAGGCCAGAGGACGTCCTCTGGCCTGAACTTAGGTGTAAAATTCTTCGATTTCACCTATTATTTCTTCCGCTTTTTCTTGTCTGAAATAGTCCAGAAGCTCATCTTTTTTTAACGACAATTTTTCTTGCAATTCTAGATCGTTTGAATCTCTTGCATCCGCGATTCCTTCGGAAATGATGATAAGCATTGAATGATTCTTCCAAAATTGGATCTTAGATTCTGGCATTTTTCCTTCGCAAATCTTGTAAACTTGATTGATGAGTCCTTCGTATTTAGAGAGATCTGATTCCGCCGCGCATAGAAATAGAGCTGTATTCCGCAGCGCATCCTGAATTTCATCTGATGTTTCTATTTCAAATGTTTTTGCGACTTCTTTCTGAGCTTTTTCAAAATTTGCAATTTTGTGATAAAGATCGCTGACTAATGTACTTTTATTGCCCATTCCTCTGCTGCAGTTCTTTGAAAAAGTGGTGAGTTGTTTGCGTGCGAACTCTTGCGGCCAGATTTTGTGAAGTGCGAGTGTCAAGAGGCTATTCCTTTCCTCTTGATTCGGAGAGGCTGGGGATGGAGTGCGAAACTGTTCATTTCTAGAAGATGTTCTCGAGGAAGAGGAGCTTTCCCCATCCGTAGTAGATGCGGGGCTTGGCGTACGAGCCAATGAGCTGTAAATATCACCGTCTGAGGGAGTGCTGTGAAATGAGATTTTTCGTGTTTGCAAAGAAGCGGGGGTACGAAAGATCTCATCATCATTGTTTGAGGCATTTCTTAAGTAAGAGGAGCCGGTGGAAGGAGGATTCGTTCCGTAGATTGCAAAGAAGGCTAATTCACCCAAGGGGTAGTCATCACAAGTCGGCAGAGGTCGAAAATATGACGAAGATGAATGGATTGATGGGGGTGTTGCAATTGACATTGCGTTTATTCCTCTTTTATTAAGGATATATATTATAACTGGTTTTTTAGATGATGGCAAGTAGATATTATTGCGTGTTTATGTTGTTAATGTGCAATAGAATGTGGCTTATGCTTCCACTTTAATTACTGGTTGCTCGGCTTTGCGCATATAGCCCTGGCGGAGCTCGGCGCTATAGACGAGCCAGAGGCCGATGGAGACGATGCCGGTAGAGAGGAAGATGGTCGGGGAGAGGGGCTCACCCAGGAAGAACCAGCTATTGAGTGAGGCAAAGATCGGAAAGAGGAGTCCCATGAAGGAGAGGAAGGTCGCTGTAAAGCGCTTGAGCATGAGGCCGTAGAGGTTGTAGCAGAGAATATTTGAGATGAAGATCAAGATCAGCAACCCTTGAGAAAATGCAGGGAGGTTCTCAGTCGCAACGGGAAGCGGATTCCAAGTTTCGACGAGACTTGAGTGGATCAGGGCGAAAATACCGCCGATAATCATGCTCGATCCATTGGCCATCAGGAGGGGAATGGACTGATCTTTGACGAGCAGCCGCAAGAGAATCCATCCGTAGACAGAACAGATCGATGCGCCGATAATGGCCAGTTCAGGCCAGGAGATAAAGGCTAAGCTAGAGAGGAGCTCTTCAGATCCTTTCTGAGAGGCGAGTACCGGAATAAAGCCGATAAAGCCGATGCCCATTCCCAACCACTTTCTCCCATTCATTTTTTCTTTAAAGTGAAGGTAGGAAAATAGGGCTGAAAAGAAGGGGGATAGACTGTAGAAAAAACAAGTTTTGGCAGCCGTCATGTGTTTGAGGCCCCAAAACTCAAAGGCATTGGTTAAATAAATACTAAAAATAGCGAGGATAGCGAAGGATAAAAATTGTTTGGCTGTGATTTTAAAGGCCGATCGATTGCGCCAGGCGAGGTAGCCGAGGAGAAGGACTCCGGCGATCAACATCCGAGAGCCGGTCAGAAAGAGAGGGGGAGAGAGTTCCAATGCCATTTTCCCCAGCGAAAAAACGCTCGACCAAATGGCATACATAAAAACAACAAGAAACAAGGACATTCAACCTCTCAATCGGGGGGAAGCATAGCAGGTAGGCCTCAATATGGCAAGCCATTTACTGGATAAATTTCTTTATACAGCTCCAGAAAAGCCTGATTTTGGGTCATTCTAGAGGCTTGTGCACGGAGATCCTCTACAAATTTCTTACCTGCAGCAGAAAGTCCCCATTTTGACTCAGGCATACGGGTTTGCAGAATGATGGCGGCTCGCTCTTGTCGAGTAAACTCAAGGAATGAACCGCGATCTAAATCATAGCCCATATCTCGGTGAGTGATCATTAATGAAGTGAGCAAACAAGCCGCGCTCCATTGATAAACATTGATCGGAGGGCCTTGATCGGTATCCTCATCTAATTCCCCGTGATTCCTCAAGAGCTGCCCATATAAATTTCTTTGTTCGGGAGCCAAATCTCGGAGAGCTCTTTCAACCGATTTTTTAAAGAATTCTGCATCGGTTAAACCTCCCCGACACGGCTGGAGCACTGCATCGATCTGCTGTCTTGTAAGAGGAGGCTGATCCCCGTTAGTTATAGGTGCAGGAGGCACTATTGGCTCAATGGGGTTTGGCGCAGGAGGCCGTCGAGGTGAGGGGGGCGGCGGGGGCGGCCAAGAAAAATTGTGAGGAACGGGAAGCGTTGGGAGGGGAGGACAGCAGCAGCGACATAGGGCCTGTATAGCACTTAACAAGGCGTCGACAATCAGCGTGGGGAGGATGGCGATGACAACGAGGGCAATAAGGCTGATTTTTTGGGCCACTTCGCGCCAATTGTCGGTCGGTTGCTTGTAGGCCAAATCTATCAAAGATTTGGTGTAATCGAAGGGATGGTAGTTGGAAAGTGTGATATTCATAGCTTGACCTAGCTTTTTTTCATTGAAATGAGGTATCCTTTTAAGGAGTAAAAAATTTAAATGATCAGTTAATTTTTTTAAAGACATTTTGTGAACGAGCTCTTTTTTGTCTCTCATATTTTTCTAGTTGTGGCGTTTGCGCTTTTGGCGCTCCGCTATGGCAAAAGCTCACTGATTGCATTCATCGCATTGCAAGCTGTGTTGGCCAATCTATTTGTCGTGAAGCAGATGTCTCTTTTTGGTTTTGCAGTGACCTGCAGCGATGTTTTTGCCATCGGGGGAATTTTGGCGCTCAATCTTCTTCAGGAATATTTTGGCAAGGAAGCGGCTCAGCAAGCCGTTCGGATTTCATTCTTGAGCCTCATTTTTTTCGCCTGCATGTCTCAGCTCCATCTCTTCTATGCGCCCACACCTGCCGATCAAACACACTCCGCTTTCCAAGCGATTTTCGCTTCCACGCCTCGCATAGTCATCGCCTCTATGACTGTTTTCTATCTCGTGCAAAAAATCGACATCCGCCTCTTCGGCTATCTCAAATTGTTCATCGATAAATTGCCTCTGCGAATTGGCTTGTCGCTGCTCATCTCTCAATTTCTCGATACGGTTCTCTTCAGCTTTCTCGCTCTTTACGGCTTAGTCGAGTCCCTATTCGATATCATTTTCGTCAGTTTTTTCATCAAGTGTCTAATCATCGCCACGAGTTCTCCTCTCGTCGCATTTTCAAAGAGGGTCGTGAAGCGTGAACTTTCACTTTGAACTGATCCATCGCTCGAAAAAATCGCGCGCTCGCGTCGGCCGCATCCACACGCCTCATGGGATCATCGACACCCCCAATTTTGTGGCTGTGGGCACAAATGGGACTTTAAAGGCGCTGGATAACCGGATGGTCGACTCGATCGGACTGCAGCTCATGTTCTGTAATACCTACCATCTCCTCCTCCAGCCCGGTCCCGAAGTCGTGCGTAGAGCTGGGGGACTGCACCGCTTCATCAATCGACAGATGCCGATCATCACCGATTCTGGGGGGTTTCAAGTTTTTTCTCTCGCCTACGGTTCGGTGGCTGATGAGTTGAAAAGCAGAGGAGCCAAAAAAGGAGATGGCCATGTCCTTAAGATCAGCGAAGAAGGCGTTCATTTCCGTTCCTATCGGGATGGGAGCAAGGTCCTTCTCACTCCGGAAACGTCGATTCAAACGCAAAAAGCCCTTGGCGCCGATATCATCATTCCCCTCGATGAGCTTCCTCCTTACCACATTGGCCCCGACAAACTCAAACTCTCTCTAGAAAGAACTCATCGATGGGAAAAACGCTCTCTCGAAGAGCATCTAAAAAATCCTCAAAATCAGGCGATGTACGCCGTCATCCACGGCGGTGTCGACCCCGCTCTTCGGAAAGAGAGCTGCAATTTCCTCGCGAATTTGCCCTTCGACGGATTTTCCATAGGAGGTTCTCTCGGCAAAACAAAACCTGAAATGGTGGAGATGCTCACGACGCTTCTTCCCCAACTCCCTGAAGAAAAGCCAAATCACCTCCTTGGCATCGGCGACCTCGAGTCGCTCGCCCAATGCGTCCCTCTCGGCATCGACACTTTCGATAGCTCTTACCCAACCCGCGCCGCCCGCCACGGCTTTTTACTCACTGCGGATGGGGGAGTCAAAGTGGAAAAGGGGACAAATGCCAATCATTTTGCCCCCATCGACCATAACTGCACCTGCTGGACCTGCCAGCATTTTACCCTCGGTTATTTGCACCATCTCTTCAAAGCCAAGGAATTGACTGCCTACACCCTCGCGACGATCCATAACCTCCATTTCATGGTCGAGCTGATGAAGAGGGTTCGGCAAGATATCCTCGAAGATAGAATCTAAGTCATCTTAAATATTTGATTGTAAGCTACTTATGCTTTATAAAAATAAATTGAATATATAATGGTATTGTGGTAATATTATAAAGGAATAATATTTATAACAATAAGGTTTTATGACTACATTATCACAGAGCGGCGTAGATGCGACTAACACTTTCAATGGGTACTTTGATGTCCTATATGATACGTTAGGAACTGAAGCGGGTGGAACAACCCCTTGTTTTTTTGGCACAGCAGATCCAGACCAAAGTACTTCTGTTGATTCTCAATTTATACTCCGTACTCTTAAAGGTCTTATCCAAAACAAACCCGATGGTAGCCCTTCTGATTTTGTACAGGCGGCGAAGACTTGCAATACGCCTCTTGCTAAAGCAATGTATAAATCCCTGACCACAGAGTATACGTTTTATAATGGCGATAAAATGTCTTTAATCGAATTATGCAGTGCAGATTGGTGGAAAAATGGAGTTTATATTAATGGAGAGCATGCAAGTCAACTGCTTAAAGATGAAGGCCGGGCAACGGATCCTCTCAAGCAGATAATAGACCAGGTTAATGGGGCCAGTGCAAGTGATCACCAATATATACAGACAACCGCCGATTCTCAAGCGTTTAGCGATTTAGATGCATTGAATAATGATCTTCAAAATGATTCTGGTCCGACTCAGGCGCAAGATGTGGCAAACGCTGTGCATGTTTTGGTGAACTATTTGATTCAGCTTCCCGCAGCTCAAGATACCGCGTTTACTCGTGTGTTGCGGTTGACCTTTCATTTTGATGGGGATACAGACACTGCTGGAGACGCTCCCGCCTTCAATCAGTGGAATGACTCGATCAAAGGCTCAAATAAGAGTTACGGAGGCAATACGATAGAAGAATTCTCAGAGATAGTGATTGCCAATCCCAATGATGCTATGCTTGGCCAGAATTACTTGAATCTTTTTACGAATGGCGATGGGACCAATCCGCTAGAAGGCGGAGGAACTTCAAACCTAGGCGGCGCTGGGAGTTGGGAAGGAATGATGCAGCAAATGGAAGCTAATTTTCTACATCAAGGGATTACCCCGCCGTTGAACTAACTCGCGGCCATCAAACATAACTCTTCCTTTTTGGCAGCTATTTGCTATAAATGAAGAGTTATGACTAAGTTGCTCACATTCCCCCGCATGACCGTTCTGATGGTCCTCTTCTCATTTATGCCCTTTGCGGCTGTTGTTTTTACCCCTGCCTATCCGCAACTCACTCGGGAATTTCATCTCTCAGATGTCCAATCGCAGTGGATGATGACCATCTTTCTTTTGGCTACCCCTCTAGGGCGCCTTCCTTATGGGCCTTTAGCCAACCGATACGGCCGAAAAAAAACCCTTTTTTTAGGGTTATTCATCTGTTTATTTGGGACGATTGTCATTTTAGCGGCTCAGTCCTATGTTCTGGTTTGCATCGGGAGATTCATCCAAGCCTTTGGAAGCGCGGCCACGCTGAAGATCGCCTATACGATGATCGGGGATTTGCATAAGGGCAGGGAAGCGACGAAAATCCTCTCTTATGCGTCGTTGATCTATGCGATTTTGCCAGGGATTGGAACGGCTGTCAGCGGCTTTTTAGTCGATTCTTTCGGCTGGAGAGGAGGGTTTTGGTTTTTTCTTCTCTTCACGATCGCGCTCATTTTTTCCTGTTTTTGCCTTCCTGAAACGATCAAAGAGGTCGACCTCGGAGCTCTAAAGGTCAGAAAAATTGCCAAAGGATATGGAAAGCAATTCAAAGATCTTTATCTCGTCCTTTGGAGCTCTTTGATGGGCCTTTCGACGGCCGTGCTCTTTATTTTCTCGCAGCAAGCGCCCTTCATAGCCATCGATTTGATGGGACTCACCGCTGCGCAATATGGGGTCTTTTATCTAGTGCCCGCATTAGGGATTGCCGGCGGCTCGTTTTTGACGGCCTATCTAGCAGATAAAATGTCTTCGATGATGGGGATGTTTTTAGGAATTGCGACGATTTTGGTAGGGACTTTGGCGATGGGGGGACTCTTTTTAGGACAATGGATCAGCGGGCTGGCCCTCTTTCTGCCCCAAGTCGTGATTCAGCTCGGAGATGCACTTCTCTATACAAACGCCTCCTCTAAAGCTCTTTCTGACGCGGAAGATAAGTCCAATGCCTCCGCGATCATGCTTTTCATCAATTCTTCCGGAGCCGTAGTGGGGACTTTCATAGTCGGGATCCTAGCCCCCCGATATCTCATGGCGATGCCGATTGCTTTCTTGGTCATTACAATCATCATGTTTGCCATCTGGCTCAAACTCTACACCCATCGCAAAAAAGCCCGTTCTTAGAGACCGTCCACAACCGATCAAGCGCATCTTTTGGTCCTTTTCGCGATCTTTTGCGCGTCTAGGAAATGCCTCAAAATCTGCGTAGCTGCTCAATTTGTGGACGGTCTCTTAATGGGATAATCCTGTGATTTGAAGTTTTTTGTATTATATATTTGTTTTTTAATAAGATTTCGTGTATAATTTTCATAAATTTATGGTTTTAATGAATAGTACAATTTTCCCTTCATTTCCAAATGGAATGGATACGCTTTGCAGTCTGAAGTCTCTTCTCCATCAATTGGATACTTTTGATGTTTCTACGCAGGCAAAACTGCAGGAGCGGATTGCGTCTCCTTTCTTTGAATTTGGCCGGATGATTCAAGAGCAAAGCCGGAAAATGGAACAACTTGACGCCTCTCATCCGAAATCGGCTAAAATCAAAGAGATTTGGAATCGTTTTATTGGAGATCCAGACCATTCTTATGTCCATAAACGGGCAATGGAAAATTGGGTCAGAAGTTATGAAATCGGACCTTCCGTGAATGTTTCAGAATCTTTTCGATCGAGCGCATTAGTGATCGCTGCGCAAAGAGATCCAACAGATCCAATGATTCAAAATTTAGTTTCAGTTGAGGAATACGCTCAGGTTCAAAAGCTCTTCGACGATTTTTTGAGCCATGTAACCATTGAAGGCGGCGAAGATTTCTCAAAATGGGTTCGGCAGAACCTCGCCTTCATTCTTGCCTTTGAAGAAGGGAGACGCCTTATTAAAGCCATTTTGCAAAATGGACCTACGCAACTCATCATCAAGCAAGGGGAAAATCTATTTTATGGAAAAACTCTTCCATTGATTCAGTTATCTATGCAGGCTCCGGTAAATGTTCTCCAAGATCCCGTTACGGAGGAAAAACGGAGTTATTATGACTTTTTCGAATGTGTCTTTTTTCATGAATTAGTTCATTATCTCCATTTTTTAAAAGAGGGGAATGACCCCGTTTTGTCCTCTTTGAAAATCGATCCTTCTCGTTATACGAATTGCCATGAGCAAAGGACCATTTTGGGGACTCCAAGTTTTAATCTGATCGGAGAAAATCCCTACCGGAAGTCGCGAGGATCTCTGGAGCGCTATGGGCACGGAGTGGGATGCAATCCAAAGATGCCAGCGGAGCAGAGCCTCGATTTTGCGATCCGTTTCAATATTGACGGTGATTTTAAATGGATCTTTTCGTCTCTGAATAAAGAGCAGATCGACCAAGTCATGCAAAGAAATTTTGAATCGCTGAGCAAAAATATTCCAGAACTTAAACCGAAATATAAAAAATTCGAGAAAAAATTCAATCAAATTAGTAAGGATAAATTTCCGGAAATGCGCCCTCAATTTCTTCTGGATGTTAAAATTGAATTGAACGGGTTTCTTCCTCGTATTATAGAAAACATGTTGGGACTCTATGCGTGTAAGTTTGCTTATAAGGAATTGGGTTCTCAGAAAATCGCTATTCCAGCAATTTCTGGATCTCAAGTATATCCACCTGTAGGAACGATTCTTGCGCCACCGCTCCTTTCTCAAAATGAGAATCCACAATCTCAGCTCGATCTCCCCTCCTCCCCACGTCTTCCTGTGCAACAAAGAAAGAGAAAATTGGCGTTTTCATCTCCTCTCCTCTCTTCTAAGATGGGGGCAGGGGGAAAGCGGGAAGCAAAATTTGAAATTCCACCCCTCGATTTGCTTCCCATGTTGCCTTTGCCCAAATAGAATTTTGGAAATCTGTAGTTTTCCCTTCCTTTTTTCAAAAAATCTGCTAACTTATAGCAGCAATTTTTGGAGGACTTATGCCTATTTTCAAACCGGAAAAAATCAAAAAACCTGAAACGCCCCTCTTGCTCCACCCACCTCTTGTAGAAGTGATTTTCGAGCTGAGATGGGAAATCGAAACCGATCAGCAGACAGGAAGGATGCGCGACCCTTCTTATCCGATGATGTACGGCCGTTTATATGAACTTCTCAAGAAAGATTTTCCCGAAGTGGAAGATCTGCCGAGCGTTCAAGCCCATCCAGAATCTACGCCGTTTGTGCCTCGCCACAGGATGAGAAGAGAAAAAAATGGCTACCCGCTCATGCAGGTTGGCCCTGGAATTTTAACCCTCAACCAATCTAAGGGCTATTCGTGGATCAAGTATAGAGAGTTGGTTTTGCGCCTTGTTGAAGCGGTGACCGATTTATTTCCTCCTGGGACGATCCCTCTCAATTTCATTAAGAGCGAACTCCGCTATGTAAACGGAATCCGTTTCGATATGGCGAGAGAAAATCCCCTTGCATTTCTCGCTGAAAAGCTGCATATGAAAATTGAATTAGATGCGGAGTTGTTTGAGAGGAACGCGATCCATGAGCGCCCCAATACGGTTGGTTTCAATGTTGCTTATGCATTGGAAAAGCCGATGGGCAATTTAGGGATCAGCGCAAATCTGGGGCAATTTGAAGGGAAGCCAGCTTATATTTTTCAAACGGCTATTCAAACGTTTGGAGAACTGACGCCGCCCGAGTTGAGTGCTTTCACACCTTGGTTGGAAGAGGCTCACGATGTTGCGGAGAGTTGCTTTCAAGTATTTTGCAAGGGATCTTTAATGGAGAAATTCTGCGGAGCATGAACAAGCCAATTAAAAGAGTTGCCGTCACTGGCGGCGCTGGGCAAATTGCCTATAGTTTAATTTTTCGGATCGCAAATGGGGACTTTCTCGGACCCGATCAACCGGTTGCCCTTCATCTGCTCGATCTACCTCTCAGCAATGAAATGCTGAAAGGGGTAAAGATGGAGCTGGATGACTGCGCTTTCCCTCTTTTGAGGGAGGTTAAAATCGGGAGCGATCCTTATGAGATCTTCGGAGGCATTCACTATGCGTTTTTAGTGGGTGCGAAACCGCGCGGTCCTGGAATGGAGCGGAAAGACTTACTCGCTGACAATGGAAAAATTTTCGTCGAACAAGGACGCGCTTTAAATAAGAGCGCTTCAAAAGATGTGAAAATCCTAGTCGTGGGCAATCCGTGCAATACCAATTGCCTCATCGCAATGCATAATGCGCCTGATTTGCCAAGGCACCACTTTCTCGCCATGACGCGGCTCGATCACAACAGAGCCCTCTTTCAATTAGCAGATAAAGCGAAAGTGGGGATTGAAGAGGTCTCTCACATGACTATCTGGGGCAACCATTCGGCTACGCAAGTTCCCGATTTCATCAATGCAAAAATTGGAGGACGTCCGGTCATCGATGTGATTGGCGATCGAAAATGGCTGGAGCACGATTTCATTCCGATCATCCAAAAACGGGGCGCTGCGGTCATTGCTGCGAGAGGGAAGTCGTCAGCGGCTTCGGCTGCCAATGCAGCCGTTGGAGGACTCCGTTCGATTGTTATCCCCACACCCTCTGGCCAGTGGTTTTCTTCGGGAGTTTATTCCAAAGGCAATCCTTATGGCATCGATGAAGAGCTGGTTTTTTCCTTCCCTTGCAGATCGAAGGGGCATGGAGATCATGAGATCGTTTCGGGGTTGACGATCGATTCTTTCTTGAAAGAAAAGCTCGCTTTGACGCAAAAGGAACTAAAAGAAGAACGGGATTTAGTAAAGGATTTGCTGTGAGAGAAGGGGTGCTTTTCGAGGTTACAAAAGATTCTCTGGAGACGGGATTACGGGGCGTTCCTGTCGGGTATTGCACGACATCGTTCGTCGACCCGATCAAAGGACTCACTTATGTGGGGCGCCCGATCTCAGAATTAGCGAATCGGGATCCCCTCGAGTTGATCTATCTCCTCTATTACGGTGAAATGGGAAATAAAGACCAAATCGCCCGCTTTTCCGCTGATTTAGCCAAAAGAGCTCATTGCAAGAGCGAAACTCTCCATGCCATCGAAGCCTTGCCCCGAGTGGGACACCCGATGGACTCCTTTGCTGCCGCGATGCTCATAGCCGGCATGTTCGAAGGAACGGGGAATTACGAGGAAGATTGTCTCAATGTCATAGCTAAATTGCCCCAGATTACCGCCACAGTGATCAACAGCCACGCAAATTGGGGTAAAACACCAGCTTCAAAGCCTGAAATAGGCTACATTGAAAACTTCGTCCACATGCTGCAAATGCCCGGCAATAAGACCCCCGAGTTGATCCAAGCGATGCGCCTTTTTAATGTTCTCCATTACGACCATTGCGGAGGCAATCTCTCTGCCTTTGTCGGCAAAGCTGTTGCTTCGGGTCTGGCCCACATGTACGGCTCTCTCACCGCAGCTCTAACAGCTCTTGCAGGCCCTCGCCATGGAAGAGCCAACCAAGACTGTCTCGAATTTGTCCGATCTGTTTTGGAAGAAGTCGGAGAGAATGCAAAGGCTGCTGATGTAGAAAAGCTAATCCGCGATAAATTAGCGAACAATCAGCTTGTTTTTGGATTTGGTCACGCCGTCCTTCGTGTCGAAGATGCCAGAGCCACAGTTTGTTACAACTATTGCCAAAAACACTTTGCGCATCACCCGCTCGTCAAAATCGCCCTTTTGCTCCGCACAGAAGGAAGTAAAGTTTTAAAAGAGAATCCAAAAATTTCTGATCCCTATCCAAATATCGATGCGATTACCGGATCGATGTTGACAGCTGCCGGCTTTCCCTATTCCGATTATTATACAGTTCTCTTCGGTCTTTCCCGCTGTGTAGGAATCGCTAGGCAGATCGTCTATGAAAGAATGGAAGCGCGCGGAGGCAAAGGGACCCCGATCATCCGCCCCTCCTATTTTTACAAGTCCCGCAAATGAGCCAGTTGCAAAACTCGCTTTCCTGCAAAAATTCGATGATTTTGGCATCAGCTCGCGCTCGCCGCAAGTTGACATATCCGACTGGCCATAGGCAACTTGCGGCGGGACCGAGCTCGATGGCAAAAGCGCGGATTTTGGCCGAAATGGAGTTTTGCAACTGGCTCAAATGAAACAAAAATATCCTCCGATCGAACCCAACCGCACCGGCCATCTAGAAGTAGGCTCTGGTCACAAAATCTATTGGGAAGAAAGCGGCAACCCAACAGGACTGCCTGTGATTTTCCTGCATGGAGGCCCAGGCTCGGGCACCGAGCCGAGTCACCGCTCTTTTTTCAATCCCCAAATCTATCGGATCGTCCTCATGGATCAACGCGGATCTGGAAAGAGTCTGCCCCATTCGAGCTTGAAAGACAATACGACGTGGCATCTTGTCGAGGATATCGAGAAGGTGAGGGAGCATTTGAAGATTGAAAAATGGGTGGTTTTTGGCGGTTCTTGGGGCAGTACGCTCTCCTTGGCCTATGCGGAAACACATCCTGCCCGAGTTCTTGCGCTGATTTTGCGAGGCATTTTTCTCGGGCGGTCGATCGAACTTCACTGGTTCTATCAATCAGGTGCGCATTTCCTTTTCCCCGATGAATGGGAAAAATTCATCGCCCCGATTCCCCCTTCAGAAAGAAACCACATGGTCCAGGCTTATTACCGGCAGTTGACAGCGACGGATCCCGCTGTTCGAAGAAAAGCCGCTGCCGCTTGGTCAGGTTGGGAAGGAGCCACTCTCAAGCTGATTTACGATCCCAAACTCTTTCTCCAATTTGTGGAAGATACGCACGCGGATGCCGTTGCGAGGATCGAATGCCACTATTTCGCAAACAACTGCTTTTTTAAGACAGACAATTGGCTGATCGAGCAAGTCTCTACTTTGAAAAATATCCCGGGCGTTATCGTACAAGGGCGCTACGACATCATTTGCCCCATGCTCAGTGCCTGGGAGTTACACAAAGCTTGGCCTGAAGCTCAATTTGAGGTAATCCCTGATGCGGGGCATGCGGCAGGCGAGCCGGGAATTACGGATGCGCTGGTGCGGGCAACGGATCATTTCGCAAGAATTCTATCGTGAGCTTGTCAACAAGCGCCCCATCCGCCTCCAGTTTGCGAAGAATCCCTGTTTGAGGATCGAGCCATAATTCACTGCGAATTAAATTGATCGGAGAATAGTAAAGCCAACTCGATGGATGAATCCCTGTTCTTAGTTTGACGACCCGTCCAAGTCCCGGAATATCTTCTTCCCCCATTTTCTTAGCCATCATGAGGATCAACTCCCCATTATCGGGTCGAATTCCATAGAAGGAGAGTTCCTTTTCATTGGAAAGGACAAAATTTTTAAAACCGATTGTCGGTTGCTGGATCCAGGGAAACGGCTTATCTAATTTATGCGTTTTATGGATATTTCCTTCGGAGATTATCACTTCAATATGTTGAGGATCGATGAGTTTAAAATGACAAAATTTGCCACTCACCATTTCTTGTTCATAAAAGTCCTGGATCGCCCAACCTGGTGAGTAGCGGCTGGTAGACTTGCTTTTTTCACAGTTTTTATAAGCGATGATTACATGGGGAGAGTTTTTAATTTTCCAATTCGTCTTCATGACGAAAGACTCCCTCGCTTCATTGAAAGAGAATTGTTCGATTTGTGCGCCTCCTGGATCTGGTTGAACTACAGGAACAGCTGCGGGCGCAGGTGGGGCGGCGATGGGTTGGGCTACAGGAAGAGGCGGCTGTTCGACCACATGGACGGGCGGTAGCTGATTGATCTCAGGGCAATAAGGATCGCTCCATTTAGAGGGAGACCCGAATGTCTGCCATAAAAGCCAAAAGAGACCTCCAACTATAGGCGTGAGCAAGAGGGTTCCCTTTAACCACTCCCAAATTCGTTCTTTAAAAAAAAGGGGAGCTCGGGTCAAAGAATGGAAATCGACCCCCTGCCAGGCGCGGTTGACCCGTTCGCATCCCTCAAGGTATGGCTCGATCACAAAACTATGGACCCATTGAGGACTAACAGGGCAAAGAGCTTGAATCATAAGCTCAAGCATTTTAGGGACTGTCAAAGAATAAGTAAAGCGTTTGATGGCCTTAGGAGGGGGGCTCAGATTGGAATGATTGCCCATGTAGGTGAATCAAAGTGTTACCTATGTGGGTGAACTGGACCCTCTGCGGTTCTCTGCGTACTCTGCGCCTCTGCGGTGAATTTTAAACCCATTTGCAATAACATCAGGGTTACGAAATGTCCAAAGTCGAGAGCCAACTTAGAAAGTTGGCGGGAGCGAGCAATGCGCTGGGGCGCAAAAGATGACGGCGCGTGGTCAAGTGCCAGGGTAAGGGGGGCTAACATCAGAACCCGATGAACCTCCGCATCACGGTTAACGAGGGTATAGAGGGTATAAATGAGGGCATATAACTTGTGGGCTCGGGTCCTGGCTCTGGGTTTGTTGAGGCAGGCAGGTCAGAGGGTTGGTTCTTCAGAACCTTGTACCGGCCGGCTTCGCAGACTTTAGAGTGGGTAGAAGGGTTTTAATCGTATCGAATAGAAATTTTTGAGCTTCAGCGACTTCTTTGGTTGCGTTTTCATAGATTAATTGGATCTCAGGGTCATTGCTGCGCTTGCTTCCGGGGTAGGTTTTTCTTGTGTTCCTCTTTGCATCTGTGATTAGTTTTAGAGAGGCATCAATAAGAGTTTCGGTTTGTTCAGGCTTACTGATGCCAAGGCGTCGGGCTTCCTTACAATTAGTTTTGATTTTTTTAGTAAGATTTCCAACCTCAACTCCAGCCTTTTGAGCTGTTGCAATAGGATTTTTAGCGGTTTCTACATAGTCATTTATCGCTTTATCTATTGTTTCATCTAAGGTTTTTTTTGGAATAGGTGCAGGGGGCGATACTCTTTTTCCCGCTGTCCAGGATTTCCAGCTATTTATTGTTTCCTGGGTCCTTTCTTCGTTAATATTTCTTTGGATATCGGCAACATCTTGAAGGATAAATGTTAAGGCCATCCCTTCTGCCTGTTGCTTTACGGGAATATTAACGAAGACAGGACTATCTTTTTCGAGGAATTCATAAGGTATATTTTTTTCTTTAACAACGCGATCAACGATTCTTTGATCAACTCGATTGGATAGATCTGCAATTTGCATGTCTTCATCCTGCGGTTCGTCATGTGTTGCTAGAGGAGATAACTCGGAAAGAGATGCACTGGCGGGCGGGCTGTTTGGGGCTGAACTATATTCAGTGGGGCGTTCTTCTACGTGAGCTGATTGATTGCCGATAGGCTGCACGAACTGCGGTTCGTCATGTGTTGCTAGAGGAGATAACTCGGGAAGAGGTGTACTGGCGGGCGGGCTGTTTGGGGCTGAACTATATTCAGTGGGGCGTTCTTCTACGTGAGCTGATTGATTGCCGATAGGCTGCACGAACTGCGGTTCGTCATGTGTTGCTAGAGGAGATAACTCGGGAAGAGGTGTACTGGCGGGCGGGCTGTTTGGGGCTGAACTATATTCAGTGGGGCGTTCTTCTACGTGAGCTGATTGATTGCCGATAGGCTGCACGAACTGCGGTTCGTCATGTGTTGCTAGAGGAGATAACTCGGGAAGAGGTGTACTGGCGGGCGGGCTGTTTGGGGCTGAACTATTATGAGCGTTTGAGTTACCAGAAAGAAGAGGATTCGCGATATTAGAGTCCTCATCCGCAATAGTTGGCGAAAGAGAGCCTTTTTCCGGTATTGGGGGAGGAGATTCACTGATGTGCAGACTAGTAACTGGAGCTGAATTACTAGAGGTGCTTGAGCTCCTAGGCAGAACAGATTCGACGGCCTTAGAAGTCTTGACTGCATTAGGAGTGGATGAAGGCGAGTATTCTTTCGATGTTTTTGAAGCACTATCGTCTTTGCAGCAAGAGAAGAGGTTGCCGAGAAATTTGAGAATAGAAATTATACATGAAAAGAAACCTCCGCAGCAGACAGTATCGTCTACTTTATTAGCTGAATCTATTGCTGAATAGGTGGACTTAGGTGGTGGAGCGCTTACAGTAGGCATGTTGTTCCTTTTTTTGTTAATTATAATATTTATTATATCGAAATTATTTATACATGTAAAAATAATGTTATATAAAGATAGTTACGTTTTTATTGCCTATTTATTTGTATTGTAAGTGTCTGATAGCCAATTTGATGTGATAATTTGATTTCTTGTTTTAATGAACGAGAAGGAGTTAGAAATAATCCCAGTTTTTTAGACGAGCCCATCGCGCAGGTGCTGAACGGCTTTTTGGTGGCTGAAGACTTTGCCCAAAAGTTTTGTGGCTTCACAGGGAGTGTATTGTGCTTTGCGGGTGTCGAGAAAGCTGTAGCGCAATCCGAGGAAAGCGGGGCCAAGAAGCTCTGCTGCCGTTTCCAAGTGACTCCGATAATCGTCGACGAGGACAATATGGGCGCCTGGATGGTGGCTCAGATACCACTGCAAAACCTGGGCCTTTGGCGTGGGACCGCAATAAAAAACCCCTCGAGAATAAACGGGGTGATCGACTTTGCACTTGGAAAACTGCACATCTAAAAAGTCCAACTGCGACTCTGTTACGGAACAAAAATCAAAATCCCGCGCCGTAATGGCAAAAAGAGGATTCTTTAAGGATTTGAGGATCTCTTCAGTCACTTCTTCCACAAACTGGATTTCACTGACGGTCTGCACCGCTTTCCAGATCTGACAGGCCCGATCGGCAGCTTCCTCCTCAGAGAACCCATTTTGGATGAATTGCTCGACCATAAAACGCTCCCACCGATCACTCCCAAATTCGGAAACGGAGGTCAATAAAGTATTATCCAGGTCCAAAAACAGGTGCGTGTCGGGATTTAAATAGGGGATCACTTCCCGAATCGACTGTATCTCTATGATATTTCTCATAGCTTTAAAAATAGCAGAATGAGGGGTTAATTTCTAGAGTGGCAATAAAATATTTGTATTTAAAATTCTTCACGGTAAATTAATTTCATAGTTATTGTTCGTTTATTTATAATTAATGTGTTTAAAAAAGGAGTTTGATTATGTCAGGATTATTAGGGCCAGTGCCCGGTTTAGTGGTGGGTGCAAGCGGTGCAAAAAATACGATTGAAGGCAATGTGATTAGTGGCACTCTACAAGTAGGTGCAGCGGCTGTATTAGGTTCTGTGGAAAATTTGGATTATCGATATGCGGGATTTCCGGTAGCTGTAGGGATGGCGTCTTCTGGTTGGAGCGACATGGCTACGCTCAATGTGCGAAGAGGGGTAACAAAGATTTTATTGGCATCTGCAATTGCCACAGGAACGAATGCGGCGGTCAGTGGGCAAGAATTCGGTGAAATAAAATTGAAAGAAGTGGGCATTGCTACAGCGATGGTGGCTGGTGTTGGCTTGGCTCATGCAGTGGGCAGCAAGATTTTTGGATGGATGATTCCGGTGCTCAAATCTGAGATTTCCGATCTCTTCGACCGCGCCAAGGAAGATTGCAGAAAAACCTCAGAGAGACGAAGAGAGCTAAGACAACCGTACCATGCTGCAGGATCTAGCTATATATAATATTAGGATTGCAAAGGATGTTAATCCTTTGCGCACGAGGGCAACGCCCTCGTCTTTGCATATCTACGGAAGTTTTTTAACCACTGCGGGGACTGGCCACGACTTCGGGTTTGTGAGAATATCAATGGTCTCCGGTTTGGGCGCGTAGGAACGGGGAATGAGATAGAAGGGTCCCGGAGGAGCTGGAAGCCAGTTGGATTCTTTCTCTTTGCCAGGACTCTCTTTCTGGATGTAGATCGTAAAGGAGCCGTCGCCATTCTTTTTGAGGTCTCTCGAATCGCTGCCTAGCATGTACCGATTGATCGGATTGGGGACTGTATAATTGTTCTTCGCATCGTAGATCGTGATCGACCAGAAGCCCGGTTCGTAGTAGGGAATTTCTTCTTGGAAGGTCATCGTATATTTTTGCGCGCCCGTCAATGGCTGGTTCTGAGCATCGAATGAATAGATCCAATAGACCGATTCAAACGGAGTATTAGCGGTTAGTCCGACTCTTGCGACGATGGCCCGCGTCTTGTAGTCCGTGCCAAAATCGCCGATGGTCGGTGGCGGAATGAAGGCGCCTTGCGTATTTGTCCCGAACGAAAGGGTTGCTAAAATCGATCCAATTTTCTCAGCCGCTTGTTGCATCGCTTCTAACACTTCACTCTTTTGGCTGCTGCGATCCCAAGGCTTGCCCAACTCGAGCCCGAGCGGCTTGAACATCGGCAAGAGAGCTGTGATCTGATCTGCGGGCGGAGGATTCTCATTCATGGCAGCCATCAATAAGTCCCAAAATTGGAGAGGGTCTTTGTAGCTGAGGGCGCTAACGGGAAGATTGGGATCTTTTGGCTGCGGAGCTGGGTAGTTATAAGCGGGAGAAGGGGAGGGTTTGCCTCCCGTGAACTCTGCAAGTCCAGTGGGTTTGATCTGTTCGAGAATCGCACTGGCTCCGGGAAGATCGATTTTTCCATTCACGTAAATGTGGACCCGAGGTTGCAGTAAGACCCAAGATGTGGGGCAATCGATGCGGCTCACTCCTTCAGGCAAATCTCCCTCCCAATGAGGTCCTACGAGGGCGAATGTGCCTCCTTTGTAGCCAGTCGTTTTTCCTCCGATATAGGCAAAAGCATTGGTCCACATGTCGACGATCTCAATCATGTAATAGCGGTTGTTCGAATCGGGCGCCTCGAGAATAATCGGTTCTCGGCTTAGATCCATGAAGCCGAAGCCGTAGATGACGTTGACATTGGGCGTTACATAACCGGCTTCTTTGGAAAGAGCGGGAGTGGAGACGTTTTTCATCCGCCAGATCGTATTGGGTCTCGCTTTAGGCTGTTTGCCAAAGGCGTCGTTGTGACGCAAGGCATACATGGTGACGAGAGGACACCCGTAGCTTGCCGCCTGAAGGGCGAGCGAAGAGGTCCATTCTTCCGCTGAAACAGATCTCAGCAGCAGCACCAGTAAGAACAACCATCGACTCATAGTTTATTTCCCAAAAAAAATTTTGCGCATTTTGAGATGTCCAATCACCTGCATCAGCTCTCGCGCAGTGACGAAAATAAAAAAGAGTAAAAAATAATACGTTTGAACGCCTACAAACAGCCGCCAATTCATATGCTGTGTAAATTTCTCGTAATCGGCCGTCAAATCTCTGCCAGAGAAGAGGTAGGGAGTGAGTTGGATGGCGAGCCGAATGAACAAAGTAATGATCGAATAGATCGCTGTTTTCCAAACAATATTGAGAATCAGCGGTTTTCCCGGAAATAGATCGATGCCCGGCAAATGATCGATCACCAACAAGACCTTTGCTACGAGCGCAGCGGCGACCAGCACATTGATGAAAGTAAAAGGAGTGAGTCCGGCTTTTTCGAAGAGAAATCTTTCGGTCATGTTGATGATGCTGAACATGATCAAAAAGAATAGAAAGACCGGCAAAATGTGAAAAAACTCTTTTTTCACCAAACGAGTAAAACCCATATCGATTCTATAGCGGATCTATCTAATTTCAGTCTAGCTTAGGATCAGTTCTGTTTTATAAGTTATTTATTTAAAATGAGTTGGAGTTTTTGCCCAGATCCGGGTAATCGTCCGATCCTCTAAAGAGGTGCGATAACTGATGGCTATTCCTCTTGTCGTCTTATCTTTTAAAAAAGAAGGGAGAATTTTTCTCACTGTGCCAGCCACAGACTCAGGGATCCCCGTTGTGGAAGCAACCAGATCGCTTTCACTGGATCTGGACGAAATAGAGACCCCCTCCTCCAGAGAATGGCCAGCTTCGGGATTATTTTGCTCAAGGTCACCTCTATAATCGGGAAAAGGAGAAAGGAGACAGCTTCTAATTGTGTTAGACCGGGCCAAGCCTTTTGTGGGGGACGGATTGCGATCATCGCTAGCGTAGATCATATAGGTCTGTTTTTTTTTTCTTCTCCTCTCATCCACAGCCCAAGAGAGACCTTTAATATGTGGATTGGAGCCGGCGTCAATGATTTGCTGTCTTTTGTAAGCCGAGTCGTCGCTATTTTCATTAAATTCAGGAAGATTTTGCAATAAACGGTTCTGGAGCTCGGTTTTGTTGCTGATCAAGTCGCTCCCTTCAATGATAAAACAATCGTAATCTCGAGGGGCAAAGACGATTTCTTCTCCAGAAGTGAGTTTTCTTGCTATGAGCTGAGTGGTTTGTTTCAGAACTTGAGAATACTGGCCACAAGTAGAGGGAAGGGGAGGAATATCGCTGGGGACATCACGACGACCTCCAAAGGCAACTAAATATGTTTTAGAATTAGGGGTCAGCTCTACTGACATAAAAAATCCTACTTTGTTAAGAATTAGTATAGCCGAAAAAGGTATAAGTGTAAATCATCAACCTTTGGTTTTGTCATGAGCCGACTCTTCCTCATTTTCCAGTGAAGAACTCTCAGCACGGCCCTGGTTCAGGGCGATCATCTTTGCCCAAAATCGGGGCAGTCCTTCTCTTCCTCATTTTCTGGTGCAGAACTCTGCACAGCGGTCTGGTTCAGGGTGATCATCTTTGCCCAAAATTGGGGTAGTCCTTGCGCGATGCTTACGGGAGGCTCAATCGTCGATTCTTGAGTCTCCGAATTCGATTTTTTCTGGAATAAGGCGCCTTTTGTCAGTGCTGTTATTTCGAGGGTGCGGCAGTGGATTCCGCCTCCATCAAGAGCGCCTTGATGAGCTCCTAAATAGGCGAGATGGGTGGCTTCCCGACCTGTGAAGTAGACGCTATCAATCCCACTCTCTCTCATTTTAACGACAAACGCATGTTGTAAATAGCGATTGGCGGAGTGCATTGAACCGTTGGAAATGCAATAAGCACCCTTGGCATTTAAGCCCATGATGGAATTGAGGAAATTCACTTCCATACCCCCGTGTTCAGGGGCTTTCAAATAATAAACTCCAGCTGTTGGGATGACCCTGAAGCCCGCTTCAGTCAGCCGCTCTGCCGACTTCTCGAGCTCGGCGCCAAAGCGTTGGTGACATTCCTCAGAAGTGCGCAAATAAACATTCAGCCTTTCTCTCTCCTCATTTGTCACATGATTGGACGCGAGAATATCCTTGAGAGTTTTAGTGCATAGAGAAAAGTCATTCATGAAGACAATGCCTCCCGGTGCTGGAGCTAAAAAGATGTCCAAATGAAAGTCGGGCTGTTTTTTAAAGAGATCCTCTCCAATCACTACAACGGGATGTCCCAAAGTCCTTTCCATCTCTTCTTTTATAAATGCGACGCTAGCCAAGCACAATTTGCAAATCAATTCCCGTTGGTTGTTTGGGATGGATTGTAAGAGGCCGGCTTGGCGCAATCCAGCTGCGACTTTCTCTATATTTGCCCAAGAAAAGAGATCGGCTTTCGTTGCCAACTCCTTCATTTTTTGAAAAAGCAGCTCTTCGCGCCCCTTGAAAGTCTCATGAGAATTTAAGAGGGAAAAGAGGAGGTTTTGGACGCCGCAAAGATAGATGAGCTCGCCTTTGGAATTGACTGCAGGGAGAAGATTGCCTCCTTCAAAATAAAAAGGAGCTTCCTCCACATTTTCCAATCCCAGGCGAAGGATTTTTTCTGTCGTCCGATTCGCAGCGATTCTGCCCAGCTGATCAGAACAGTCTAGGTTCCGAAGAACTTTTGTGAATGGTTCGTCTTCCAAAAGTTTTTGAGGAAGCAATAAGCGCCCACTTTCAGGGATGATCATAACCGGATCGCGCAACCATTTCAACATGGCATCAGATTCTTCAATAAAAGAGGGCAAAGGGCAAATTTCAATGCCTTCGTCCTTTTGGATGTCTGCCAAATCACTTGGGTCGTAGCATCGATCTGAACGGTTCGTTTTGTTGCCGATATAGAGCTTCTCGATATTCCAAAATTGATCGTGCACGCCTCCAATCCGAGGCATTTCTGCAGGATTGGGAAGGGGCGACATCCGAATCATCATCTCTGGAGAGGGGCGATAGGGAGCCACTGGATAACGCAATTTAGACAATTCCGGATCTCTGCCAAGATAACTTTCAAGGCGGGCCCGCGCAGCAGGAGCCGTCAAAGGATCTCTTAACTTAGCGATGAGTAAATTTAAAGACTTAATGAACGGATCAGCTGTCTCTAATTTATGAAGCGAAATCTGAGCTCTTTTTGCAATCTTCGGATCGATTTGCTGATCGATAGCTATGGCAACCAGTTCGTGAATGAAATGAGTATCTCTCTGTTCGTCCTCAAAAAAAGGAGATGAATCGATAAAAGCTGTGAGGTTTTCGAGGACTTTGGAAATCGACGTGATTTCTTCTATCGCACTGTTCAAATGAGTGAGGTAAGGATAATTGTTTATTAATCGATGGAGACATAAGTTCGCTTGGTATCTATTCGCATTGTTCTCTTCGGGATTTGCGGCTATTTGCACATGGTCGTAAATCGAATCAATTTCCTCTATCGATTTTTCAGAAAAATCAAACTGAGTAAAAGCATCAAGACACCATCTTGCATGTAAACCTTTTCCAATCACCGATAGCGCTTGATCAAACTCTGCGCGAATAGAACCATATTTTTTCTCTTTTTGTAAAAGGGAGCGGAGTCTCGTCACCTCCTCAGATATTTCACAATCACTGGGATTTGGCGAATTAATCAGTGTGAAAAGATTTTTTAATAGAGGGTAGTCCTTTAAGTAACGAAAGAGATTGAACTGAGCCGTTTTTCCTTTTTGGATATTTTGAAGTTGCGCCTCTAGATAGGGGAAGAAGGGATCCAGACTTTCCATCTTTTTTAGGGATTGAAGTGCTTTTCTTTTTTCTATTAGCCCCCCTTTCAGAGCGCCTCTAATATATCCTTGAGCCTCTTTGATCTTTTCATGGTATTCGCTGAAAAAATAAATACAATTGAGAATCTGCAGCCGCGCGAGTTTTGCGCTGACTGTTTTTTTGATTTGATTGCATATTTTTTTAATAGATGGATGCTGGTTTTCTAGTTGTCCTAGTTTAGAAATCGCTTGATCTATTTGCTCAGAAGTAGAATATGGATCCATGATCGTTCGGACTAAAAATTGCGCTAAAATCTTGTGCTGGCCACCCTCTCTTCGAGAGAGTTGCACGGCAATTTTTGAGAGAGCCGGAAAATAAGCGCCGCTTTCAGAAGAGAGATACAGTCTTAAATCTTCGGCTAGATTTGCGATTCTTTCGATAGGAGAACACGCTTCCGTCGAAAAAGCTGAATCTCTATGTGTTTTCTTTGCATGAGACACGCCAGATTCGCTCAATATGGAGCGATGCAATTGAGAACATTTGTCCGATAAAGTCTTCGATTCTGGGAAATCCCAATAAGAAGGGCCGCCTTCGGAAACGGGGATGGGTCGAAAAGTCGGTATTAGCGAGGACATTTTGCCTTTAATTACATTTTGTTGAATATATTATCAAGAAATGGAATAAAATAACATTATTAAAAAATTAACTTTACGGACTTCTTCGAGATAATCGCGAGCGCTGCCCAAGAAAAATTTGAATAGTGGGTTATATTTGCCACTTGTTTTTTCATAAGCGGCATATTATGCTTTAACCATGCATTGGGCAGATATCGAAAAATCGTTCTCACGGGCTATCCTCTTCTCATTTTCCAAAAAGAAAATGTTACTGACCTTTCCCGTGCTCGTTTTGTGTGGCATTTTGACTGTTTTTTGCAGAGCCTTGGCCCATGACGCAAGTGACTGGATCGCTATGAGTCTTGCCTTTTTGCCTATTTTGCTCTCTTCGGGAATCTTGCTGGCTCTTGGCGTCCTCCTGATTCGGATCCATATCCACGAGGTCAAACACCTTTCGCTCGACTTCAAAAGATTAATTGCCGGTTCTCTCGATTTGATCATGGGAACCTCCTATCTCTCCATTCCGCCTCTTTTGGCTTATCTGTTCCTCTGGATGACTCTTGGCTTTTTCTTCCTTTTAAAAGAAATCCCGGGCATCGGCAATTTTTTCAGCGTGGTCCTCGCATTCGGCCCCTTTCTACTGATTTTTGGTTCTCTTCTCCTCTGTCTCTTCAATCTGGGACTTTTGTTTTTCGTAGCTCCGGCTGCCGCCTTTCAGCCGTTTAAAAGAATTTCCTTGGCCAAGCGGGTCCTCGGAGGTTTCCAAGGACGACTCCTCAGCAGCATCGCCCTCTTTATTCTCGCGCTTGTGCCGATCGGTTTTGTGGCGGGGCTCTTAAGTTTATCGGCGCTGTTGACTAACGTCAGCTTTCTCATCGCGGAACAGTCTCTTTCCGTGGCCCTCGAATGGTTTTTCATCATGCTCCCTTTCTGCGCTATCCTCACTCCCGCGGTGATCTTTTTCTTCAATTTTGCCGCCGAAAGTTATCAAATCCTCCAACCTAAAAACCCATGAAAGTCGCTGTTGTCGGAGCGGGTGTTGCAGGACTTGCTGCGGTCTGGCATCTTTTGCAAAAAAAATGCGAGGTCACTGTTTTTGATACAGGAGGCAGCGCTTCGTCGGTTTCAACAGGACTTCTCCATCCTTTTCCTGGAAAGCAAGCGCTCCCTTCCTGGCGCGCCGATGAGGGAATGGAGGCAACGGCCGAATTGCTGCAAATCGCAGAATCTGCACTAGGTCGTCCTGTAGCCGAAGCGAAGGGGATTTTGCGGCCCGCCATCACAGAACAACAAAAAAAAGACTTCTCCTCGCGAGGCATCTGGTGGGAAGCCGAGGAGGTTCTCAAGCAATTGCCACTAGCAGCTCCGGCTCCTGCCCTTTGGATCCCCAACGGGATCACTGTCTATTCAAAGCTCTATTTACAGGGCCTTTGGCTAGCTTGCGAAAAGCTAGGAGCCCAAAGAGAGCAACGGGGCGTCTCTCTCTCGGATCTAAAGGATTTTGATAAAACGATTTTAGCAACAGGGGCAGCCACGCTCCAATTTGAAGAATGTCGCCATCTGCCTCTTAAATGCACAATTGGACAGTCATTGATTTGCAGATGGCCTGAGCGCCTTCCTTTGAGCTTGGTCTCTCAAGGGCACATCACGCCTACCGAAGATCCCGCCTTTTGCCAAATTGGCTCGACCTATGAGCACACAAGCGAGCCAGACCCTAAAAAAGCGGTTGAGCTTTTGGAAAAAGCAGCCCTTTTTTATCCTCCTGCGCGCGATTACAAAATTGTAGAAATTCGCTCAGGGGTCCGGATCTCTCCCATCAATGGATATCAACCCCTCATCGCTCAAATAGCTCCCAAAGTCTGGGTCTTTACAGGCCTTGGTTCTAGAGGCCTTCTCTACCACGCGTTACTGGCCAGAGATCTCGTTCACCTTCTCGTTAAATAATAGTTCCCCTAAAGACAAAGTCTTTAGGGGATTTTCTCTCTCTTATTTGTCTGCTTTCTTATCATCTGAAGAGACATGGAGGTGCCCAAGGTCAGCTGTTGCATCGGCAACTGTTTGAGTTCCATCATCCTGAATAGAAGCTAGAGCCTCTTCTGAAGCTACAGCCGGATTTACTACTGCTTCGGGGACCTGTAGAGCTACTGCAGAGCTACTCGATGAAGAGGACTGTTCTACCGCTACAGGAGCTTGAGAGGCTGTTGCCGAGCTGCTGCTCGATGAAGGAGCTGCTGGTTGTGGGGCCAGTCGATATTTAGGATGCTCTCCTTTAACGAGAAGATCCAACTCTTTTCCGAACTGAGAGACATAGGGGACATCGCTTCTCAAAGTGAATACCCAGCGGCATCCATCATTCCGATTGCTTTCTGGGGTAACGGTAGCCATGCCCATCGTAGGATCGAGGCAAGTTTCTCTATAGCGTTGGAAAACCTTGCCGATCCGAGTCTCTCCAGATTGCAGATCCTGAATGCGGAGAACGGCGAATTTTCTTCCTGCGTCATCTTCTCCTTGAGCCTTGTCACATCCTGCAGGAAGAACTACATCTTCGAGTTCGTTCATGTAGTGGCTGTAGTCTGTGAGGGGCCCTGGATAGTCGATGATCGGCATTGCGGCGACTGCCTCTCTCCCACCTAAACAAGCGATCACGGCCTCTCTTTGCGCTGCGTTGTGCTTTAAACACCGAGCATAGATTTCTCCTACAGAGACATCTGTTCCCTTATATGTATCGTCGCCGCCGAAGTCGAAAGTCTTGTATTTAACCGGTTTTTGCGTGGCGACTAAAAGAGAACGAGGATCGACATAACTAGACGATGATGATGATGATGTTGCTGCTACTGACATAACGAACTCCTAAAATTATGGGTTGATTAAGGGAAAGCGAAGATTTTACGAAAACCAAAGAAAATGTCAACCAAAAAATTTCATAACCCGAAGAAAAATCCTCTGACGCGAAACCAGAGAAAATGGTAGAATCCTGGCCCATCAGAACATGAGAAGGATGGCAAAATGCTCAAAAGTCTTCGCGGCAACTACCGTTGGTTCATCGCGAGTCTGATCTTCTTTATCACACTCGTCAACTTTATTGACCGCTCGGCGATCTCTTTCGTCATTGAACCTTTGAAAAAAGAATTTCACTTCACCGACACCCAATTTGGAATGATTTTGTCTGCATTTGGCGTAGGTTATATTTTATTGACCGTCCTCGGCGGCTGGCTCGTCGACAAGTGGGGCGCTCGCGGCGTGTGGCCCTTGGCTGCTGTCGGCTGGTCGCTCTGCGTCGGCTTTCTCGGTTTTGCCTCCGGTTTTTGGAGCTTTATCATCCTCCGCTTCTTCCTCGGCGTGACCGAAGGGCCCCATTTCCCTGCCATGACCCGGTCGATCAGCAATTGGCTTTCCCCGATGGAGCGAGCGAGAGCTTTGTCGCTTGGCCTTGTCGCGATCCCCCTCTCTGCAGTGGTCGGAGCCCCGATCACTTCCTATCTCGTCGCCGACTTTGGCTGGAGAACGATGTTTTTCATCATCAGTTCCTCTGGGATCGTTTGGGCGGCTGTTTGGTATTACTTCTTCACGGATAACCCTGAAAAATCCCCTTACGTGAATGAAGCGGAAAGAAAAATTATTTCAACGCCCTCCTTATCCAAAGGAGATCAGACAAAAGTCGTCATCGATTGGCGCTTCATTCTGTCCAATCCTGTCCTGATCGCGAATAATATCGCCTATTTTGCTTTTGGCTACATGCTCTTTTTTGCCACTCTTTGGCTGCCCGGCTATTTCCTCACGCAGCATGGACTCAATCTCAAAAGCGTCGGCTGGTATTTGACGATTCCCTGGTTGGTCGGAGCCGTCTTCCTCAAAGCAGGAGGGATCCTTTCCGATTACCTCTATGTAAAGACCGGCAAAAGCCGCTTGGCCCGTTCCCACTTAATCTGGGTCAGCCAACTCCTTGCCGCTCTCTTTTTCGTTCTCCTCAGCTTCACCCATACATTAGGCCTGTCGCTTGTTTTCTTGAGTCTCGGTCTTGGATTTGGCCTCATGCCCCAGCCCGCTTTTTTCAGCATCAATATCGATGTGGCTAAAGAGCGCGCCGGCTCTGCGCAGGGGATTACTTCGAGCTGCCTTTCTTTAGCGGGGATTATCGCCCCTCTTCTGACCGGCTGGCTCATCGATCTAACGGGGAACTACCAAGGGGCCTTTTTGCTCCTAGCCGGCTTCACAGTGATCGCCGTTGTCACCGTGATTCTTTTCCACCACCCCGACCGAAAATGGGCGAATGCCGTGGCTGAAGGAGCTTAAAGTCTTTGAGAGGAACCTTTCAGTTTTTAGGTACGAGTGGTTCTGCGGGAGTCCCGATGATCGGCTGCAAATGCGCCGTTTGCACCTCCCCTCTGCCCAAAAATAAGCGCTTTAGACCCTCCGGATGGATCCAGATCGGAGGGCTCTCTTTTCTCATCGATGTAGGGCCCGATTTTCACAGCCAGGCCATCAAATTTGGCGTCGACCATCTCGATGGGCTCCTCCTGACCCATACCCATTACGATCACATCGCTGGGATTGATGAGCTTCGCATTTTCAATATCCGTCAAAAAAAACCTTTTCCCTGCCTTCTTTCCCAAGAGAGTTTTGAAGAAATTCAAAAGCGCTACTACTATTTTTTCCGCAAAGACGACCCCGTTTTAAGCGCTAAATTAGAGTTTTCTCTTTTAGAAAGGGAGATGGGGCAAACTGAGTTTTTAGGCATTCCGATCAGCTATTGCAGCTTTTCTCAAGGGCCGATGAAAGTCACCGGCTTCCGCGTCGGCGATTTCGCCTATATTTCCGATATCCGCGAGTACGACGCATCGATTTTCACAATGCTCAAAGGGGTGCGCAAACTCGTTTTAAGCGCTCTCAGGCCTGAGACATCGCACTTTCATTTGTCGTTTGATGAGGCGGTTCATTTTGCAAGAAGAGTGGAAGCGGAAGAGACCTGGCTGACTCATGTGGGTCATTTTCTCGATCACGATGCGGCAAACGCTCTTCTTCCTCCTGAAGTGCGAATGGGGTATGATGGATTAAAAGTGGAGTTTACATGCACGAATTGATCGAGCCGCCTAAGCCTGGCCAAGGGCGCCTTCACGACTTAGCCCAAGAGCAAAAACGGGCTCTTCTCGTCGGTACCTATTTAAGCACAAAGGCAAAAACGCAGTGTGAAGAGCAACTCGACGAGTTGCAAAATTTGGGAGATACTTACGGGCTCCAAACAATGCTCAAGTTGCCTTGTCCGATTAAGAGCTACGATGCAGCCACCTTTGTCGGTAGCGGAAAAGTCGAGGAAATCAAGGCCCTTTGCCTGGAGCATGATTGCCACGTGGTCATTTTCGACGATGAAATTTCCCCGCCGCAGCAGCGCAACCTGGAAAAGATTTTAGAGCGGGTCGTCATTGACCGGACAGAGTTGATTTTAGGCGTCTTTGCCCAAAGAGCGCAGACTCGAGAAGCGAAGATCCAGATCGAGCTCGCCACTTTTCGCTATCAGATCCCTCGCCTAAAAAAACTGTGGAGTCACCTTCATAGGCAGCGCTCCGGCGGCGCTAGTGGGGGAGCGGTTAAAGGGGAAGGGGAGAAGCAGATTGAGCTCGACAGGCGGATCATTCGCCGTCACATCGATCGGCTGCAAAAAGACCTCGACGTCGTGAAAAAGCAACGGCAAACGCAGCGCCGTTTGCGCGAGAGGACGGGGATTCCCACCTTTGCCATCATCGGCTATACAAACGTAGGCAAATCGACGCTTCTCAGAGCTCTAACCGACGCTGATGTTCTCGTCGAAGATAAACTTTTCGCCACTCTAGATCCCACCACCCGAAAATTTGTCCTCCCGAACCGGCAAGCGATTCTTTTGATCGATACGGTAGGATTTATCCGGAAAATCCCTCACCAACTCGTCGCCGCCTTTAAAAGCACTCTCGAGGAGGCCGTTCAAGCTGACATTTTGCTCCATCTCGTCGATGTGAGCAATCCCCATGTCGAAATGCAAGTGGCAGCGACCTTTGACGTGTTGAAGGAGCTTGGAGCTACTAAGCACCCGATCATCACTGTTTTGAACAAGGTTGACCAATGTGAAAACAGAGTGATGATCCATCGGATGCGGATCAAATATCCAAAGACTGTAGAGATTTCCGCTTTAAAGAAAGAGGGATTCGATCTGTTGATGGATCAGATGATCCGGGAGATCTCGCTTCTTCGAAAAGTGGTCAAACTCCGCGTGCCACAGAGCCATTATGCTCTGGTCACCGAAGTGATGCGCGAAGGGAAAGTCCATTCCTGCGAATATGAGGAAAACGATATTCTGCTCGAGATCGAAATTCCCCATCATCTGGAACAAAAAGTTTCCCATTTTATAGTTTTATGAATCTTAAAAACCTCCCCCTTGAAGAGCGGCCCCGCGAGCGATTGGCTCGCTACGGATGCGAGGGACTTTCGACCATCGAATTGCTCGCTATTCTCTTAGGCAGCGGCACAAAGACCCGCTCCGTTCTCGAACTGGCTGCTGACGTACTGGGAGCTTTTGGCTCTCTACAAAGACTTCTCGAAGCCTCGTTAGAAGAGTTGCAGCAAGTGAAGGGGATCGGGGAGGCGAAAGCGATTCAGCTCAAAGCCGCCTTTGGCCTACTCGCGCGCCTTGAGGAAAAGAAGCGGGGGCAAACTCTCGATGCGCCCGAAAAAGTCTACGAGCTAATCCGCTCTGAATTAGCCAGCCAGAAAACAGAAATGCTGATGGTGATTCTGCGCGATGTCCGCCGTTGCTGTCTGCACCGGGAAGTGATCTCAAAGGGGACTCTCACGGAATTGCTCATGCATCCGCGCGAAATCTTTCACACCGCCATCCGCCACCGGGCCCATAGCCTCATCGTCGCCCACAATCACCCCTCAGGCGACCCGACCCCCTCGACCCGCGACCTCGAAATGACCCAGCTTTTGGTAGCAGCCAGCAAGGTTGTGGGCATCGAACTATCGGATCATCTGATCGTGGGTTGGGAAGGGTTCACTTCCTTCTACAAAAAAGGGTTGCTCTCCCGCTGTCAATATTAAGGCAAAATCGAGGTGAGCGGTAGATTTTTGCTGATAGATTATTTTTGCACCTGTTCGGCCTCAGCTTTCCAGCGTTGTGTTCTAACTCGATTGGTAAAATCAGTCTAGAACCGATTGTAGCTCGAAGCTATACTCAGTGAATGACCGAACCTATACCCAACCGCTGGCTCTACGTCGATTTTAACAGCTACTTTGCAAGCGTCGAGCAGCAATTGAATCCGGCGCTCCGTGGCAAACCCATCGCAGTGGTTCCTGTGCTAACAGACTCGACCTGTGCCATAGCCGCCAGCTATGAAGCCAAGGCCTTTGGCATCAAAACTGGTACCCCGATCTATGAAGCTAAGCAGATGTGTAGAAACCTCATCTGTGTGCTTGCGCAGCACGAGGCCTACGTCGATTTCCACCACCGCATTCTCGCCGAAATCGACAAACACATTCCTGTGAGCAAAGTCTGTTCTATTGACGAAGTCGCTTGTCAGCTGATGAGCAATGAGAATTCACATGAACGGGCAACAGCGATTGCACACAATATTAAACGGGGACTCGCACGCCATATTGGCTCATTTGTGAAATGCTCCATCGGCATCGCGCCCAATCGGTATTTAGCGAAACTAGCGACCGATATGCAAAAGCCAGATGGACTCACTTTTCTCAATGCAGAAGACCTACCGCAAAAACTCTATTCGCTAAAGCTGCGAGATCTGCCTGGCATTGGCCACAATATGGAGCTGCGGCTGATCCGATTTGGCATTACTGACATGCGCACTCTCTGTAATCTCGACCTACTCCAAATGCACAAGGCCTGGGGTAGCATCCTAGGCGAACAAATGTGGCATTATTTGCGCGGCATTGATCTACCGGATCTGAAAACGGAGCGGAGAAGCATCGGTCACAGCCATGTAATGGCGCCCGAATTACGCCAGCCCGATAAGGCTCGCCTAGTCGCAGGTCGCCTTACTTTAAAAGCCGCAAGTAGGCTGCGACGGATGAATTACGTCGCCTCTGCTATTTCCCTCTCCTTATCCCTAGAAAATGGCGATGGCTATGAAACGAGCGTGAAATGCTTTCAAGTGAGCGACAGTGTAACATTCCTCAATCTGCTGGACCCAATGTGGAAACAACTCCTCAATACCACGGGCCCTGCCCGGATTAAAAAGATCTCAATCACCCTCTATCAGCTCACGGCAGCATCCAATCTCCAGCCAGAACTCTTCACCGAATTGCCAGGGCCTTCCGCCAAAGGGGAGCGCATTTCTCGTCTGCTTGATACGATTAATCACCGTTATGGGCAAGACAGCGTATCGCTTGGCATGCTGCCGACGGAAGGGCGGAGTTTTTCCAACACCAAAATTGCCTTCACGAGGATCCCCGACGTGGAAGAATTTACGGAATAAGAGAAAACGATCAACAAAATTCTTCTGATTTAGTTCTTTAAGGCGGCTTGCTCTTCCGCTGTCAATACTAGGACGAAGTCGGGCTGCCGTAAATTTTTGCTAATAGATTATTTTTTAAGTTGTAACTAAAAAATTCGCTTGCGTATTGTAGTCCTCATTTTTTGAGGAGGTCCAATGCGCAGAGGTGGGATTTGGTATTTAGTAGCACTCTTTTTTCCTTTAGTTTCCTCAGCGATTAGTTTGCCTTTGCCTGGTGAAACTCTTGAGGAGCAAGCTCTGAGAACATATGAACAGGGAGAAAAATTCGAAAAGTTGCTTACGGAAACTCTCCCAGAGTTTTTTGTTCTAGCAAAAGAAGCAATAATTGGTGCTAAACAAATTCAAGATTTCGTGGTAGATCCCACAGCTCCAATGCCCGTTTCTTTTCCCAAGGATGGAGAACTTCCTCCTAAAGGATGGGCTTATGCAGTGGTGTGCATGGAAGGGGCTGGATTAGGAACGGTCTTTTTTCAGAGTGATTCAACAGGCGCAGGAAGCCATGCTTGGTTTGAGGCATACTATTCAGATGGAACGAAAGAAGCTGCGAGTCATAATAAAGGTGGATCTTCAGGAAGAGATTTAGAAAAAAAAGGCCCAAAAATCGCAAAGATTGCCTATTTACTCCCAGAAGAAACGGTAAAAAACTGCCATTATAATAGCTAATAATCATGCCGATTCTCATAATTATGATCTTAAGAATGAGAACTGTCTCGATACAGTCGGGGTCTGTACTAATTATCTGGGGATTCCTCTTCCTCCTCATCGAACTCCTACTCATGAAACAGCCTCCCCTGAATTTCTCTATCAACAATTTCTCAATAACCCCTATTTTGTTCCTTTTGTCCATCGTGAATCTAAGCTTTTAGATGCCTTGATGTTCTTCAAGGAAACTGTGAAAAATTGGGTGTTTGAAGAAACTTTTGATCCTCCGAGATTTACCCCAATGCTTTCTCCTCTTTCTCTTGGGGAATCCAATCCGATATCCAATCCGCTCCCATCTCAGATTAGTCAGTCTCGCTATGGAGGAATCGCTCTCAATAAGAAAGCCGAATTGAAAATTAGCCATAGCAATATAACGGGAGCCGTTTTTGAGCCATTGACTGGACAGCTCATTTTAGTAGGGCAAAAAAGGGTGTTTCTCCCTGAAATGCCCGTCGATGATTTGGCAGTTGCTTTCAAATCTGTTTATGGTTTGGGTGGGATTTCTCCCTGTGATCCCGCTGTTTCTATCGAACCCTCTGCAGATCAAACAAAGATGACGGTCTCTTATTTTGGACAAATTTTCGGGACTCAGTTTGGCCTCAAACTTTTTGAGGCTGACTATACATTAAAAAGGCTTGTTGTTGGAACATTGCAAAGCCAAACTCCAGGATATATTAGCCTAACAAAAAGATTTACGAATAATTATGTGACTCAACCTGGTTCTTATCGGACATGGATCGTTCCCGAAACTATTGAACTCGTTGAATCGGAAGATAGGGACTCAATGGTTTTTAGCAAAGTGAAAATGAAATGCTTAAACGAAACACACTCTACAGCAGATCGTAATCATATTTCTCATCAGCAATTTGCAGAACATTTTACTGCTTATTACGATTCTTTTGCTTCGGAATATCCTATTTTTCAGGAAATTAAACGACTGGCTCAAATTACCGGAGTAGTAAAATGGCTCAGAGAAAACAACGTTCCGATCGACCTTTCCTATTTTACCTCATATTCTCCCATTCCTTGCAATACTCCTCTTTTTGTTGATTCGCTAAAAACAGAATCTGGATGGTGGCATCAAAATATGTGGGGTGTTGTGAATTTCCAAGGTGGGATCAATTTGCAAATCTCTCTTTCAAAAACAACAGAGGAGGGAGCGAATCAAAATAAGGAAAATATTCTCTCATCAAAGCCTTACGACAGTTGTTTGAAGTGGGATTTACCGAATGGAGATGTCGCGGAAACTTGCGCAGTTGCCAAAACAAAAAAAGCGGGCAATCTACATCTCGAATTTACCGATTTTTTTTATCCTTTGTTGAATGATTCATCTTTTTCTTTTTCTCGATCCTATGACTCTTTTAATGATCGCGATTTTGGGATGGGCATCGGATGGACTTTTACTCCAGCATTTCTTGAGATCCCCGAAGAACGAATTGTGATTTCTGAACTACAAAAAAAAGCGGCTCCTTTTATTCTGTTAAAAACAAAAGAAAGGGATCAAATTTTTACTCTCAAAAAATATAAATCCGATGGGAGTTTAATCTATCTTCCTGAAAATGAAAAAGGTTTCCTTGTTTTACAGCCATCAAATATTTGGTCTTTTGGTTCTGATACAAATTCGATGCTTTTTGATGCGAGAGGAAATATCACTCTGTTTTGGAATTCGGAGGGCACTCATATTATCTATAAGTATGAAGATGAGAATCTCTGTTCTATTTCCTGTTTAGACAAAACCATTAGTCTTTTCTATAAAGAGGGACGTTTAGTCGAGGTGATGGGACTCGATGGTAAATCCATTTTTTATAGATACAATCATCAAGGCGAACTTGAAAAAGCGGGGGAAGAGATGGCTTATGGTTACGATGAAAACCATCGACTTTGCCGCTTTTCCAACCCTGAAGACTTTCTTATTTTCCAGGGATCATATGATGACTTCAATCGTTTAAAAACAGAAAAATGGGGGCCTATTGAATCAGTGAATGAATATTTTTTAAAAGATCAAAAGATTCGAAGGACGATCAGCATTGATTATGATATGCTATCAGCAATCCTCAAGAAAAAGGAACGATATGGAAACTGAAACCATACAAGTACCTATTCAAAAATCCAAAAAGCAATGGTTTTCTCCCAAATTACGTATTGCTTTTCGGCTATTTTTGTGCTTTTGGCTTTTTATATCCATTATCGATCGTTGGAGAAGGACGGGAGATTTGATGGAAAATGTATCTACCCCTTTAAGCCTGAATCCAGCCTATGCCAAAGAAATCGATGTAGAAACGTATTTGATGACCCGAGAACAGTTGAAACAGCTCTTTCCATCTTCTGCTGGATCTCCTTTAATCCAGTGGGAAGAAAAACAAACAGGTTTTATCAATGATCTTTCTCCTCTTTATTTTGTATTGCGTCTTCGCAATCAAGGAGATTCATATGCTTGGGGAAGATTACAAGCTCATTCCAAAAGATGGCGCAGGGGAACCGGAATAGAAGAAAGAGAAATTCCTGTGCAATTACTTCCCCCTCGAATGAAAGATTTTAAAACCATTATTCTCGCGGCTTCTGAAAATATAAATGGATTTGAGAGCCCTAGCCGCCAGTATGATAAGAATCCACCCACTATTACAACTGAATGGATTTCTCTTTATGCATCAAAATCAGGAGGAGAAGATGGATCCTAACTATAAAACAACTCCTCTCTACAAGTGGACGCGTCGATGTTTCTGGCTCCTCATGATGATCTTCTTGCCCACCTATTTCATTACACGCTACCAAAACGAGGAATATCGTTTTGGTCAAAATTTCCGTTTTCTTAATACACTTTGGTTCATCCCTACGCAGAGAGTTACTTGGGAATCTTACCTAATGACACCCTCTCAAGTTCAGGCATTTCTAACAAAAGAAATAAGTCCGAAAACAATTTTAAGAGATTCATCCTATGCTTCTATAGATCCGAATGGCGATTATTACATCGTTTTTCGTTTAAAAACAAATCAACGTAGAGTTCATAGTGGACGAATTAAATGCTATGTTGAGGGGACTCCATTTCCTTTAGATTTGCAGGTTTATCCCGGGCCAGATCACAATCCCAATGACTATGAAAATGGAGGGGCTGGTCTCCGTCTATACAGAGGTTTCAAAGATTACATTATCCCGGTTCATGTAGATCCAAATGAAATCAAATGGACTCCCCATCTTACCATTCAGTGGACAAGCATGTATAGGAGTTAATTCAAAAAGGAAAGTGAAGAGTATGGAAACTGAAACCATACAAGTACCTATTCAAAAATCCAAAAAGCGATGGTTTTCTCCTGAACTCCGTATTGCTTTTCGGGTATTTTTATGTTTTTGGCTTTTTATATCCATTATCGATCGTTGGAGAAGGACGGGAGATTTAATGGAAAATGTATCTACCCCTTCAAGCCTGAATCCAGCCTATGCCAAAGAAATCGATATAGAAACTTATTTGATGACCCGAGAACAGTTAATACAGCTTTTCCCACCTTCTGATAAATCTACCTTAATTCATTGGGAGGAAAAACAAACAGGCTTTATCAATGACCTTTCTCCACTTTACTTTGTATTGCGTTTCCACAATAAAGGTGATTCTTATGCTTGGGGAAGGTTGCAAGCTCATTCCAAAAGATGGATTAGAGGAACGGGGATAGAGGAAAGAGAAATCCCCGTGCAATTACTCCCCCCTCGAATGAAAGGTTTTAAAACCATTATTTTCGCGGCTTCTTTTAGTATAAATGGATTTGAGGGACTTGGTTACGGAGACAAAGATCCCCCCACTATTACAACCGAATGGCTTTCTCTTTATACGTCAAAATCGGGAGGAGAAGATGGATCCGAACTATAAAACAACGCCTCTTTACAAGTGGACGCGGCGATGTTTCTGGCTCCTCGTATTGATCTTTTTGCCCACTTATTTCATTACGCGCTATCAAAATGAGGAATATCGTTTTGGTCCAGATTTCCGTTTGCGCAATACTCTTTGGTTTATTCCCACACATAGAGTTACTTGGGAATCTTACCTCATGACAGCTTCCCAAGTTCAGGCGTTTCTAACAAAAGAAATAAGCCCGAGTAAAATTTTAAAAGATCGGTCACTTCCCTCAATAGATCCGAATGGGGATTATTATATTGTTTTTCGCTTAAAAACAAATCAACATAGAGTTGATGGAGGACAGATTAAATGCTATGTTGAGGGAGCTAAATTTCCTTTAGATTTGCAGGTTTATCCCGGTCCAGATCACAGTCCCGATGACTATCAAAATAGGGGTTCTAGTCTCCATTTATACAGAGGTTTCAAAGATTATATTATTCCGGTTCATGTAGATCCAAATGAAATCAAATGGACTCCCCATCTTACCATTCAATGGACGAGCATGTATAGGTTTTAATTCAAAAAAGAAAAAGGAGGATTATGGAAATTGAAACTCTACCTCTACCCGCCCAAAAGTCTCGCGCTGCTTTTCGGCTATTTTTGTGCTTTTGGCTTTTTTTACCCGTTATTGATTGTTGGAGTAACTCGGAGAATCTGACGCTAAGCGATGAAGAATGGAGAAAAAAGCTCTCCTCCGAATGCTACAGAGTTTGCAGAGAGAAAGGGACTGAACGCCCTTTTAAGGGGAAATATTGGAACTGCCACGAACCGGGCATCTATCAATGCGCGGCCTGTGGATATTCTTTATTTCGCTCGGAAGATAAGTTTGATTCAGGAACTGGATGGCCTAGTTTTGTCCGCCCGATCGCAGGACATGTAACTTCAAAACCAGACTCCTCCGATGGGATGGAGAGAATCGAAGTCATTTGCAGTCGATGCGATTCCCATTTGGGACATGTCTTTAACGACGGCCCCAAGCCGACAGGCAAGAGATTCTGCCTTAATTCGGCGTCCCTCGACCTTCAGAAAAAGTAGGTTTTTTCCTACACTCCAATCGCAAAATATTCGCTAACGAGATCGAGGATGCCGTTGGTGAGCATCTGGACCCCGATGAGGCAAACAAGCATTCCTCCGAGCCGCTCCACTGCGATCAGTCCTTTTTCTCCCAGTAATCGTTTGATGAATGAGCCGAGAAGAAGGACGATCAACGAGGGAACCCAAGCCACAAAGGCAGCGCCAGCGACGTAGAAGGGATTGCCAAGGGCATGGGAATAGAGCATTACAAGCGTGATTGATCCGGGCCCCGTAATAACTGGGATGGCTAAGGGAATGATCATTGGCTCTTGGCTGAGCGCCTTTTCCTTCCCCTCATCGACTGTTTTGGGAAAAATCATCGTCAAAGAGATGAGGAAGAGAAGCACCCCTCCAGCAACCGCGATGACGTGGCGGGAGATTCCTACGATCCTTAAGATCGCGTCGCCAAAGAAAGTAAACAAGAGGAGAATAACTAGCGCGGCAATCATTTCCCGCGTGATGATCTTGAGCTGTCGCTTTTGGTCAAACCGAGAGAGCATAGCCAAAAATAGGGGGATTTGACCAGTGGCATTCAACACAAGGAAAATCGCTGCCGCGACTGTAAAGAAGCTTGCATCAGCTGAAATATTCATAAAAATTTGAATTCCGTTAAATTTAAGGGTCCATGGTATCCAAATCATTGGAATATTGCAAGGCTTTATGGCATAATGGCCCGGCATGAAAAAGTTTAAGGTGGTGACCCTAGGTTGCCGGACTAATCAATACGAATCTCAAGGGTATACGGACCAGCTGCGGCAGATGGGTTACGCGGTGGCGGGCGAGGGAGAAGAGGCCGACCTCTGCATCGTCAATACGTGCACGGTGACTGAAGGGGCCGATAGCTCTTCGCGCCATCAAATCCGCTCCCTTTTGCGCGAGCATCCGCAAGCAAAGATCGCCGTTACGGGCTGCATGGCTGAAAGCGCTCCCGAGGTCCTTCTCCAAATGGATGGAAGGATTCAGATTGTCCCCAATGCCAAAAAGGAGCAGCTCCTCGAACAGATTTTTCCTGAAGAGGAAAACCTCCCCGAATTCAATATCCAGGCTTTCGATGCTCACACCCGCGCTTTTGTCAAAGTGCAAGATGGCTGTAATTCTTTCTGTACTTACTGCGTCATTCCTTATGTCCGAGGCCGCTCCCGTTCCCGGCAGATGGGCGAGGTAATTAAAGAGGTAGAAGGGCTTGTCGCCAATGGCTACAAGGAAGTGGTGATCACAGGGATCAACGTGGGCGATTTCGATGGGGGAGGGAGGCTTGCGGATTTGGTCCGCGCTGTCGATGCAGTGAAAGGGCTGCGGCGGCTCCGAATTTCCTCGATCGATCCCGATGAGGTCGATGACGATCTGGCTGATGCAGTTTTAAACGGAAAGACCACCTGCCCCAGCATGCACATCGTTTTGCAATCTGGTTCTAATGTAACTTTGAAGCGGATGAACCGGAAGTATACCCGGCAGATTTTTATCGAGACCTTTGAGCGGATGGTCCATCTGCAGCCCGACTTTACGGCGACGACCGATATCATTGTCGGCTTTCCGGGAGAGACAGAAGCTGACTTTGCTGAGACGCTTGAACTCGTGGAACGGGTGAAGTTTGCCAAAGTGCATATGTTTCCTTACAGCCCCCGCAAGAGGACCCGCGCTGCGCTTTACCCGAATAAGGTGCCCCAAGATGTGATCCGGCGAAGAAAGCAAGAGCTGCTCAGACTCGCCGAAAAAACGGCCTTCGAATTGCGCCAGCGGTTTGTGGGACGGAGAATGGAAGTGCTCCTTGAAAATGGCGATGCGGCGCGCCCCGGCTTTTTATCCGGGCATACGACCAATTTTCTCCGCGTTTGGGTTCCGGCCGGAGGCTATAAGCCCAATGATATCATCGATGTGGAAATCATCGGAAATGAACCCGACGGATTGATAGGAATTTATGAAGATCAGCATTGCTGAACGGCTCAAGCCTTTTTCTCATTTGCCAGGCGCTGCCTGCATCATCCCAGGCACTTGTTGGGAGATTGAAGCCTTTCCCACGCTTTTGCGCTTTGGGAAAAAAATAGAACTTAAATTGGGACTCACCGGACCCGTTGAAGAATTCACGCTCCAGCAAGATCTGGAAAAAAATTGCGTTTGGGTTTTTGGCAAAGCCAAAGAGGGCTTTTACCGACTTCGCATTGAGGGGAGCGATTCTGGATTTGATCTCTATGCGGAAAAAATGCCCCCCATTCCTGGACCTCTCAAGGCCAAAGAGTCGTTCCACATCGGAGCCGAAGTTCTCTTTATCTCAAATCCTGCTTTTGAGCGCCTTTCGCTCGGCAGCCACAAGTCGCAAGATTGGGACCAGGTGCAGCGGCGCTCCGATTTGAAAGAGATCCTCCCTATCCTTTTCTGCCTCGGACAAAAAATCCCTCTCATCGCTCCTCAGCCCCTGACGGGGACGGCCCGATTATTGGAACTCCCAACAGACCGAAATCAAGCTGCCTCCGCCCTCGAAGCCTTTTTGAAAGCGGCCTTTGCGAAAATCCTGGTTCCTCGCCTCACCGACGACGATCATCAAGGCCTCGTTCCTGAAGAAGCTGCCGAGGGAAATCCTTCTTTCCTCCTTCAAGAAGGGGCCAAGCTCGTCCGTAGCCTCTTCTTTAAGCAAAATGAGCGGAGGATCAAATTCCTTCCCCATCTTCCTGTGCCTCTTGATTGTGGAAGGATGACCGATCTCAAGGCTCCGGGCATCGGGACTCTCGATCTCGAGTGGTCTAAAAAACTCCTGCGTCGCTGCATTGTCCGCGCCTCCACTTCGGGCGAGGTAGTTGTAGAATTGCAAAGTGAATTAAAGACATTTCGCGTTCGGACTTCTCTGAAAGAGAAAGGGCGCCGGCAAAGCGCCAGCGAACCCCTATTGCTTGAGGCAGGGAAGAGTTATTATCTCGATTGTTTTCAAAAGTGAGGATCTATGATCTCTGGCGTCACACCTACACAAGTCAAAGACTTTGTTTTCAAATGGACCCCGAGGGTGTTGATCGTTGGATTTGTAGGCTATTATAGCCTTGGATTCGCCTACAGCACGGGTCTTATGGCGGCTATCGATAAGGTAGCGATTCCGATCATCCAACACTTTGTCGGCTTGGCAGGTCTTGGAGCCACAATGCCTATTTTTCAATGGTATTCAGCTTTGGCCGTTCGGGTGATTGCAGCGGGGATCGCTGAACTCATCTATGAGGGGATTGAAAAGGTCATTCGAATGTGTCTACAAACTCTCCGTTCCCTTTATTCTAATGCATCTGGGGATCCGCTGAGGAGCCAATAGCTGGGACCGTATTCAAAGCTCAGCTGCTCTCCTTTTTGAATGTCGCGTAGGCTGAAGAAAATGAGGTGATAGAAACCGTCAATAAATGCATAGGCGGATTTTAGATTGGGCTTGTAACTGTGATTGATAAAGCGGGTGAAATTTCCCTGCTCAGCATCAATCACAAAATTCCGATCCCTCTCATCAGGGACCGGATACTCAAAACAATAAATATTCCTAGGAACAAAAAAAATCTGGATGCTTTTCCGGACAACTCCTGCATATTCTCCGAGAAAGCGATTCGCCTTGAGATTTTCTTCAGCAAAGACTCCATGACCGATCCGTTCATTGATCCAGCGAATCGAAACTTTGGGCATAAAATCCGATTCGATTTTCTTCCGATATTTTTCTCCGAGTTGCTGTGATATGACACTGACATTTCCTTTCCTCAACTCTTCCAACCCTCTGGTTAGAATATCTTGTCTTTCTTCGTCGCTTTGAAAGTCGATGCCGGGCAAATATTGGAAACTTAAATCGGGAGGGAAACAATTCTTGCGCATATGTATGCGATGAATAGCAGTTTCTGGCTTTTTACTCCAGCGAGGCCCTTCCGCCATAATTCCTTAAAAAGCGAGAGACCATCCCGTAGAGGGATGGTCTTAATCTTGCTTTAAGTGCATCGATTAAACTCTAGTTAGAATGGCGATTAGGAGGGGCGAATCTTGTCAGCGATCTCTTTTCTGGCCTCATCGCATTTCTTTTTTGCCTCATTGGATTTCGCTTCTACAACCTCTTTGGCCTCATCGGCTTTCTCTTCTGCGGCCTTTTTTGCGTCTTTGGCTTTTTCTTTTGTTGTGTCAATAGCATGATCGAGTTTTTCGCCAGGTGTTTTTTGCATAGCAAAAAGGGGGCCATTGGCAAAACATAAGCAACCTGTGAAGCAAGCTAGCGTCAGTAACATTTTTTTGTTTTTCATACGTTTCCGATTGTTTCAGGTTTATGAAAGCAGTCAAGTTTAACCAAATACAGACCAAAACTGGTTAAAATTTTTTTCCGGCTTGGTATAAATTGTTGACCACCCTGAAGTCTAAGCCGAACCTCCATTTGTGTCTCTCTTAATCTCCTGAAACTTAAAGATATTGCAAATGTAAAATATTTTCTTTGTAAAGAATTGAGGGTCTTGTTAGTCTTCAGGCGTTCAGAAATTATGTGAAATGAGGGAATGTTATGACAGCATCAATAAAATCATTTGCTTCTGGAGTTGAACAGTCGTTCAACTCTTTAGTAGACAACTCTCCAATCATTGTTTTAGGCAGCGTTGTGGGCGCTGGAGTTGGGTATTTGGCAGGTGGATGTGCAATGGCCTGGCTGGCTGCAAAAATCACTGGACTTGTTTTGGGGATGATCTATGCAATGGGTCGTCCTAAATGTGTGATTGAACCGAACATATTATCTCAGGGAAACTGTCGTGCAATTGGGAATGTTGTAGCCTCTTTAGGGATCCCCTACTTCTTGATTCATTGTGTTCACATATTAGTTGGGTAAGCTGCTACATTGCATGCCTAATTTTTAGAGAGCTAACCAATGAAGGAGGATAGAATTATTTTCCTTCATTGATCTATGCCTCCTTTCCAAAATAGATTGATTCCGCTACCTTCTTGTTATGATGTCTACAGTGGGGAATGGATCTTTTGAAATTGCGCTTCTGGCAGAGTTGCGCCATCATGATCCTCACCATTTTCTCGGCCTTCATGAAACGCCGTCCGGCCAAGTCATCCGCCTTTGGCGCCCAGGCGGAGAAAAAATTTACCTCGAAGTATTGGGCCAAGTTGCCCAAGCCGTAAAGACCAACGAACAGGGGCTTTTCGAATATGTCCCGTCCACTAAAATCACCTCCCTTGATTACCGGATTTATCACCAAAACGGAATGTTGGCCCACGATCCTTACGTTTTTTTGCCTACCATTGGAGAGACCGATACATTTCTCTTCAATAAGGGATGCCATTATGAACTGCATGGAATGCTGGGAGCGAATTGCAAGCAGTTTCAGGGGGTTGCCGGGACTCAGTTTGCTGTCTGGGCTCCGAATGCGCGCAGTGTCTGTCTAGTCGGCGATTTCAACCATTGGGACGGACGGCAATGTCAGATGCGGAGCCTGGGTGCATCGGGAGTGTGGGAGCTCTTTGTTCCTGGAATTGGCCAAGGAGAGAAATATAAGTTCGAAATCCACACTCGCGAAGGATTGCTCCGCGTCAAGAGCGATCCCGTCGCTTTCTACTCGGAACTGAGACCCAATACCGCCTCGGTTGTTTTTGATATCAATGCCTATTCGTGGAAGGATCAACAGTGGATGGCAGAGCGCAAATCGCTCAATAGTCCAATGTGCGTCTATGAAATGCACCTTGGGTCATGGCGCAATTACGGAACCGAATTCCCCAATTATCGGGAAATAGCGGTTGATCTCGCCAAATATTGCAAAGAGATGGGCTTTACCCATGTCGAACTCCTCCCTGTGATGGAGCATCCCTTCGATGAGTCGTGGGGGTATCAAGTGACCGGGTTTTTTGCCGTCACAAGTCGCTATGGAACACCGGCTGATTTCCAATTTTTTGTCGATCATTTGCATGAGCAGGGGATCGGAGTGATTCTCGATTGGGTCCCAGCTCATTTTCCGACGGATGATTTTTCTCTCAATCGGTTTGATGGGACGGCCCTCTATGAGCACGACGACCCGCGCAAGGGAATCCATCCCCATTGGCATACGGCTATTTTCAATTATGGCCGGAAAGAAGTGTCTAATTTTCTCATCGCTAGCGCTCTTTTCTGGTTTGAAAAGATGCATGTAGATGGCCTCCGCGTCGATGCCGTCGCGTCAATGATCTATCTCGATTATGGGCGCAAAGCAGGGGAGTGGATCCCCAATCCCGATGGAAGTAACTTCAATATCGACGCGATCGAATTTTTAAAGCACCTCACCTCAGTCGTCCATGACCGCTTTCCCGGCCGCATCCTCATTGCTGAGGAGTCTTCTTCTTATGCAGGAGTCACCCACTCAGAAGGACTTGGCTTTGATTTAAAATGGAATATGGGATGGATGAACGATACGCTTCGCTATTTCTCCAAAGATCCCATTCATCGAAAGTTTCATCAAGAAGAACTGACTTTCAGTCTTCTCTATGCTTTTTCCGAAAAATTTATGAGCGTTCTCTCTCACGACGAAGTGGTCCATGGGAAAAGAAGCCTTCTCAATAAGATGCCGGGTCCTGACTGGCAGAAATTTGCCAATATCCGCCTTCTCTATAGCTATCTCATTTGCCACCCCGGCAAAAAACTGATCTTCATGGGAGGGGAGGTGGGGCAATGGAATGAATGGGACTGCAAAGCGCAGATCGACTGGTATTTGCTGCAGTATCCTCTCCATCAAGGACTCTATGAAATGGTTCGCGATCTCAACCATTTTTACTTAAATCACTCCTCATTGTGGGAAATCGATTTCGAATGGAGCGGGTTTGAATGGATCGATTTTTCCGATGTAGAAAGAAGTGTGACGGCCTATTTACGCAAAGGGAATCAGCAATGTTTGGCTATTGTCCATAACTTCACTCCTGAATACCATGAAAATTATTGGATCAAATTAGGGAATGTAAAGGGAATCAAAGAGGTCTTCAATACCGACGGAGCCCAATATGGCGGGTCGAATCAGCTCAATGCAACCATCGAATGCCAAAGCGCGGGTTTTGCGATCCACCTGGCACCTCTTGCGACGATGGTGTTTCAGGTGGAGTTCTGAAGTCAAAGATCGTTGTCTAGGTACATAGGAACTGCGCCGGGAAGAGGAGAATTGCAGTGCTCACCCTCACCTAATAAAGGAACGGCTGATTGTCGACCGGTTGGGGTAGGTTCTTCAAGTGGCTCTGGAGATAACGCTTGGGGATTCTTAAGTCGATCGGTCGAAATAGATTCCTCAAGTGGCGCTAGAAGAGCTAACCCTGAAGGAATCTTAAACTGAGTTCTAAAAAAGTCTGGAGTCTTTGGAGTTCCTGAAACGGCTGGATTCTCTTCTGAATAAATCATTGAACGTCCAGGGACCTGGCTATTTGATACAGCAGAAGGCTGAGAAGCTAGAGAAGATCGAGAAGGCACTGGCCCCGGAGGCGATACGGCTACTAGAACAACTCGGTTGCTTAAGGAGCGAGAGAGGTGGTTGGGGAAAGAGGCGAGGGGGATAGAACCACTCATAGGAGGAGGAGTGCCATTCGGTGTTGTTTGATCAGATCCAAAACAACTAACAAAACAGCTAAGTAAACAGTTGCAACTACACATATTATTCCTTTTTTTAATTATTAAAGTTTTTTTACGATCCATCTTGCCGCGACGAAGGTGTTCCAGGTGGACCTACAACTTTTGGCTCATCTAATAAAGGAAGGACCGATTGTCGACCTTGCGGAACAGGTGTATCACATCTATCTTGATCCATGATTTCGGAAAGTCCAGAAAGAGCAAATCCACCTAGTTCTTCTTCCTCTGATTCGCTTCCTTCGATCGATGAACTCGTTGAACGTTGTGAGGCCTCATTATTCGGTGCCACTGCTACAGAAGGTGCTGCAGCTTGGGGCGATATGTTACAGTTGCTCTGGGGCTGAGAAAGTCCTTGCCGGTAGATGGCCAAGTGGAGAAAGTTATTCATGGGAGGGGGCGCATGGGTAGGAGGGGGCTCCGGCATGATCCTGGCTTTCCCGAAACAATTAAATAAACAATTGCAAATATTCACATTATTCCTTTTTTTCGCGTTATTATATCTTAAAATATTGATAATATCAATTAATTTATTTCTTGAAATGGGATAAGCGTGTAATAATGGTATTACTTATCTTCTTTGAAGTATTCTTGATAGTCGATTGCGAAGGCTGAAAATACTTTCAATAGCCTTAGATCGATAGCGGATGGGTCGTAAAGTTTAATATCCCAATGATCTGTTACATGTTCGACAAAATTCCGTCTTAAATGGGCGATCGTCCGTTCACCCGCCATGACGACAAAGCCGGAACATTGATAATCGAGATAGGCGATGGCGAGCAATTTGTTGCTTCCGTCGTAGAAACTGTATTTTGCGCTGGCTGTGGTTAGAGCTTGTCCATCGATAAACCCTATTTGGATTCCCTTTGCATCGTACACATCGATATCTTTGCCCCAAGCAAAGAGAGATCCGAGTGAGAGGGCTTGAACAATCCCTTGGGCTTCATAAACGCCTGCAGCATCATAGAGGTCGTAAGTGGTCCGCGCGGTTAAGGCACTTTTAATGGCTCTCCCTTCAAAACCGTTTTTTCCCTGCATTTCAAAATAAGTGGAAAAGCGATAGGGGTGCTCAGTGACCGTATAGGAATAAGGGTCGGCGAACGCCTGTGTGCAAAAAACAGCAGCTAAGAAGTAGAACCATTTCATGGAAAGCATTATGCTCTGGTCGAGTGATTTTTTGCAAATCTTGGATCGATAAAAATTCGGCGAATCGTATACATTTTTCATATGCATAAGATCAAAACGCAGCAAGAGTATATCGAGCTCGCCGAAGAGCTGATCGAACACGATAAGCATTACTACGACGAGGCGAAACCGGTCATCTCCGATTACGAATACGATCAAAAAATGGCCGCCTTGATCCAGTATGAGAAGGCCCATCCCGATCATATTCTGCCCCATTCTCCCTCTGCGAGGATCAGCGAGTCGGCGACCGAGGGGTTTAAGCAGCGGTCTCACCTCGCGCCGATGATGTCGCTCAACAACACCTATTCCGAAGAGGAGCTGGCCGACTTTATCAAGCGGGTCCATAAACTTCTCGAGAAAAAAGAGGTCGCTTTTTGCTGCGAATTGAAGATGGATGGGACATCTCTATCACTCCGCTATGACAAGGGGCATCTCGTCCATGCCACGACGCGGGGCAATGGGCGCCTTGGGGATGATGTGACGGCCAACATCAAGACGATCAAATCTGTTCCCTTAAAATTGAGCGGTTCCCATTTTCCCGATGTGATGGAAGTGCGGGGCGAGGTGATTTTAAGCTTAGCCACTTTCCGCGCTCTCAATGCTCAGCGGGAGGAAGAGGGGCTCGAACCCTTTGTCAATCCCCGCAATGCAGCGGCAGGTTCGCTCAAACTCCTCGATCCCCGCGAAGTGGCCAAGCGGAAACTCAACCTCGTTACCTATGGAATTGGCGAAGGACAATCTCCGATCGCAACGCAGCACGAAGTGCATCACTATTTAAAAAAAATGGGCCTTCCTATAGCTAAAACAGAATATGTTGTCGTTTGCCACACTCTCGATGAGATCATGAAATTCGCTCGCAAAATCGAGAAAGAACGGGACTCTCTTCCCTTTGAAATCGATGGGATTGTCGTCAAAGTCGATGAATTGAAATGGCACTCGCAGCTCGGAGTCACAGGCAAAGCGCCCCGCTATGCCGTGGCCTATAAATTCGCTCCAGAACAAGCCAGTACGCGGATCAACGACATTGTCGTGCAAGTGGGGAGAACGGGCGTCTTAACTCCTGTGGCTGAATTGGAGCCTATTTTTCTTGCCGGCAGCACCATCTCTCGCGCCACGCTCCACAATCAAGACGAAGTGGCTCGCAAGGACATCCGCATTGGCGATTGGGTCTCCATTGAAAAAGCGGGTGACGTCATCCCTCAAGTGGTGAAAGTCGATTTCAAAAAGCGGCATAAGGACAGCAAACCTTGGCATATGCCCAAGCATTGCCCTCTTTGCAAAACCGAAGTCGTGCACGTTAAAGGGGAAGTGGCTGTCCGTTGTCCCAATCCTAAATGCGATGGCCAAAAAATGAAGCGCATCCAGTATTTCGCTTCCAAGCACGCCATGGATATCGAGCACATGGGGGAAAAAGTCGCCGAGCAGCTCGTCGAAAAGGGACTTGTCAGCCGGATTTCAGATATCTATCTGCTCGATGAAAAAATGTTGGCCCAGCTCGATGGATTTAAGGAAAAATCGATCCACAATCTTCTCAAGAGCATTGAAGGGTCGCGCAAATGTCCTCTTTCTCGCTTCATCATGGGTCTCGGCATTAAATATGTGGGGACCGAAACGGCTGAACTCCTCGCCGAGGAAACGGGGGACATCGATACTTTGATCCACATGAAGGAAGAAGATTTTGTGAGCATAGAGGGCATTGGGGAAAAAACAGCGAAAGCCATTGCCGCTTTTTTTCGCGATGCGGATAACCGCGAAGAGATCAAACTCCTCTTGCGGCACGGGGTCGAGCCGCAAAAGATGAAAAAGAAGATGACGGGGCATGATTTCTCAGGGAAAACCTTCGTTTTGACCGGCGCACTTGAGCACTATTCGCGCGATGAAGCAGCGGCTTTGATCAAAGAGCGAGGAGGCAAAGTCTCCGGATCTGTCAGCAAGAATACCGACTATGTTCTCGTCGGCGAAGACCCTGGTTCCAAATACGACAAAGCCAAAGAGCTCGGGATCAAAATTCTCTCCGAAGAGCAGTTCCGAAAAATGCTTTAAGTCGTTAAAGAAGGAAGGCGCTTAAGATGGACAGTGCTCCAAAGGTGAAAATAAGAAGGCCTGCGAACCGATTGATCCATCTCATCATGCTACGCGTCACTCTTTTCCGAAATAGACTAATTCCTTCGCTGAGAAGCAGCCACCAAAGAGCCGAACCGATTCCGACTCCAATCACAATGGCTGTCGCGCTCCCATAAGTAGATCCGACGGCGAATCCAAATCCTGCAAAAACGGCCAGATAAGAGAGAATCGCAGCTGGATTTCCCAAAGTGAGGAAAAAAGTCGAGACAAAGTCTCCCAAAAAAGATCTGTGAGTGACTTTGCCAAGATGATCCGTTGTTTTAGTTAGAAAAATTGTCACACCCAAATAGAGCAAGAAAATCCCTCCCAAGAGACGAAGCCAGATCTGATGGTCCTGCAAGAAATCAGAGATGAATGTAAGTCCAAAAGCACCCACTGCACCAAAAAGGATATCTGCTGCCGCTGCACCTAGCCCCGTAAACAGCCCCGATAGGCGTCCAAATTGGAGAGTTCTCCGGATGCAGAGGATCCCGATAGGACCCACAGGAGCAGCAATCGAAAACCCCAGAATAATCCCTTTGAGAAAAAACGAAAGTTCCATGCTATGCCTTTTATCACATTCTTGAACAAAATGTACAGCCGATCTATACTCTGTGGCCAAATTATGGAGGTTGATTGTGATTCAGCCAATTCCAAGTTCAATTCAGACGCCCTCTGCAACGCAAAATTCGACTCTGTCAGAAACTTTATCTAGGTTGTGCAAGAAAGTTTATAACTTTTTTAGCATGATCTGGGCCGCATTCAAAAGTGTTTTCAACCTGTCAGATTATCGGATTGAAAAAATAGACTCCGATCAGATTTCTCCTGAATTAATGGGGAAACTCAAACAATTCGAAGCTTCGTTCACTTACCCCTTCAGCGATCGGGAGCGATTCCGGATTGAACATGGGAAAAATGGGGATTATTTCGCTTTCTTTAAAGGGCTTGGGAAAGTCCATTACTACGTAGCGACCTCTAAGGAAACGGGGGAAATCGCTGCGGTGGGTTGTGGGATCTTGAGATCGTTGCCTACGCAAAGTGGCCAGCCCATTCAGGCTTGGTACATTTGCGATTTGAAGGTGGGTGAAAAATTCCGAGGAGAAAAGCTCCCTTTAATGATGTTTTCTAAGGCCGCTTGGCGCTATTTACAGGCCCCGAGAGGCTACGGAATTTGCATGAACCCGCCAGAGGGCCCTCCAAAAGCTGCCGAGATCTGGAGAAAGCATAGCCCTATGAAGGGACTGAATACACAAATCCTCAATCTCTATACGCTGAATGCCGAACAGGCGGTTGGGCGAAGACCTGAGATCGAAAAAGTCTTGCGAGATCTGGGAATCCTGAAAGAACAAGAGCGCTTATCCCTCGCGAGCACGAACGGAGTGAAGGATTATCAAATCTTTGGCGCCGATCCCAACCAGACGCATCCTTGGCAGCTTCTCCATTTTCAACGTTCGGCAAGCGGAGAGTTTGCGCCGCAAGTGGGCCATGCTCACATGTTATCCGCCGTCGAAGGATCCCCTCTGGATATCGCTTTAAAAAGACTGCTCGGACCCCATTCCTCAACCGCTGAAATTGTGAGCTTTGGAATGGAAAAAGTTGATTTTAACTATTTAACCTCGAATGAAATATGAAAAAACTCATCCCTCTACTCCTCTCTTGTTTTCTTCATGCCGGAATGGTTGAAGAAGCAGTGACTCGACCGATCGCATTTTCTGTTGTCCGCGAAGATTCTTTGCAAGATATCGAAGTGATTCACCGCTATTTCTCGGAAGAAAAGGTTTCCATGTTGATGGTTGCCTCAGGAGGATGTACAGCGGCCTCCTTGGTGGCCGACATCCCTTTTCAGGACTTGACGTTGGTTGATCCCAATTTGGCCCAGCTCCAGTTATCGAAATTAAAACTCCAATTCTTGACTTTGTCTCCGCGGAAGCGACTCGAAATTCTCGGATATCTCCCGATGAAAGCCGAGGAAAGAAAGTCGATTCTCTGCGGATTCATGCACGCGTTAGATATCGAAAGAAGCGCTTTGGGAGATCTCGATCTAATTGGAGAGAGGGGACTCGATTTTACAGGCCGCTACGAAAGGATTTTTGAAGAGATTCGCGCCCTGCTTGACGATCATCAAATAGAAGAGCTATTTGCCCAAACGGATCTTGAAAAACAGACGGAGCTAGTAGATCCTGAAACACCTCTTGGGAAAGCGATCGACAAAGCCTTTGACGCAGTGATGTCCCAAGAGAATCTGACCCATATTTTTGGAGAAAAAGCAACTGCGAACAGAGTCCAAGATTTTTCGCGTCATTTCCTCGAGAGGACCCGCACCTTTCTCAAGCTTCAACTCGCCTCGAGTTCTCCTTGGATGGCCCATCTTTTCTTGGGTCGGTTTTACGGTGAAGAGATGTTTCCTTGGCTTAAGTGCAAAATGGTCCACTGTTTTCCGAAAATCAGCTATTTCCACGGAACTATGAATGAGGCGCTAAAAGAGAGCAAACCAGAAAGTTATCACGTCATTCATCTCTCCAATATTCTCGATTGGCTCTCTCCTGAAGAAGCTAGAACTACCCTTGCACTCAGCTTCAAGGCTTTAAAGCCTGGTGGCTGCGTCATCATTCGGCAGTTGAATTCCAATCTCGACATCCCCATTCTGGGGACAGAATTTGAGTGGAGCGATTTAAAAGAGCCCGTAGACCGGAGTTTTTTCTATCGCAATGCTTACTTAGGATTTAAGCCCAGGCAATCGCTGGCTCCCCAAGTGCAAAAACTAGCCGATGTCGTTTTGCAAGAAAGGCCCATTCTGGAAGGGGCTTTTTTCAAGGCCCTTCCGACGATGCCGCTGGAGATTTTTCGAAAAACCCAGCAGCAATTTTATTTTGCCGTCGATTATTTTTCCCGCCCGATGAGCGCACTCGTGGCTCGGTTGCCTTTTCATAAGGATCGGATAGATATCATCCACAACATTGTCGAAGAACATGGCGACTTTTCGGTCAATCGGTACCATTCGAATACATTTCGGCAATTCTTGTGTACAATAGACGCAGAGGTTCCTTCTCAAATATCGGCCCATGTTGATGCATTCAACTTCACGCTGATGGGTGTTTGCGCCAATGAAGATCCGATTCTGGCCGTCGCCTGCAATGGGATCATCGAATACGCTTTTGCCGATATCTCTGCATATCTAGGGAGAACCGTTGTCGATAGAGAATGGGTCTCTGAGGAAGATTTAGTCCACTACAACCTCCATGCTCATATCGATAAACGGCATGCCGAAGAACTCTTTAAAATCATAGAGCCCTATGCCGAGGATCCAAAAGCGCGCGAAATGGTCATCGCAGGCCTAAGGCTCGGAGCGTATATTTTCAATCGCCTCTATGAAGATCTCTACACCGAAGCTCTTTAAAAAAGGAAAATAAAATGTCTTTTGCCATTCCCATTCGCAACCGCTTTGCTATTTTTGATGAACCCGAAGTCTTTAGATACGATAAAACAACCCTTCTCGCTATAAGAAGCTCTGAAACTGTTCGCGCCATGGCTCCTCCGAACTTGCCTGAGATTCTCAAAGCTCATCCCCGATCTGCGCTGAACTCTTCCTCGAGATTCATAAATAAAGTGATCCACGCCCAAAATGGACATTCCGTTTCAACGAATGGAAGAGTTCATAAACTTAAGAAAATGATTTGGGTCCCGAAACAAAAAATAGTTTAGACCAGAACTGGCGCCGGCTGCACGGGTTGTGGCTGGCGGGATTTCCAACAGTGGAAGCCCACAGTAATCGCGATGATGCCTAGGGTCGCAACGAGGGGATGAAGACCAAAAATGGCCAACTGTTTTCGCCGCAAGCAAACATAAAAATCTTAAAAAAAAAGAGGAACTTCAGCTATGCTTTTTTGTTCAACCTGGAGTTCTCTATGAAAAGCAAAATTCTCTCTCTATTGGCGTCACTTTCGTTGACAACTGGTTTTGCAGCTGACAATGAATGGGTTCACGATTATATCACCAATGTTCCCGATTTTCCGATCCCGGGCATTCAATTTAAGTGTTATCCCGAGCTATTAAAGAATCCCGAGGCCTTCCATCGAGCCATCCAGACTTTTGCGGATCGATATCGAGACTCCAATCTCGATGCCATTGTGGGTCTTGATTCGAGGGGATTTATCTTTGGCACAGCGCTTGCTTATGAAATGAACCTCCCCTTTGTGATGATTCGCAAGTCTGGCAAATTGCCTCGTCAAGTAGAGCGGATTGAATATGCATTGGAATATGGGAAGGCATCTTTTGAAATCGAGATCGATTCGATCCATGCAGGCGATCGCGTTCTGGTCATGGACGACCTCCTGGCTACTGGAGGAACCGCCGCAGCTGCTTCCACGCTCATCGAGCGCTTGGGCGGAGAAGTCGTAGAGATCGCCTGCTTAATCGAACTCGTTGGTTTACATGGTCGGGAAAACCTCAAACGCCCCTTCTATTCGCTCGTATCGATTGAAGTTGATGAGTGATCATCGATCTCTTATTCGAGATATACCGAGTTGGGTCCCGAACAAAAAATAGTTTAGACCAGAACTGGCGCCGGCTGCACGGGTTGCGGCTGGCGGGATTTCCAACAGTGGAAGCCCACAGTAATCACGATGGGAATTGCGATGATGCCTATGGTCGCAACGACGGGATGAAGCCCAAAAATGGCCAGATGAACGAAATCGTGCGCTAGATTTGTTGGAGAGGCCCATGTAGCTGAATAGGCATAGTGGGCGTGATTGAGAAAGTCAAAAAAGCTCCAACTGATGAGAGCTTTTCCCAATTGAGGGTGTTTATCTTTGATACTTAGACCCACCACTAACAAGATCGAAGAAATAAGCAGTGTAAATCCAGGCCCACAAGCGACGACAAGAATTGTAGATCCAACAGCGCCCAATTTTTTCCCAAAGGGGGTCAGGGGTGTTTTAAAATATTTCGTCAGGCCACCTATAAATGGCATGACCTCAATTCTAGGGCGGGGTCTTCTATAGACAGCAAGTGTTGCCAAAGCATGCCCCGATTCATGAATGAGCGTTTGTGCATTCAAACCCGTAAAGAGGGCAAAATTAACTCCTGTCATCCATTCGCAAAGATTGGCAGTCCGTTCAAATTGGGCTTCATAGGGGCCTTTTTGAGCGGCTTTATAGGCGGAGAAGCCTCCCAGCATTTGGAAAAAAGTATTCACTGTAAATTGAATGGCTATTGAGTAAATCAGAAGCGTTATTCCTACTGGAGTGGGAACAAAACAGGCAACTACCGCCCCTAGGACAAGGGAAGCGGCTAAGTCTTTCAAGCAACTTAAAGCCACTTTTTTAATCACCTCTGTCCCCGAAGGAGAGGGAATGACCCCATGTGCAGGACCCATGGCAGGCAGTGGGAACGGGGCGTATTGGATGGGCAGCACAGACATGGCGGAGAATTATCGAGGAATGGCTCCAAAAATAACAAGGGTTAAAAAAATCAGACTTTTAGATCGGCCATCTTGATCTTCAGTTTTAACTCTTCGATCTCACTTTGAGCTATCGCCAAATCTTTTTTACTCATTTCTTCGAGGAGGCTGAGTTGTTCTTTAAGATGCTCTATGACTTGTTGAGTGGTTTCTACCTGTTTTTCTAATATGGGCAGTCTGTCTGTAAAGGGCTGTTCTTGCTTTGCAAGCAGCGCTTGCTGATCTTGAGCCGCTTTTGTTATTCTAAGATCCTGAGGCGGAGTGGTTGTTTGCCTTCTTTCTTTAATAAGCCGCTGCATTTCATCCATGATCTTCGTGTTTTCTTCTTGCAGAAGCTGCATCTGATCCCGATATTTTTTTTGGATTTTTTCCAGTTCGTTTTTTGCCTTTTCCTCTAAATTCCTCTGATATTCTTCAAGCTCGACAAGAATTTTTTTTCTCTCTTTTTTTAATTCATCTATTTCCCTCTTATTTATACTTTCAAGGGTATCAATTTTCTTTTCATAATTTTCCTGCAAAGCCTTGAGCCTCTTTTCACTTTCACTTTCATATCTCTCTTGCAGCGAGATCAGGCGTCTTTCGTTTTCTATTTCGACTTGTCTGAGGTCTTCTTCAAATTTCCCCTTTTTCTCTTCCAGCTCTCTTTCTTGCTCATTTAGCTCTTTCATTTTTTTATTGATGAAAGCCTCTTGCTCCTGCGCAAATTTTTCTTGCGATGCGGCGAGCATTTTATCGTATTCGCTTTCATATATTTTCAGTTTTGATTTGATCTGATGGGCCTTTTTTTTCGTTCGAATCCATAAGCGCAAAAGGATGCATCCTAGAGCTACCAACCCGATAACGATCCATTGCCAAAGCCCAAACTGCGAAAAGTCCATATAAACCTTTTTTTTCGCATACTAACATATCCTCCTAAAAGATAGAGAAATTTCAAAGTTATGCAGCGAGAAAGGCGATGTTGATCCGCATTAGAGGTAAGGGGAGCGGAGACTTGCTCAAGGTGGTTCTGGGTTTGACGGCAACGGCGATATGGAAAGCGTGACCACCTGGAATGGCGGGGAGAAAATAGCGGCGGCGCAGCTTTTCTAGTTCAGGAGAATGGAGCTTGAAAAACCAGACCTGCTCCACTTCAGGCCAAGAGACGGGTTCCATCGAATAGAGACCTTCGATCTCAAAGGAAAATTCCCGGTCTAACTCATCGATTTGTTCCAAATATTGGAAAGACATTTCTCGCGCAGGAATCACCGGAATGTGCGCTCCATCGGGCGCGCCGAACAGATTGAAGTAAGGGGGCCTTACCAATCCGTAAGCTTTTAAGTAGGGGATGAGGCTTGAAATAAACCGGTTATCCACGTCGAGATAAATCAGTCCTTGAGGGCCTTTCTTTAATACCCCTTTTCCCTTGCAAAGAGAGCGCAAGAGAAGCGAATTGCCAGGAACAGGTCTGGCTTGGGCTGTTTCATTGGTCTCGGTTAACAAATAGGCGATCGGAGCCGGGGTTTTAGTGGGATCCGTTTCCAGAGCGCCCCTTGAAAAATAGCGAGCCGGGCGGAAGGTAGCAGGAGGGGGAGCCGCCGGACGAGCCAGGCGAGGGGAGGTCGATAGAAAAATGGGAGAAGGCTCAGCCGCTTTGAAAAGAGCGGCGAATCGGTCGCGGAAAGCTCCAACAAGGCCCCCTAGCCCAATCTTCTTCGGCGGCTTGGCCTTTGGATGAAAGGCCATCGTTGAGCCTGACCATCCCATCCGATAGCGCTGCCGCCCAGGAACTGTAGCCAAATCCTGGTTCAAAAAATCTTTTGCTAGTCTAGATAAAAGTAACGAATTCATAAATAATACAAATATTTTAAGCCGATTTAGAATTAAAGAAAAGGCTTAAAATAATTTATATTACTTTTAGTCGTTGTTCTGGTTTAATGAGCTCGCCGACTAGGGTTTGGTGGCTGTAGCTGTGGACTTTGATCTGTTGGAGAGATCCGATCATCGATGCGTCTCCTTCAAAAATCACCTTTTTCCAGCAGCGGGTGCGCCCTTTCAACATGTGCCCATCTTTATTGAACCGCTCCACAAGCACTTCATAGGATTGGCCCAACATCTGTTGCCGCTCCTCATTGCCGATCTCGTTTTGAAGATCCATGAGCCGCTGCAGCCGATCGAGTTTCACCTCTTCAGGGATGTCGTCTTTCCAGCGCATGGCGGGCGTCCCTTTGCGAGGGCTATAGGCAAACACGAAGGCGAGGGAGTAGCGGATCTGTTTCAGGACATCGTAAGTCTCTTGGAATTCCTCTTCTGTCTCTGTCGGAAATCCGACGATGATATCGGTGCCGAGCGACACATTGGGCACGATCTCTCTGAGCTGCGTGACCTTTTCCAGATACTGTTCTTTTGTGTAGATCCGGTGCATTTTTTTCAGAATGCGGCTGGAGCCCGCCTGAATCGGAAAGTGGACAAATTCGCAGAGGGAGGGGAGATCGCGGATGGCCTGCATTAGCTCCACAGTGATATCGATTGGATGGGAAGTCATGAAGCGGATCCGTTCCATGCCTGGGATTTTGTCCAATTGGACCAGCAAATCGTGGAACAAACAATTCCACTCAGGCTTATCTTTCCCATAGCTATTGACATTTTGGCCGAGGAGAGTGATCTCTTTATAGCCGGCGTCGACGAGTTTCCTACATTCTTCGACGATGCTTTCTGGCGGTCTAGAAACCTCTTGGCCTCTCGTATAAGGGACGACGCAATAGGTGCAAAACTTATCGCAGCCGCGGATGATCGAAACAAACGCCTTGAGCTTGCTATCTCGCTTAGCGACTAGATAGTCTAAATTTTCTTCGAATCGGTCGTCTGTCTTAAAGACCTGCCGTTTAGTATAGAGGACCTCATCGAGGACGGTGCCCAAATCGGTGATATTGTTCGTGCCCACCACGAAATCCAAATGAGGGAACTTGCGGAAGAGGGAGTCTTTTTTGGCCATGGCCATGCAGCCGGTGACCCCGATCAGGGTATTTCTTTTTTGGCCCCGGCCCATGCGGCCCAATTTCCCCATCACTTTCCTCTCGGCTAGGTCGCGGATGGAACAGGTATTAAAGATCAGGAGATCAGCGCCCTCCTCATCTTGGACCGGGGTCAGGCCCCGCTTTTGGAGCTGGCCCGCCATGATCTCGGTGTCGAGTTCATTCATCTGGCAGCCATACGTGCGGATAAAATATGTCTTTGGATCATTCATAGTAGAAGATTTTAACGGATGGAACTCCTTTTTGCAAGAGTTTGAAAAAATAAGGGGGATGCGCCCACCTTACAAGTTTTTGTGTATACACGCTGCCAGTCGGGAGAAGCCCCCGCTGCCTAGAGGGAGGGGCTCTGCCCCCTGTTCCGCATAACTGGCGGCGGATTGGCATCGATCGTGGCCCTTTATGGATGAGCCCCATGAATAGCAGGCAAGCGCGTTGCATCGTTGCTTGCAATCTGATGGATCGATTGAACATCCTCTGTTTTCATAGATCCTCGAATGGGTGGGAAATGGTTAGAGAATGCAGAGTCCATCTTTTCTTCTGAATGATCATTCGAGTCATCCCCCGATGTAATTGTCCTTAACATTTGAGGGACTCTTCTTTGGCCGTGAACTGTCTCAATCTGTTCGAACGTTCTTCGCCTCTCTTGGGACGCGCGAGTATTTTGAAGATTGGTAAAGGCGCGAAGAACCTCGTCAGGGACGGTTGAAGGTCTACGATCATGGCTTGTATCGGGATGGGGCGTGCTCGGCCGTGTCCCTGGTTTGCTTTTGAGTTTGGGAAGGTAAATTAAGTGCTTTGGGCGAAGGCCGCATGAATCGATTTTTGCCATACAAAAAAACCTCTTGTTAAAGAAGGGATCCACAATAAGTTGCTATTTGGAAATATGCAAGACCTTTTGGTGCTACAGTGAGAGGGACCTCCTTTGACTTTTTTAAATTAAGTCTGTAAAATCTCGCCCTTCTTTTTTGGAGGGTTTTTATGTCGTCATCTTCATCTATCGCCAGTGGAAGTCGTTCAGAAATTAATGCACTTCTACATGCCCAACTAATCGCTTCAACTCGCGAACACTATTCCTCGCCCAAAGACTCCGATCCTCTACAATGGAATCGAAAATTCGAGGGAGCGTCAGGTGTTGAAGTAAACTTAGATACAGGCGTATCCGTTATATCTGTACCTTCTAAAGGGAGACACTATTATCGGAGAATAGAACTTCTGGATTTGCAAGGCTTAAAGAATGCAACAGGAGACAGATTGACTAGCGTAGCTAAAAGAATCACTCAAAAATGGGTTGAATTACTTGTTCAGTGGGAATCAGAACTGACTAGCTCGATACCTCTTTTTCCTGAGGGCAAGCAATCGTTAGCCCATTTCACCGGGAATTCAACAATAGAGATTCTCGATGTCCTACCTCTGTCTGTAGGCAAGTATGTTATACAACATCGCGACACGCGGATAGAACCGAGAGATTACGACAAAAGCGTTGTAGTACGGGGAGCCGATGGGCAAATTGAACGGACTGATGGTTTTTTCGATTTTGTAAAAGCACTTATACATGCTTCGAACAGTGTTTTCAATGCTCCTTGCTTTGAGGGCCGCTTTGCGAAAAAATAAAAAATTCTGTGTAACTTTTGATCCGCTTTCTCCCTTTTCAGGGGCAGCTGATTATCGTTTAATTATCTAATACTCAATAATTTACAGCAAGTTTAGATGGATGCCTGCAGGGGCTTCCCCGACTTGGGGCAGAGGGATTTCTCCCGACTGGCAGCGTGTATACACAGAAACTTGAGGGCGCCACGCGACTCGCCCCACTGAAAAAAATATTCCTATTCCCTAAAAAACCCCTTTCCGGCTATGATGTCATTTTCAATTTCTAGTTAGGATCCTGAGATCATGAACCATAAGCAAAAGACCCCTCTTCTCACAAAGCAAGAGGCAATTAATACCCGTAAATGGTACCTCCTCGATGCTTCGGGGAAAACCCTCGGCAGATTTGCTGCTGAAGTGGCAAAAATCTTGCGCGGCAAACACCGCCCTGAGTTCACCCCTTATGTAGACTGTGGCGATGGCGTTGTCATTATCAACGCGGAAAAGATCCAAGTTACAGGGATGAAACACGCCCGTAAGATCTACCGCAGCTACACAGGCTTTATCGGAGGGTTACGAGAAGTGCCCTACGAGACAATGATGGCCCGTAAACCTGAATTCATCCTCGAGCGCGCGATCAAAGGCATGATGCCAAAATCACGCCTGGGTGGCCAACAGGTGAAGAAACTGCGCATTTACAAAGGCGCTGAACACCGCATGATTGCACAACAGCCCATCCCCGCTAACATTTAAAGGAACTTAAGAATGGCACAGCAAGAAGAGACAATTGGAATCGGCCGCAGAAAGACCTCAGTGTCAGCAGTCCGACTGAGAAGAGGGACAGGAGCTATTGATGTCAACGGGCGCAAATTTGAAGAGTATTTTCCCCTTCAACTCCAGCGCGACCTGATTTTGGCTCCCATTCAAAAGTTTTCCAATGCGGAAAAAGTGGATTTGGTGATCCGCGTTAAGGGAGGCGGTCTTGAAGCTCAAGCCGTTGCCACCCGACTCGGCATTAGCCGCGCTCTTGTTCAGGAAGACGACGCAATCCGCGGCGACCTGAAAGAACTCGGTTACCTAACCCGCGACCCTCGCAAAAAAGAACGGAAAAAATACGGCCGCAAAGGCGCTCGTAAGAGATTCCAGTTCTCCAAACGTTAAAAGATTTCCCTCCTTTTTTTCCCGAAGCTCTTTGACACCTTCAAAGAGCTTCTTTTTTTTTCTCTAGTATGTTATGGCTGGCCTTATGGAAGAAGAAGGTAAGCCTGTATCTGCGTCGATGATTGTCGATCAAGTCGTTGAGGTGTTCCCCAACGATCTAAACCCCCACGGCACTCTGTTCGGGGGGGCGTGTATTGCAAATCGTTGATAATCTAGCCGCTATCGTCGCCAAACGGCATACAGGGCGCGTTTGCGTCACCCTTGGCATTGACTCAGTCCGCTTTCTCAATCCGGCCCGCCATGGCGACATTCTCGTCTGCATGGCTTCGGTGAATAAAACGTGGCGCACTTCGATGGAGATTGGGGTGAAGGTGATCGCCGAAGATTTCCGTACCCTCGAACATAAAGATATTCTCTCGGCCTATTTCACCTTCGTCGCTGTTGACGACGACCATAAGCCGATCGAAATCATCCCCGTTATTCCCGAAACACCCGATCAGCTCATGCGCTATGATGAAGCGGAAGCAAGACGCCGCTATCGATTAGGTCATAAGTAATCAAAAGTGATAGATCTCTGCGTATTTTTTCTTGAGGTAGGTGCAATAAGCTGTTTCGCTGAGGGGCTTGCCGGTCACTCTTTTGGCCAATTCATCTGAATTGTAAGTGCGGCCCCAGCAGTGGATATTTTCCTTTAGCCAATTGCGGACGAAAGAGAGTTCCCCTTCAGCCACCTGTTGATCCCAATCGGGATGTTCTTTGGCAAAGGCGTTGAAAAATTGAGAGGCAAACAGATTGCCGAGTGCATATGTGGGAAAATACCCGAAATCGCCTAAAGACCAATGGATATCCTGTAAGCAACCTTGCGCAAAATTAGTTGGCTCGATGCCGAGATATTCCTTCATTTTGCTATTCCACGCATCGGGGAGATCGGCTACCTGTAAATCGCCGCAGATGAGCGCCTTTTCGATTTCAAAACGGACGATCACGTGAAGACCGTAGGTGACCTCATCCGCTTCGACGCGAATCAGGGAAGGAGTCACTTTATTGATCGCTCTATAGAAGCGCTCGAGAGGGATGCTCTTTAGGGCGGGTAGGGCTTTTTGCAGGGACGGGTAGAAAAACTTCCAAAAGGGGAGGCTGCGGCCAATCCTTGTTTCCCACCAGCGGGATTGACTTTCGTGGATGCTCAATGAAGTCGGTTCACTCAAAGGAGTGCCCCAATATTCCAGCGGCAAGCCCATTTCATAAAAAGAATGACCCGCCTCATGGAGGACAGAGAAAATATTGCTCATGAAGGCGTTCGGCAAGATCCTCGTTGTAATCCGGCTGTCGTGAGGATGCAGCGCTATCGAAAAGGGATGGCTGGAGAGATCGAGTCGCGTATAAGCCGGGTCCATAGGCAATTTGGAAAGAACCAAGTGGCCTAATTCAACTTGTTTTGCCTCATCGATTTTTTTATGCAGAAATCGATCGTCGATCTGGCGGCACTCATTAATTTTCTTCAGTAGGTGGGTCAGTTCTTTCTGCAGTCCGCCGAAAATCACCCCTACCCGCTTTGTCGTCATGCACGGTTCATAAGCCTCTAAAAGAGCATCGTAGGGATGGTCCTCAAAGCCCAGAATTTCGGCTTTATGGCGGCAAAGCCCGATGATTTTTTCCAAGAAGGGGGCAAAGACTTTAAAATCATTCTGTTTTTTGGCCGACGCCCAGATCTGGCTGGCCTCAGAGGTGGTTTGGGAGAACGTTTTGACAAACGAAGCGGGCAGTTTTGTCGCTCTGACGTAATCTTTATGCCATTCTCTCACTGCCGCAAGCTGAGGTTTGCTGAGCCCTTTTATCTTGATTTTACCAGAAGGCAAATGGACCAATTTTTCCAAACAGGCTTTAAATTTCCGGCTCGTCTTTTTCTCATGAACCAGAGTCGATAGCTGAGCGATCTGATGGCTGCGCGGTGTAATACCGCCGGACGGCATATACGTTTCCTGATCCCAATGCAAAAGCGAAAGGGTTGAATTGAAGTAATGGATCTCTGTGGATAGCTCGCGCAATGCGGCAAAATCTTTAGGAACTTTCATCCTGTCCATCTTACAAAACAAAGATTTAAGACGCTACTTTTTATCCGACGGCTTTGCCGTCGTCTCGAGTTTGGATATTTCATTACCCTGATGTTGTTGTAAATGGGTTTAAAATTCACCGCAGAGGCGCAGAGTGCCGCAGAGAAAATATATAATGAATGCTTTGCTGATTTATCTTCGTCTTTTAAACCCTACGAAAAGGTTTTTTCCGCAACTTTAATTTTTCCGCATTGAAAAGATAGGTTTAAAATTGTTACCCATGTGGGTGAACTGGATTCCTCTGCGGCCCTCTGCGCCTCTGCGGTGAACTTCGCATGGGACTGCCAATATATAAATTGAGGCAAGGCGAAGCCGTTTTTTCTCTTCATTTGTCCAAATTCGAGACGACGGCTTTGCCGTCGTCGTTATTCTTCGTAGGAAAATATATTTTCGGGACTATGAATTGTGCTTGACTGAGGAGTAATAAAAATAGGGCGTATAGGAGTGCCTAATGGAGGAAGCGGTCTTGCAAATGGATTTGGGGATGCTCCGGGTGAATGCGAAAAGGCTATTCGATTCTTTCCAGGAATAGGAATGGGTTGACTCGAAGGTTTCGGCTCAATGCCTTGGATTTTAGGTTCGGGCCCAATTTGTTCGACTTTTCTTTGACGCCATTTATAGAAGGCATAATCGAGCCCTTTGTAGATCGCATAGCCAATCCCCAAACCAAAACCCAATGTGCATAGACAAATGAATATCTTAGTATATTTAGAACAGAGTCTTTCCGGAGGAGATGGGAGACTTCTAGATAGATTGGTTTTTGTGGAAATCATATTAATATTATAACAAAAATTTTACTAATGATCAATTGATTTGCAACTAACTTATGATTAATTACTTAGTTTTCACTTTCTGCGCGCTGCGCCTGGAGATGGGGGATATATTCGGGGGCGTTTATTTGGAGCCAATGGTTCAGGCGGGTGGTTAGATTGTCGATTTCCTGGCGGCTCGACTTTGGGTCGTAGGCGATCTTGCGATAATTTCCAAAATCGATTTCAACGGCTTTGCCGTCTAAAAATCCGAAATTAGGTCCTAAATTCGGGTCTGCGTTGTGAATCCCTTTAGCGGACCTTTCTTGAATCAAGATGAGAAAGGAGTCGATCAAATGGTGCATTTCTTCGGGATGTTCTTTGGCCGCAAGAAGCGCTTCTTTAAAGGGGGTGACTTTTCTCTGGATGACAAA